>Ga0207871_100493_pt1 | contig 13317 bp, 7 predicted proteins | sample Passage260A_FD_187371 | JGI IMG/M metagenome (GOLD analysis project Ga0207871, IMG submission 187371) | Cellulose adapted compost microbial communities from Newby Island Compost Facility, Milpitas, CA, USA - Passage2 60A (SPAdes) (version 2) ...
TCCGAAACGGCTCAATATGGTCGAAATCACTCTTGCCTTGGCAGAGAAGCCCGATGTAACTTTTCATCACGTCGGCATGAGAATGATAGGGGTTCTCCATCTCCGAAAGGCGTGTATGGTTTAAACGTTTGGTTAATCTGGTATGTGCAAGCAATGCCCCTACGGTTGCAAGACCGGCATGAGTGGAAAGGATAAGCTTCTTGGAGCGGACGAACTTGATTTTCATATGACACTCCGCAGGTGAATGTTATCTTGTTTATGTCATTCGCCTTCGGGGGTGTATTTGCCTGCTTTTTCTCGCATTTTCATCAGTTGATGATCACGGATTCAGGATCATAGGTTCTTGGTAGTTTTTGGGAGAAATCTACTTCCTTTTAATAATTTTTAAAGAGATTTTTTAGATTCGATATGGTATTTTGAGAGAGATGGGAAACGGAAGAAAAAGGAGTGAAAAACAGGAATGGAACATCAAGGAGCGATGATCCCGACCAGGAGGGGCAAGCGGAGGCGGGCCGGGATGGCGCGGTTCAGGCGGCTGCCCTTGGTATTTTCCATCTCGCTTTGTTTCTTGCTCTTTTTCCATTCTTCGTCTGTTCAGGCCGTCGGTTTGTCGGAACGGTGGGTGAACGGATTAATCGAAATGTGGGGTATTGCCTACGGTAATGGAACATTTGTCGCGGTGGGGTGGGACACATCACCCGACGTGTATGATGAAATTTTTTTGATCTCACGGGACGGCCAAACGTGGGTTGAGCAGTTTAACAATAAAAGAAGAATTCGTGGCATTACTTACGCCAACGGACAGTTTGTGGCGGTGGGAGATTCTTCCAGAATTGCGATTTCAAGTGACGATGGGGATAACTGGGACTGGATCCAGGCGGATTCGGGTCATTTTCGGGGTATCGCCTTCGGTGCCGGAAAGTGGGTCGCGGTAGGAGTCTCCGGCTTGATTGTCACCTCGGATGACAACGGGATGACGTGGATTAATCAGGACTCTGTCACGTTCCATGATCTGAACGACATCACATATGGCGGCGGCAAGTTCGTTGCGGTAGGAAACGAGGGTACGGTCCTGGTTTCGGAAGACGGGGAGACGTGGACTACGGGGATGTGGACTCCACAGGACAATTCGGGAGACAGCCACTTGCTCGCCATTGCTTACGGCGATGGGAAGTTCGTCGCGGTAGGAGTCTCCGGCTTGATTGTCACCTCAGATGACAACGGGGAGACGTGGACGAATCAAAACGCCGGCATCCAAAATCTGCAAGATTTGAACGACATCACATACGGCGACGGCCGGTTCGTCGCGATAGAAGAGTGGAACAAGATCCTGATCTCGGAGGACGGGAAGACGTGGACGCATCATTCAGCAGGCGATGGAAGACAATTCCTAAGGCGTATTGCTTTTGGTAATAAGAAGTACGTCATTGTGACCCACATCGGCAAAGTGTACACGTCCAGCGTCAACGCCGACCTGGAAAGCCTGACCGTAGATCCGGGGGTGCTGACGCCCGCGTTCGATGCCGATACCGTCGCCTATTCGGTGTACCTGCCTCCGACGGTGGACAGGATTGACGTCACGGCTGATCCGGACGACGACCTCTACGGGGGCCTGACCATCAACGGCATGCCTGTGACGAACGGCACCGCTACGGTTGACGTGGCCCCGAGAGGGAGCCCCATTGAGATTGTTGTCGAAGCCCAGTTTGGCAACAAAAAGACGTACACCATCACGCCTTTGTTCTACGATCCCGACGGCGGAGGCGTCCTGGCGCTGAATCATCCGTCCGTGCCGGCCGTGCCCGCCGGGTCCGATGGCCACACGTTGATCTTCGAATTCACGGGGAATTTGTACGACGGGGCGGTGGAGATTGACGTTCCCGCGGGCTGGAGCCCGCCGAGCACGGATCCGGAAGAGCCGGGCTATACCACGGCGGACAAAGGGACCGTGAGCGTTTCCGGCAACACCATCACCGTATCCGGCCTCACCTTGTTTGGCGGCGAGACCGTGAAGATCAGCTATGGCGACAAAAGCGGCGGAGGACCGGGCGCCGCCGCGTCCACGGTATTGGGTGACCATGAATTTACGGCTCGGTCGAAAGGCAATATGAACGGAACGCCGCAGGGTCTTGCCGTGTCTCCGGTCATCACCGTTTACGTTCCCGATCCCGACGGCGGAGGCGTCCTGGCGCTGAATCCGCCCGTGCCGGCCGTGCCCGCCGGGTCCGATGGCCACACGTTGATCTTCGAATTCACGGGGGATTTGTACGACGGGGCGGTGGAGATTGACGTTCCCGCGGGCTGGAGCGCGCCGAGCACGACAGCGGGCGATCCCGGTTTCACAACAGCGGACAAGGGGATCGTGAACGTTTCCGGCAACACCATCACCGTGTCGGGTCTTACCTTGTTTGGCGGCCAGTCCATGAAGATCAGCTATGGCGACAGAAGCGGCGGAGGACCGGGCTCCACCGCGTCCACGGTATCGGGCGATTATGAATTTACGGCCCGGTCGAAAGGAAGCGGCGACGGGACGTTTGCAAATGTGGCCGCCGGATCGCCGGTGGTTACGGTCGAGCCCGCCGCGCCGGCGGCGGTGAAGGTCACGGCAACTCCGCGGAGCGTGTCCGCCAACGGGAGGTCACGGGCGACGATTACGGCGCGGGTGGAGGATGCCCACGGCAACCCCGTCAAGGACGGCACGAAGGTACAGTTTGCGGTGGCGGCCGGGAAGGCCGCGCTGACGCGGACGGTCGCCGCGACGACAGGCGGGGTGGCGACGACGGAAGTGTATTCGTCCGTCGCCGGCAGGGTCACGGTGACGGCCGCCGCCGACGGCACGCCCGCCAGCGGCAGCGTGGTGGTCATGTTTACCAACCCGAATTCATCATCGCCGGTGCCGCCTTCGCTGGAGCCGGCGCCGGAACCGGAATCCGGGCCGGATCCGGAGACGCCGCGGGAGCCCGCGGCTGACCCTGTCCCGTTTGCGGACATTCGCGGGCACTGGGCGGAGCAGGTGATCATGAAAGCGGCCAAGGCCGGATGGGTGATCGGCGATGGGGACGGCACGTTTCGTCCGGATCGGCTGCTGACGCACGCGGAGGCGGCAATGCTGCTGGCGCGGGTGCTGGGCATCCCGCCCCGGACGGAGAACCCGTCAACGGGCTTTGCGGACGACGAGGCGATTCCGGACTGGGCGCGGGCGACGGTGGCAGCGCTGAGGGAAAGGGGCCTGCTCATCGGAAACCCGGACGGCACGTTCCGCCCGGACCAGCCGCTGACGCGCGCGGAGGCGGCAATGCTGCTGGCGCGGGCGCTGGGCATTCCGCCCCGGACGGAGAATCCGTCGACGGGCTTTGCAGACGACGAGGCGATTCCGGACTGGGCGCGGGCGACGGTGGCGGCGCTGGCGCAGGCAGGGTATCTGAGCGGCTATGAGGACGGCACGTTTCGTCCGGACCAGCCGATCACGCGGGCGGAAGCGGTGGCTCTCATTTCGCGGATCGCCGGGCGTACCGGCATGATTTGAGAAGTACATCCGCGCACATGACCGGAACTTTCGGACCGGCGTGTGCGCGGGTTTCTTTTTGCAAGCGGCTTTGCATTGGATAGTGTCTTTTGTCATAATGTGGAGTGAATAGGCAGGGGGAGACCATGGCACCAGAACAGTTCGTGACAAAGAAACGGCCTGCATCGCATGCGTGGGCGATGCTTTTGTTTTCCATCGGGGTATTTATGGCGCAGTTGGACAACGGGATCATCAGCTCGGCGCTGACGACGATCAACCGCCACTTCGATGTGACGGCCAACTGGGGCGCCTGGGGGATCACCCTGTACACGCTGGGGCTGTCCATCAGCCTGCCGATCGTGGGCAAGCTGTCCGACCGATACGGACGGAAGAAACTGTTCATCGTGGAAGTGCTGCTGTTCGGCGTTGGTTCGCTGATGGTTGCGCTCAGCCCGACCTTCGGCCTGTATCTGGCCGCGAGGTTCATCCAGGCGCTGGGCGAGGGCGGCATTTTCATCATCGGAAGCTCGCACATCCTGAGCACGGTGGAGCCGGAAAAACAGGCGAAGTACCTCGGTCTGCTCGGCGCGATGAACGGGGTCGCGGCGGTGCTGGGACCCAACATCGGCGCCTTTTTGCTGGACTGGACGGGGAGCTGGCACGTGCTGTTTCTGATCAACGTGCCCATCGCCGTTTTCCTGATCGCCATGGGCCTGGTGAAGCTGCGGGAGTCCGCCGACCCGAGCCCGGGGCGGCTGGGCCTGGCCGGCATCGTGGTGCTGTCGCTGGCCGTGCTGTCGCTCATGTACGGACTCACGAACATCGACACGGATTTCTGGGCGAGTTTCGGGCGGGCCGAAGTGTCCGGCTTCCTCGGCGCGGCCGTCGCGCTGTTTGCCGTCCTGTATGTATATGAATCGAAGCTGGAGCGCAAGGAAAGCGGGGACCCGATCCTGCCGATGGGCCTCATCCGGCAGCCGCGGTACCTGACGGTGCTTCTCATCGGCATGCTGTCCGGCGGGATGCTGGCGGCCATGATTTTCATCCCGGGTCTCGTGGAAAACGTGCTCGGCATTCCGGCGGAAAAATCGGGTTACTGGATGACGCCGCTGGCCCTGGCTTCCGGGGTGGGCGCCGGCATGGGCGGCGCGCTGGTCGCAAAGCGCGGGCCCGTGTTCGCGGTGATTCTGTCAGGCGTCGTAGCGGCCGCCGGGTTCGCCCTGATCCCGCTGTGGACGGAAGTGAAATGGCAATTCATCGTGTCCAGCATGGTCGCCGGCGCCGGCATGGGGATCATCCTGGGGGCGCCTTTGAACATCCTGGCGACCGAAGGTATCAGGGCCAACAAGGGCACGGCGCTGGCCTCGCTGTCCCTGCTTCGCCAGGTGGGCATGACGATCGCGCCGACCATCTACGCGGGGTTCCTCGCGCGCAGCTTCAACAAGATCGGGGATCTGTTCGCGACGAAGTTTCCGGGCATCTTGCAGGAGAACGTGGAGCGGGCGAATCTGCCGCCGGAGGCGCTGGCCGAGCTGAGCGAGATCGGCCGGCGGATGGCTTCCGGCGCGGAAACCGTGAATGCCGGCCATGCCGGCGAAATCATCGCCTCGATCCAGCATCCCGCCTTGCGGGAAGTGGTGGAAGCGAGCGCGGCGGAGATCACGCGGATGGCCGCGTAGAACGGCTACGGCGGCATCTATTGGGCCGCGACCGCGATGGGCGTACTCACGATTGTGGTGGTCGTTGTGTTGATTCCGCTGCGGAAAAAGTCGGCGGAGCGCGAGACAAGTCACGCGTAAGACGGTTCCCGGGAAATCCGCGAACCCGGCCGAAAAGGCCGGCCCGTTCGCGGGTTTCTTTTTTTGTCCTCTGGAACTATAGCCCTGCCTGGGACACCGGTCCCATCCCGGTCTGTGGAGGAAACGGAAACCAGAAAATCTATAAAAAAAAGGAGATTGGATGACTGGACTGAAACGGGCATGGAGGGCGGATTCTTCGCCGCGCGGTTCGGGTTTCCGCGGTGCTGCGTTTGTTCTGATTGCGCTCTGTTTCTCTCTGGTTGTGCATCCAGCGGTCGCCCGTGCCGCCAATTGGTCGGCCCAACTGGTGTATATGGGGCATGTTTTTCAAAGTGTCGCTTACGGCAATGAGAAGTTCGTCGCGGTGGGGTACTCGGGTTACGAAGATCATGGCGTGTTTTGGATCTCGCCGAATGGCCAAATATGGGCCAATCAGTCATTGTACGATGCTTTTATACCTCCATTCCGTTACCTATGGAAACGGACTGTTCGCAGGGGCGGGAAACGCCGGACAAATTGCGACTTCGACTGACGGGTCGACTTGGACGCCTCGGGCCTCCCAAACGGACCGGACGCTGCACGGTATCGCTTACGGGCCTGATCACGGGATGTTTGTCGCGGTTGGAGACCTGGGCACGATCGTGACCTCGCCGGACGGGCAGACCTGGGAACAGAGGGTCTCAACGACGAATGAGGATCTGTTTGGCGTCGCTGTCGGCACCGAACGGATCGTCGCGGTTGGTCATCAAGGCACCATTGTGACCTCCCCGGACGGGGAAACGTGGACGTTGGCGGAGGATTCGCCAACGAATGCCTCGCTTACGGGCGTCGCTTTCGGCGCCGGCCAATTTGTCGCGGTCGGGTTTGATGGTGCGATCTGACCTCGCAGGATGGAGTGGCGTGGACATTGTCCGACCCGGTGACGACGGAGGATCTGCGGCGGGACATGATGATCATGATGAGCCGCGCCTATGAGGCGATCGGAGAATGGCGTCCGGTCGACGCGGATCGGGTGCTGTCCCGCTATGAGGACTCGATCCGGGTTCCGGCGGACCTTCGGCCGATCATCGCCGGTCTGGTCGACCGCGGAGTCATCATCGGGATAACGCCGACCCTGCTGGCGCCGGATGCGTATGCCACCCGCGCCGAAGCGGCGGCGGTGATCCGCCGGTTCCTGTCTTCGGTGGATTACATGTGAGCGGCTGCCTGCGGAGGGACGGGACAATCCCGGATAGAAGAAGCCCAAGGCTTTGAAGCCTTGGGCTTTTTGTCCGCCAGGGGCGCCTTCTCCACGGGGAGCGCCCGGTATGGGGCCGGCGAGAACCTCTCTGGTGACGGCCATGATCGTCAATCCTTCCATGGAGGCGGAGATGCTGTTGGCGCGGATGCTGGGCATTTCGCCCCGGGAAGAGAATCCGGCGACGGGCTTTGCGGATGACGAAGCGATTCCGACCTGGGCGCGGACGACGGTAGCGGCGCTGGAGGAGGTGGGCCTGGTTCATCGGATACCCGGACGGCACGTTCCGTCCGGATAAGCCGTTGACGCGCGCGTAGGCGGTGGCCCTGCTGGTGCGCATCGCGGAGCGCGTCGGCCTGATGGAGCAAGCGAAATCTCGGACATGACCGGTTCCGGCGGGCCGGCGCGTCCGCAGCCATCGCATTATGGGGTCAACCAAAATTTCTGGTTGGCCTTTTTTCTCGGCCGGGGGCGATGGCGGCAGCCGGGAGAACGAAGCGCTTTTGAGGCAAAGGCTGCGTACAATAAACGGTTCTCCCATTATCTTCAATGACCATGTTTGAGTTGGTTGAGGCGTTCTCAATTTAGAACTTGCATGTTTGAAATTAGGACTTCATGTTGTCATTGTAGGATAGAAGGACTATTTCGACCGATGTCGAATATTGGTAGTAAAGCAAGACCATGACGGTGGCAGGATGCTTGAGACAGGTCTTTACGAACAGGTCATCGACGAATACTTGAATTCCGAGCTGTCGAAGCTAAGCGAACTGTGGCGAACGGACAAAAAGAAAATGGACAGCGCGGAATCGGCGGTCATTCTCGGACGATTCATGGGCCGGTTGCTCACCCGGATCCTGCAATACTTTGACCACAGCGAGACCGCGGTAAGCGACCGCGTCGCGCTGTGCAACGCCATTATTCATTACACGATCCGCTATTTGGAGAGCGTGGCCGGCGACAGGTTTGATCCCGAGCTCCTAGCTCAGCTCAAGGGCCATCTCATCCATCAGGATGCCGAAATGCTGCTCGCCATCCTCGACGCCAGCCGAGCCGCGGGAAAAGAGCCGATCCGTCCCGAGACGCCGCTGTCGATCAGTTCCTTGTTCACTGGCGACAAACGCGAACCCAGCATGCTCGCGGAACTGAAAAAAGAAATTGCCACGAGCGACCGGGTCGATTTTCTCGTTTCCTTTATCAAATTCAGCGGTCTTCGTTTGTTGCTGGATGATTTAAGAGCTTTTGCGATGCAAGGCGGCCGGCTGCGCGTCATCACCACGTGCTACATGGGCGCCACGGACTTCAAAGCCGTGCAAGAGCTGGTGAAGCTGCCCAACACCGAAGTCAAAATCTCCTACGATACGAAAACCACCCGTCTGCACGCAAAGGCTTATTTGTTCTGGAGAAACACCGGCTTCAGCACCCTGTACATCGGCTCCTCCAACATCTCCGAATCGGCCATGACCTCGGGGCTGGAATGGAACGTCAAACTGTCTCAACAAGACGCTCCCAATATCGTGAAAAAAGTGGAAGTCACCTTCGAGCATTACTGGAACAACCCCGAGTTTGTCACCTACATCCCGCAACTGCATGAGCAAAAACTTCGCCAGGCCCTGAAAGCGGAACGTTCCTGGCATGCCGACGACCATAGCGCGTTGGCCCATTATTTTGACATTCAGCCCTATTACTATCAGCAAGAGATTCTCGACAAGTTGCAGGCGGAACGGGAAGTGCACGGGCGGCACCGCAACCTCATCGTGGCGGCGACGGGAACGGGGAAAACGGTCATTTCCGCTTTCGATTATCGCCGGTTCTGCCAGCAAAATCCCGGCAAGCCTAACCGGCTGCTGTTCGTCGCCCATCGCAAGGAAATTTTGCGCCAAAGCCTGTCGTGTTTTCGCGCCATTCTGCGTGATTTGAACTTTGGCGACGTGATGGTGGCGGGCCGAGTACCGGATCAGATCGATCATGTATTTGTGTCCATCCAGTCTTTGAACTCCAAGGATCTTTTTGCCCGGACGCCTCCGGACTTCTACGATTTCATCATCGTCGACGAGTTCCACCATGCGGCGGCTCCGTCGTATCAGCAGCTTTTGTCGTATTACCGGCCCAAAATTCTGCTTGGGCTGACCGCGACGCCGGAGCGCATGGACGGGAAGAACGTCACGGATTATTTTGGCGGCCGCATCGCCGCGGAAATTCGGTTGTACGAAGCCATTGAGCGGAAATTGCTGAGCCCGTTCCACTATTTTGGCGTAACGGATCCCGTGGATTTGCGCGACGTGAAGTGGCGTTTTGGCAAGTATGACGAAGCGGAACTGGAAAAGCTCTACGTGTTGCAGGAAAAAACGGCGCGGGACCGGGCTCGGTACATTTATGAGGCAGTGGAGCGGTACTGCACGGACTTGGGCGACGTGATCGGGATCGGGTTCTGTGTCAGCAAACGGCACGCCCAGTTTATGGCCGAGCAATTTAACGCTTTTGGCGTGCCGTCCGAATATTTGACCGCCGATTCGCCCGATGACGTGCGGGACAACGTGAAGCGGCGCCTGGTGAATAAAGAAATTCATTTCGTTTTTGTCGTGGACATTTACAACGAAGGCGTGGACATTCCGGAAGTCAACACCGTGTTGTTCCTGCGGCCGACGGAAAGCTTGACCGTTTTTCTGCAGCAGCTGGGCCGGGGCCTCAGGCTTTGCGAAGGGAAAGAAGCGCTGACCGTTTTGGACTTCGTCGGGCATCAGCATCGAGAGTACAACTTCGAGCAACGGTTTCAGGCCCTCTTGTCGCGGACGAGAAGGTCGGTGCTGAAGGAGATTGAGAACGGGTTCCCGAGCCTCCCGAAAGGCTGCTCCATCATTCTGGAGAAACAGGCGCAGGAGATCATCCTGGCGCACATTCGGGCATCGGTCAACCATTTGAAAAACATCCGCCGCAAGGTGGTCGACTACTTCACGCACCATCAGAACTGGAAGCTTGGGGAGTTTTTTGAGGATTACCATGTGAAGCCGATTGAGGTGTATGGACGTTCGGCGCCGACGACGGTTTATGGGCTTGGGCTGAAGGAAAACTCGGTTCGTTACGATGTGCCGCTAGGGGAAGTAAGGGAGAAGGTGCTGGCCAAAGGGTTGGAGCGGCTGTCGTTCTGCAATTCGGCGCGTTTTATTCAGTTTGCCCAGCGAGCCCTGGAATCCATCCGCGCACGGCATGGCCAAGCTTTGACGGGCTTGAATTCGGTGGAAAGCTCGATGCTGCTCATGTTGTATTACACCTTTTGGGACGTGGGCTTGAGTGACTGGAAGGAACGCTCTTTCCGCACGGTGGAAGAGGCGCTGTATTGGCTTATCGAACATCCCTACGCGTACTCGGAAGTAGCGGATGTTCTGCAATATCAGTTTGAAAAAATCGACATCGTCGGGCGGCCGATCCCGGATCTCGGCGAGGATTTTCCCCTTGATTTGTATTGCAGCTACACGATCGATCAGATCCTGGCCGCGCTCGGCCTGCACACGCCGTGTAAGCACAAGCATTTTCAAGAAGGAGTCTTATACCTTGAAGACCGCAAGATGGACGTGTTCTTCGTCACGCTGGTGAAGTCCGAGAAAGACTATTCGCCGACCACGATGTACCAGGATTACGCGGTAAACAAGCGGGTGTTCCACTGGCAATCCCAAAGCCGGACCACCGTCAACTCCCCAACAGGACAGCGGTATATCAATCAGAAGCACACGAAGCATCCCGTCTTATTCTTCGTCCGAGAGAAGAAGCGAAACGAAAACGGGGTGACGCTGCCCTATACATGCGTGGGCCTGGCGGATTACAAGAGCCACACCGGCTCAGCGCCGATCAGCATGGAATGGACGATGCGAGAGCCCCTGCCGGCGTTTGTGTTGGATGTGGGGTTTTAATTTCTAATATTGTTTGGAGGCGAACTAGTTGTGGAGGAAAAGAAAATTTTAAGATTATTAGCAGATTGGGAACATGCACTACTTGACTACAAGGAGGATTTTTATAACCCGAGTGATGATAAATCAAAAACAGACTTTGTTAAAGACATCATATCAATGGCAAATTCTACTTTAGAAAAACCCGGATATATAATTTGTGGAGTTAGGGTCTTAGTTGATGGAAGAAAAGAAATCGTGGGAGTAAACCCAAATACTTATGTGGACGATAATAATTGGATATCAATACTAAACCAATATGCTAGTCATCCCATTCACTTTAGATTTCACAAACAGTATTTGAAAGAATTTAGAAAATATGTTGTTATTATTGAGGTTTTTACTGAACAAGAAAGGCCGATAATTTGTAAGAAAGATCATGGGGAGAAATTAAAGAAAGGATTAATATATTTTAGAAATGGTTCTAACAATGATATTGCTGCTGATTTGGTTACAATTGAAAAGATGATTTTTGGAACCGTAAAGGATAAAAAATCATTGTCTGATCTAAAATTATCTGTTACAGACCCTACTTACAATAGATATTCAAAATTCCCATCACCACCTTATTATTCATTTATTGGTAGAGAAAAAGAAATTGAATTAATAAAGAGTCAACTTCTATCTCATCACAAGAATTATCTGCTTGCACTCAATGGTGATGGAGGTATAGGTAAAACCTCTATTGCTTATAAAGTCGCCGAAGAGCTATTAAGAGAAATTAGAAACGGAAAGTCTGAATTTGATGATGTTATTTGGATTAGTGCTAAAAATCAAAGAATTTATTTTGATCAAAGATTACCACTAACACCTGAGTTTAATAGTATAGAAGATCTTTATGACAAAATATTGCTTGTATTTTATGATTATCATTATATCTCCAAATTAGATATCGAGAAAAAGTCAGAATTAGTTGATGAAGCTTTAAGCATATCTAAGTTTTTTATTGTACTAGATAATATGGAGGTATTTTCCCACGAAGAATTAGAACAAATAAAAAAGTTTATCAGTAATGCACCACCTGCACATAAATTTCTACTTACTTCCAGACATGATCTTCGAGTACAAGAAATAATAAAAGTTTCTAGATTGGAACCTCATCATACAAAAGAATATATAACTGACGTATTTAGAGCTTTTGATTTAATCGGAACTGAAATAGCTGATCAGATTGAAGAAAGATCAGAAGAATTTGATAAACTAACAAATGGGAATCCTCTCTATATCAAGTTCTTTATTGCGCAAATGAAAAATGGACGTTCGTTGAACGATATATTAAAGAACAGAAATAAAGAATCTGAAAAAGCATTAATGGCATATTGTTTTGATACAACTCTGGAAAGTTTGTCTGAAACCCATAAAAAAGTTATATACTCATTAGCAATAAGCAACTCAACTGAACAACAACAGTTGTCTTTTCAAGAATTAAGGTATTTGAATTTGCTAGAATATCAGCAACTCCACGATGTACTTGATGATTTATTAGCGCTTTCAATGATTGAAAGAAGTTATTTCAATAACAAACTATTTTACAGTATAAATAGTTTGCTTGGATCGTATTTGTTATCGGAAAAATTAATACCAGCAGCAGAGATAGCGAAATTACGAAATAAACTACAAAATCTACTAAAATATAGTAGACCAATTGAAGAGCAGTATGTTTTCAATTTTGGACTTGATACAATAACCCAACCAAACGAAAAAATTTCTTATAACATCATTATTGAGCTACTTGAAACAAAAGATAAGTTCATCAATTATAACCAGATTTTAGAAGAGGCAAAACTTTTACACAGAGGTAATTATATCGTAATATTTCTTAAATATTACAATTCGATTAATAGTAACTTTTCATATCAACTGTACATCGATATCCATACTGAATTTGCAAATGCCCAACAATACTGTAGTGACCCAAACGAATTGCTGATGATGCGAGCTTGGAAATATCTCATTTATTTTAAAATTAACAGACTTGATGAGATTATAAAAGATATTGAAAACAATGGAATACCAGAAGATTCTACACACAGCAATTTATTGTATATCATTTTAGCAACTGCATACAGCTTAAAAGCTGAAGAAGAATATTATCGACAACAATACACTGTTCATAACCAGCTACGAGATAAAGCTGAGGAAATTTATAATTCACATCTAGATAAATTTATAGAATTGCCTTATTTCTACTTTATTAAAAAATTCATAATTCACGAATATAATGAGCATATTAGGCATTATAAGAAGGGGGGAGCCAGGAAAGAGATTGGTAAGTATCAATCAAATCCAAAAATGCTGTGGAATTTCGAATTATTTAACTAAATTATTCTTGTGAGTACAAGATTTATAGTTTAGAAAATTAAATTTCCCAAGAAATAGCGAGGCGCAGTATCTTATTCGTAAAATAGGTGATATTATTGTCTAATCTTTTACAACAATCCTACAATAACTATGCTATTAAGCGTGACAACAGTGAAATCGAACCATGGAAAATATGGGAGCGAAAACAGTTCCTTTATAGACTTTACCAAGAAGATTTTAAGACGCTTCTCGAAATCGGATCCGGGCCAGGTAAGTTATAGTCCCTAGTAGTGGTGTAAAATTGCACCGAGCTTATTGACAAGGGAAGCCACGGTATGATTTCTACTAAAGTGACGCAACTCTACTTTAGAAGGAGGATCAAACCGTGGCTTCTATAGATAGAATGTCACTTTTGGAGCTTTTACGCAAGTCTGGTTTTGATGGTGATGTAGATTTTCTCAAAGAAGCTCTGAATGTTCTTGTTCATTCGTTGATGGAGGCGGAGGTTACAGCCCAAATTGGTGCCGAACGTTA
>Ga0207871_100496_pt1 | contig 13261 bp, 14 predicted proteins | sample Passage260A_FD_187371 | JGI IMG/M metagenome (GOLD analysis project Ga0207871, IMG submission 187371) | Cellulose adapted compost microbial communities from Newby Island Compost Facility, Milpitas, CA, USA - Passage2 60A (SPAdes) (version 2) ...
GTCCAATGGTAGTATTCTTCTATTCCAGTTTTTGTATGCATCTAGATCATTTGGTTTAGGTCTGGAGGAATTTTGCAAATCCATGACGAATATTCTCGGAACTTTAACAACTTGAGGTGCAAAAAAAGTGGCGGCCCAATCCAACATGGGCATTGATTTCAAAGCTGGCATATGGCGATCAAAGAAAATACTACCTTAACAATTTCATTGATTTGCTCATCGTGGACGAGGCCGGCCAAGTGTCACCGGAAATCGCAGCCGGGGCATTTTCCCTTGCCCGGAAGTCTGTCGTCGTCGGCGATATTTATCAAATCGAACCCGTATGGGGCGTGAACCGGGCGTTGGACAAAGCGTTGGCGCAATCCTGCGGGGTCATACAGAGGCCGGACGAATTTGAAAGGCTGGAACGGACCGGACTGAACTGTTCCAGTTCCAGCGTCATGAAAGTGGCCGCCAAATGCTGCAAATATGAAAAATTCGGCGAGAAAGGTATGCTCCTCCGCGAAACATCGCCGCTGCTACGATGAAATTATCCAGCACTGCAACGAACTGGTATATAGAGGAAATCTCCTTCCCCTCAGAGGCAAGGGCAGTGAAGACAGCAATCTGCCCATCAAGCATTGGCCTCAAATGGGTTACAGGCAAATTGACACGGAACATTCCACGAGGAAAGGCAACAGCCGAATCAATCCCCGGGAAGCGGAGCAAATTGCGGCATGGCTGAAAAGTCATGTCAAGCTTATCGTGGATGCTTACCCCAAAGAGGCTAAAGAAAATTTGGTCGGTGTGATTACCCCCTTCAAAGCTCAGGTCGCCTGCATCAGAGAGAAATTGAAAGAGCATTTGCCGAACGATCAATCCAAAACAAGCGTCGGCACGGTGCATACCTTTCGAGGTGCCGAAAGGCGAATCATCATTCTGTCCACCGTTTATGGAAAGCAGGACGGATGCTATTTCATTGACCTGAACAAGAACCTGATGAATGTTGCGGTTTCCCGCGCCAAGGATCACTTTTTCGTTTTTGGCGACATCCATTGCCTGAAGGACACGACGAGCAGTGCAAGCGGATTGCTGAAAAAGCATTTGATTGGAAATGAGATATAAAGAAAATTCAATCTCCCCTGGCACCGGCCTGACCCATCGATCCGCCGCACATTGGCTATGAAATACGCCTGCTGAAGACGACCACCGCCACGGGGCCAAAATAGCATATTTGGAAGGAGAGCCGATCATGCTGATCCCGCATCTGCACTTTAGCGGCAATTGCAAAGAAGCCATTTCATTTTACGAAAACGCGTTTAGCGTCAAAGCGGACCTGATTATTCGTTACAGCGATTATGCTCCCGAAGATTATCAAAACGATGACAGAATCGCCCATGCCGTCATGCACATCCATGGCCAAATGATTTATCTGAACGACCGGTTTGGGAAGAAAGATCGGTCGACCGATACCGCCGTTCACCTAGTCGTGACGTTCAAAAACAAGACGGATCTGCTATCCTGCTATGAAAAAATGAAAGAAGACAGCATGACGATCGACCCTCTGGAAGCCTTGCCATACACTCCGCTTGCCGTTCAATTTATTGACAAATTCGGCGTGCAATGGGGATTCATGGTGGATCAAAACGCGGAGGAGTAAGCCGATCCCCCTTCACGCCGGCCTGGGCCGTCGATCCGCCGCGCAAATGCGGCAAACGCCTGCGGTTGTTTTGATGTCTAAAAGCCGGTGCACAACGACAAAACTGATGGCAGCAGAAATGCAACGACGACGGGATGAATGACTTTCGGACGACGGGGGATGAACATGCGCAAGATGGAATTCAACCGATCGCAAGTCGTGAAGTATTTGATATGGACGTTTGCGCTTGCGTACATCCTGCAGGCCGGCGCGGGACTGCTCTACAAGAGCGGAAATGTCCTGCTCATGCAGCTGACGATGGCGGGGATGATGTTTGTACCGACGCTCGGCGTGCTGCTTGCCGGAGGCAAATGGTCCGGCATGGGCTGGAAACTCCCAGTTAAAAAGAACGTCAAACCCTTGCTGATCGCATGGTTTGCGCCGGCCATCCTGACCGCGATCGGCGCATTGCTGTATTTTCTGCTCTTTCCGGGACACTTTGATTTGAGCGGCAGCTATCTGACGGGAAACGCGGGCAAAGCGGTTCTGGAACAGTTGGAGGCGCAGGGCATCACGTACCCCGTGTATGTTCTCATTTCCGCGATCGCCAGCATCACGTATGCGCCGATCCTCAATACGGTTCTTGGGCTTGGGGAAGAGATCGGCTGGCGGGGGTTCCTGTATCCGCAGCTGAAAGCAAAATTCGGACGAACGAAAGGCTGGATGTTGGGAGGCGTCATCTGGGGGGCCTGGCACTGGCCGGTCATCTGGCTGATCGGGTATGAATACGGGTTCGATTATGCAGGCTTCCCGGTCGTCGGGATGCTGCTCTTCTGCGTCTTCACGGTTTCTTTGGGCATCTTGTGCGATTGGCTGTACGAGCGGAGCGGGAGCATCTGGCTGCCGTCCATCTGCCACGGGGCCATCAACGCGGCCGCGACGATCCCGTTGGCGGTATGTTTGACGGACACCGCATCCGCCAGATTGCTGGGACCCGCGCCAAACGGCCTCATCGCGGGGTTGCCGTTTGCGGCTGTCGCAGCCGCATTGTTATTCAGCGGTAAGAAAAGCGTCCGTACAGCCGAGCCGCAACGCTGAAAAAACACGGAAGCGCCCAATCCGGGAGAACTGTTCCGCCGGTTCGTCGAGGAAGCGAAGGAAGACGGGGACATCCCGCACCATCTTCCGACCGAAGATCTGGTGAAAGCCTTGTTCACCATTTTTTACGGCGCGTACCTCACCGCGCATATTTACAGCTCCGGCAATTTCATGGAGTATTATGACCTGCATCTGAACCTGTTGATTTCTAAAGGAGAAAACCGTCCGACATGAGAAAAACCTGGATTGGAATTGCTTTTGCGCTGGCATAGCTCGTTTCCTCGTACGCCATCGGGCAGTACATCGTGCTCGGTCCGAAAAGCGCCGGCATGGTGCAGCTGCATTTGCTGGATGCGGAGTTTCCCGGTCTCTTTGGCGGTCGGCATCCCGCTGTTCAGCAGGCGCCAGCTATAAAGCAAAAAGGCTGTTTTCGCCATCCGCGGATGGCGGAAACAGCCTTTTCCCTTGTTCAGAACGCCGGCACGACGGCACCCTGATACGTCTCTTCGATAAACGTTCTTACGTCTTCCGAATTCAGCGCGGCCGCAAGTTTCTGGATGGCCTCGTCGTCCTTGTTGTCCGGGCGCGCCACCAGAATGTTGACATATGGCGAGTCGCTTTCTTCAATAAACAGGGCGTCCTTCGTCGGCACGAGATCCGCCTCGAGGGCATAGTTCGTGTTGATCACGGCCAGGTCGACGTCGGGCAGCACGCGAGGCAGGCTGGCCGACTCCAGTTCGACGATTTCCAGATTTTTCGGATTTTCCGTGATGTCGAGCACCGTGGCCGATGCGCCGACGCCTTCCTTCAGCGTGATCAGGCCGTTTTTCGCCAGAAGCGCCAGCGCCCGTCCGCCGTTGGTTGCGTCGTTCGGGATGGCAACCTTCGCGCCGTCTTTCAATTCATCAATGGAGGAAATTTTGCTCGAGTAGGCGCCCATCGGTTCGATATGGACGCCGGTCACTTTGACGAGATCGTAGCCCCGCTCCTCGTTGAACTTTTCGAGATACGGGATGTGCTGGAAGAAGTTGGCGTCCAGCTGCTTTTCGTACACTTGCACGTTCGGCTGCACGTAATCGTTGAATTCGATCACTTCCAGGCGCACGCCTTCCTCGGCCAACTTGTCCTGGATGAAGAACAGAATCTGGGCATGCGGTTCCGGGGTTGCGCCCACCTTGATCGTGACCGGTTCGGGAACCGAAGATTCGTCAGATGCCGCTGACGCCGGCGAATCGTTGCCTGCAACCGGCACGCTGTTGCTGGCGGCGCCGGCATCGTTGTTCGCGTTTCCGCCGCAGGCAGCCGCAAGCGACAAAAGAACGACAAGCAGAATGAGACCCAAACTTCTTTTCATGATACTTCCACTCCCATCTCTATGTTTTTAGTTATGTGTTTTTCGGGAAAAGTGCCGGACAAGCCGGTCTCCTCCCGCTTGCAGCAACTGGACCAGCACGATGAGCAGCGCGACGGTGACGAACATGACGTCGGAGCGGAACCGCTGGTATCCGAAGCGGATGGCGAGATCGCCGAGCCCGCCGCCGCCGATGACGCCGGCCATGGCCGTGTAGGAAACGAGATTGATCGCGGTCATGGTCACGCCCGCAATGAGCCCACCGCGCGCCTCCCGCAGCAGCACGCGCCAAATGATGACAAGGCGAGGCGTGCCCATGGCTTCCGCGGCTTCCAGCACGCCGCGGTCCACTTCCCTGAGCGAGATCTCGGTCATCCTGGCGAAGAACGGCGCGGCGGCGATGACCAGCGGCGGGATGGCGCCCTCCACTCCGATCGACGTGCCGACCAAGAGGCGGGTGAGCGGCATCACGTAGATCAGCAGGATGACGAACGGCGCCGAGCGCAGCACGTTGACCACGAGCGATAGCAGGCGGTATATCCAAGTCTTCTGCCAGAAATTTCCCGGGGACGTCAGGAAGATGAGCACGCCGACGACGAGGCCGATCGGCACGGCGAACGCCAGCGAGGCGCCGAGCATGATGAGCGTCTCTTGCGTGGCTTCCCAGACGAGCGGCCATGGGATTTCATCCCGCCACATCGGACCGGTCCACCTCCCACCCGCGCTGTCCGAGTTTTTCGATGACGGCCTGCACCTCGTCGGACGGGCCGGTCAATCGGATGGTGAGCCGTCCGTACGGAACGTCCCGGATGCGCGACACGATGCCGCGCAAAATGACGAAGCGGACGGACGTGCCGCTCACCGCTTCGGACAGCACCGGCTCGCCGGCGCTTTCGCCGGAGTAGAAAAGGCGGACGACGGTTCCACCCGCATCCGTTCCGAAACCGGAGCGTTCGTCCGCTTCCTCCGTCTGGCGGAGCAGCTCCCGCGTGACCGGGTGGCGCGGTTTCAGCAGCACTTCGGGGGTTGTGCCCGATTCCACGATGCGGCCCCGGTGCATGACCGCGACCCGGTCGCAGATCGAGCGGACGACATCCATCTCATGGGTCACCAGCAAAATGGTGACGCCCAGCTTGCGGTTGATGTCCTTGAGCAGCGCCAGCACGGAACGGGTCGTCTCCTGATCGAGGGCCGACGTCGCCTCGTCGCACAGCAGGACATCGGGATGGTTGGCCAGCGCCCGCGCGATGCCGACGCGCTGCTGCTGTCCCCCGGACAGCTGCGCCGGATATTTGTCGGCGTGTTCGTGCATGCCGACCGTTTCGAGCAGTTCGTCCACCCTGCGGCGGATGTCCTCCCGCGGCAGTTTCTGGAGTTTCAGCGGGAAAGCCACGTTCTCGCGGGCCGTTGCCGTCGAGAGCAGATTGAAGTGCTGAAAGATCATGCCGATCTTCCTTCGCTGCGCCTGCAGCTGTTTCGTGCCCAGCCTGGTCATGTCGACGCCCGCGACGGTGACGGTGCCCGAGTCCGGCCTCGCCAGCAAATTGATGCAGCGAAGCAGCGTGCTTTTGCCGGCGCCCGAGCGGCCGATGATTCCGAAAATTTCCCCTTTCGCGACTTCCAACGACACACGGTCGATGACCGGCACGGAGTGCTTTCCGGAGCCGTAGGATTTGCACACGTTGTCCAGCTTGATCAGGTCGACCCCTCCCCGGAAATATGCAAGAAAAAATTTATATATCATATTGGATTAGTCGGATATGAAATTTAGTATACCGATTGGCCGCCCTTTGTCAATGAAAAATTGTTGAAAATGCTCATGAGCAAAACCAAACGGAGCCGGGGCATTGCCAAACGAAAGGACTCGATCCTGTCGTCAACCCGGCACGTTTCGCAAGGTTGACTTCAGCGACCGAACTTGTCACTATAATTACGAAGCACATCTCCATGCATGCCTGATTTTCGGAGCCATCCTCAAGAACTGCCGTTACCATGAGTCGGTTTTGGAAGGGTGACGTTTGGATGGATTCGGGGTGTTTGCAACATTGGTTCAAGCACCAACGGCACCGCAGCCGCCCCTGGGGAGCCTGAATCAGAGGTAAAAATCCATGAAACCAATACATTGCGAAAAGAGCCATACCCTTTATGCGATCAAGGCTTTGATGGCCGAAGACCATGAAGAAATCTGCGCCCCTATCTTCATATCATTGCGATTGAAACGTTTCCGGGCGATGAAGGAGAATGCGGGCTTTTCCAAAGATTGATGAGTGAGAACAACGGCAGCATCCCCGTCCGCGGTTTCGGTTCCTCCGATTGCAAATGTCCCGCGCATTTGTTCCATGTGCCCACACAGCAGATCAACAGCGTTGATCCGATTCCATTTGACCATCCGGCAAAAACAAAAGCAAGGACCGCCGATCGATGCGCGGATCGATCGAATAAGCGGTCCTTGCATATTGGGATCGCCGTTCATTTCCCGCCGATGCCCATGGCCTTGTCGACCAGCGGAAAGTGGCAGGCCACTTGCCGGTTCGGCATGACTTCGGTGAGCGCGGGAACTTCGCTCTTGCACCGCTCCTGGGCGAAGGGGCAGCGCGGATGGAAACGGCATCCGGACGGCGGATTGGCCGGCGAAGGCACATCGCCCTGCAGAACAATGCGTTCCCGCTTGATCTCGGGATTCGGAAGCGGAATCGAGGACAGGAGCGCCGCCGTATACGGATGCAGCGGATGCCGGAACAGCTCCTCCGACGGGCCGATTTCCGCCATTTTGCCGAGATACATGACGCCGATGCGGTCGGAGATGTGGCGGACCACATTCAAGCCGTGGGCGATGAACAGGAACGTCAGGCCCAGTTCCTTCTGCAGTTTGATCAGAAGGTTGATCACCTGGGATTGCACCGAGACGTCCAGAGCCGAGACGGCTTCGTCCGCCACGATGAACTTCGGATTGAGGGCAATGGCCCGGGCAATCCCGATGCGCTGCCGCTGTCCGCCGGAAAATTCGTGCGGGTACTGGTTCCGTCTGGCGGGATCGAGGCCGACAAGGCTCATCAGGTGCGCCACCCGCTCCTCGATCTCTTTGCTTGACGCTTTCGTATGCACCCTGAGGGGTTCGCCGATGATGTCCTTTATGAGGAAGCGGGGGTTGAGGGATCCGAACGGATCCTGGAAAATGATCTGCATTTCCTGGCGAAGCGCCCGCAGGTCGCGCGATTTCATGGCATTCATGCTGCGGCCGTCGAAAATGACGTCGCCGCCCGTCGGATGGTGCAGCCGCAGGATGGTGCGGCCGAGGGTCGACTTGCCGCAGCCGGACTCGCCCACGAGCCCGAAAGTTTCCCCTTTGCGGATGGCGAAGGACACATCGTCTACCGCGCGCACATGGCCGACGACGCGGCTGATCAGTCCCTTCTTGATCGGGAAATATTTTTTCAAATTCCGGACTTCCACCAACGGCTGGTTTTTCAGTTCATCCATGGCGCTCATTCCCGGCTCACCCCAGTTTCTTCATTCGCCGCGCCCGCCGGATCATGCAGCCAGCACGCCGCATAATGATCCTTCCCGGGTACGGCGTAATGTCCGGGCTGTTCCTGCATGCATTTCGGAGTGGCATGGGGACAGCGCGGATGGAACCGGCAGCCCGATGGAAGTTGCGTAAGCGGCGGGATCGATCCCTTGATCGTGTACAGCTCGGAGCCCCGCTCGCCTTCAAAACCGGGAATCGACTGGAGAAGGCCCTGGGTATAGGGATGGCAAGGATTCGCAAAAATGTCTTTCACATATCCTTCCTCGACGATCGTTCCCGCATACATGACGGCGATCCGGTCCGCCATTTCCGCCGCGACGCCCAGATCGTGGGTGATCAGCAGGATGGACAGGCCCATTTCGTCCTGAAGCTTCCTCAGAAGGTCCAGAATTTGCGCCTGGACGGTCACATCGAGGGCCGTCGTCGGCTCATCGGCGATAAGCAGGTCGGGCTTGCACGCCAGCGCGATGGCAATGACGACCCGTTGGCACATGCCCCCGGACAATTCATGGGGATATTGCCGGATGCGAATTTCCGGCGCGGGGATGCCGACCCGGCGGAGCAATTCGATGGCTTCTTTCTCCGCCTCCTTGGGGCTCATGCCCTGATGAAGCCGCAAGCTTTCGGCAATCTGGTCCCCGATGGTGAAGACCGGGTTCAGGGCGGACATCGGGTCCTGGAAAATCATCGCGATCTTTTTGCCGCGGATGTGGATCATTTCTTCCTGGGTCTTGAGGGTCAAATCTTCATCATGCAGCTTGATTTGGCCATCAAGAATGAAACCGCCCTCATATTCCAACAGCCGCATGATGGCCAGGGAGGTGACGCTCTTGCCGCTGCCGGACTCGCCGACCAGGCACAGGGTCTCGCCCCGGTCAATCTTGAGGCTGACGTTGTCGGCCGCCTTCAGAAAACCATGATCCGTCGGGAAGCCTGCAGTCAATTTGCTGACTTCAAGTACTCGTTCCGCCATTGCTGCAACCTCCTCATCGGAATCTTTTTCTTCTCTTTCGGATTCAGGGCGTTTTGCAGACCGTCGCCGATGAAGTTGACAGCCAGCACCAGAACGAGTATGCACAGCCCCGGATACAGCGCCAGCTGCGGCTGGATCAGCATGAATTCCTGGGCGTTGCTCAGCATGAGTCCCCAGCTCGTCTGCGGAGCCTGGATGCCGAGTCCGAGGTAGGACAGGGCGGATTCGCTCAGGATCGCCGAACCGACCATGAGGGTGGCGTAGACGATGATCGGATGGATGGAGTTGCGCAGCAAATGCCGGAAAATGATGCTGACATTGGATACCCCGATCGCCTTGGCAGCTTCCACATATTGCATTTCCCTCAGCTGCAGGAAGTTGCCGCGGACGAGCCTCGCGACGCCCATCCAGGAGGTGAAGGACAAGACCATGATCATGTACCCGAAACTGCTGCCCCAGAGGGTCAGCACAAGGATGTTGATGAACAGGCTCGGCAACGAGTACATGACATCCACGAAACGCATCAGAATCGTATCGATCCATCCGCCGAAGTAGCCGGAAATCGCGCCGATCACGGTGCCGATGAGCACGGACGCAAGGGCGACGGAAAAGCCGACGGTGAGCGAGACGCGGGTGCTGTAGATGAGCCGCGTCAGAATGTCCCGCCCGAGCTCGTCCGTGCCCAGCAGATGGCCTTCCGAGCCGGCGGGCAGATTCGCGTTCATCAAATCGATCTTGGCCGGATCATAAGGGGTCAAAATGGGCGCAAAAATGGCCACGAACACAAAAAAAAGCAGAACGAAGACCCCCGCCATGGCGTACGGATTGCGGACAAATTTGCGGCCGGCGATTTTCCATGGACCCGGCGATTTCTTGACGGCTTGGAGAGCGGAATCGGATGCTGACATCAGGCTCGTCCTCCCTTGCGCGAAAGCTGGACCCGCGGATCGACGATGGCATAGAGGATGTCGGCAAGCAGGTTGCCGAAGACGACGAACACCGCCGTCACAAGCACAATGGCCATCAGCACCGAATATTCCCGCGCCAAAGCCATATCAACGAACAAGCGTCCCATGCCGGGCCAGTTGAACACTTTCTCCGTCAGCGCGGCGCCGGACACAAGCAGCGGAAAATCGAGACCGATGATCGTCACGACGGGAATCAGCGCGTTGCGCAACGCATGGCGAAAGACGACGACCCGCTCCTTGACCCCTTTGGCCCGGGCGGTGCGGATGTAGTCCATATGCAGCACTTCAAGCATGCTGGCCCTGGCGTACTTGACGTAGGAGGCCAGGAAGGACAGGGAAAGCACGGTGACCGGCATCACGAGATGCCAGACCAGATCGCCGATGTCGCCCTTCTTGCCAAACGACCACATGTCCGAAAGCGGAAACCATTTGAGCTTGAGCGCGAGATATTTTTGCAGAATGATGCCGAACCAGAAGGTCGGCATGGCGAAACCGAGATAGGCGATGAAGTTGGCGGCATGGTCGGAGATGCTATAGACTCTGGTGCTGTTGTAGATGCCCCACGGCAAGGCGACGATGAGCGTGACAAGCCAGGCGGCGCCCATCAGGATCATCGTATTGCCGACGGTCGGCCACAGAATGTCGCCAACCGGGATGCCGGTCTTGAATACCGTTCCCAGATCCCCTTGCAGAATGTTGCCCATCCAGCGGATATATTGAATATGGACCGGTTGATCCAGTCCGAGATTTCGCTTTTGGATTTCCAGCGCTTCCTGGGATAGACCGGGGCTCAGCATGATTTGGGTCGGTCCGCCCGGAGCCGCATGCATCAGCGCGAAGGACAGGACGCTGATCAGAAAAAGCACGAGTACGGATTGAAGGATGCGGCGAATCAAGTATTCGGTCATCGAACGGTTCCTCCAATATGAGGGCACTCATTGAAAGAAAGGGAAGAGAGAACGATCTCTATCTCTCTTCCCTTTCTCCGCTGCACTTGGTCAGGCTGGACGATTATTCGACCCACCAGTTGATGACGCCGTAGAAGTAGCCGTAAGGCAGGGTCGGCACCGGCGAATATTCTTCCGTGTAGTGGACTCTCGGACCGATCCCGATGGGAGTGCCGTAACGATACAGGAACACATACGGCAGGTCTTGGGAAATGATGCGTCCGATTTCGCCGTAGATCGCCTTGCGCTCTTCGATGTTCGTCGTCCTGTAGGCATCCACCCACAGCTGGTCAAGTTCCTCGTTGACGTACCAGCCCATGTTTTGGCCATCCGGCGGGAAGTACTTGGACGAGAAAGTGCTCTCGGCATCCGGATCCGGGTTCGAAAGGGCCCATGCGAGCAGAACGGCTTGGAATTTGCCCGGATTGAGGTTTTGGTCAACCCAGGCGGAGAAGTCCAGACCGACCGGCTTCACTTCGATGCCGACTTCTTTCAGGTTGTCCTGGATGATTTGGGCCACGCTTTCGCGGCGGCTGTTGCCCGCGTTGTATTGCAGTTCAAAGCTGAACTTGTTGCCGTTCTTGTACAGATAGCCGTCGCTGCCCAGTTCCCAGCCGTCTTCGGCGAGCAGTTGCTTGGCCTTTTCCGGGTTGTATTCGTAGTTCGTCGCCTTGTCGCCCGGGTCCGCCCAGCTGCCCGCCAGGAACGGCGAGTTCATCAAAATGCCGGTGCCCTTCAGGACGTTGTCGATCATGCCCTGGCGATTGATCGCATAGGCGATGGCTTGCCGGGTTTTCTGGCCTTCGAACGGCACGAACCCGTTCGGCCAGTTGTCGGCCTTGAAGTTGAAGGCGACGAATTCATACTGCGGTCCCGGCTCGGAGATCAGGGTGATGGAAGAATCCCGCTTGACCACTTCGACGGACGTCACCGGAATGGCGCTCACATGGTCGACGTCGCCGTTGAGCAGGGCTTGCACTTCCGTATTTTGGTCCGCATAGATTTTGTAGACGACTTGGTCGATATGCGGTTTGACTTCGCCCCAGTAGTTCGGATTTCTTTCGAAGATCAGATGCTGGTTCGGCACCCATTCTTTCCAGACCCACGGGCCGTTCGTCACCGTTTGGGCCGGATCTTTGCCGAAAGGATGCTTCTGCAGTTCGGTGACCGGCACATCCTTCAGAATGTGTTCCGGCGCCAGGGTCATCACGAGCGAATAGATGAACGGCGCGTAGACTTCGGAGAGCCGGATTTCCACCGTATAGTCGTCGATCTTGGTCATCGACTCGATTTTGTCATACATGCTGATGCCCGGCGAGCCGGCATCCGGATTTTTGATGGTGTTGATCGTGAAGATCAGGTCGTCCACCGTGACCGGTTCGCCGTCGCTCCATTTCGCATAGTTTTTCAGCTTGACGGTGTAGGTCTTTTCGTCTTCGCTGATGGAGACGGGTTCCGCGGCAAGGGACCACGGTTCGACGGTGACGGACCCGTCTCTGGCATAGTCGAACACTTTGGCATTCAGGAAATATTCGGCATCGCCGGAGGCCGTGTCGCTGACGTAAATCGGGTTGACGGTCACGATGTCCGAGAAGCTGGCGATTGTGAACGTGCCGCCATCCTTCGGACCCGCCGCGGACGACCCGCCGTCTTGCGGCGCGGACGAACCGCCGTCTTGCGGTGCGGACGAACCGCCGCCGTTGGAAGGCGCCGAAGACGATCCGGACGAGCAAGCGGCCAGAATCCCCCCCACCAGCACGAGACAGAGCAGTAGAGCGAAACCACGTTTGAGCCTTGACATTCACTACTCCCCCAATGTCATAGAAGTGATTCATTCATAATCTTAATTTAATCATCAAACTGGCCCCATGTCCACCTTCTTGTAGGAATCTTTGACGGCTATTTTTCGGCTGCTCATTCAAGGTCTTCATGTTACGGTTATTTTTTGTATTTTCGATTTGAATATACGGTTGAAAATGATCAATCCATTCAACCTCACAATACGGTAAAACTTATCACGAAATCGGAACCGGTGAAATGACAAATGTTATTGATGCATCAACATGAAAGAATGGAAGGAACCCTTCCGGCGGCTTCCTTTCCGGCTGGAAGGGTTCTGATTTATGGCCCGCTACGCGTTTTCCCGGACCAGATATTCGATCAGTTTCACGAAGACGGTGGCGATTTCGGCCCGGGTGGCGGTTGCCTTCGGATCGAAGATGTTGTCGCCCTTGCCCGCCAGGATGCCGATGCCGCGCAGCGCGTTGACGGCTTCCAGCGCCCACGGGCTGATCTCGCTTTCATCCGCGAAGGGCGTGGTCTCGCCCTCGGGAATCAGATAGCCGAAGGCGTTCAAATAGTTGTACAGGATCACGGCCATCTGTTCGCGCGTCACCGGCGCATGGGGATCGAACAGGTCTTCGCTGATGCCGCTGACGATGCCGTTCTCGGCCGCCCACTCGACCGCCGCCGTGTACCATTGCCCATCGGGTACGTCGAGGAACCGCGATTCCTCATAGCCGGAACGGTCGATGTTCTCCAGGTTGGCCAGCACCTGCACGAACATGGCGCGCGTCATCGGGATTCCCGGCGAGAATGTCACGACCGACGTGCCGTCGAACAGGCCGAACGCGTAGACGGTGTTCACAAAGCCGGCGTACCACGCATCTTCGCGGACATCACGGAACGGATGGCCGGACGCGACGGTGAAGCCCAGGGGCGGCTCCCTGTCGAGAACCAGCACCGTTCCTTCCCGGATGTCAAGCCAGTACCCGTTG
>Ga0207871_100497_pt1 | contig 13253 bp, 12 predicted proteins | sample Passage260A_FD_187371 | JGI IMG/M metagenome (GOLD analysis project Ga0207871, IMG submission 187371) | Cellulose adapted compost microbial communities from Newby Island Compost Facility, Milpitas, CA, USA - Passage2 60A (SPAdes) (version 2) ...
GACGTACTCGTAGTCGGCCGGATAGGGCGGGCATTCGTCGAACGCCATCATGATGTCGGAGCCCAGCGCGTTCTGGATTTCGGTCGCGAGCTCCGGTGACAGGAACAGCCTGTCGCCGTTCAGATGGGACCGGAACTCGACGCCCTCTTCCCGGATTTTGCGCATCTCCGCCAGGCTGAACACCTGGAAGCCGCCGCTGTCCGTCAGGATCGCGCGGTCCCAGTTCATGAACCGGTGCAGGCCGCCGGCCCGCTCGATCAGCTTGTGGCCCGGCCGGAGAAACAGATGATACGTGTTGCTCAGGATGATCCCGGCGCCGATCTCCTTCAGCTCTTCGGGGCTCACCGTCTTGACGGTCGCCTGCGTGCCCACCGGCATGAAGGCCGGCGTGTCGAAGGAGCCGTGCGGCGTATGCACCCGGCCGAGCCGGGCGCCGGATTGCTTGCATACCTTGATCAGTTCGTATCGTATCGCCACGTTATCGCTTCCCGTCCGTTCCATAAATGAACATCGCGTCGCCGAAGCTGAAGAACCGGTATCTCCGTTCGATCGCCTCGCGGTATGCCTTCAGGATCAGCTCGCGGCCCGCGAAGGCGCTCACGAGCATGACCAGCGTCGAGCGCGGCAGATGGAAATTCGTCAGCAGCGCGTCAACGAGGAGAAACCGGTATCCCGGATAGATGAAAAGGTCCGTCCAGCCGCTGCACGCCTCGATCTTCCCGGGACCGAACCTGGCCGCCGCCGTCTCCAGCGTCCGCGCGGACGTCGTGCCGACGGCGACGATCCGCCCGCCCTTCTCCCGCGTCTCGTTCAGCATCGCGGCGGTCTCCGCCGAGACCTCGTAATATTCGGCATGCATGACGTGGTCCTCGACGCGCTCGACCGTCATCGGGCGGAACGTGCCGAGGCCGACGTGCAGCGTCAGGAACGCGGTGCGGACGCCCGAGGCGCGAAGCTCGTCCAGAAATTCGTTCGTGAAGTGCAGCCCCGCCGTCGGCGCAGCCGCCGAACCGTCATGCTTCGCGTAGACGGTCTGATAGCGCTCGCGGTCCTCGAGGCGCCGGCGGATGTAGGGCGGCAGCGGCATCTCGCCCAGCCGGTCCAGCAATTCCTGGAAGATGCCCCGATACCGGAACTCGACCGTTCGGAGACCCGCCTCGCCCTCCGCCTGCACGACGGCATGGAGGAGCGGTGCACCCGTCTCATCCTCGCCGAACGCCAGCACGGTGCCGGGCTTCAGCCGCTTCGCCGGCTTCGCGAGCACCTCCCATCGGTCGCCCTCCAGCCTTCGGAGCAGCAGCAGTTCGACCCGCGCGCCGGTCTCCGGCTTGATGCCGCGGAGCCGCGCCGGCAGCACGCGCGTGTCGTTCAGCACGAGCAGATCGCCGGGTTTCAGGTACCGTCTCAGATCGGTGAACGTGCCGTGTTCGATTGTTCCCGTCGTCCGGTCAAGTGCGAGCAGCCGGGATGCGGTCCGTTCGGGCAGCGGCGTCTGCGCGATCAGCTCTTCGGGCAGCTCGAAGTCGAATTCGTGCGCGAACACCGCGTTATCCTTCCTTTTCGATCGTGACATTCTTGTAGTAGTATTTCAGAATCGATTGATAGTCATACCCGCGCTCGGCAAGCCCCCGCGCGCCCCACTGGGACAGGCCGACGCCGTGTCCGTTCCCGGTTCCGATGAAGCGGAAGGCCGGCTCGGCGGTTGCGGCGCGGACGACGCCGTCGCCGTTCAGGATATAGAAGTTCTGCCGGTCGAGCCGGACGACGTCGCCCGCTGCGCCGATCATGTACACCGCGCCGGCATCGAACGGCCGCTCGCGCACCCGTCCGGACGCGCCGAGCATCGCGGCACGGCCCGTCTCGTCGATCTCGAACCGCGTGCTCGGCAGGCCCCCGAGCGCCGAGCGGAGCGTGTCCGGCGTGCGGACATCGTACCGTTTGCCGTTCACGAGCAGCTCCGTGACGCGGCCGGAAGGACCGCGCGCGCCCACCTCGAGCGAGCGGATCTCGCCCCCGATCGGCGTCGAGGATCGGCCGTTCATCGAAGCCGCGAGCTGCGCCGGCGTGAACGGCCCCCGGATCCAGGACATCTCGTTCGATTGCACGACGGTTTCGAGCAGCACGACCCGCGTGCCCTTGTTGACCCGCGCGATCGGCTCGACATCGGACTGGATGAGCGGAATCGGCCGGATCGCCACGCCGTCGCCGGTGATCCGCAGCACCTTGCTTCCGGCCGCCGTTCTTTCGCCGGTATCCTCCGCGAGATCCTCACGGACGTAACCGTTCCGGCCGTCCGGGAGCACGACGCGGTGCCAGCGGTACAGCCCTTCCTCCGACAGCCCGTCCGGGCTGGGCACGCTCGCAAGATACGGCACGGGGTTGCCCCAGATCTCGGCCGCGTCCGCGGTCATGCCGCCCGCGCTCGAGGAGAACAGCGCTTCGACGACGCGGCCGTTGTGCATCAGCACTTCGCCGCGCGTCGCATCGACCGCCGCGGTCGTCTGCGGCTTCTCCGTCCCGATGCCGCCGTACACCTGGCTGTATGTGCTGTCGACCACATGCGCGATCTGGAAGCCGAAGCCTTGATAGAGCGCGTAGCTGCGCGCGGCGACGGCCTGCGCCTTGAGCGCCTCCATCGGCCAGGAGGCCGGCATCTCCGCGCCGACGACCGAATACAGATACTCCTCGAACGGCAGCTCGTTCACGACCGCCAGCCTCTGGTTGAAGACGGTGACTTCGAATGCCCCCCGGTACGAGCGGCCGTAGCGCTCGTCGAGCCGGATGCCGGCCTGATCCCCCTTCTTCTCCAGCCACAGCTTGACCGAGCCGTCCATCGGAATGAGCACATGCTTCGAACGCCCGCCGCCCGCCTCGAAACCGTCCCGGATCAGGAAGTAGGGCTCGTCCGCCTTGAACGACTGGAGGGACGCGCCGGCGGCCTTCAGGGCTTCGAGGCCGGCCGCGTCGGCCGCCGCACCGACAAGCACCCGGAACTCCGCCGCCTTCGCCCTTTCCGGCACGACCGCCGCCGGCCAGGCTTCCAGCCCGGCGTCGGCGAGCGCCTGCGCGGCCTTGCGCGCCTCTTCAAGGGTGCCGTAGCTTCCCGCGTCGAGACGGACGGGCCCCGCGACGGCCGGCGCAGAGCTGCCGAGCAGCGGCTTGAGCTCTTCGTTCGCGCGCCATTTCGCGAGCGCGGATTCCGCCTCCTCCCGGGTCGGGTAGGCGCCCTCCTCGACGATGTAGACCGTCTTGCCTCCGAGCGCCAGCACCGAGGCGGCGCCGCTGCCGGACAGGCTCTGCAGCTTCTGGAGCAGCGCGGAGGCGGCCGCGCCGCTCTCCGTCGTCAGCAGACGGACCCGGTAGCCGTCCATGCTCACCCGGACCGGTTCGCCGGCGCCCGCCTCCAGGATCGGGACGACGCCTTCCGGCTGACGCGCGCCGATCCGGATTCCCGTCTCGGACGAAAACGTCGCCGCCGGGGTCGTCAGTTGATATTTTCCCGGCAGGTTGATGAAGATCGCCACGCGGATCCGGTCGAGCGACGGCACCGCGCCGTGCGTCGGCACCGCCGCCAGCAAGGCGTTCAGCAGCATCAGCGCGGCGGCCGGCGCCAGAAGCCGGCGGAGCAGCGACCTCCGCCCGCCGGACCTCCGCAAGTCATCCCCTGCCATGCATCTCACCCTCATCCGTGATCGCTCCTTCGTCTTCCCGGTCTTGCATCCGCGGCCGGGACGCGCCGCTTCCGTGAAGCGCGCAGGCGCCGTCCGCGCAGCCGTCGTCCGCCCTGCCGAACCAGTCGTACCTTCGCCGCGCGACATACCGGTAGGCCGCGTCGGCGATCCGCTTCATGCCGGGCACGCGGTACAGCCCGGACAGCAGCCGCCACCGCGGAAGCTCGCGCATGATCCGCACGACCGCCTCCGCGCCCGCGAAGACGGCCCCGTCCGCCTGCACGACGTGCAGCTGCGCGCGCAGTGCGGCGGGATCGAGGCGGAAGAGCGTCTCCGGAAGGCCGGCCGGATCCCTCCCGCGGGGCGCCTTCATCCTGCGCTCCAGTTCCTGCAGCGGCACGAAACGGAGCTCCGCCCGCGCGCCGCGGACGGCCTCGAACTGCCGGACGGCGCGCGTGCACAGCGCGCATTCGGCATCGTATACGACATGCAGCGTATCCCCCGGTCCCGGCGTGCGGCCCAAGGCGATCGCCTCCCGTCCGTGCGGTTCGTTTTCCCGGTCATGCTCAGAACAATAGCGGCCCTTCCTCCTCCCCGGCCTTTGCGCGTCCCCGCGGCACCGGCAGGCCGAGATGGCGGTAGGCCGCCGCCGTCACGACCCGCCCGCGCGGCGTCCGCTGCAGGAAGCCGATCTGCATCAGATACGGTTCATAGACGTCCTCGATCGTCTGGCTCTCCTCGCCGATCGTCGCCGCGATCGTGTCGAGGCCGACCGGGCCGCCGCCGAAATGCTCGATCATCGCGCGGAGCATCTTGTGATCGATCTGGTCAAGCCCCTTCGGATCCACCTGCATCCGCTCCAGCGCCTCCCGCGCGAGTTCGGCGGTGATGATGCCGTCGCCCTCCACCTGGGCGAAGTCGCGCACCCGTTTGAGCAGCCGGTTCGCAATCCGCGGCGTGCCGCGCGACCGCATCGCGATCTCGCGCGCCGCTGCCCCGATCATGCGCACGCCGAGAATGTCCGCCGACCGCTCGACGATGAACGCCAGCTCGTCGATTCCGTAATATTCGAGCCGGCTGACGACGCCGAACCGGTCGCGGAGCGGCGCCGAGAGAAGCCCGGCCCGGGTCGTCGCGCCGATCAGCGTGAATTTCGGCAGGTCCAGCCGGATGGAGCGGGCGCTCGGCCCCTTGCCGATCATGATGTCGAGCGCGAAGTCCTCCATCGCGGGATAGAGCACTTCTTCGACCGCCCGGCTCAGGCGGTGGATCTCGTCGATGAACAGCACGTCGCCTTCCTGCAGGTTGGACAGGATCGCCGCGAGATCCCCGGGCCGCTCGATGGCCGGACCGGACGTCACGCGCATGTTGACGCCGAGCTCGTTCGCGATGACCGCGGACAGCGTCGTCTTGCCGAGTCCCGGAGGGCCGTACAGCAGCACATGGTCGAGCGCTTCCCTCCGCATTTTCGCCGCCTCGATGTAGACCTTCAGGTTCTCCTTCACCCGCTCCTGTCCGATGTACTCCGACAGATAGCGGGGGCGGAGGCTGTATTCGGCCGTCCGGTCCTCCATCATGAGCCGGGCGGATACGATCCGTTCGTCGTCCATGCCGCTCCCCTCCTTCCGTCACCCTCTGAAGAGCCGCGACAGCGCGCGCTTCACGAGGGCGTCCGCCGTCTCCTCTCCGGTGAGCGTTCCGCAGATCTCCTGCCAGACGCGGTCAATCTCCGCCGTCGTATAGCCGAGCGCGGCCAACGCCTCGCGCGCCTCCGGCCAGGCGGTGCCCGCCCCCTGACCGCCCGCCGCGGCCGCCTCCGGGATCGCGTCTCCCGGAACGCCGGACGCGGGCGAGAAGCCGCCGCCGCGGTCGAGCTTGTCCTTCAGATCGAGAATCATCCGCTGGGCGGTTTTGCGCCCGATGCCGGGCAGCTTCGTCAGAAAGGCGACGTTCTCCTGCCGGATCGCGGCCGCGATCGCCTCCGGCCTCGCTCCCTGCAGGACGCCGAGCGCGACCTTCGGCCCGATGCCGGACACCTCGAGCAGTGCCCGGAACAGCCGCTGCTCCTCGCGCGTCGCGAAGCCGAAGAGCAGCGCGGCGTCCTCGCGCACGTAGTGATGCGTATAGACGGTGACCGGCTCGCCGGACGCCGCGAACGCGTACGGATTCGGGGTGAAGACGCGGTACCCGACGCCCGCGACGTCGACGACGATCCACTCCTCCTCGACATGCGCGACGGTCCCCCGCAAATAGTCGATCACGTCCGGTTCACTCCGTTCAGCCGGTTCAGCAGGACGGCGGAATGGGCGTGGCAGACCGCGACCGCGAGCGCGTCCGCCGTGTCGTCCGGTTTCGGGATCGCGGGCAGGTTCAGGAACATGCGCGTCATCTCCTGCACCTGCCGCTTCTCGGCCTTGCCGTATCCGACGATCGCCTGCTTCACCTGCATCGGCGTGTATTCCGCGACGGGGATGCCGCGCTGCGCCGCCGCCAGCACGATGACGCCGCGCGCCTCGCTGACCGTGAACGCGGTCGTGACGTTGCGGCTCCAGAACAGCTTCTCGACCGCCAGGGCGTCCGGCCCGTACTTGTCCATCAGCGCGCCGACCGCCTCGTACACCTGCTTCAGCCGGATGTCGTGCGGCGTGCCGGCCTCCGTCTCGATGCAGCCGTACTGGACGGGAACGAGCCGGTTCCCGATGCTGTCGATGACGCCGAATCCGACGAGCGCAATGCCCGGATCGATCCCCATTACCCGCACGCCGCTCTCTCCCCGTCCCGGATTTCTCCATTGATCAGAATCGTTGTAGAAGCTTCATCCCATTATAGCAAATGACGGGACGGATGAGAACAGACGTTTCCGGTACCGCACACAACAAAAGGCCGTTCCGGCCATCGGATGGCCCCGGAAACGGCCCTTCGTCCCGTCCGAGATACGGGAAGATCGATACGGGAAGATTCAAGAAGCGCCGGCTTGCGCCGGCGCCGCATATTCGCTGTAGGCTGACAGCACGCTGTAGTATTCATCCGGATCCGACACGCGGATGCCTCGCACCAGCGCGTCGAGACGTTCCCTCGGCAGACAGCTTTCCATATAACGCACGTTCAGCTGATAGAACGTTCTGAGCACCTTGCCGCGCTCCGGCGGACCGTCGAACAGCGACAGCCGTCCGTCCGCGTCGATGCCGAACACCGCATTCCATCCGCTTGCCATAAGCGGATCGTCGGGGCGCTCCGGCGGCAGATCGCCGCCGGCGGCCACCAGCCGCATGTCCGGTTGGCGCCGCGCGGGGCCGCCCGCCTGCCCGTCGGTCACGCGGCCGGGCCGAAGCGTCTCCCCGCCGCCGGCGAAGCCGCGGCGCAGCGCCGCGTCAGCCGGCAATACGGCTGCCTCTTCATCATGCCGGATGTCCGCCGCGCCTTGCCCCGAAGCTTGCGGTGCCGCCGCAGCATCGGGTACGGCGCTCATGACGGCGATCGACGCCGCGGTCAGCCACACGGCTAGCCGGAGTCCGCCCGGCCGCATGCCGCGCCTCAGCCGTTTGCGCAGCTCTTTCCACAGGCTGAATCCCATCCGCGAGACCTCCCAGGTTTTCTTTGTCTTATTGTCCCTAGTCTGGCCCCGATTATTCCTCCCGCCGCGGATGCGGACAATCCGGCTTTACAGCCATTTCCCGGTGCAGTCCGGCATGCGGTTGAAAGGCCGCCGCACGCAATCGCCTCCAACGGTACGCCATGCCGTTACAGGCGCTTCCGCCGCGCGATCCGGCGGACAATCCGGACGCGGCGGGGCGCCCCGTTCCACCCGGCGCCGCCCTACCTGACGTTGATCCAGGGCAGACCCGACCGCTTCTTCTTCGGCGCCTGCCGCTTCGTCCGGCGCGATCCGCGGGCGGCCGCAATGCGGACGGTCGCTTTCTTCGCCCGCGACCCGCGCCCCGCCGGCTTCGCCGGGCGCCCGTCCTCCGCCGCCGAGATCCGGGCCTCGCCTTCACCCGAAAGACCGGACGCGCCGCCGGCCCCGATCCCGCTCCCGCCGGCCGCGTCTCCGCCGTTCACGCCGCCCTCGTCGCCGGCTCCGGCGTCGGATCCGCGAACGTGCGCGTACGACCAATCGCCGACACCCGGCGAATACGGCGCGGACCAGCCCGGATACGGCGCGCCGACGGAAGCGTAGGCGCTCAGGCCCGGCCAGCCCGGAAATCCGTGAACCTCGGCCTGCACCGGCCAATCCGGTCCGTGCCCGTACCAGATCGGATCACAGGGCGCGCCGGGCAGCGCCCATCCCGCCGCAGCGTGCGCCCCGTATCCCGGGCCGTACCCCGGTACCGCCTGCGGTCCCGCGCCGACGGGCGGATAACCGGCGCCGGGCGCGAACGCCTCGACTGCCGGAACCGGGTACGGCAGGAACGGATGCTTCGCCGGCTCCGGCATGCCGGCCGGCGGGCACACGTCCTGGTGCCCGTGGTGCGCGGGATACGCCGGATACTTCGGCTCCGGACCGTACGGCTTGACCGGCTGATGAATCGGCTCGGGAACCGGCAGCGGAACCGGCTTCGGCAGCTTCGTCCAGTCCGCCGGCTTCATCTCGACCTTCGGCTTCTCCTTCGCGATGGGCTGCTCGATCGGTTTCGGCATCTCCATCTTCGGAGCCGTCGGCAATTCCAGCTTCGACAGTTCGATCGGCTGCGGCTGTTCAACCGGCGCCGTCGGCGCCTTGCCGGGAATCGGGCCGGTAAATTTCTTTCCCTTCACCGGCTGCTCGACGCCAATATGCTGCAGTTCCGGCGGATGTCCCGATCCCGCCGTCTGGCCCGATGCGCCTCCCGCCTGCCAGCCGGATTTCGGAATGTTGACGATCTCGCCGGTCATCAGCACGTTCGGATTCTTGAGATGGGGATTCGCCTTGATCAGATCCGCGAGCGGCACGCCCCACGCCTTCGACAACTTCCACAGCGTATCACCCTGGACGACCTTGTGCTGGTGCACCCAGTCACCGGCGGGCGCGGAAGCCTTCGGCGACGGAATCTTGATCTTCATGCCGACGTCGATGACGTCCGGATCCCGGATGCCGGGGTTGTATTGCAAGAGATCCTGGACCGTCACGCCGTGCTTGGCCGCGATGCCCGACAACGTGTCGCCCTTTTTGACCGTATAGATTTTCACTTGCCGCATGACCTCCCGTCACGTTCTGTGCGCAGCGGCGTTGATCCCTTGGGCGTTCGTACCCGCTGCCTGTCGTTACATCCTATGCATCCGCTGGGCGGGTGTCCCCATGATCCGGCAAAAAAATATGCCCCGCCCGTCCGGCGCCTACGCCGGTTGAGCGGAGCTGACCGCCTGTCTGCCCATGTTCAATTGAACGCCTGCACGCCGTCAACCGTGACGATCTTGCGGAATTCCTCAAGCAGGTGCAGCGTGACCGGACCCGCCTTGCCGGCGCCGATCGTGCGGCCGTCGACTTCGCGCACGGCGATGACCTCCGCCGCGGTGCCGGTGAAGAACACCTCGTCGGCCGTGTAGACGTCGTGCAGCGTGAACGGCTCCTCCTTCAGCGGATAGCCGAGCTTGCCGCACAGCTCGATGATCGCGCCGCGCGTGATGCCTTCCAGTGCGCCGACCCAGGTCGGCGGCGTGTAGACGACGCCCTTCTTCACGATGAAGATGTTGTCGCTCGAACCTTCCGCCACATACCCCTGGGCATTGAGCATGATCGCCTCGCCGACGCCCGCGAGGTTCGCCTGGATTTTCACGAGGATGTTGTTCAGATAGTTGAGCGACTTGATCTTCGGGTTGAGCGCATCCGGGATGTTGCGCCGCGGCGAAACGGAGATCGAGACGAGCCCGTTGCGGTACGCCTCCTCCGGATAGATCGAGAGCTGCTCCACAATGATGATGACCCAGGCCTTCGGACAGCGCCGCGGATCGAGGCCGAGATCGCCGGGACCGCGCGAGACGACGAGCCGGATGTAGCCGTTCCGCAGCCCGTTGCGCCGCACCGTCTCGATGACCGCCTCCCGCATTTCCTCGTAGGTCAGCGGAATGTCCAGCATGATCGACTTCGCCGAATCGTACAGCCGGTCGAGGTGCTCCTTGAGCCGGAAAATGTTCCCGTCATAAATGCGAATTCCCTCGAAAATGCCGTCGCCGTACAGGAATCCGTGGTCGAAAACCGAAATTTTGGCATCCTCTTTCGCGACGAAGTCGCCGTTCAGGTAAATCCACTGCTGAGCCATGCGTGCAGCACCTCCACTGAGAGTTCGCTTTTGGCGTAGCGGGTCACGTCTCCCAGGCGAAGCTGGGATAGCTGCCCAATATGCGAACCTGACAGCCGATCGCCTCGATCTCGGCGATGGCCGCAGGAAGCAGTACGGTGTCGAGCGACATCTCCACGTCAATATAGAAAAAGTAACTGCCGAGCTTCTTCTTCGTCGGCCGCGACTCGATGCGCGACAGGTTGATCCGCCGCCACGCGAACGCGGACAACACCTGATGCAGCGCGCCGGGATAGTCCTCCGGCAGCGTGACGAGAATGCTCGTCTTCATCTTGTCCGACCGGCGCAGCGTGAACGGTTCGCGGCCGATGAGCAGAAAGCGGGTGAAATTGTTGTTGTGATCCGTGACATGCTCGCGCAACACATCCAGCCCGTGCAGCCGGGCGCCTCCGAAGGTGCCGATCGCGGCCCAGCCCCTGCCGGGATTCTCCTTCACGATGCGGATGCCTTCCGTCGTCGAGCCGACGGTCTCGCGTTCGGCGTGCGGCAGGTGTTCCCTCAGAAACCGCGTGCATTGGGCCATCGCGACGGGATGGCTGAACACCTTCGTGATCTTCGACAAGTCGGGCCTGCCGTCCGGTCCGGCCGTCTCGGACAGGCGGCCGATCAGGTGCTGGACCGACGGATAGACCCATTCGGCACGGATCGGCAAATCGACTTCGTGTACAAGCCAGTCCACGTGGAGGCTGACCGATCCTTCTATCGTGTTCTCGATCGGAATGACGCTGTAGTCGGTCACGCCGCACTGGGTCGAGAGAAAAACGTCCGCGATCACCTGATGGTAGTGATATTCGACGGGGGTGTCGCCGAACAGATGCCGCGCAGCCTCGTCCGACGTCGACCCGGCGGGTAGCAAGGCAACCTTGATCATGCGCGAACTTCTCCTTTGATGCGTTCGGGGAGCGGCACCCGGTCGGCCTCCGCGCCAGACTCGACGATCTCCGGTCCGGCTTCCGCCGGCTTCAGCCACAGCGTCTCCGCCGCGATGTTCTCTGCGGCGAACGTGCCGAGCAGAAACCGTTCCAGCTCCGCCTTGCGCGGACTCTCGCTGTCCACGAACGCGAGGATCGTCGGGCCCGCGCCGCTGAGCGCCGCGCCCAGCGCGCCGTGCTCGGGCGCTTCCGCCAGTATTTTCGCCATGCCCGGGATGAGCGCGGCCCGGTACGGCTGATGCAGCCTGTCCTGCATGGCGAACCGGAGCAGATCGAGCCGGCCCGTGGCCAGCGCCGCCACGAGCATGGAGCTGCGGCCGATGTTGAACACGGCGTCGCCGCGGCTGTAGGATTCGGGCAGCGCGTGCCGCGCCCGCTCGGTCGGCAGCCGGAACGCCGGTATCGCGACGAGCACCTCGAGATTCGGCGGCGGATCCAGCCGGACATGCTTCGCCCGCCGGCCGTCCCACGAGGCGGCGACGATGCCGCCGAACAGGCAGGCCCCGACGTTGTCGGGATGGCCTTCCAGACTTGAAGCGATTTCGAACAGACGGGCATCGGTCAGCGGCGAGCCGATCAGCGCGTTCGCCGCCGCGAGGCCGCCGACGATCGCGGCCGCGCTGCTGCCGAGACCGCGCGCCACCGGAATGTCGGTGTAGACCGAGATGTGAAGCGCCGGCATCGGCACGCCGGCCTCGTCGAACACGTGCCGCGCGGCTTGGAGAATCAGATTGTCGCCGCCGGCGGGCAGGCCGGCGAGCTCCTTGCCGAACAGTTCGAGGCGGCTCTTGCCGTCGTCGGCTTCCGCCATTTCGATCCAGGAATAAAGCGACAGCGCCATGCCGAGCGTGTCGAATCCGGGTCCGAGGTTGGCGGTGCTGGCGGGCACCTTGGCGAGGATGCGGCGCATCATCGTTCACCCCCGCAGCGCGCGCCGGCGTGCGCCGGCCCGTCGAATCCGCCCGGCATTCGCGGTTGGTCCCGTAATGACATGATGGATGGACAAGCTCCTCTCGCGCGTTGAATTCCGGCCGTCCGTGGGGCCGTCGGTAGCGTTCAGCCTTCGACCCGGTAGACGCTCTTGATGCGCTTGATGACATCCAGCGACTCGAAGGCCCTCAGGACGCGCCGCATGGCGGCCCGGCTCGCATCGTGCGTGATGATGACGAGATCGGCGGTCCGGTCGGACGCGGTCGGCTGCTGCAGCACCGACTCCAGGCTGACGTCATGCTCGGCGAACACCTGCGTGATCTTCGCCAGCACGCCGGCGCGGTCCACGACGTTGAGCAGCAGGAAGTTCTTGTACGCCACTTCCTCGTCGGACTTCAGGTTCTTCGCCTTGAACACGGCGGCGGATTGCCGGCCGTTGACGCCGAGCTTCATGTTCTTCGCGACGGCGACGATGTCGGCCACGACGGAGGTCGCGGTCGGCAGCTCGCCGGCGCCGGCGCCGTAGAACATCGTCTCGCCGACCGCCTCGCCGCGCACGAAGACGGCGTTGAAGACGCCGTTCACCGAAGCGAGCGGATGCTCGCGCTTCACCATCGTCGGCTGCACGCTGACGCTGATCCGGTCGTCCTGCCGGTCGGCGATGCCGAGCAGCTTCAGCTCGTAGCCGAGCTTCTTCGCGCAGGCGATGTCTTCCTTCGTCACCTTCGTGATGCCCTGCACTTCGACATCCGCAAGTTCCACGTTCATCCGGAAGCCGATCGTCGCGAGGATCGTCATCTTGCGCGCCGCGTCGAGCCCTTCGACGTCCGAAGTCGGGTCGGCCTCGGCATAGCCGAGCTGCTGGGCTTCCCGGAGCACTTCCTCGTAGGAAGCCCCCTCCTGGCTCATCTTCGTCAGGATGTAGTTCGTCGTGCCGTTCACGATCCCCATGATCCGGTCGATCCGGTCCGAGGAGAAGCCTTCGATCAGCGTCCGGATGATCGGAATGCCGCCGGCGACGCTCGCCTCGTACATGACGTCGCATCCGTGCTCCCGCGCCGTCGACAGAATCTCGGAGCCGTGGAGCGCCATCAGGTCCTTGTTCGCGGTCACGACGTGCTTGCCGCGCCGGAGCGCCTCGAGGATGTAAGCTTTCGTCTGCTCGACGCCGCCCATCACTTCCACGACGACGTCGATGTCGGGATCGCGCACGATCTCCCACGGATCGTCCGTCAGCTTCGCCGGATCGACCGCGACCGCGCGCGGCTTGTCGAGCTGCCTGACGGCGATCCGTCCGACCTCGATCGGGGAGCCGACCTGGACGATCAGATCCTCGCGGTGGCCTTCGATGATGCGCACCACGCCCGTTCCGACGGTGCCGAGCCCGAGCAGCCCAACGATTACCGGTTTCATAGGTCTCTCCTCCACTGCCATGATCGCTCTTC
>Ga0207871_100498_pt1 | contig 13245 bp, 14 predicted proteins | sample Passage260A_FD_187371 | JGI IMG/M metagenome (GOLD analysis project Ga0207871, IMG submission 187371) | Cellulose adapted compost microbial communities from Newby Island Compost Facility, Milpitas, CA, USA - Passage2 60A (SPAdes) (version 2) ...
CGCGGTTCTTGAGCAACAGGCTGAGGTTCCGCCAGCCTTTGCGCCTGATGAAGACGTTCTGGTGGTGCAGCACGATCCGGATGATCTCGCCGGGCAGCAGCACTTCCGCCTCATGCTGCAGCTTGTCGTCCGCCACGATCAGCGTGCTCGTTCTCCTGGATTCCTTCACATACAGGAACACCAGGGCCACGATCACGACAATGAGGGCCGCCGTCACCGCGTGCCGATAACTCGAATCCAGAAATCGCGAACCCAGAATGCTCATCACCGTGCATAACGGCAGGCCGGCGAGCAATAAACCGTTCTTCCAGGTGTAGAAGTTGATGATGGTGAATTCGCTCTTGTTCGCCGACTTGGATTCGGACGACGCAAACATTCACATCTCTCCTTCCGCTTGCCGGCATCTCTGCAACGGAGCCGGACGCAAAGATCTGAATACATCATACATATCAATACGCCTCAATACACCGGTCTTCCCAATCCCTCCCTCACAACCTGCATGAAAAAGTCCTTGCTCTCGGGATGGCAGGCGATCAGGTACGGCTCCTCGTTCATGCCCGCAAAATCGTTCCCGTCGAAATCGATCACGATCCCGCCGGCTTCCTTCACCATCAGAATGCCGGCGTACAGGTCGTCCCCTTCCGAGTTGTACAGGACGATGCCGTCCAGATCGCCCTTGGCCAGCATGCACCATTGCAGCGACGGGGCCCACAACCGGATCATGCGCTTGAACTTGACGTCGATGTAGTGCTTCAGTCTGACGGCGGCGGGTTCATTTTGCACCTGATGCCCCTGAATCCAGCCCACCGTGCCCTTCGCGAGCTCTTCCCTCTTGCGAACCTCCATCCGGCGGCCGTTGCACCAGGAACCTTCGTTCCAGACGGTCACATAAAGCCGGTCCACCATCGGTTCGTAGATGACGCCGAGGACGGTTTCCCCTCCGCGCAGCAGCGTCACGCAATGCGAGAAGACGGGCAGACCGATCGCGTAATTGTTCGTTCCGTCCAGCGGGTCGACCATCCAGAGCCATTCGCTGTCCCCGCCGCTCAAGCCGCTTTCCTCGCTCCGGATCCGATGATCCGGAAATGCGCGCGCGATCTCGTCCAGAATGATCGCCTCGGCCCGGTAGTCCGCTTCCGTCACAACGTCGACGTATTCGCCCTTCTCGCGGGAAACCACGTTCCGGTCGAAATGCTCCTTCGCCATGCGCCCGGCCTTCAGCACGGCGTTCACGGCGGTATCCTTCGCGCGGCGGATGATGTCCGTCTCCATCGTTTCACCTCAACGTCCGATCATGTCGTCCATCTGCTGCAAGAAGATGTTCGACATGGATCTCGTCTATCGCGGATACAACCCGGTCCGCGAGTGACAAATCCTGATTGCCGGAATTCGGGTTCGCGAAGCCGATGCAATACATGCCCGCGCGCTTCGCCGCAAGCACGCCGTTCCGGGAGTCCTCGAGCACCGCGCACGCCGCCGGCGGCACCCCGAGCCGCTTCGCCGCTTCCAGGTAAATGTCCGGGGCCGGCTTGCCGTTCGGCACTTCCTCGCCGCTGATCACGCAGTCGAAAGATTCCCGGATTCCAAACTTCGCCAACACGGCCTCGATGAACGGCCGCGGCGAGGACGACGCGAGCCCGGTCGGAATCCGGCGCCCGCGCAAATCCTGCAACAGCTCCCGGATCCCGTCGATCGGCTCGATGTCCGCTTCATCCAGCCAGCGTATTTTCCTCCCCGATTGGTATTCGATGATCTCGTCCACCGTATGGGAAATGCCGTATTCTGCCCGGATGATCGCCCACATCTCGGGATTCGTCATCCCGACGAACCGCTCCAGATCTTCCTTGTCCATGTCGGCGCCGAAATGCCGAGCCGTGATCAGATCGACTTCGAAATGGATGGGTTCGCTGTCGATGATGACGCCGTCCATGTCGAAAATGAACGCACGGATCATGAATCATGAACTCCCTGACTGCATTTTCATGGATTCACGTCGCCCGATGCGCCGGCTGCGGGTTCGGCCGGTCATGCCCTCGTTCAAGGACGAGAAAATTCCCCGGCGACCTTCTGCGCGTACTCCATGAGTTCGTCATACTCTTCCCAGAACAGCCGATGTTGCCCGTCGAGCCACTCCCAACCGCCCGCATCGACATTCGGCAGCATTTCCGGCCGGGATATGCAGGTTCCGGTCCTCAGCTCGAGCCGTTCGTTGACGTGCTGATAAACCGTTCGAGTTGGTATCATCTTCCGTCTCCGCAGCTCCGCCTTGGCCGCTCTGCGACGATTTCCCGCTCCGATCACGGATCCAGGAACCTCATAAACACCCGTCTTTGCGGAAACTCGACAAAACCGGCCTTCTCGTACAGCTTGCCTGCAGCCGTATTGTCTGCGTTCGTCTCCAGCCGGATGCTGCCCGCGCCCCAGGATCTTGCCAGCTTCTCGCAAAACTCCAGCAGCTTCGTCCCGATCCCCCTGTGTCTGATCGACAACAGTTCATGATACGCCCCGGACGGGATGCAGCGTTGCAGCTCGTCGTGTTCGTACAGCCACTTCTCGAAATTCGGCAGCGAAATCTCCCGCATCAAAAACGAAAACAACACTTTGTATGATTCTTCACAGGACAGTTCCATCACCCCCGGCTGACGAAATGCCTGACTTCGTTGGAAACCCGCAGCCGGTCCACGTCGAGTTCATGCTTGATAAACTCCGCTACCTTCATCTTTATTGGAACTCGGGAATGAACGCGTCTCTGATCCCCATCCGTCCGTCGCCGTAGATCACCTCGACCGTATGCTCCCCGCCCCGGCCGTTGTCCACGGTGAAGAAGAATCGTTCCTGGTAACTTGGTCTTCATATCTTCGATCCTCGGTTATTTTCAGTTTGTCCGTCCACACAATTTCGGTCAGCCAACCGATGGTTCTGACGTTTTCGAACAGACTGGTGGAAATCCCCAAATGAAAGTACGTCCGGATGCCGGACAATTTCGCTTCCAGGCTGCTGAGCATATCGTCGTGTACGGCCACACAATCGTATTGACGGGGCGCGTATTCCACGTATTCTTTCTGCTCATCCACTTCGTCCATGATCCCGAATTGGTGTACCATGGGCACCGGCATCACCCCCGAAAGCCGTTATGCGCCGGAAACCAAATCCGTCAAAACACAAGCAGGATATGGTTCCTGGTCAGCGACTGCAGGAAAAACACGAATGCCAACGCCATGCTCACAATGCCGATAATTCTGGTCATGATGAAATAGAATTCGCTCGGTTCGGGATTTTCCACCCAGAGCCATTCCAGCGACAGCCAGAACATGGCCCGCTGAAATTTCTCATACCGGAAATTGGCCCATCCGAACGCAAACAGGAGGACGGCCGCCACATACAACCACGGGTATCCCCGCGTCTCGTGATACTTCGGATAGGCGGCTCTCACCAACCCGGTGGGATGGTAGCGCGGCTCTTCCTCTTCGCTGGGGATCCACTGTCCGTTGGCATCGAGGACCATGCCGCCTCCGACGAGCAGTTCCCCGTTCTCGTCGTAGGCCAGCAGCATGCTGCCCTGTTCTTCAACTTTGTAAGTGCTGCCGTCCGGATAAAGGACCCGATACCCCATGCCGGGCGTCTGCTCTTCGCGAATCCGGTAATCCTGCCCTTCGATCGTCACCACGCGGTCCGATCTGTCCACGCGAACCGTGACGGGCGGCCCCGCGTCGCTGGCATAACGGATGTACTGCCCGGTCTTCTCCGCGGCCCGATAAGTGCGGAATTCCAGTTCGAACACCTTCACGGAAAAATAATAAACGCCAAACCATACGGCCAGCACGGCACAAACGGCGTAGACCGCGATCGTTGCGGCCGGTTTCATGTTTTGGATTCGCATGGATCCTCCGCTCATTCGGCATTCGCCGGAATGTTTGACGAAGTTTCCGCTCCGATTATCCGATATGACATACGAATGCGGAGTGCTACAGGTTCCCTTTTCCACGAATGAAACAAAAATCCACGCGGAGCTGTTCCGCTCCGGTCAAACGACCGACCTGGCTTCAGGATTTCGCGCATATTCAAGAGGTATTGCGGCCTGTTCTGCTGCATACCTTGCAATTCACGATTTTTTCTTCCGACAAAGGGTGGATCTTCCAGCCATATGCCCGTCACCGGCCGTAACTTGTATGGTCGCAAAACTGATACAACTTTTCCTAACGGCCAACTCACCCCGAGGATTTCCATCAACCAACCATTTCACATGAACCGTCTTCCGGCGAACGAAGGCCAACAGAGTCTTTGCAATAAAAGGTTCATCCCGGATGTGCCCAAATCCTTTTTTCGTACACGAAAAAAACCCCGCCGGGACCGAACGTCCGCGCGAGGCTGATCGGTTGATCGAATTTCATCGAGTACGCTTTTCCGGGGTGCGCGTCCTTTGGCGGCATCCTCCGCCCGGGGAAACGCAAACGCCTTATCCGGGTGCCCCTCAGGAGGCTCCCAGGGCGGACAGGACGGCGTCGCCCGACGACACGAACCCGAAGCATTGTTGGATGTTGTACAGCGCCGCATCCCGGCAGTAACCGGGCGAGGTCGTGGCGCTGCAATCCTTGAGCAGCACGCAATTGTAACCCAGGCACACCGCGTCCTGCAGCGTCGTCAACACGCACTGGTCAAGGTTGACCCCGCCGAACAGCAGGGTGTCGATCCCCAGATTGCGCAAAATGCTGTCCAGCGGCGTGTCCCAGAAACCGCTCATCCGGTATTTGTCCACGCGGATGTCCGACGGCTCGACGGTCAGCTCGTCGACGATCGCGGCACCCCAGCTGTCCTTCTCCAGCACCGCGGAGCCGGTGGCCGGGATGATGCCGCCGAGGCCGACGTCGTCCCCGCTCATGTTGTAAACATGAAGCAGCGCCGGGCTGATGTTGAGCAGATCCGGACGGTTGCCCCAGTTGAGCCAGATGACGGGCACATCCTCGGATCGGAGCGCCGGCAGCAGCCGGTTGAGCGGTTCGATCGGCGCCCGGGCCGGCGTATGGTCGACGCCGATGTGGTCCAGCCATCCGCCCGCGCTGCAGAAATCGTTCTGCATGTCCACGACGATCATGGCGGTTCTGGCCAGATCCAGCGTCACCCGCTGCGGCTCCGCTTCCAGCGTGATCCGCTTCGGCGCGGGCCCCTCGGGCGCCATGTCCACGTGCTCCTTGGACACGAGCCAATACCTGCGGCGATTGCCCAATCTGTGCATCATCACTCCCACCCCTCTCGCCTGAGCATCCCGCGGCCTGGCCTTCCGGCCGTGAAGGCCGTGGAGGCCTTTGCGACGCGGACCGCTACGGCCTGCGGACCGGTCGTCCGGAGGCCGTCTGGGGCGTTCCGACCGTCCGCGCCAGCCGGGCGGCGAAGCGCAGCAGCCGCAAGTCCTGCCCCGGGCCGGCGATGATCGACAGTCCGAGCGGAAGACCGCCCGATGTGCACCACGGCAGTACGATCTGCGGAAAGCCGGCCAGACCGGCCACGCAGCTGATCATCAGGGTCCGGACCCGCACCTTCTCCGATTCTTCGCCCCGCATATTGCACGGCGGGGCCGTCCCGCCCGCCGCCGGCAGGAAGAGCAGCCCGTCGCCGCCGACCAGTTCCAGCATGCGCCCGCGGATCCGTTCCCTCGCTTCGATATCCCTGCCGGGATCGTACCCCTCCAGCGTGCTGCTCCATCTGAACCGTTCGGCGACGTCCGGGCCGAACCGCGGCTTCACCGCACGGATCCAATTCCCGTGGGTTTGCCAGATTTCCCGGCCCTGTAGCCTGCGGAACACTCCCATCCATTCCGCGATTCCTTCCCCGGCCACCGTGACGGGCCGCACGTCGAGGCCGGCCGCCGACAGGACGCGCCGGACGGCGGCCGTCAGCGCCTCGCCGTCGGCCGGATCCATCCGCTCGATGAGGTCGCGGCCGACCAGCGCCCGGCGGAACGTCTCCCCGGGCTCCGGTCCGTCGTCCGCATCCGCCAGCAGCACGGTTCCGACCGCGAGCAGCGTATCGGGATCGCCCGCGAACCATCCGACGGTATCGAAACTGGGCGCCAGGGGAACGACGCCGCGCATGGAGACGGCGCCGTGGGTCGGGCGAATTCCGTATACGCCGCAATAGCTGGCCGGAACCCGCACCGATCCGCCCGTGTCGGTGCCGAGGGCAAAATCGACCAGTCCCGCGGCGACGGCGACGGCCGAACCGCTGGACGAACCGCCGGGGACGCGCCCCTCCGCCCTCGGATTGACCGGCGTGCCGTAATGGGCGTTCTCACCGCTCAGGCCGAACATCAGCTCGTCGGTGTGCGTCGTGCCGACGAGCCGGGCTCCGGCGCCGAGGAGCGTGTCGACGGCGTCGGCGTGCCTTGCGGCGGCCGCGTGCGTCCGTTTCCAATCCGGATTTCCCGCGCCGCATACGTATCCCGCGATGTCGAACACATCCTTCACGGCGAACGTCATCCCGCCGAGCGGCCCCGCCGCCTGCGGATCGAGGCGGATGCGATCGTCGCAGAAGGCTCCCCACCGATCCGTCATGCCGTGACGTCCTCCGCCGCCTTCATGCCGAAACCCTCTTGCGCCGGGACGGACGGTTTCCGTTTCACGTCGGCAATCTCGAACGCGCACATTTCCTTCAATGCCTCCGCGAGACGGGAGGCGATGCGGCCGAGCAGGATCTCGCCCTTCTCCGCCGTCGCGCCGGTCGCATCGCCCGATATGCCGCTTTCGGAAATGTCGGACATCACCCAGGCGAAGCGGATCCTGCCTTCCAGGGTCAGGTACCGGTACGGGGCCATATCCGGCATTTCCCGGGTCCGCTCGCCGGCGCGAACCCAGTCCGGCTTGACGGCCATGACCAGCGACGTTTCGTAGTCTCCGGCGTGGATGCCGAACTCGCGCTCCTCTTCGGTGCAGAAATCCCCGAGGTCGGCCAGGCTGCCGGGACTGAGATAGAACACCATCAGGCCGGTGGCGATGCGGATCTCCCGCGCGGCCAGGAGCAGCAGATCCTGGTTGCCGCCGTGGGTGTTGAGCAGGAGGAGCCGGCGGAAGCCGCTTCGCTTCACGCCGGCGGCGATGTCCATGACGGCCTGGAGCAATGTCTGGGCCGACAGGGATATCGTTCCCGCGAAATCGAGATGCTCGTTGCTCTTGCCGTACGCCAGGGGCGGAAGCAGCCAGACATCGCAGTCCTTCGGCAAAAGCTCCATCGCGCGCGTGACGACGGCTTCCCCGATCAGGGCATCCGTCATCACCGGAAGGTGGGGGCCGTGCTGCTCCATGGCGCCCACGGGAAGGATCACCAGCGCACGCGTCTTCGGAAGATCCCGGATTTCCGCGGAGGTAAGGCGCGGCAGAAACCGCTCTTCCCAGGCGGCGCCTTCATAGCGATTGAACACGGATCATCCGCCCCTTCACCCGTCATTGCGTCCGATCACAGCAACGCGGCCAGATCTGCTTCGTCGAGTTCCGCCGGGATGCCCGCCTTGATCAGGTCGGAGAACTTCTCGTCCGGGACCATGGTGGTGAGCACGTACAGCCGGGAATCGCCCGTGTTGTGAACTTCGTGGGTGTGTCCGGGCTGCACGAACAGGAACGAGCCGGGCTTCAGATCCACGCTTTGACCGTTCACATACGCCTTGCCCGTGCCCTTCATGACGTAGAAATACTCGACGGCTCCGTGATGGATGTTCGGAGGCGTCTTGCCGCCGACATCGAAGATCTCGACCACCGAGACGAAGCCCGTTTGCTGTCCGTCGCACAGCAGCACGAACTTGTTCGTGTCCTTCGCGGAGATTTTCATCACCGGACAATCCGTGAGGGTCCCGGCCAGCATTTCCTTCGTCATGATCGTCATGAATCTCCATCCTCCTCGTCGTAATGGATTACGGGAATTTCAAGCATGGAAGGCAGCGCCGGGTCGGTCAGGACCGCGACCGTCGCCATCTTCAGATCGCCGGGGCAGGCCTCCGGCATCCGCGCGGCGGGCATGCCGTTCGGATGCCGTGCGAACAGCGGGAACGCGCTGCCGGTCAGCTCGATCCGCAGGCGGCCGCCCGCCGGCAGTTCGGCGGCAAACGGCCGCATGGCCATGACGAGCTCCGTCCATTCGTCCCGCCCGTCGGACGAACCGGGCACTTCCGCCACCCCGATGGACAGGAAGCGGGAAGCGCCGTCCGGCTCCACCAGCGTAAGGATGGCCGCAAGATCCGTCGGTCCGCCGGCCGCCTTGCACCGGACCTTGAGTCTCGGCGAACCGGCGGCATGAAGCGGACGCTCAAGCGGCTCGCCGGTGTAGTTCAGGATTTCGAACCGGTCCTCCAGCGCGCTGCGGTCCGCCGGCAAATACGAATCGCAGGACATCGGCAGCCTGGCATCGTACACGAAAACGTCGACGGCCGGTTCGCGCTGCGCCGGCTCCCGGACGAGGACGCCGCCGCCGGAGGCGCCGTTGGCCGGCCGGCCGAGGTTTTCGAGCCGCCACCGCATCGTCCCGGCGCCTTCTTCCGTCGCTTCCCGCGGCGTTCCGAACGGGGATCGCCGGGCGGTGCGCCAGAGCCGGCTGCCGTACTCGAAGTAGCGTACCGGCGGTTCCTTTTCCAATTCCTCGTCCCGTTCGACCAGCCAGTGGCGGAACCACCGGAGATGTTCGCGAAGCAGGTCGCCGGCCGCATCCGGGCCGAAGTCGAAGCCGCCGGCCTTCCTGCCCCACGGAATGTGGGCCCACGGCCCGATGATCAGGCGGTGGAAGCAATCCCGCGAACGGCCCCCGTTCTCGAGCGCCTCGTAGGACTGCAGCGTTCCGGCCAGGTACGGGTCGTACCAGCCGCCGATGTGCAGCGCCGGAAGCGGGGATTCGAGCACCTTCCCGAGCCAGTTCCGCTCCTCCCAATAGCCGTCATAGACCGGATGGGCGCACCAGTCGTAATATTCGGGAAAATAGCGGGTCAGGATCGGATGCTCCCCGCCGACCGGCATGCGCCAGACCAGGGAATCCGGACGGCGCATGATCTCCGTGCACGCCGTCTCCGTCGCGCCGTCCCCGGCCCGCCTCGCCTCGTCCCGCGCCAGCTGGAACGCCCAGGGCAGGGTGCTGCCGAGCTGGAACCGCCCGTGGGGATAGAACATTCCGTGATACAGGTCCGCGGCGCACATGCCGGGCGCGATCGCGGCGAGATGGGGCGGCCGTGCGGCGGCGGCCGCCCATTGCGTGCTCCCCTGGTAGGAGAAGCCGTACATGCCGACCTTGCCGCTGGAACCGGGCAGCGACGCCGCCCATTCCACCGCGTCGTAGCCGTCCTCCACCTCCTGCACGAACGGCCTGAACACGCCCTCCGATTTGCCGCGGCCGCGCACGTCCTGGATCACGACGATGAATCCGTGCCGGGCATACCAGACCGGATGCGCATAGGTGACCGTCGAAGCCAGCGATTTGCCGTAGGGCTGGCGCATGAGGAGCACCGGATGCGGGCCGGGACCGGGAGGACGATAGACGTCGGCAAGAAGCCGCGTCCCGTCCCGCAGGACGCAGACCTGATCGAATTCCACCTTCACGCCAGCGAGATCCATCGCGAACCCTCCCGATCTGCCGTCACGCTTTCCCAGGTCCGGTTATTTGTTGTTCATTTCCAGCTCATGCCACGAACTGAGCATCGCTTTGGAAAAATAATTCACGACGAGGTAAAAGGCGATTCCCATGATCGAGGCGGATAACCCGCAGGCGAACAGGTACGCCGTCTGCAGCCGGGTTGCCGCGACGGTGATCGCATAGCCGAGGCCCCCTTTTCCGCCGCCGATTCCCGCGATGTATTCGCCGACGATGGCGCCGATCACCGCCAGGGTGCAGGAGATTTTCAGCCCCGCCACGATATAAGGCAGCGCCGCCGGCAGGCGCAATTTCCACATCGTCTGCCATTTCGAGGCGTTGTACAGGAAGAACAGGTTCTTCAGATTCGTGTCCGTCGCATTCAGTCCGATCAGCGTGTTGGACAGCATCGGGAAGAAGCCGATCAGGAACGAGATGATGATGATCGCGTTGGCCCCGGCCCCGAACCAGATCACGATGATCGGCGCGATGGCGACGATCGGGATCGTCTGCAGCATGATGGCGTAGGGAAACACGGCTTTCTCGATCGTCTTGCTCAATGCCAGCACCACGGCGCCGAGCACGCCGAACACGATGCTGAACAGGAAGCCGACGATCGCCTCGGACAGCGTCGTGAACACCGATACCCCGAGGTTGTGGGCATTCTCCCAGGCGGCGCGCACGATGTCGCTCGGCTTCGGCAAGAGGTATGCCGGGATGCCGAGCAGCCCGGCGATCAGTTCCCACCCGCCGATGAACACCACGAACGCGGCGGCGGGAGGCAACAGCTTCTGTCTCCATTTCGCCCATGGAATCACCGGCTTCAGCCTTTCCTTCGTTTCCGGTTTGCCGTATCGCAGCACCGGCAGATCCGTATTGGCCATTCGTATCATCCTCCCCGCTCCGGAATGGACGTTCCGATTCGGCTGTCATCCGGGCATTCGGATTTTTCCTGGATTGAGCAGGCCGAAGGGATCGTTCATCTGCTTCCTCCGGACCATGCCCGCATAATCGGCTCTCGCGCCGACGTCCAGGACGAACGTATGCGGGTCGAAGATCCGGACGCCGACCGATTCGAAAAACCGGATGATCTCGTAGAGCCGCTCCTTGTTCCGATAACGGACGATCGGCAGGGAGGACGGCGCGATCACGCCGCCGTTGCGGACCCATTCGAAGTGGAACAGCACTTCGTCGGGGAACCGCTCCTTGATCCGGCGCATCTGCTCGAGATAGTCCGTCTCATGGAAGGCGGCCTGCAGGTAGGTGATCGTCGGGTCCGACTTGAGCGCCCACAGCGTCGTATGGTTCCAGCTGAAGTCGGACAGCCCGAGCGTCTTCTGATACCGGTCGGCCGGGATCGTGTGCGCCACGCTGCCGCCAAATTCCGCGCCCGTCGCGGCCACGGCCTCCAAGGCGCCTTCCTCGATCTCCAGAAGCGCGACCGCGGCGCCCGGAGCAAAGCGCTTCGCGATGGGGATGAACCAGGTCGGAATCGGATGTTCCGATATGCTGACCAGGCGTTTGCGGATCGATTCGTCCCGGGCCAGCTTCTCCCCGAACCGCATCGCGGATTCCGGGTCGGGGAACTGGAGGGCGGCCTGGAACCAATCCGTCTTCGGCGCGACCCGTATCGTGACCCGCGTCATGACGCCCGTCGTGCCGTAATTGTGGATGTAGTTCCGGAGCTCGTCGCCGGCAACCTCGAGCCGACGGGGGGACTCCTCCATCGTGTAGATCACGGCGCCCAGCACATTGCCGTCCCACAGGTTGCCCCAGGTGATCGATCCGATGCCCCCGGAGCCTCCGCAGACGAACCCGCCGACGGTGGCGATGGCGTACGTGCTCGGATAGACGCACAACTCCCGATTCCGCTTCCGGAGCTCGAGCTCCAGCGCCTTGAGCCTGGCGCCGCATTGGACGGTGGCGTAGCCGTCGCCGACTTCCACGATGTCCGTCAGGCGGCTGAGATCCAGAACGATGCCGCCGAAGAGCGGCACGGCCTGCCCGTAATTGCCCGTTCCGCCCCCGCGCACCGTGACCGGAATGCGATGCCGGCACGCCGCGGCGAGGATGGACGGGATCTCGTCTTCCCGGGTCGGAATGACAATGGCATCCGCCTGCTTGTGCTTCAGCAGATCGATCAGGACCGGGGAGTACCAGTAATAGTCCCTGGACAGTTTCTCGCGGGAATCCGGGTCCAGCCTGACCTGTTCCTCGCCGACCAGCCCGATCAGCTCCCCGACGATCTCCGGCTTCCATCGGACGGCCATGGCCATGGCGATCTTCTCCTTTCGGGTTTGGATTGGGATCAATGTTTGAGGGCTTGCGAGACAAGGCCCACATAGTGACCGAATTCGGAAGAGGTGCGGAAAGTGTCGTCCCGGGGGAAGGGGATGGGAATGTCGACGACGGCCGACACCTTGCCGGGGCGGGGCGTCATCACCACGACCCGGGTGGACAGATACACCGCTTCGAAGACGTTGTGGGTAATGAACAGAACCGTCATCCCTTTTTCCTGCAGCCAGATGTTCAGCAGCTCCTGCTGCAGAATCTGCCGCGTGATTTCGTCCAGCGCGCCGAACGGTTCGTCCATCATCAGCAGCTTCGGCCGCGCGACGAGCGCCCGCGCGATGGACACCCTCATTTTCATGCCGCCCGACAGTTCCCTGGGCAAAGCCTTCACGTGATCGGAAAGACCGACGAGGCGCAGCGCCCGGTGCGCCGCCTCGAGCCGTTCGGACTTCGGAACCTTCCGCAGCGCGAGGGGCAGCATGACGTTGGCTTCGACCGTGCTCCAGGGCAGAAGGGAATGTTCCTGGAACACGAAGGCGATCTCGTTCCGTCTGCGGGCTTCGTCCGGATGCTTCCCGAAAATCTCGAGTTGGCCGCCCGTCGGCTCCTCCAGTCCCGCAATCATCTTGAAAATGGTGGATTTCCCGCAGCCGGAAGGCCCGACGAAGCAAATGAATTCGCCCGCGCCCGCCTTCAGGTCCACGTCCCGGACGGCGATCGTGCCGTTGGGATACACCTTTTCCAGCCGTTCCATGTTGACCAGTACGTCCGCCTTGTCCGCCGGCATCCTCTCACCACCCGGCCCCTGTCGCGTTGCGTGTTTGAGCCCATGGTAGCAGCGAAGAAACAACAACGTCAATTTACATGACTTTTATTTGTAAGATATAATAAAAAACGCTTGTTTATTTTATGCTTTCCGTACAGAAAACGGTTTGTTCTCCTTTAATGATTACGTGAATGCGTTATATATACTTACACAACAAAAACCCGACCCCGCAAAATCGCGAGGCCGGGATCGCCTGCAGGTTTCACCGATCAAACCAGGTTCAAAGAACGAGAAACAGCGATTTATCCTCCACAGCCAATCGTTCGGCGATCGTTTCAAAGCATTCCAATATACCGGCGCAATCATCCGGGCGCCTCATCGATCATGATGTCAGCACGTGTCACCGCCGGGATATAATTGACCCTGCAGCGCCGGAAAGAAAATGACCCACCCCTGTAGAATCGTGGACCTCTGTCAATAGATTGGACACATGGAATCGAGAAAATTACGCAACATAATCGTACATTTGTTCGCATTGAATGGGTGTGAGATACCCGATCGCCGAATGGACTCGTTTGCGATTGTAGAAA
>Ga0207871_100502_pt1 | contig 13166 bp, 10 predicted proteins | sample Passage260A_FD_187371 | JGI IMG/M metagenome (GOLD analysis project Ga0207871, IMG submission 187371) | Cellulose adapted compost microbial communities from Newby Island Compost Facility, Milpitas, CA, USA - Passage2 60A (SPAdes) (version 2) ...
CCGTAGTGGCGGCCATCGGCTTGGAGGCGGGAACCATCGATCCAAAGAAGAAAAAGAAGATCTCCGGGAAGACTTGGCGCCCCGATGATCCTTCCTGGGGAAATTATTCCGTTACCCGGGTCAGCACCCGTTTGAGCGAAGTGGATTTGAAGGATGCCCTGATTACTTCGGATAATATTTATTTCGCCATGTCCGCCCTTGAGATGGGCCCGGATCAGCTGGCGGACGGCCTGAAAAAATTCGGGTTCGGGGAAGAGTTGAAATTCGGCTATCCGGTACAAGATTCGCAAATTTCGAACAGCGGAACATTGAAAAAGGGTCCGCAGCTGGCCGATACGGGTTACGGCCAGGGGGAAATGCTGATGAGCATCCTGCATCTGGCCGCGGTCTATACGCCTTTTGTGAACGACGGGAACATGATCCTGCCCGTCATTGAACAGGCGAAAGCGAATACCGTTTGGAAAGAAAAGGTGATTTCAAAGGAAACGGCCGACGCCGTTGCCGATATGATGAAGGAAGTGGTGGCGAGCCCGTATGGGACCGCCCGCGGGGCGTATATGAAAGATTTGGTCCTGGCCGGGAAAACGGGAACGGCCGAGCTGAAGGCGAAAAAAGATGAAAAAGGGCAGGAGAACGGCTTCTTCGTCGCCTATCCTGCGGAAAATCCCGATCTGTTGATCGCCATGATGATTGAAAACGTGGAAAAGGACGGCGGCAGCAGTTACGTGGTCAACAAAGTGGCGGAGATTTTCAAGGAAAGGCAATGAGCGGCCGGCCGCAAGGACGAACCCCTGTTTTTGCGGGATGGAAATCCCTTCGGCCTTCCATTTTTTCGTCCGGAGGGTGCGGGGGTGCGGCATGGGGGCTGATCAGGAATGTTCTGCGGGGAGAAGGTTCCGCGTCTCCCCTATTTGTTTTATGCCAAAGCCGAAGAAGGAAAAATGTTCGGGACGGTCCGGTCAGGCCGTCCTTTTTATTTGCTTGGCCGGCGGATGGAAGGGGAGGATTTGAGGATCGAAGAACGCGATGCTGACCGCGCTGCCGCATAAACGAAGCGGATGCGGTTCGGGGAGGCACGAAGTCCGCCAGGCTGAAGCAGTTAAAATTTTTTGACAGAAATTCGGATGACTTTCGCGGGCATCAATCGCCCACAAAATATAAGATTTGGCCCAGCGTGGCATAAAATAACGGATCTTGTAGCGTTGCGGTTTCCTCGATTTCCAAATAGGTTTTAAACTTTTCTTTCATCACGCATTTCCATCTGGCTGTCTCAAGTTCATTTTCATAAAATCTGACCCAGTCAAACATCGATGTTTTAGAAATTAAACAAATTTCATTTCCCTCAATATCATTTCCTTTTATCAAATATTCAGGGTTAATGGTATTCAAGTTTTTTTGCCGTACATGAAATTTAACCCCTTTCAAATCCCCATCCAAAAACTTGATATAATAATCTGATTTCGCGATCATATGAACTTTTTTAACGGCTTCGATCACTTTCGTACCACTCGCATTAAAGGCTCTGAAGCGGACGATCAGACGGCTGTCGCCGATCAAAGCGTCAATAACCTGGTGAAAAACGGTTGGATAATATCTCTGCGCCGACCCAACGATTACCCCTTCCGCATCCGTAATTTGGGATACGGAAGTCGCAGACTTCACGTAAGGCGCCTGATAAGTAAAGGATTTCACCACTGATACTTCCCCCGATACTTCTTCGATTGGCTGAAATAACCCGGAACCTTATCATTTTTTGGCTGGATAACCAGCATCCATTCTTTTAAGAATTTTCGTTTCCAATCTCGCCGCCCGGCGGACGGAATCCCATTGAACAGATGCCGTCGCGGCGAGGCCCCTTTGAACCCGTTCCGGATGGACAGACAGAAAAAAGGGGAAACCCTGCGGTCCCCCCCTTTCCGGTTTCTATTTGTTTTCCAGTGCATTTATCACCGCTTCGGCGATGCTCTTGCTCGATTGGGGATTTTGCCCGGTGATCAGGTTTCCGTCAATCACCACGTGATCCGACCAAAGGGGTTTTTTCTCGAAGATGGCTCCCTGTTCGCGGAGCCGGCTTTCCAGAAGAAACGGCATATACCGTTCGAGCTTCCCGGCCCGTTCCTCCTCGTTGGTAAAGGAGGTCAACTTTTTCCCTTTCACGAGATATTGGCCGTCCGACAACCGCATATCCACGAACCCCGCCGGCCCGTGACAGACGGCGGCGACCACCTTCCCCGATTCATACAGCGCCCGGATTACCTTTTCCAAATCCGGATTCCCAGGCAGATCGAACATGGTTCCGTGGCCGCCGGGCAAAAACAGGGCGTCGAAGGCTTCGGCCGAAAGGGCATGGAGCGGCACGGTATCCTCCAGCCGTTTGATTGCCTCTTCCCACCGGCCGTCCTTCGGCAAGCTCCGTTCATCAATGGGGGCTTTGCCGCCCTTTATGCTTGCCACTTGGACTTGATATCCCCGTTCCGTGAATTTTTCGTAGGGAACGGCGAATTCTTCCAGCCATAACCCGGTTTTTGGCCCCCCTTCAATTTGACCGGTATTGGTTACCAGCATCAACACCCTTTTTTCCGCCAGTTTTCCACCGCCAATTTAATTTTGACAAGAATATTATATGTCCAGAAAATTTGCAATACAACCCATTGAACCGGAACCGGGCGAAGGAGTGCCGGCGGGGAAAACGAGAACGTCAAAATCGGGGATGATTTCGCATAAAATGTCTTTTTTAAGGGCCAGTTTTTCCGTCCGACTTGGCGGTCATAGAGGACAGAAGAAAGTTTTGTGATGGCCGTTTACAGCCAAACAGCCCAAAGAGAAGAAGGATACGGGAATCGGAATTGACGGACTGCCTGTTCCTCCAAACTGTCTAAATGGACGCCTTGCAGCCTATTTCTGCAGACGACGGGGAAGGGAAAAACATTCCCGGAGGGGAAGAACGGCAATTTGTAGAAGGCAAAGGAGAAACAACCGTATTCGATATGGATCAAAAACTGTCAGCCTATTAAAAACGGGGCGCTCCCTCTATTCCCAATTGAAATGGGCCGGCGGGAGCGCCCCTTGCCTTTTATTCAAGGCGGATCGGTTTTCCCTTCTTCGAGGAAATGTCCCTTGGGGACATCCTTTTTCATGAAAAATCGTAATGGGTGGAATACAGGTCGACGAGGGGTTTGTCCGGATGGAGGAATTGGGCGGCGCTGTTTACGGCGACCGGGCCTTCCATGAAACCGCCGGCGATCAGTTTCAATTTGTTCGGGTAGATCACCGCATCGCCCACGGCAAAGATGCCGGGGATATTCGTTTCCATCCGGTTGTTTACGACAAATCGGTTTTCGGCCATCTTCAATCCCCAATTCACCAAATTCCCGAAATCCGATTCGATGCCGTGGCAGATGAGGAGGTGGTCGGCTTTTAACCGGTCCGTTTGTTTCGTCCGCAAGTTTTCCACGGAGATATCCAGTTGATTTTCCTTTCCATGGATCGCTTTAATTTGGCAAAGGGCGCAAATCCGCGCCTGCAGCTTGATCCTTTCCACCTGCTGCTCGTGGGCGGAGAATTCGTCTTTCCGGTGGACGATCGTCACGCTTTTGGCGATGGACGATAATTCATTGGCCCAGTCGACGGCGGTGTTTCCTCCGCCGGAAATGACCACGTCCTTCCCTTCAAAAATGGACAGCCGGTCCACCGTGTAATGCAAACAGGTCCCGAGATATTGCTCGGCGCCGTCAATCTTCAATTTTTTCGGTTTGAACAGGCCGTGGCCCACGGCCAAGATGATCGTTTTTGTGTAATGCTTGTTCCCGTTGGTGCACGTGATCACGAAGGTGCCGTCGGCCGACCTTTCCAGAAGGTCCGCCCGTTCCCCGCACACGACCGTCGGATCAAAGGTTTTGGCCTGCTCGATCAGCTGTTTCACCAGTTGCTCCCCTTTAATTTGGGGAATCCCTCCGATATCCCGGATGATTTTTTCCGGATAAAAGAGGGAGATTTTCCCCCCCAATTGGAGGCTCGCTTCGATGATTTTCGTCTTCAGCTTTCGCATTCCGCAATAGAAGGCCGTGAACAGGCCGATCGGACCGCCTCCGATTATCGTCACGTCATAAACTTCTTTCACCGGAACTCCTCCTTCATTTCTGCCTGGACAATAAATACAAAAAGTAGGGGGCGCCGATCACGGCAACGATGACGCCGGCGGGGATCCCTTTCGGATCGAGGATGACCCTCCCGATGGTGTCCGCGGACAAGAGCAGGATCGCGCCGATCAACGCGCTGAGCGGCAAAAAAACCTGGTGGCGCGGCCCGACGAGCCTTCTTGCCATATGGGGGGCAATCAGGCCGATGAAGGAGATCCCCCCGGTCACCGAAACGGCTGCGGATGCCAAGGCGACCGCGCTGAAAAGAAGGATCCATCTTTCCTTTTCCACCCGGACCCCCAAACCGATCGCCGCCTGCTCATCCACATTCAAAAGATTCAAGGCCTGCAGGCGGGCAAAGATGATCAGGAAGAAAAGAACGAGCCAGGGGAGAAAGGCGAAAACGAAAGGCCAATCGTCCCCCCAAATATTTCCCGCCAGCCAATTGGCCATAAATTGGTAGTCGCTCCGTTCCAGGCGGATGGAAATCATCAGTACGGCCCCCGACCAGGCGGTCGCCAATCCGACGCCGTTCAGCACAAGGCGGAAAGGATGGATGCCTTCTCCCCTTTTGTAGGACAAAACATAGATGATCGCGGCTGTGATCATGCCGCCCAAAAAGGCGAAAAGGGGAAGGATATATACGAAGCTGCCCGGTTCGACGGAAAAAAAGGAAATATAGAGAACCACCATTACCCCGGCTCCGGAATGGATGCCCAAAATGCCCGGATCCGCCAGGGGATTTTTTGTGATGCTTTGCAAGACGCCGCCCGCTACGGCAAAGGCCATTCCGGCCAGGACGGTGATCAGGATCCGGGGCAGGCGGAAATCGAACAGGATCAAATTTTCCCGCTCCGTTCCCGACCCGGCGATCGTCCGAAGCAGCTGGGCCGGGGTAAGGGAAATATATCCCGCCGCCATGCTGATGAGAAAAACGAGGAACAATAAAACCAGGGCCGCACCGAAAATGGCCCAATTTTTCACAGATCCCGGAAAGCCTTTCATGCGAATTCCCTTCCTCCCTTCCTGGCCAAGTACAGGAAGAAGGGAACCCCGATAAAGGACACGACCGCACCGATCGGCGTTTCATAGGGGGCGTTGATCAGCCGGGCCGCCGTGTCCGCCAAAACCATGAATGTTCCCCCGAGGATGGCGGAACCGGGAAGCACCCAGCGGTAATCCTGTCCGACGAAAAAGCGGGCGATGTGGGGGATCATCAGCCCGACGAAGGCGACGGGACCGACGACGGATACGGCAATGCCGGCGAGAACAAAAACGATAAGGATAAGAACGGTTTTTATAAAAAAGGTGTTCAGTCCCAGCCCCTTCGCCGCTTCATCCCCCAAATGGAGGATCGTCAGCGGCCGGGCGAGGGAAAAGGCGAGAAGCAAAGCGCCCGTCATCACGGGGAAAAGGATTTTTAGCTGGGTCCAAGTCGTGCCCGAGACCCCGCCGGCAATCCAAAAGGCAAGGTCTTGGGAAAGCTGATAATACAGGGCGATTCCTTCCCCGAGGGCGGTCAGCAGGGCGGATACGGCCGCCCCGGCCAAGGTCATGCGGATCGGGGAAAGCCCGTTCTTTGATAAGGCGCCGATCCCGAAGACCAAAAAGGCGCCGATCCCTGCGCCGGCGAAGGAAACAAGCATGACCGCCCAATAGGAAAAATCGGAAAAGGCCGCATAAAAAGCGGCGATGGCGAAACTTGCCCCCGCATTCAATCCCAAAAGTCCGGAATCGGCGAGGGGGTTTTTTGTCATCCCTTGCATAATGGCCCCGCTGACGGCAAAGGAGGCGCCGACGATCGCGGCGCCCAATTCCCGGGGGAGTCGCAGTTCGCGGATGATGCGTTCTCCCTCGCTGATGCCTTCATATCGGAATACGGCCTTCCAGGCGGTGGCCCAGCCAATATCCGCCGCCCCGAGGGAAATTCCTGCGGCGAGGCTGAGGACGAGGGCCAAGAGGCTGATGAGCAAAAACCATCCTTTTTTCGCCTTGGAAGGCGTCGCTGAATGTCCCTGTTTCATCTTGGTTACCTTAAATCCTCCGGTTATTTCTTATATTTGGTCAGCTGTTCGACGATATAGTCCAGTTCCTTTTCAAGGGAGATCGGATCGTTGAAGTAAAAGGACTTGGAATCGAAGGGGATCACCCGGTTTTCTTTGACGGCGGGGATGTTTTTCCATACGTCGGATTCCATGAAGGAGGTATCCGGATTATTTCCGCCGTCCCCCAGGAAGATGAAATCGCCCGCGTATTCCGGGATGACCTCCGCGGAAATGGCTTTATATCCCGTTCCAAAAGCGTCTTTTTCCACTTTCTCCGGGGCTTTCAAGCCGAGGGCCTGATAAAGGATTTCCGTGCCCCGGCCCCAATTGTTTCCATAAATATATAAGTCTTTTCCGTACGGTTCCAAAACGGTGACGGTCGCATCTTCGCCGATGGCTTCCTTCACTTTTTCGGCGGCTTCTTTCGTCTTTTTGTTCCATTCGTCAATCCATTTTTCGGCTTCTTTTTCCTTGCCGACCAGTTTTCCGATTTCCCGGAAAATGTCCAAATAACCGTATTTGTCATAGGTGTAAACAACAGTTGGCGCGATTTTGGACAATTTGTCGATGTTTTTTTCGTGAGAGAAAGCGACGATCAAATCGGGTTTCAGTTCCAATATTTTGTCCAAGGAATCGGAGGTGACGACTTCCGCGCCGTCCAATTTGCCCTCAAAAAATTTGTTTTGGGTCTCCCATTGGGTGATGCCGACGGGCTTGATTCCCAGCTTTAAAAAGTGGCCGGTGTAGGAGGAAGCGAGGACGACCACCCGTTTCGGGTTGGCGGGCACTTTCACGTCGCCGGTTTCGGAGTGATAAATCCTCGTCTCCTTTGTTGCGGAAGTTGAATCGCCCGAATCCCGGCTACCGTTCTCTTCGCCCTTTCCGCAGGCCGCCAAGGCGGCGATCAGGAGCAGAGCGAGAAGGAGGATGAAGCGCTTTTTCATGGCTGGCCAATCTCCTTTCGGTTCACTGAAGTTAAGAATCATTCTCATTCATATTCAAAAAATTATACAGCCGAAGGCTGTTTCAAAAAAGGAGAGGGTTGAAGGGCATGATAGGTTAAACAGATCGGTTTTTTCGTTCTCGGATCCTTCCCGATGACCGCGTCGATTTGAAAAACTTCCCTGAGGACCTCCGGCGTCAGCACTTCTTCCGGCGTCCCGTCTTTGACGATGCGGCCGTTTTTCATGGCGATCATGTAATGGGAAAAGCGGGCCGCGTGGTTTAAATCGTGCAGCACCATGACGATGGTCCGGTTTTCGGTTTCGTTTAAATATTGGAGAAGCTCCAAAACTTCCAGCTGGTGGGACATATCCAAATAGGTCGTCGGCTCATCGAGCAGGATGAACTCGGTTTCCTGGGCCAAAGCCATCGCAATCCATACCTTTTGCCTTTGCCCGCCGGATAAGGAATCGATTTCCCGGTCTTGAAGGGCCGTTAATCCGGTCACATGGATCGCCCAGTCGATCTTTTCCCAATCGGAAGGCTTCAGTCTTCCCGTCCCCTTTTGGTGGGGGTAACGCCCGTAGGAAACGAGTTCCCGGACCGTCAAACCTTCCGGGGCGTAAGCGGCCTGGGGCAGGATCGCCAGCTTTTTGGCGACGGTTTTTGTCGGTTGCTTTTCAATCTCTTTTCCGTCCAGGTAAACGGTGCCGGATTTCGGCTTCAGAATCCTGGATAAGGTTTTTAACAGGGTGGATTTTCCGCAGCCGTTCGGGCCGATAATCGTCGTAATTTTTCCGTCGGGTATATTTAAATGCAATTGGGATACAATTGCCGTATTGCCGTAACCAACCGTGAGGTTTTTTGCGGACAGTCGGGTCAAGTCGCCATCTCCCCTCAACTGTTAATAATGATAACCATTCTCATTTAATCATATTATCCCGCTATCACGTTGTCAATACTGTTTTTTTCTTGAACGGAACATTGAGCGCAATTAACCATTCCTCAAGTTCAGCTAAATATTTGTCAGGATCCTTTTTAAAACGAAGATGTTTCTTTTGTTCTCGAGTTCGCTTTTCCCATCGCTCTTTTTCTCCTTTATAGGTTTCGTATTTCACAGACCTTAAGCGCAACAAAAGATTGTGGTCTTGAATGGCATCTTCTGTAAATACGACAAGCTCGCCATGGCGTATGATGTAACGATTCCAACTTCTTAGCCCTGTGATTCTCCTATGTTTGCGCTTGATGTCCCGGAAAAACAGTTCCAGGTCGTTGTTCGTTCTCGGAAGCAGAGGATGATCATAGCACGTAAAAAGTCCTTTCCACCTGACTTTTGCAGTTAAATCCCTAATATTCTTTAAAAACGTTGATATATCAAGGGTTTTAAAGGATGTTTGTTATAAATTTAATGTATATATGCTAAAATAGGCAAAATATCCAAATTTTTGTTGTTATAAAAGGATTTATTTGCATATATACAAAAAATAATGATAAAATTTTTTGTAATCTAAAAAAATCAGTATTCTCAAGGGTTTGGAGGTAATTCTCTCCGGCACAACTGTAAAAGTCGGGAAAAAGTCCTTTCCAAAACCCTTTGCTGTATTTCATCAGGTTAACAATAAAGGGTACGTCTTCCTCTTTATTCAGTTTCTTTTCCGTTTCACGCAGGTATTGGGACAGCCTCTTTTCAACACTTTGGCTGGTCTTATGTTTCGCAGGCTCAAGAATAAGGGCAATTTGTACAATACGTTTGTGCCATCTTCTAACCTTTCGGTATTCTCGAGCATATCCCTCTACTTTGCTGACTATTCTGAACAGCTTTTTAAGTAGAGAGGTCCCCCTTTTTATCCAGGCATTTTCCAAGAGAGGTTTGAATCGCTTTGGTCAATGCACTGTCGCAGGAACATCGTTCAAGGGACGAACGTTGGATCATGCAAGTGGCGGTGGAAATTGTGAAGCTGAAAGGGCATATTAAAGATGCTAAAGGATACAGGCCTGTGCCAATAAGGCCACGTCTTTCCACAAACAGTGCGTGGAACCACTGGAAGTCTTCAAGGAATCAGCATGGACATTAATAGACGCTAATGAAAGAAAGTGTCCCCAAAGGGCAATCATACGGGAAAATGGGCATGAAGTACGCGATGCTGAAAGAGGGGAGGATTAATGTTAAGATATACCAAAATTGTGGTATTTGATGGTCTAGGGAAATTCTAACAAAGGTACTGTTAACTGATTACGTGCGAAAGTTTTATCACGAATATAGCCCTTTTGTTATCTTACGTGATGATGAAATTAAAATTAAGAATTGAGTAGGAGAATATGTCAAGATAAAAATGGATAAAGTGTACATTAGACTTTTAGACGTCAGGTGCAAAAGATAAGGTGTTTGTATATAATGTAAGATAAAGGTGGGATGAGTAATGGCCACTGCTGATCAAATAAAAATGCTTATTCAGTCTCATTTTGATAAAAATGATGAACGTTTTAAAACAATTGTTTTACAACTTGCCGCTTATGAAGCTAAAAAAGGTCATAAGGCGTTTGCCAGAGACATTAGAAATATAATCGAAAAATCCCAATCAAACACTTCAAATAATATTGTATCACTCAATAAAGATGCCAATGAATTGATTCATGCAACCCTTTCGGAAGAAAGACTATCCAATCTTGTTGTTTCTATAGATATTAAAAAACGCATTGAGCGTATTATAAACGAGTTCGTGCATCAGGAAAAACTTAAGAAATATGGTTTGAGTAACAGACGGAAAATCTTACTTGCTGGACCACCTGGTACTGGAAAAACATTAACCTCTAAGGTACTTGCTGGCGAACTCCACTTACCATTTTGCACAATTATGATGGATAAAATGATAACAAAATATATGGGAGAAACCAGTGTTAAATTACGACAAATATTTGAGACAATAAAAGAGGTTCAAGCAGTATACCTTTTTGATGAATTTGATGCTATCGGAACAAAACGTGGTAGTGATAATGATGTTGGTGAGATGAGACGTGTTTTGAATTCATTTTTACAGTTTCTTGAACAAGATGATTCAACCAGTTTAATTATAGCCGCAACTAACCATCATCAATTATTAGATCAAGCATTATTTAGAAGGTTTGATGATGTGTTGTATTATAAGTTGCCAGATGATGATCAAATTAAGCGTTTAATATTAAATCGTTTAGGCACATTTAAAACAAAGGATCTAGATTTAGATAGACTTGTTCAAACTTCTATACAATTAAGTCATGCCGAAATCTCCAAAGCTTGTGATGATGCATTAAAAGAGGCGATATTAACTGATTCTCAATTTGTTACTACTGAACTCCTTGAAGAGATGATCCAAGAGAGATGTGATGTTTATCAAGGGAGCGAGGATTAAGGTATGACAGGGAAATACGAACATATATTCATTAGTGGAATTGAAGCAGTATATCCCTTTAGATCTAGACGACAGAGAGGAAATAAAAATTATCCTCAAAGGAATCGTACTCGACACGGTAAATGGTTATATGAACAATTTCAAAAAGCTTGGACAGAAGCAAAAAAAATTAACAATGAAAGGGAAGCCATTTCTTTACCAACAAAAAATGGTGTGTACTTGGAATTCTCCAGTACACCAGAATATGAATTGGCTATAAGAAGTCTTGAAAACGTTAGATCGGGTATTCGTTTAATGAATGTCCGCACTACTCAAAATGAAAATGGAGAAAATGTAAGAATAGCTACGGTTTATGTACCAAATGGTAAACAGGGTTTTTTCTTAAAAAAGATTCAAGAATATATTGAAAAAAATACAAAAAAAGGAAACCCCAAACATAAAGATCTTGTTGAGAGTATTGAAAATATAAGATTAGCGGTGGTGGAATCATTTTGGCCATATCATGATGTTGCATCGATCCCTGACAATGAACCAAAGTGGTGTGAGATATGGTTAAATACTGATAATGACTCGGATGAAGCTCAGTTTAGAACTTTAGCGTCTAGATTAAAAATAGAATTACGCCAGGAAACCTTGAGGTTTCCCGAAAGAAGAGTCATTTTAGCAAAGGTTAACAGGGAAAATATCGAAGAATTAATTAAATCAAGTGATAATATTGCGGAATTTCGAAGGGCAGATGAAATCACAAGTTTTTTCGTTGATTTAGATAATGCAACTCAATCAGAGTTGGCAAAGGAATTATTAAATAGAGTTTCAGTTGAAGAAGATTCTGAAGTAAGCGTTTGTATTCTTGATACAGGTGTTAACAATGGGCACATACTAATTGCTTCACTTTTAAGAGATGAAGATTGTTATAGTTATCGTAAAGAGTGGGGAACACATGATCATGATGGACATGGTACAAAAATGTCAGGAATAGTTGGTTATGGTGATTTACAGGTCTTACTAGAAAATAGTGAACCGGTTAAAATAAATCATTTACTTGAATCAGTGAAAATAATTCCTCCTTCAGGTAAAAATGAACCGCATTTATATGGGGCTATCACTGCTCAATCAATAAGCCGTGTAATGATCGAAAATCCTGAAAGAAAACGTATCATATGCATGGCTATAACTGCACCCGAATATACAACAGGAGATGGACGACCCTCTTCGTGGTCAGCAGCGCTTGATGAATTAGCCTCTGGATTCATAGATGAACAGCAGAAATTAATTATAGTATCAGCAGGCAATATTCGCGATCCAAATGATTGGAAAAATTATCCTGAAATCAATAAATTAAAATCAGTTGAAAACCCTGCTCAATCATGGAATGCATTAACAGTTGGTGCTTATACGGAAAAATCATTAAGAGATTTAAAAAGTTACAAGGACTGCCAAACTGTTGCTCCAAGAGGTGGGCTTTCACCTTATAGTACAACTTCTGTTCTTTGGGATAATAAGTGGCCGATTAAGCCTGACATTGTGTTAGAAGGAGGAAATGTATTAAAAGATAAAATAGGATGTTTCCAATGTGAGGATCTCTCTGTTTTAACTACACATTATAAACCACTGAATAGGCAATTTGATACAATTTGGGCTACAAGTGCTGCAACAGCAAAAGCTGCGTGGATGGCTGCACAGATACAAGCTAAATACCCAAATGCTTGGCCAGAAACAATACGGGGGTTACTCGTACATTCTGCTGATTGGACAGATACGATGAAAAAGCAGTTTTTACAAGGAAAGAGGAAAAGTGATTTTAGAGAATTGTTAAGAATATGCGGTTACGGAGTACCGAACTTGGAAAGAGCGTTATGGAGTATGCAAAATAGTGTAAACTTAATTATTCAAGCGGAGCTACAACCATTTGATAAAAAAGGAGATAGTAGTAAGGTACCTATAGCACAATAACTCAGTGCCTTAACTAATGGACAAGCACATCGCGATGGTTGATTCTGGTTGAGCCCCTTGTTGTCATCAAGTAATCAAAATAGCTGTAAACGAACATAAGATTGCACTATGATGACATCCCGTGACCTTTAATATAATTTCTTCGGGATGTTTTTATCCATTAGCACGTCTGCAATTGTGTTGACTTTATCTTAAATACTCTTCCCTCCGAAGAAAGAGGGGAATTTAGAAGCCATTAGGAACATGGAAGGTAGCAGATGTATGTCGGAGTAAACCGGTTGCCAGCCAGCAAGCGACAACAACTGGCAAAGGGGCTGGTCGCATCCCTTTCAGCCCCAAAGGGGTTTACTCATGCCATTCCAAAAAAGTGGTTCAATACTATTTGTTGGGGTTTAGAAACAATTCAAAAAATAAGACACGTGGGCTCCGATTTCTTTTATACTTGGATTGGGTTAACCTACAAAGAAAGGAGCCACGTGTCCATTGAATCGTAACATATTTCTCCCCGGTTTGAAAGATGTGAAAATCAACAAAGTGGAAATCTGTGAACATTCGATTCACCTTTACGTCGAAATGCCTGTGAAGCCCTACCGTTGCCGGTCAAGTCCAAATTATTGTGTAAATTCCCCTTTGATAGACAACATGGACCTGATGACTTGACGTATGGTAGGTAAGACCGGAAAGTCTCCCTGCCGGTC
>Ga0207871_100504_pt1 | contig 13096 bp, 11 predicted proteins | sample Passage260A_FD_187371 | JGI IMG/M metagenome (GOLD analysis project Ga0207871, IMG submission 187371) | Cellulose adapted compost microbial communities from Newby Island Compost Facility, Milpitas, CA, USA - Passage2 60A (SPAdes) (version 2) ...
TAACGGTCTCACAGACCGTTATTTGCGCACAGGGGGCGGGGGAACGCCCGCATCAGGCGGACATAACGGTCCCGCAGACCGTTAATGCGCCTTCGAGCCCGTTTCGGGCGGTCGTTAACGGTCTCACAGACCGTTATTTGCGCACAGGGGGCGGGGGAACGCCCGCATCAGGCGGACATAACGGTCCCGCAGACCGTTAATGCGCCTTCGAGCCCGGTTCGGGCCGTCGTTAACGGTCTCACAGACCGTTATTCGCACGCGGCGCGTGGGGGAAGGCCCGCATCAGGCGGGCATAACGGTTCCGCAGACCGTTAATGCGCCTTCGAGCCCGGTTCGGGCCGTCGTTAACGGTCTCACAGACCGTTATTCACCCCCGGCGGGCAGCGGAAGGACGCGGGGATCGCCATGCGGGTTTGCGCGGGAGCGGGAGGGTAAGCCTCGTGCTGGCGTCTTCCGGTTGCATTACCTTAGCGCTCCCTTGTATGCTTGAAATATGCTTGATTCAAAGATCGAACCGGCTCTTCACCATCCGGGCCGACAGCGCCGGCCATGCGAGGCAAGGCGCGGCGCGCGAAAGGGGTCATGACCGTTGAAAGCCGAAATCATCGCCGTGGGGACGGAGCTGCTGCTCGGACAAATCGTCAACACGAACGCGCAGTATTTGTCACAGCGGCTGGCCGCGCTCGGCATCGACGTATACTTCCAGACGGTCGTCGGTGACAACGCGGGCCGGATCCGCAGTGCGATCGAGACGGCGCGGAGCCGCGCGGATCTCCTGATCTTCACGGGCGGCCTCGGGCCGACGCAGGACGATTTGACGAAGGACGTGCTCGCCGAATATCTCGGGAGGAAGCTGGTCATCCACGAGCCGTCGCTCCGGAAAATCGAAGAGCGGCTGGCGGGAAATCTGATCCGGATCGAGAGCAACAGGCGGCAGGCGCTCATGATCGAAGGCAGCGAGCCGCTGCCGAACGAGAAGGGGATGGCGGTCGGCAACGCGCTCACCGCGGACGGCACGCATTACATATTGCTGCCGGGTCCGCCGGTCGAGATGCAGGCGATGTTCGACGGGCCGGCCACCCGCTGGCTGCTTCGGCTGCTCGGGGAGAGCCGCCCGCTCCATTCGCTCACGCTCCGCTTCGCCGGCATCGGCGAGTCGGCGCTCGAACATCTGCTGATCGATCTGATCCGGGGACAGACCGACCCGACGATCGCGCCGTACGCGAAGGAAGGGGAAGTGGCGATCCGGCTCTCGACAAAGGCGGCGGACGAGGCGGAGGCAGCGGCGAAACTGGAGGAGACGGTCAGGGCGATCGAACGGCTGGCCGGACGGTATCTGTACGCGAAGGAAGATGTGCCGCTCGAGGAAACCGTCGTCGGCATGCTTCGGGCGTCCGGCAGGACGGCGGCGACGGCGGAGAGCTGCACGGGCGGGCTGATCGCGGAGCTCATCACGAGCGTGCCGGGCAGCAGCGAGGCGTTCGCAGGCGGCTTCGTGGTATATACGAACGTGATGAAGCGCGAGCTGCTCGGCCTGCCGGCCGAACTGCTCGAAGGGCCTGGCGCACCCGGCGCGATCAGCGGCGAAACCGCGGCGCTGATGGCCGAGCGTACGCTGGAGCGCTGCGGCGCGGACTATGCGCTCGCGACCACCGGCGTCGCCGGGCCGTCGCCGGCGGAGGGCAAGCCCCCCGGCCTTGTCTATGTCGCGCTTGCCGAACGCGGCGGCCGCACGGATGTGCACGAGCTGAAGCTGTCGGGCGGGCGGGACGGCGTCCGGCTGCGCGCCGCGAAGCACGCGTTGTACCGGCTCTGGGAACGGATGAAGGAAAGTATGACAAATTTTTGAACGGAATTGCCAACCGTTTCCCCTCGGGATATAATGGGTTTCGGTGTACGGAAGAACCGTGGCGAAGCGTGCTTTGCTGCGGTTCTTTTTTCATGAGCACGGACCGGCCTGTCCGGGAAAAAATGCGAATATATGTTCGAAAAACGACTTGGCAACCGCCCGAAAATGCATTAATATGGGATCATAACGACAAAGGAAGTGGTATTGTGTCGGATCGCCGTGCGGCGTTGGAAATGGCTTTGCGCCAGATCGAGAAACAGTTCGGCAAAGGCTCCATCATGAAGCTGGGCGAGCAGGCCAGCCTGCAGGTCGAGACCGTGCCCAGCGGGTCCATTGCGCTGGATATCGCGCTCGGCGTCGGCGGGATGCCGAGGGGCCGGATCATCGAGATCTACGGTCCCGAGTCGTCGGGCAAGACGACGGTCGCGCTCCATGCGATCGCCGAAGTGCAGAAGCTCGGCGGCACGGCCGCGTTCATCGACGCGGAGCACGCGCTTGACCCGATCTACGCGGGCCGGCTCGGCGTGAACATCGACGAGCTGCTGCTGTCACAGCCCGATACGGGCGAGCAGGCGCTCGAGATCGCGGAGGCGCTGGTGCGCAGCGGTGCGATCGACATCATCGTCATCGACTCGGTCGCCGCGCTCGTGCCGAAGGCCGAGATCGAGGGCGAGATGGGCGACGCCCACGTCGGCCTCCAGGCGCGGCTCATGTCGCAGGCGCTGCGCAAGCTGTCCGGCGCGATCAGCAAGTCGAAGACGATCGCGATCTTCATCAACCAGCTTCGCGAGAAGGTCGGCGTCATGTTCGGCAATCCGGAGACGACGCCGGGCGGACGGGCGCTGAAATTCTACGCCAGCGTCCGGCTGGAGGTCCGCCGCGTCGAGACGATCAAGATGGGCAACGAGATCGTCGGCAACCGGACGCGCATCAAGGTCGTGAAGAACAAGGTGGCGCCGCCGTTCAAGCAATGCGAGATCGACATCATGTACGGCGAAGGCATTTCGAAGGAAGGCAGTCTGATCGACATCGGCACGGAGCTGGACATCATCCAGAAGAGCGGCGCGTGGTTCTCGTTCGAGGGCGAGCGTCTCGGCCAGGGCCGGGAGAATGCCAAGCAGTTCCTGAAGGACCATCCCGAGATCGCAGCCAGGATCGAACAGCAGATTCGCGACGCCAGCAACCTGCTCGGCACGTCGACGGTGTCGGCCTTCTCGGCTTCGTCGGATGATGACGGATACGCGGACGAATTCGATGCGTAATCGAAGCGGGCACCTTCCGCCGGATCGGGCGGGCGCCTTCCGTGGGGAGGGCGGCTCCGATCCGGCGGATCGGATGCCCGCATTCGTTTTCGGGGAGGATCGTTCATGCCGCTGAAAGTGCGTGCGGTCGAACGGGACGCTTCAGGCCGTTATCTCGTTTATTGCGAAGGAGAAGACGAACCGGTCCTTGCCGTGCGCGAGGATGTGCTGATCCGTCACCGTCTGCTCAAGGGAGCGGTGCTGGATGCGGAACGCCTCGCCGACATTCGTCGCGAGGCGGACGAGGACGAAGCGCGCCGCACCGCGCTGGCGATCCTCGGCCGGGGCGGGCGCACCCGCCGGGAGCTGGAGCTGTACCTCAAGCGCCGCGGATTTGCCGAACCGGTATCCAGGGCGGCGCTGGACGCGCTCGAGCGGGACGGCTGGCTCGACGACGGCCGGTTTGCGGCGGAATTCGCGCGCAGGCGGGCGGAAAACCATTATAAAGGTAGAAACCTGATCCGCAGCGAGCTGATCCGGCGGGGCGTCAGCCGGAAAACGGCGGACGAGGCGATCGGCGGCCTCGATCCGGAGACGGAGCGCCGGGCCGCGATCGAGGCGGCGCTCCGGAAATGGCCTGCGCTCAAGGGCGAGCGCCGGGACCGCGTGCGCAAGCTCGCGCAGTATCTCTTCCGCCGGGGGTATGCCGGCGGCGTCGTACGCGAGGCGGTGCGTGCGGCGGCCGGAGACGGGGCGGACGCGGAGGACGTCCTTCCGTTCGAGGACTGACAGGGCGCGGGGGGTCTCCTTGACAATCGATTTTCGCAAAAGCTAAAATGATTCTGTATTCCTTCTTTTTTTAAATCGATTTTTTTCCAGAAATTGATTCGATCCGATCCCATTCGACATGAACCGAAACTGACGGTGGCCCGCCGGTTTACAACCGAAACAGGATCCATGGCTTCGGCTTTGTTGAGAACGGGGAGGTGAGAGGATGCTCGAAATCTGGCTCCCGATCGTTCTCGTTGTTGGCGCAGCAGGTTTTGGCGTTGGCTATTGGGTACGGAAATCGATCGCCGAAGCGAAAATCGCAAGCGCGGAAAAGGCTGCCGAGCAGATCCTGGAGAACGCACGCAAGGAAGCCGACGCGCTGAAGAAGGAGACGATCCTCGAGGCGAAAGACGAAGTACACAGAATCCGGGCCGAAGCGGAAAGGGAAACGCGAGAGCGCCGGAACGAATTGCAGCGCCTGGAACGGCGGCTGCAGCAGAAGGAGGAATCGCTGGACCGCAAGCTCGAAGCGCTGGAGCGCAAGGAAGAGCAGTTGGCCAACAAAGAGAAGCGAATCGAGGAAACGCAGGAGCAAATTGACGCGCTTTACCGACAACAGGTGCAGGAGTTGGAGCGCATCTCCAACCTGACTTCCGAAGAAGCCAGACAGATCATCCTGTCGAATGTCGAGAAGGAGATCCGCCACGAGACGGCCCAGCTGATCAAGGACATCGAACAGCAGGCCAGGGAGGAAGCGGAGAAGAAGGCCAAGAACATCATTGCGCTCGCGATCCAGCGGTGCGCGGCCGACCATGTCGCGGAGACGACGGTGTCGGTCGTCGCGCTGCCGAACGAGGAGATGAAGGGCCGCATCATCGGCCGCGAAGGCCGCAACATCCGCGCGCTGGAGACGCTCACCGGCATCGATCTCATCATCGACGACACGCCGGAAGCGGTCATCCTGTCCGGGTTTGATCCGATCCGCCGCGAGATCGCGCGCACCGCGCTGGAGAAGCTGGTGGCGGACGGCCGCATCCACCCGGCGCGGATCGAGGAAATGGTCGAGAAATCCCGGAAGGAGATCGACGAGCGGATCCGCGAATACGGCGAGCAGGCGACGTTCGAGGTCGGCGTCCACGGACTGCATCCGGACCTGATCAAGATCCTCGGCCGCCTGCGCTACCGCACCAGCTATGGCCAGAACGTCCTGAAGCACTCGATCGAAGTGGCCTATCTGGCCGGCCTGATGGCCGCCGAGCTCGGCGAAGACGTCATGCTGGCACGGCGGGCGGGTCTTCTGCACGACATCGGCAAAGCGCTGGACCACGAAGTGGAAGGTTCTCATGTCGAGATCGGTGTCGAGCTGACGAAGAAGTACAAGGAACACCCGGTCGTCATCAACAGCGTGGCTTCGCACCACGGCGATACGGAGGCGACTTCCGTGATCGCGATGCTGGTCGGCGCGGCGGACGCGTTGTCCGCGGCCCGTCCCGGCGCGCGCCGCGAGACGCTCGAGGCGTACATCAAGCGGCTTGAGAAGCTCGAACAAATCACGGAATCGTTCGAAGGCGTCGAGAAATCGTACGCCATCCAGGCAGGACGCGAAGTCCGCGTCATGGTGCAGCCGGACAAGATCGACGACCTCGAAGCGTACCGGCTGGCGCGCGAGATCACGAAGAAGATCGAGGCGGAACTCGATTATCCGGGCCATATCAAGGTCACGGTCATTCGCGAGACGCGCGCCGTGGAATACGCAAAGTAAGGAATACGCGAACGAGCCCGCCGTCGGGCGAACCGGAGAGCGGCTGGTACATCCCAGCCGCTCTCTTGCGCAGAATATGAGTCGGGGCGCCGGCCGTACGGCGTCCGGGAGGGAACGCAACGCATGATTGTCCTCTTCATCGGCGACATCGTCGGAAGCACGGGCCGGGCCGCCTTGAAGCAGGTGCTGCCGTCGCTGGAGAGCAAATACCGTCCGCATCTGATCGTGGTCAACGGCGAGAACGCGGCGCACGGCCGGGGCATCACGTCGGCGATCGCGCGGGAATTTTTCGATATCGGCGTGCACGCGATCACCATGGGCAATCATACCTGGGACAACAAGGATATCTTCGAATGGATCGACGAAGAGCCGCGCCTCGTGCGTCCGGCGAATTTCCCGCCCGGAGCGCCCGGCAGGGGGGCGACGATCGTGAAGGCGAACGGCAAGACGCTCGGCATCCTCAATCTGCAGGGGCGCACGTTCCTGCCGCCGCTCGACTGCCCGTTCCGTGCCGCCGATGAGTGGATCGACAAGCTCAGGAAGCAGACGCCCTGCATTCTCGTCGATTTCCATGCGGAGGCGACGTCGGAGAAAATCGCGATGGCCTGGTATCTGGACGGCCGGGCGTCGGTTGTCGTCGGCACGCATACGCACGTGCAGACAAACGACGAGCGGATCCTGCCCGGCGGAACGGCCTGCATCACCGATGTCGGAATGGTCGGTTCCCGGGACGGCATCCTCGGGATGGAGCGGTCGAGCGTCGAATACCGTTTTCTGACGCAGCTTCCGTCGCGCTTTACGGTCGACGAGGGGAAGTGGCAGTTTCACGCCGTGGTGGCGGAGATCGACGACGCGACCGGCAAGGCGAAATCGATCACGAAAATCCGCCTGACGGAGGACGAATGGCTGATGTTGGGATAGCCGCATGATGTGCGATAAAGCGTGAACGGGCGCACCTCGGGGTGCGCCTTTGCCGCGGAAATTGTCTCTCTATTCGGAACATTGTGCAAAGTGTGTGTACAAGAGCAGGAATTTTTGGACCCTTCTCGAATAAGATGAATAGTGGATTCCATCCATCATTCCCGAGGAGGTACTTCACGATGGAGGTATTAAAGGTTTCAGCAAAGTCCAATCCAAATGCTGTCGCAGGCGCATTGGCGGGCGTATTGCGTGAACGCGGATGCGCAGAGTTGCAGGCAATCGGGGCTGGTGCGTTGAACCAGGCGGTAAAGGCGGTGGCAATCGCCCGGGGGTTCGTCGCGCCCAGCGGGATGGATCTGATCTGTATTCCGGCCTTCACCGACATTGTGATTGACGGGGAAGACCGTACGGCCATCAAGCTGATCGTTGAACCGCGCTGATCGGATCATCAAATATCAATATAAAATACGCTCGCCCTATCCGAGGGGAGAGTGAATGGAGTTCCATGCGACTCGTTTACGCCCGTAAACGGGTTTTTTTGCTGCCGCGAGGCGGATACGGAAACCGCTGAAAGGAGCGACGGAACGGCTTGCGGACATTTGCGGATTTGCATTGCGATGTGCTGGCGAAGCTGCTCACGGGGGAGGCGGCCGCCTTCGGCGGCCCGGGATCGGACGGGCTCGACGTCACCCATGAAGGTCTGACCGAAGCGGGCGCCGTCCTGCAGACGTTTGCCGTCTGGCTGCCGAAGCGCGTGCCGCAGACGTTTCTTTCGGTTGCGGCGGCGGTCGACGCCTTCTATCGGCATGTGCTGTCCCGGCCGAACGTGACGCTTGTCCGCACGCGGGAGGATCTCGCCGTCTGCGGTCCCGGGCGTCCGGGGGCGCTGCTCGCGCTGGAGGGCGCGGAAGGACTGGAGGGCAGCCTCGCCGCGCTCCGCCTGCTGCACCGTCTCGGCCTGCGCATGCTCGGCCTGACGTGGAACGACGCGAACTGGGCGGCCGACGGCGTCATGGAGCCGCGCGGCGGCGGGCTTACGCGTGCCGGACGCGAGCTGGTTAGGGCTTGCCATGAGCTGGGCATAATAGTGGACGTGTCGCACCTGTCCGAGCGCGCGTTCTGGGAGACCCTCGAAACGGGCGGACGTCCGGTCGTCGCATCCCATTCCAACGTCCGATCGGTCTGCGATCATCCCCGCAATCTCTCCGACGGACAGATCCGCGCGATCATCGAATCGGGCGGCCTGATCGGCCTGACGTTCGTTCCCTGGTTCGTCCGGGACGGGGAGCCGAACGGGCCGGAGGACCTGATTCCGCACATCGAGAAGGTGCTGGAACTCGGCGGCAGGGATCATCTTGCAATCGGCTCCGACTACGACGGAATCGACCGCCACATTCCGGGGCTTGAGGGCCCGGGCGGGACGGCGGCGTTTCTGGAGATGCTGGCCGCGCGATACGGAGAGGAGACGGCGGATGCGATCGCGTGCGGAAACGCTTTCCGATTCTTGTCGAATCAGCTTCCGCCCGCCTGATGCGGCTTCCGGATTCGATATCGGAACGATATCGATTCGTTCGAAAAGAACTATGCGAGAATTGCCTGAAATGGCTTGCAAATGTGAACGGTCGGACATAAAATTTATTTGATCGCAGAGAAAAAAATTTATTATCTGCGGCCGTGTCGAAACCTAGCGAATGACCGAATCGGGGAGATGGACAGTTTGATCAGTCAGTTGTCTTGGAAGATCGGAGGACAGCAAGGGGAAGGCGTTGAGAGCACCGACCGGATCTTCTCGACCGCGTTGAACCGGCTCGGGTATTATCTGTACGGGTACCGGCATTTCTCGTCGCGGATCAAGGGCGGCCACACGAACAACAAGCTCAGGATCAGCACGACGCCGAAGCGGGCGATTTCGGACGATCTCGACATCCTGGTCGCCTTCGACCAGGAGACGATCGATCTGAACGCGCGCGAATTGCGCAAGGGCGGCGTCATCGTGGCGGACGCCAAGTTCGATCCGAAGGTTCCGGAAGGCGTCGACGCGCGGCTGTTCGCCGTGCCGATCACGGCCATCGCCGAGGAGCTCGGTACCTCGCTCATGAAGAACATGGTCGCGTCCGGCGCGTCCTGGGCGCTGCTCGGACTGCCGCTCGACGTGTTCAACAAGGCGGTGGAAGAGGAGTTCGGCCGCAAGGGCCCGGCCATCGTGGAGAAGAACATCGAAGCGGTACGCCGCGGCGCCGCGTACATCCTGGAGCAGGCCGGAGGACCGCTGGAGGAATTCCGGCTGGAGCCCGCGGACGGCAAGAAGAAGCTGTTCATCATCGGCAACGAGGCGATCGGCCTCGGCGCCATTGCCGCGGGATGCCGGCTCATGTCCGCCTATCCGATCACACCGGCTTCCGAGATAATGGAATATATGATCAAGAAGCTGCCGAAGTTCGGCGGCACGGTCGTGCAGACCGAGGATGAAATCGCCGCCGTCACGATGGCGATCGGCGCGAACTACGCCGGCGTGCGCGCGATGACCGCGTCGGCGGGCCCGGGGCTCTCGCTCATGATGGAGGCGATCGGCCTCGCGGGCATGACCGAGACGCCGCTCGTCATCGTCGACACGCAGCGCGGCGGTCCGTCGACCGGCCTGCCGACGAAGCAAGAACAGTCCGACCTGAACGCGCTGGTGTACGGCACGCACGGCGAAATCCCGAAGGTCGTCATCGCGCCGGCCACGATCGAGGATTGCTTCTACGACATGATCGAGGCGTTCAACATAGCCGAAGAGTATCAGGTTCCGGTCATCGTCATGACGGACCTGCAGCTCTCGCTCGGCAAGCAATCCTGTGAGCCGCTGGATTACGACCGGGTCGAGATCCGGCGCGGCAAGCTCGTCTCGAATCTGCCGCCGCTCGAGGAGAACAAGCTGTTCAAGCGATACGCATTCACGGAGGACGGCATTTCGCCGCGCGTCCTGCCCGGCGAGAAGGGCGGCCTGCACCATGTGACCGGCGTCGAGCACGACGAGGAAGGCCGGCCGAACGAGAACGCGGTGAACCGCCGCAGGATGATGGACAAACGGCTGAGCAAGCTCAAAGGCCTCAGGATCCGCGAAGCGATCCGGGTCGACGCGCCGCATGAGGTGCCGGATCTCCTCATCATCGGCATGGGTTCGACCGGCGGCACGATCGACGAGGCGCGCGAGCGTCTCGCGGCGGACGGCATCACGTCAAACCACATCACGATCCGGCAGATCGCGCCGTTCCCGGCGGAAGAGCTCAAACCCCACATCCAGTCGGCGAAGACGGTCATTGTCATCGAGCACAACGCGACCGCGCAGCTTGCGAACCAGATCAAGCTGCATGTCGGCGGCGCCGACAAGATCCGGAGCGTGCTGAAGTACGACGGCACGCCGTTCCTGCCCGCCGAAGTGTACAAAGCTTGCAAGGAGATGAAATGACCGATGGCGACCTTCAAAGATTTCCGCAACAACGTCAAGCCGAACTGGTGTCCCGGCTGCGGCGATTTCTCGGTGCAGGCCGCGATCCAGCGCGCGTGCGCGAACGTCGGGCTCGAGCCGGAACAGGTCGCGATCATCTCCGGCATCGGCTGCTCGGGCCGGATCTCCGGTTACATCAACGCGTACGGTTTCCACGGCATCCACGGCCGCGCGCTGCCGATCGCCCAGGGCGTCAAGCTCGCGAACCGGGAACTGACGGTCATCGCGGCCGGCGGCGACGGCGACGGTTTCGCCATCGGCATGGCGCATACGGTCCATGCGATCCGTCGCAACCTCGACATCACGTACATCGTCATGGACAACCAAATCTACGGCTTGACGAAGGGCCAGACGTCGCCGCGCAGCGGCTTCGGCTTCAAGACGAAATCGACGCCGCACGGCTCGATCGAGTCTCCCCTGTCTCCGCTCGAGATCGCGATGGCGGCCGGCGCGACCTTCGTCGCCCAGTCGTTCTCGAGCGATCTGAAGCAGCTTACGTCGCTGATCGAGGAAGGCATCAAGCACAAGGGATTCGCGCTCATCAATGTGTTCAGCCCGTGTGTCACGTTCAACAAGGTGAACACGTACGATTGGTTCAAGGAGAACATCGTCAATCTCGACCAGTTCCCGGATTACGATCCGACGAACCGCGTCGCCGCGATGAACAAGATCATGGAGACGGGCGGCCTGCTGACCGGCCTGATCTATCGCGACACGACGCGCAAGCCTTACGAGGAGCTGATCCCGGGGTTCCGGGAAGAGGGGCTGGCTCGTCAGGATGTGCGCCTGAGCCGGGAAGCATTCGAGGAACTGGTGGCGGAATTCTACTGATCGGCATGCGGGGCATGCGGCCGGTTCGGCCGCGTGCCCTTCGTCGTCTCGCGCGCCCTGCGCCTTCCGCCGGAACGGAGGCGAGCGCCTCGCCCGTCATCGCCCGTCACTTGCCGCGGGAGGCGAGCGGACGAATCCGCAGGCCGCGGGAACGCTCTAGCAGGCTGCTGGAGAAATGCGACTCCCGGCAGGCTGCCGGGGAGTGCGACCCTCCGCAGGCCCCGGGTAAGCCGAACGCCGGCCGCAGGCCGCGGCGGGGAACGTGACGTCCGTCACAGGCCTCGCCCGGGCGGTCGGTATACAGTAAAATGGAAGGGTCAGCGCCATTCACAGAAATCCGTCGGGAAAGGATGAGTCCGATGAAACAAGTGCCGATCGGCGTATCGGCCCGTCATATCCATCTGACGAAGGAGCATATCGCCGCCCTGTTCGGCGAAGGGGCGGAGCTGACGGTGCTGAAACCGCTCAGCCAGCCCGGCCAGTTTGCGGCGAACGAGACGGTCGAGGTGATCGGGCCGAAGGGAAGTTTCCCGAAGGTCCGCATCCTCGGGCCGGCGCGTCCGAAGACGCAGCTCGAAATATCGCGCACGGATGCGATCGCGCTCGGCCTGAACCCGCCGGTGCGCGAGTCGGGCGACATCGCGGGATCGCCGGGCATCACGATCGTGGGTCCCAAGGGCCGGGTGACGGTGGAGGAGGGCGTCATCATCGCGGCGCGCCACATCCATTTCCACACGTCGGACGCCGAGAAGTGGGGCATCCGGGACAAGCAGCGGCTGCGCGTCCGGGTCGGCGGCGAGCGCGGGCTCATTTTCGAGAACGTCATCGCGCGCGTCTCGGACCAGTTCGCGCTGGACATGCACATCGACACGGACGAAGCGAACGCGGCGGGAGTCAAGACCGGCGACGTCGGCGAAATCCTCGACTGACGCTTGTCCTTCGGTTCGCTTCCGGAATCCGCCGTGCCGGGCGCTTCCTGTAGCGTTCCGGCTTCGTTTCATGCTATAATGGGCAGGATTACGGAAGCGAGGCGATGGTTCGTGGCGAGCGAGACGAAGGACTACAGCCGCTACTTCGACTTCTCGGACATGAAGGTCATTTCCGAAGACGAACACGGCAAGCGGATCCGGATCGGCGGACGCGAGATTCTGCTGAAGTCCGAACCGAACTACCGCCTGGAAAGGCAGCGCGGCCGGGAGCCGGTCAGGGTGCTGTACGAGGAGGCGGTCCCGGAGGAGCTCCGCACGTTCGGCAAGGGGAAAAAATATATCATCTACACCTACGGCTGCCAGATGAACGAGCATGACACCGAAGTGATGAAGGGCCTGCTCGAGCGGATGGGCTTCGAGTGGACGGACGACCGCCGCGAAGCGGACGTCATCCTGCTGAACACGTGCGCCGTGCGGGAGAACGCGGAGGACCGGGTGTTCGGCGAGCTCGGCCACCTGAAATCGCTCAAGCTCGAGAAGCCGGAGCTCATCCTCGGCGTCTGCGGCTGCATGTCGCAGGAGGAGGCCGTCGTCGCGCGCATCCTGCGGAAATACGCTTACGTCGATCTCGTGTTCGGCACCCACAACATCCACCGCCTGCCGATCCTGCTTCGGGACGCGTATTTCGGCAAAGAGATGGTCGTCGAAGTGTGGTCGAAGGAAGGCGACATCATCGAGAATCTGCCGAAGAAGCGCGAAGGCATGCGCGCGTGGGTGAACATCATGTACGGCTGCGACAAGTTCTGCACGTATTGCATCGTGCCGTACACGCGCGGCAAGGAGCGCAGCCGGCTGCCCGAGGACGTGATCGCGGAGGTGCGCGATCTGGCCCGCCAGGGTTACAAGGAGATCACGCTGCTCGGCCAGAACGTCAACGCGTACGGGAAGGACTTCACGGATCGCCGCTACCGGTTCGCCGATCTGATGGAGGACCTGTCGAAGATCGATATTCCGCGCATCCGGTTCACGACGAGCCACCCGCGCGATTTCGACGACCGGTTGATCGAGGTGCTGAGCCGGCGCGGCAATCTCGTCGAGCACATCCACCTGCCGGTGCAGTCCGGCAGCACGGAGATTCTGAAGCGGATGGGCCGCAAGTATACGCGCGAGTCGTATCTGGAGCTCGTGCGCAAGATCCGGGCCGCGATCCCGGACGTCGTGCTGACGACGGACATCATCGTCGGCTTCCCGGGCGAGACGGAGGAGCAGTTCGAGGAGACGATGTCGCTCGTCCGCGAGGTC
>Ga0207871_100505_pt1 | contig 13086 bp, 10 predicted proteins | sample Passage260A_FD_187371 | JGI IMG/M metagenome (GOLD analysis project Ga0207871, IMG submission 187371) | Cellulose adapted compost microbial communities from Newby Island Compost Facility, Milpitas, CA, USA - Passage2 60A (SPAdes) (version 2) ...
CCGCCGGTACTCCGCGCCGGCGAACGCGTCGGACGCCGGCCGGTATTCGCCGGCGACGGCTTCGCCGAGCCGGACCAGCGTTTCCGGGCTCACCCGCGCGCCTTCGATCACGGCCTCCGCGGCGCGCAGCCGCGACGGAACCGCCGATCCGCCGCCGGCCGCCACGCGGACGCCGGCCAGCGTGCCGTCTTCGGTCAGACGTCCCAGAACGGCGACCGTCACCAGCGCCGGAATGAACGCTTCGCGCCGGCCCAGCTTGCGGAAGCCGCCGGCGATCCGCCCGGCCCGGCCTCCGGCTGCCGCCCCCGCCCGCTTCAGCCGGATGCCCGCGAGCAGCCGGAAGCCTTCCCCCGCGCCGGGATCGGCCAGCCAGTCCTCGAGGCGCATCGTCTCGGTCCGCCGTTCCGTACGCCAGATCAGCTCGGCGTCGTACACGAGCAGCGCCGTCAGCGCGTCGCCGGTCCGGCTCGCGACGTTGCCGCCGATCGTCGCGAGATTCCGGATCGACGGCGCGCCGATCCGCCGCACCGCCTCGGCCAGCAGCGGAAAACCGGCCGCGACGGGCTCCGACCGGACAAGATCCGACAGCCTGACGAGCGGACCGATCACCAGAGCGCCCGCTTCCTCCGCGATGCCGTCGAGTGCCGGCAGCGCGGTCAGATCGATGAGCGCGCCGGGCATCTTCGCCGCGCCCGACTCCCACTGCGTGCGCAGCAGCGTGCCGCCCGCGACGAACACGCCTTCCGCCCCGAGCGCCGCCTTCATCCGGCACGCCTCGGCCGGATCGCGCGGCCTGAGCACTTCCGGATCGCGGCCCGGCGTCCCGAATGCCATGACCATGCGGCACCGCCTCCCATGAAAGCAAAATTCCGCCCGCGCAGCCCGGAGGCCGCCATCCGTTCAGAGCCGCTGCTCGCGGATATACGGCACGCCGAGGGACTCCGGCGCTCCCGAAGGCTTGCCGCGGTTCCGCCAGCCGAGGTACATGAGCACGAGAATCGTCACGACGTAGGGGATCATTTTCAGGAAATACGACGGGATGTCGCTGCCGATCAGCTGGATGCGGAAGCCGAGCGCGTCGAGCGCGCCGAAGAAATAGGCGGCGAGCAGCGCGCGCAGCGGATTCCAGCGGGCGAAGATGATCAGCGCGACGGCGATCCATCCCCGGCCGGCGGTCATGTCCTCGATCCAGGCGGGAGCATACACGAGGAGGAGATCCGCCCCGCCGAGCGCGATCAGCATCGTGCCGGCGATGACGCATCCGTACCGGAACGCCGCGACCGGGATGCCCATCACGTCGGCGGTCTGCGGGCTGTCGCCGAGCGCCCGGAGATGGAGCCCCCAGGACGTGCGGTACAAGTAGAGATGCATGCCGATGACGAGCGCGAAGCTCAGCCAGGTCAGCGCGTCGAGATGCGCGAACAGGTCCCCGGCGGCCGGCACCGGCTCGAGGAACGGCAGGTCGAGCTTCGGCACGGCGCCCGGCATCGGCTGGCCGGTGATCGAGCGGCCGAGGAAGGCGCTCAGCCCGGAACCGAACAGCGTCAGCGCAAGGCCGCTCACGATCTGGTTGACGCGCAGCGACACCGTCAGGAAGGCGTGCAGCAGGCCGAGCGTCGCGCCGACCGCGAGCGCGGCCGCCAGCGCGGCGGCGGGGCTGCCCGTGCGGATGCAGCAGAGCGCCGCGGCCACCGCGCCCATCAGCATGACGCCTTCCGCGCCGAGCTGGATGATGCCCGACCGCTCGATCAGGATGCCGCCCAGCACGGCGAACAGGAGCGGCGTGCCGGCCGACATGGCCGCCGCCGCGATCTGGATGATCATCTCCATGGCCGGTGCCCCCTTGCCGGTCGATCGTTTGGCCTCGTCCCCACGGTCATCTCACCCGGCCCGGCGGATCCGGACCCGCCCGAGCGCGGCGCCCGCGATGACGAAGAACAGCACGGCGCCCTGCAGCATCTCCGACGTCGACGACGGAAGGCCGATCGTCTGCACGCTGTAACCGCCGACGATCAGGCCGCCGAACAGGAACGCCGAGACGACGAGGCCGAGCGGATGAAGGCGCGCGATCCAGGCGACGATGATCGCCGTGTAGCCGTAGCCCGGCGAGATGCCGTACATGAGCCGGTGCGCGACGCCGGACACCTCCGCCATGCCGGCGAGTCCGGCCAGTCCGCCGCTTGCGAGCATGACGAGCAGGAGGTGCCGGTTCAGGCGGATTCCCGCGTTCCGCGCGGCTTCCGGATTGGAGCCGATCAGCCTCAGTTCGTAGCCCCAGCGCGTGCAGCGGAACAGGAAGGCGTAGAGCAGCACCGCGGCGATCGCGAAGACGAGGCCGAAGTGGAGGCGGGTGCCCCCGAACGCGGGAAGCGACTGCGAAGCCGTAAACATCGGGCTGCCGGGGAAATTGAGCCCGCCCGGATCGCGCCACGGGCCGAACACGAAATAATCGAGAAGCAGCATGGCGACATAGTTGAGCATGAGCGACGAGATCAGCTCGCTCACCCGGAAATACGCGCGGGGCACGGCGGTCATCAGCCCCCAGACGCCGCCGGCCGCGATGCCCGCCAGCGTCATGAGCGGCAGCGAAGCGGCGGCGGGCAGATCCGGCCAATAGATCGTCACCGCGGTGGCCGCCATCGCGCCGGCCAGAAACTGCCCTTCCGCTCCGATGTTCCAGAACGAGATCCGGTACGCGATCGCGACGCCGACGCCGCACAGCAGGAGCGGGATCGTCTTGACCAGCGTCTCGGTCAGGCCGAACCGGGTGCCGAAGGCGCCCGTCAACATCTTGCGGTACACCGCCAGCGGGTCCAGGCCGTTCGCCGCGATGAACGCGGCGCAGACGGCCAGCGCGGCCAGGACCGCGGCGATCGGCATCCACCACGGGACGCGGTCGCTGACGGGATCGAATTCGATCGCCAGCCGCGGGACCGCCGTCCGCCTCCGCGCTCCGCCCGCCCGGCCGACCTCCGTGCCCGCCGCGGACGCCTTGCCGTTCATGACGCCGCCTCCCCGGGGACGGCGCGCAATCCGGCCATGTACAGGCCGATCCGCTCGCGGTCCGCGTTCTCGCGGCTCATCTCGCCGACGATCGAGCCGCCGGACATGACGAGGATCCGGTCCGAGAGCTGCATCACCTCGTCCAGATCTTCCGAAATGAGCAGCACGCCGCGCCCGGAAGCGCGAAGCCCGAGCAGCAGCCGGTGGACGCTCTCCGTCGCGCCGATGTCGAGCCCCTGGGTCGGATGGACGGCGATCATCAGCTTCGGATCGCGGTCCACTTCACGCGCGAGCAGCAGCTTCTGCTGGTTGCCGCCCGAAAGCTGCCGGACGGGCGTGTCCAGACCGGTCGCCCTGATGTCGAACCGCTCGACGAGCGACCGGGCCCACTCCCGGTTCCGGCGGCCGCGCAGCAGGCCGAAGCGCGACCGCTCGGGCTCGCGGTACGTCTTCATCAGCAGGTTGTCGACGATGCCGAGGCTGCCCGCGAGGCCGCTCTTCATCCGGTTCTCCGGCACGAGGGAGACGCCGGACTCGATCGCCGTCCGCACCGACGCCCGCTTCCATTCGCGGCCGCAGACGCGGATCGTTCCGGCGCTCCATGCCTGGAGGCCCGCCAGCGCTTCGGCGAGCTCCGACTGTCCGTTGCCCGCGACGCCCGCGATGCCGACGATCTCGCCCTCCCGCACCGTGAAGCTCACGCCGCGCACCGCCGTGCGGCCCCTGCCGGCCTCCACCGTCAGCCCTTCCACCTCGAGCAGCGGCTTGCCCGGCGTTCCCGCTTCGGGCCTGACGGCTCCCGTTGCGTTCCTTCCGACCATGAGCTGCGCGAGCTCGTGTTCGTTCGTCTCGAGACGGTTCAGCGTCTTCATCATCCTTCCTTTTCGCATGACGGAGATCCGGTCGGCGAACGCCATCACTTCCCGAAGCTTGTGGGTCGTCAGGATGACCGTCTTGCCCGCGGCGCGGAGCTTGAGGAGCGTCTCGAACAGCCGGTCGGCCTCGCCCGGCGTCAGCACCGAGGTCGGCTCGTCAAGCAGGATGATGTCGGCGCCCCGGTAGAGCACCTTCACGATCTCGACCCGCTGCTGCTCGCCGACGGACATCTGCCAGACGGGACGGTCGACGGTGATCCCGAGTCCGAACCGCTCGGCGACCGCCGTGATCTCCTCCGTCTTGCGCCGCATCCAGGAAGCGCCGCGCCAGACGGACGATTTCTCGCCGAGGATGATGTTTTCCGCGGCGGTCAGCGTCGGTACGAGCCGGAATTGCTGGAACACCATGCCCACCCCCAGCGCCAGCGCGTCCTTCGGCGAGCGGATGCTCACCTTGCGGCCGCGGATCAGGATGTCGCCGGCGGTCGGGCGGTACACGCCCGAAAGCATGCACATCAGCGTGCTCTTGCCGGCGCCGTTTTCGCCGAGCAGCGCGTGCACTTCGCCCGTCTTCGCCGCGAAATCGACGTCGTCGTTGGCGACGAGCGATCCGAACTGTTTGCGGATTCCGCGCATCTCCAAGGCGTAGGGAAGCGTCATCCCGCGCACCTCCTCCCGATCGGGGCGGGAACCTCCCGCCCGCCTGCCCGCTCTATTGCGGAATCTTGCCTTCGATCCCCTTCAGGAACCAGTTCATTTCCAGAACCTCCGCGTGCGTCAACGCCCGGCCTTCCTCGACCCGGAGGTTGCCTTCCTGGTCGTAGAGGGGGCCCCTGAACACCTCGAATTCGCCGCTCATGATCGTTTCCTTCGCCGCTTCGACGAGCTGTTTCACGTCGTCCGGGATGCCCGGTCCGAGCGGCGCGAGGCCGACCATGCCGTCCCGCATCGATCCGACGTACGGCTCGTTCGTCCAAGTGCCGTCGATCCAGTCCTGCACGACCTTCGCGTAATACGGCCCCCAGTTCCAGACCGGATTCGTCAGGTACGCTTCCGGCGCGAAGCGGGTCATGTCGGAGTCGTTGCCGCCGGCCAGCGCGCCGCGTTCGGCGGCCGCCTGGATCGTGGCGGGCGAATCCTGGTAGGCCAGCAGCACGTCCGCGCCCAGGTCCAGCAGGCTGATCGCGGCCTGCCGCTCGACCGTCGGATCATACCAGGTGTTCGACCAGACGACATGGACGACGGCGTCCGGGTTCACGCTCTCGATGCCGAGCTTGAACGCGTTGATGTTGTAAATGACCTCCGGGATCGGGAACGCCCCGACGTAGCCGATGATGTTCTTCTTCGTCATCTTGCCGGCGGCGATGCCCGTCAGATAGCTGGCTTCATAGTTCTTGCCGAAATAGTTCGTCATGTTGTCGTGCGTCTTGTAGCCGCTCACGTGATGGAACCTGACATCGGGATGGCGCTGCGCCACGGCGAGCGTCTGATCCATGTAACCGAAGCTCGTCGTGAAAATGATGTCGTGGTTCTGCGCCAGCTCCTCGATGACCCGTTCGGCGTCCGCGCTTTCCGGCACGTTCTCGACGACCGTCGCCTCGATGCCGTGCGTTTCCTCCATGTACTTGCGGCCCTGGTCATGCTCGTACGTCCAGCCGCCGTCGCCCGGCGTGCCGATGTATACGAACGCGACGCGCGGTTTTTTCGCGCCCCCGTCGCCGGACGATGAACCCGTCTCCCCGCCGCCGGAGCCGCCCGACGCGGCGCCGCCCGATCCGGAGCCGCCCGAATCCTTCCCCGGAGAGCCGCTTCCGCCGCCGCACGCCGCGAGCGCCGCAAGCAGCGGAAGGATCCACAGCATGCGCGCCAGTCTCGAAACCGTCCAACTTCTCATATGGTTCCTCCCCCGTCGATCCGGATGTCTTTCAGAAAAAACCCGGGAATTACTTTCACTATAAGAACGCGTCAGAAACGCGTCAATTTACATGACATAGAATTGGCCTTCCCGCTGAAAGCATCCCGGGGGGATTGTGCATCATGCACGCGCATGACGGCTTGCCAGACAGCGCGTGCTTCTTCGAACTGTTCGGGCGTGTCGGGATCGAAGCCTTCGAAGCCGGTCAGCTCCACCCAGGCGCCGCGCAGGCGGCCCGAGCGGAGCAGGGCTCCCGCGCCGGCATCCCCTTCGAGGCGCAGCAGATCGCCGAACCGGCGGCGGCTCCAGAGCACCGGCGGCAGGACCAGGCCGCCCCGCCTTCCCGCCACGAAGTCGCGCCCGGGTTCAAGCATCCAGGCCGCGCGCCATTCGGCGAGCTTTCCCGGCGCGAGGAACGGCATGTCGGCGAGCGCGATCAGGATCGCGTCCGGCGGTTCCCCGTCCTCCAGCGCCGACCGGACGCCGCACCGGATCGAACGGGACATGCCGGCCGAAGCGTCGCCGCAGACGACCGGCCGCACGGGCATCCCGTCCGGCAGCGTCCCGAGCCAGGCGAGATCGTCGCCCGGCCGCACGACGACGATCACCGGCCCGTATCCCGCCCCGGCGAGCGCCCGTACGACCGCCGCGCCGAGGGGCATGCCGGGGACGAGCTCAGCCGAAGGTTTCGCGCGCCCGAGCCGCGATCCGCTACCCGCCGCCAGGCAAACGGCCGGAATCCGCATGCCGGACCGCCTCCTTCCCGAGCGCCTTGCGCTGCGCAGACCGGACGGATACGAGCTCGGCCGCGATGCTGACGGCGATCTCCCGGGGCCCGACGGCGCCGATCGGGATCCCGACCGGCGCGCGGACGCCCCCGTACGCCGGAAGGCCGTCCAACAGCGCGGCGGCGCGCTTCTTCGAGCCGAGCAGGCCGACGTAGATCGGCCTCCGGACGAGCACGGCCTCCAGCACGTCACGGTCGCGGCGCAGATTGTGGCTGCAGAGCAGCACGTAATCGGCCGGTCCGACGTCAAGCTTCTCCGCGAGTTCCGCGCCGGACGGCGCCGTCGTGAACGATTCGGCCAGCGGAAACCTTCCGGGCGTGAGCAGATGTTCCCGCCAGTCCGCGACCGTCACGCGGAAGCCGATCCGGGCCGCGATGTCGCAGATCGGCGGCGCGTCCGCTCCCGCGCCGAACAGGACGAGCCGCGGGCGCGGCAGGAACACGCTGGATGCGAGCGCGCCCGTACCGTCGGACGGGCCGGCATCATCCGCGCGAAGCGGAACGATCGCGTGCCGGATCGAACCTCCCGCCATGAACCGCACAAGGCGCACCGCTTCGCCGCCCGGACGCGCGCCCAGGCGTCGCGAAGCGCGCGGCGCAGCCCGCCCGCGACCGGCTCGAGCAGGACGGTGATCGCGCCGCCGCAGCCGAGCTCGCTTCCCCAGATCGGGTCTTCGTCCGGATCCAGATGATAGGTGACCAGCTCCCATTTCCCGCGTCCCAGCCGCGCCGCCCGCTGCTCCAGGTCGTCCTCGAGGCAGCCCGGGCTGATGCAGCCCGTCCGCCGGCCGTCCGCGTGCAGCAGCATGGCCGCGCCCGCCTTGCGGTAAGCATGGCCGGCGGTAAACGCGACCGTCGCCATTGCGCCGCGGAACGACGGATCGGAAGCTTCGCGCAGCAAATCCCAGTCGTCCATGGTCCCGCCTCCTTCCGTCCCGGCGTCGGAAACGGACGTTTCCGCGCCCGCGGCATTCAAATCCGTTCCAGCAACCGTTCGAGGCAGCGGTCCGCCTCCCGCAGCACCCTCGCCTTGTCGATCGTCCGCATTTCCCGGCCTTCCATCACGATCACGCCGTCGATCATCACGGTGTCGACGTCGCCGCGCGTCGCGGCGTACACGATGCGCGAATACGGATCGGCGCCGCAGGAAGGATAGACGTGGAAATCCTCGAGATCGAGCATTTGCAGGTCGGCCCGCTTGCCCGGCTCGATGCTGCCGATCTCGGACGCAAGCCCGAGCACCTCCGCGCCGCCGATCGTCGCCATGCGCAGCACCTCCCGCGCCCGCATCGCCGTCGGGCCGAGCCGCACCTTCTGGATGAAGGAGGCGAGCCGCATCTCCTGGAACATATCGAGCTGGTTGTTGCACGGCGCGCCGTCGGCGCCGAACCCGACCGGCACGCCCGCGCCGGCGAGCCCGGGCACGTCCGCGATGCCGGAGGCGAGCTTCAGGTTGGAGCCCGGGCAATGCGACACCTTCACGCCGCGCTCGCGGATGATCCGCTTCTCCTCCTCGTCGAGCCAGATCGCGTGCGCGAGCACGAGGTTCGGCCGGGCAAGGCCGATCGCGTCGAGATAGACGACGTTGCGCATGCCGCGCTCGGCCTCGACCAGCGCGATTTCCCCGCGGTTCTCGGCCGCGTGCGTGTGCACGAGGACGCCGTACGCCTCCGCCAAATCGCGGACGGCGGTCAGCAGCGCTTCGCTGCAGGAGACGACGAAGCGCGGAGAGAACGCGTACCGGATGCGCCCGCCGGCCGCGCCGTGCCATTTCTCGAGCAGACGCACGCTCTCCTCGAGCGATTCCTCCGTCTTCTCCATCAGGGCGGGCGGCACCCCGTCCCCGTGGTCCATCATCGCCTTGCCGGACACGGCGCGGATGCCGCATTCGCGGATCGCCTCGAACGCCGAATCCGCGTGGCGCACCGTCTCCATGTCGAGGATCGTCGTCGTGCCGCTGCGGATCAGCTCGCCCGCGCCGAGCATCGCGGACCAGTAGACCGATTCCTCGTCGTGGGCCGCCTCGAGCGGCCAGATCCGCTTCCGGAGCCAATCCATCAGTTCCAGGTCGTCGGCGCATCCCCGAAACAGCGTCTGGCACAGATGCACATGCGTTTGCACGAAGCCGGGCAGCAGCACCCTGCCCCCGGCTTCGATGACCCGGCCGCCGTCCGCTTCCTGCCTGCCGCCGACGGCCGTGATGATGTTGCCCTCGATCTTCACATCGCCCCGCACGATATCGTCCGACGCGTTCATCGTCACGATGAGCGCGTCGCGGATCACCGTTGTTCCCACGCCGGACACCTCCCCGAATCCGCCTTCCGGAAGCCGCCGAACCCGGACCGGTCCACCGCCTCTCCCCGGTTCCGGCCGGCCGTTCACCGCTGCGCCCCGGCGCCGGCCGTGCGGCGGTCTCCGAGGCCGAGGCGGCGCCGGAACAGGAAGGCGAGGCGGAGCCGCAGCAGATCGTCCGTCTTTTTGAAATCCATATCCAGCATTTCGCTCAGCTTCTCGATGCGGTAGGCGGCGGTGTTGCGATGGATGTAGAGCCGCTTCGCCGTCTCCCCGAGCTGCCCGTCGCACGCCAGGTACGTCTCGAGCGTCCGCAGCATCTCGGCGGTGTACTCGGGGTCCCTGCTTTGCAGCCCGCCGAGCATCCGGGCGCAGAAGGCGCGCATCCGGTTCAGGTCGACCTGCTCGAACAGCACGGCGAGATCGATCGTCTCGTAGCTGATGACGGGAACCGCGATATCCCAGGCGTCCGCCGTCCGGTGCGCATCGAGGCATTCCCCGAACGCCGCGCGCAGCTCCTCCGCCCGATGCTTGCGCGTGCTGCAGCATGCGCGGGGCTTGCCCTGGGAAGCGGGCCATCCCGCCAGGCAATCGGCCAGGGCCGTCTCGAGCGATCCTTCGCCGCCCCCGGGTTCGTCCCGGAACACCGACAGCAGGCCTTCTTCCAGCACGACATGGACGCCGCCGAAAGGCTCGAGGCCGGCATGGTTCTGCAGTTCGCGCTTCAGCTGCTGCAGGCGCTCGGCGCGCATCGGCGCGATCGCCGGGCCCGGAATGTCCGTCAGCACGCAGCGATAGGGCCGGTCGAGCAGATCGATCTCCCAGCGGCTCATGCTTTCCATGAGCTTCTCGAGCGACAGCCCGTGCTTCAGATGGCGCTTGATGAGCAGCCCGACGTCGCGGCGGACCGTCCATTCGACGAAATCCTCGATTTTGAAATCCTTGTGGAAGCCGATCAGCTCGGCGGCCTGCAGATACAGATTTTCCTCGATCGGTGACAGCATGGGGCCCGGATAGAAGAACAGCGCGAATCCCGTGCATTGCGACTGCTTCATGAGCGGCACGCGGAACGCCTGGCCGGCCGCCGTTCGGACCCTGCGGGCCAGCGGCTTCCACGGCCACAGCTCGACGAGTTCCGAATCCGGCCGGTTCGTTCCGTTGAACACGACCTGGCCGCGGGATCCGATCACCGCGATCGGACAGCCGACCACTTCCATGACGGATTCGAACAACTGGCGGATATGGCCGGATTGAAGCGCGAAGCGCATCAGCCGGACCTGTTTGTCCAGAACGGTCTGCAACTCGACGGTGCTGCGCCGGAGTTCTTCGCGGAACAGGGCGTTCATCTGGTCGGAGAAGGTGAACGGATAGGGCAGTTCGATGAGCGGAAATCCGAGGTCGTCCGCGGCCGCGATCATTTCTTCGGGGAACGAATGCCAGAAACGCCCGAGCTTGACGCCGAGGCCGGCCGATCCGCGCCGGTCGAGCTGGCGCAGCAGCTCGGCGGCTTCATCCGGACGGTCCTTGAACAGATAGGCGGTCGTGAAGATCATCTCGCCTTCCTTGATCCAGTCGGTAATGTCCGGGGCGTCCATGACGTTGACCGACTTGACGATGCGGTGCTTGCCGGCGGCGCCCGCGACGAGGCGCGCTTCGGTCAGCGGATACACGGACAGGGCCTGCTCGACGGTCATGTGCATGGCGGTCACCTCGCACCTTGCGCGGAAAGTACATGTTATTATATATAACATAATATTGCATTATAAGGTCGTTTGCAATATTTGTGTCAATTTTATGTTAAATTTAATTACACTAAACCTTTTCCCGCACCTTTCCCGCGCAGATCCGCCCGCCGTTGCGCCCGGACCGCTCCGCCGGACGGGTCCGGGCCGCTCGCTCCGCCCGATTTTCAACCGGCGTCAGGCCCGCCCGTTTCGGTCATCCCTCCCGGGACGCCAAATGGGGATCCGCTTCTTCCTTCCCGATCGCGATCTTCCTGCCGAGACGCAAAAACAGGTTCAGCCCCATGGCGGTCAGACTGCCCGTAATGAGCCCGTCGCCGACCAGTATTTTCAATCCCGACGGGAGGCTGGAGAACAGTTCCGGCACCACGACCGCGCCGAGGCCGAGCGCGATGGAGCACGCGACGATCAGCACATTGCTTTGCTCGGAAAAATCGACCCGGCCCAGCATCCGGATACCCGACGACACGATCGTGCCGAACATGACGACGGTCGCGCCGCCCAATACCGCGGTCGGAATCAGCGTGGCGAGCGCGGCGATCTTCGGCACGAGGCCGAGCAACACGAGCAAAAGGCCCGCATACACCGTAACGGTCCGGCTTTTCACCCCGGACATCTGCACGAGCCCGACGTTTTGGGCGAACGTGTTGTATGGGAAGGCGTTGAACAGTCCTCCCAGGATAAAGGCGATTCCTTCCGCGCGATAGCCGCGCCCCAGGTCCCGCGGGGTCAACGGACGACCGGTGATTTCCCCCAGGGCCAGGAAAACGCCCGACGATTCGATCATGACGATCATGCCGACCAGCATCATCGTCAAAATCGGGATGAAGTCGAAGCGGGGAACGCCGAAATAGAAAAATTCGGGGAAATGGAACCAGGAAGCGGTTCTGACCGTTTCAAAGTCGACGGGATGCAAAAAGCCGGACAGGACGGTACCCGCGAGAATGCCGAGCAAAACGGCGATCGAACGGACAAACCCCTTGCCGAAATGCTGAATCAGCAAAATGATGGCCAACGTCGCGAAGGACAAAAGCAGGTTTTCGCCCGATCCGAAGGTCGGACTGCCGGCCCCGCCGGCCATGTTGCGGATGCCGGTCGGGATGAGCGCCAGACCGATCAGAATGACGACGGTTCCCGTGACAACGGGCGGAAACAGGCCGAGAATGCGGGCGAAGCATCCGGAGACGGCGATGAGAAACAATCCGGCGGCGATCACCGCGCCGTAAATGGCCGTCAGGCCGTAATGGGTGCCGATCGTGATCATCGGCGATACGGCGACGAACGACGCGCCCAACACCACGGGAAGTCCGATTCCGAAATACCGGTTCTTCCACATCTGGAGCAGGGTGGCGATTCCGCAAGTGGCGAGATCGATGGAAATAAGATACGCAAGCTGCTCGTTCGCAAGACCAAGCGTGGCGCCGACAACAAGTGGAACGAGCATGGCGCCCGCATACATGGCCAATACGTGCTGCAAGCCGAGAAAGGCCGCTTTACCCGCACTCACGTTCTCTTCCACAGGCGTTTCCCTCCATCATCCGATTCCCTCAACCCTCACCCCGGAGGAACAACGCGCCCGCCGCAAGCGCGAACAGAATGCCCCACGCCGCATTGATCCGGTAATAGTGGACCATCACGAAGAAGACCGCCGCGATGAGCAGGGGCAGGAACGGCAGCCGGCCGGCCGCCGGCCGGAACACGTACTGCGCGAATTCCCAGGCCAGCATCGCCATCATGACGAAGATGGCCGGCTGCACGCCGCGGATCATGCCGCGGATGACCGGATGGCCGGACAGCTTCATCATGACGCCGGCGAGCAGCGCCATCGGGATCGCCGTCGGCAGCACGACCGCCGCCAGCGCGACGGATGCTCCCGCCCATCCCGCGACCTTGTAGCCGATGTAGGCGGCCAGCTTCGTCGCGATCGGTCCGGGCAGCGCGTTGCCGAACGCGAGCGCACGGCCGAATTCCTCCGTCGTCATCCACCCGTACCGGTCGACGACCTGCGACTCGTACAACGGGATGATGGACGGACCTCCGCCGTAGCCGAGCATCGTCGCCGTGCCGAACGCGACGAACAGCTTCCACAATTCGGAGAACATCGCCTTCCCTCCGGTCCGGGTCCTCGGGCTACCAGCCGACCACGCTGCCGTCGCCGCGGGGATCGGCCGCGCCGCTGATGACGCCGTCCTCGATCATGATCCCTTGCGCCGTGCCGACGACGCCGTCGTACCGGCCGACCAGTTCGACCCGGTGCCCCCACCGGCGCAGCGTGTCCGCGATCGCGGCGCCGCACCGGCTTTCGAGCCTGAGTGCGTCGCTGTCCTCTCCCCAGGTTCGGCCGTACACCCAGCGCGGCAGGCAAATCGCCTCCTGGATCGTCAGCCCGTAATCGATGACGCCCGTCAGGATCGCGAGCGCCGTCTGCGGCTGGCCTTCCCCTCCCTGCGCGCCGGCGAGCAGGTACGGCTT
>Ga0207871_100506_pt1 | contig 13027 bp, 19 predicted proteins | sample Passage260A_FD_187371 | JGI IMG/M metagenome (GOLD analysis project Ga0207871, IMG submission 187371) | Cellulose adapted compost microbial communities from Newby Island Compost Facility, Milpitas, CA, USA - Passage2 60A (SPAdes) (version 2) ...
GATCGCCGTCGGCGAAGACGGGCCGACGCACGAGCCGATCGAGCAGCTCGCCGCGCTGCGGGCGATCCCCGGCGTGACGGTCATCCGTCCGTCCGACGCGAACGAGACGGCCAGCGCCTGGGCGTACGCGCTCGAGAAGCAGGACGGCCCGGTGGCGCTCGTGCTGAGCCGCCAGAACCTGCCGGTGCTCGAGGCGACGGCGCGCAACAAGGATGCGGTCGCGAAGGGCGGTTACGTGATCGCCGACGCGGAAGGACAGCCGGACGTCATCCTGATCGCGACCGGTTCGGAAGTGTCGCTGGCGCTCGATGCGAAGAAGGAGCTCGACAAGGAAGGCGTCAAGGCGCGCGTCGTCGCGATGCCGAGCCGCGAGCTGTTCGATCGCCAGCCGGAGGATTACCGCAAGTCCGTCCTGCCGGACGGCGTGACGAAGCGGCTCGTGATCGAAGCCGGCATTTCGCTCGGTTGGGAGCGCTACGCGGGACCGAACGGCAAGGTGCTGTCGATCGAGACGTTCGGCGCTTCGGGCCCGGGCGGCGCGGTGATGAAGCATTTCGGCTTCTCCGTCGAGAACGTTGTCCGTCTCGCGCGCGAGCTGTCATAACGGACCTTGTGGCGACGGCGGTGGGCGGTTAGCGGTCCCGCGGACCGTTATCGCCCGCCATTCGGCCGCCGGACGGCCCGTTAACGGTCCCGCGAACCGTTAACCGGCGTGTTCAGGACGGCCCGCACCGATACCCCCATCCAAGGAGGTCGAGCAGCGTGAAATTCTTCATCGACACCGCCAACCTGGACGAGATCAAGAAGATTTACAAGACGGGCATTCTGGCCGGCGTCACGACGAACCCGTCGCTTGTGGCGAAGGAAGGCGTCAAGTTCGAAGACCGGATTGTCGAGATTCTGCAGGCCGTGCCCGAAGCCGAATCGGTCTCGGCCGAAGTAACGCCCGACGCCGTGACGGCGGAGCAGATGATCGCGCAGGCGCTCGAGCTGGCCAAACTCAACAACAACGACCCCAAGATCACGATCAAGCTCCCGATGACCCTCGAGGGCCTGGAAGCATGCCGCCATCTCTCGCAGAAAGGCATCAAGACGAACGTCACGCTCATCTTCACGGTCAACCAGGCGCTGCTGGCCGCACGCGCCGGCGCCACGTACGTCTCGCCGTTCCTCGGACGGCTCGATGACATCTCGGAGGACGGCGTGCAGCTCGTGACGAAGGTGGCGGAGGCGTTCCGCGTCCACCGGCTGGACACGCAGATCATCGCCGCGTCCGTCCGCCATCCGGACCACGTCACCCGCGTCGCGCTGGCCGGCGCGCACATCGCGACGATCCCGTACAAGGTCATCGAGCAGATCGCGAAGCACCCGTTGACGGACCAGGGCATCGCGAAATTCGCCGCCGACTGGCAAAACGCCGTGAAATAACGCATAGCGTTGCTTCAACGGTCGGGCAGGAGCAGACCTCCTGTCCGGTCGTTTTTTGTGTCAATTCCCGCCAGGTGCCGCGCATCCCCCCGCTTGCTGCTTCCATCCTTTGATGTTCAACCCACCCGGAACCGGAGATTTTGATTGATTTGGATATTTCCTTTCATTTTATTTTTCTGCATAATTTAATCAGCCGTGTGATGATCCCCCTTTTTATGAAACTTTCATTGAGCAAGCGGGCTTTACAGGAAAGACAACAAATCGCCGAGAACGTCCCGAGAGGAGGATCATCATGGCCCTCCTCATGGGGATCGGCAGGGGAAAAGGGTTCCCCGCCGGCCGGACGCCGCAGCGCAAGGAAAGGCTCCGGTGTAAACGGTTGTTTTTTCACCGCGAATTTGCACCCGGCCATGCCGTTCCGGCGTTTAATGGATATATGACCCGAACATAACCGAACCGGGAGGCAAGGCCCATGAGAAGCGCCTTCAGCCCCGTCGAACGGGCAATCGTATTGATTGCGGCCATTCTGCTGGTCATGGCGGTGGATATGCTGAAACCCTCGCCTGCTCCCGCGGACAACATCGACATTCAAGTGACCATCCTGAGCGCGGAAAAGCGGCAGGACCACTCCATCGACGTGACGGCCCAAATCGCGAACCGCAGCCCCAACGTCACGCTGGCGGGCAATCGCCTGACCGTCGTGCCCGAGACGTCCGAAGGCACGCATCACGAGAACCAAGACGGCAAAAACGAAGGCGGCGGTACGGCCTCGGCCGACGATCCGCCGCGGGACACGCCGGTGCGGGTGCTGGAAGGTTCGTTCGATGAAATTCCGCCGAACTCTGCCGTCACCGTCGCCTTTACCATTCCGCCGGAGACCGACCTCCGGGAACCGTTGGTTGTCCATTTCGAAAGCATCAAACTGCGGTACGAGAACACGGAGGAACCAAGAGCGATCAGGATCACCGTGCCGCTGTCCGTTTCCGATTGAACGGGCGATCAGGGAACTCCGTCACCGGTACGCTTCCGCGTCCGCGGGCTTGCCCGGCCCGATGACTTCCCGGTAGTACTTCATGAAGTTCGGCCGCGAGCCGTCGATGTCCGTGAAGCCGTACACCTCGGCAAGCTCGCCGCTCGAGAGCGACCGGCCGTTCCACCGGCTCACATCCGGATCGCTCGCGAGCGCGGCGACCGCCCGGCCGACATACCGCGGCGTCTCCGAGATGAGAAAATGGGGCTCCTTCTCCGCCGCCTTTCGCCAATCGTCCTCCGTCACGCCGAAATGCTCCAGCATGATCTCCGATCGCATCCAGCCCGGCGTGAGCGACACCGCGGTGCACCCGTGCGGCTTCAGCTCCTGCGCGAGCGCCCACGCCACACGGTTCAGCGAGATTTTCGCCAGATCATAGAAGACGTTCAGCCGGTATTCGCTCCGGTTGAACTCCTCCGTGCCGTCCGTCACCTCCACGACGAGCCCGCCCGGCCGGCGGATGAGCAGCGGCAGCGCGAAATGGCTCGTGATGAGGTGCGTCCGCACGCCGAGATCCAGCATGCGCAGCCCTTTCTCCAGCGAATGTTGCCAGATCGGCACGTTCCATTCGGTCATGTACTCCGCGCCCCAGATGTCGTTCACGAGAATGTCGAGCCTTCCCTGCTCGCGTTCGATGCGCTGCACGAGCGCTTTCACCTGTTCGGGAACGAGGTGATCGACCTGCACGGCGATCCCCTGTCCTCCGGCTTCGGTCACGAGTTCGGCCGTCTCCTCGATCGTCTCCGGCCGGTTGTATTCGGAGCGCTGCTTCCGCGTCGTCCGCCCCGTCACGTAGACCGTCGCTCCGACCGCCCCGAGCTCGATCGCAATGCCGCGTCCGGCGCCGCGCGTTCCGCCGGCGACCAGCGCGACTTTGCCTTCCAGTTTGCCTGCGAATGGTTTCATCGGCATTCCCTCCCGAGCGGTTTCAGGATTCCCTGCCTTATGGTAGATTTTCATTACGACATCTCTTGTCATAATTGACGGGCAAAATGAAACCGCAAGGGGGGACGGGAACGATGCGGGCGGACCGGCTGCTGCAAATCATGTTGCTGCTCCAGGCAAACGGCAAAATGACGACCCGCCAGCTCGCGGAAACGCTGGAGGTGTCCGATCGCACGATTCTGCGGGACATGGACGCCCTGAGCGCGGCCGGCATCCCGGTCGTCGCGGAGCGCGGCAAGTCCGGCGGCTGGAAGCTGATCGACCGGTTCCGCAGTTCGATCAGCGGCCTGACGCTGGACGAGCTGAAATCGCTGTTCATCCTGCCGTCCGATCAGGTGCTGGAGCAGCTCGGCATCCGTCCGGGCGGAGCCGGGATCAGGCGCAAGCTCGCGGCCGCCGTGCCGCAGGCGATGCGGAGCAGCGCGCGGCAGTATCTGGAGAAGATTCATATCGACACCGGGACATGGAAGCCCGGGGGCGGCGGACAGCCGGAGACGCTCCAGACCGTGATGGCGGCGCTCTGGGAGGACCGCAGGCTCCGCATCCGGTATCGGAAGGCGGACGGCGAGACCACGGAACGAGAAGTCTGTCCGCTCGGGCTGGTCGCGAAGGGCAGCGCGTGGTATCTGGCCGCGATGCAAGCGGACGGCGAATGCCGCTCGTACCGCGTCTCCCGGATCGCCGGCGCCGAAATCCTGCCCGACACGTTCGAAAGGCCGGTGCATTTCGATCTCGCCGCCTGGTGGAAGGAGAGCAAGGAGCGGTTCGTCAACGCGCTGCCGAGGATCGAAGTGCGGGTGCTCGCCGACCCGTCGGTCGTCGGCCGCTTGACATTCTCGGAGCGGTTCGTGGAAATCGGGGAGATCGAAGAGGCGGAAGAGGAAGGCGGGTGGCGGCCGGCGGTGCTTTTTTTCCAGACGGAGGAAGAGGCGGCGCGGTATGTGCTCGGCTTCGGCGGGAAGATGCGGATCGTGTCGCCGGAGTCGCTGATCCCGCTCGTCGTGGAAGAGGCGAAGGCGGCGATGGCGCAGTACGAGGCGGAAAAGCGCAAGGGTCCCTCCCCGCCATCATGAGGAGCCGGTGGTGCGGACGCCCGATCATCATCCCCGCTCCGGATCTTTCTTCAACAGCATCCGGTTGTTCCCGTCAAACACCACCGCGCCGCCGGTAATCCGATACAGCGTCATGCCATCACCACGGGTCATGCTCTCTTCATCATCCGGACTTCCCCGTCTTCCGCGATCAGCACGTCGGTGACGAGGCCGATGAACAGGCCGTGCTCGACAACCCCCGGCATGTTGCCGATCGATCCGGCCAATCGCTCCGGATCGTCGATCCGGCCCAGGTGCAGGTCGACGATGTAATGGCCCCCGTCCGTGACGAACGGCGCCCCGTCCTTCTCCCGGAGTCTGGGCGCGCAGCCGGCCTGCTCAAGTTTCCGCAACGTATGTTTGTATCCGAAGGGGACCATCTCGACGGGCAGCGGAAAACGCCCCAGGCGCTCGACCCGCTTGGTGGAATCGACGATCACCACCATTCTCCGGGAGATCGAAGCCACGATCTTCTCCCGCAGCAGCGCGCCCCCGCCGCCTTTGATGGCGTTGAAATGATCGTCAATCTCGTCCGCCCCGTCGACCGTCAGATCGACCTCCCCGACCTCGTTGACGTCCACGACGCGAATCCCCAGCGATTCCGCCAGTTCGGCGGTCCGTACGGATGTGGCAACGCCCGTGATGCGCAAACCGCCCGCGACCCGCTCCGCCAGCTTCTTGATGAACCAATAGGCGGTGGATCCCGTCCCGAGTCCCACGATCATGCCGTCTTCAACCAACTCGGCCGCCTTTTCGCCAACCCGCCGCTTTTCCGCCGTCTGCTGCTCATGCACGTTTAACACCCCCATAAATCGATGTCTCTTTTCGCTCCTCAATCCCCGCCGTCAAGTTCAAGCGTCAAGAAGGCGTACTCCCCGTCCCGGACCACCTCGCGTCGGCGAACGGGGACGGGACGGGCGAAAATCGGACCGTCGAACACCATCGTGTGGAACTCCCCGCTCTCCCCGCACGGGTCGATCCCGCGCGCGATCAGCTCGTCCACGAAGGCATGGGTGACCGGCCGGCCCAGATCCTCTTCCCGCATGCCCATGGACAGGTTGACGGTGACCACGAAGGCCCGGAAGCCGAGGTCGATGAACTCCCGGACCGTCCCGACATGATCCCGCTCCCAGAGCGGCATGCCGAGCAGAAGCCCGACGCGGCTCGCCACCTGTTCGTGCCAGCAGCCGTGTGCCGGCATGTCCAAGTCCCCCGTGACCAGCACTTCCGCGCCCATCCGCTTCGCCTGCTCCAGCAGGCGGATGAACACGTCCTCGTATTCCGCCCAGCTTGCGGGCGCCGCGAGGACGGGCAGGCCGATCGCCTCCGCCTGGGCGCGGATGACGGCTTCGGAAATGCCGTGGGACCGGGAGCGCTTCCCTTCCTCCTCCATCACGACGATGAGCCCGACCGGCTCGCCGGATTTCATCGCGTGATGCAGCGCCAGGGCGCTGTCCTTCCCGCCGCTGAACGAGGCGACGAATGTGCGCCCGCGCGCGTTATGTTTCCAGTTCGGCTTCGCGGCCATATTCGCTTCCATATCCGGCGCTTCCCCCCTTTCTTCCCCTGCGCGTATGCGGCCGGCATCCGTCCGCCGGCGGTCCGCTCCGTCCGGGACCGGCCTTCCTTCACGAGCTTCAGCGTCGCCACGATCAGGAAGCTGACGATCACGAGCAGGAACCAGGAGCTCATTTTCCCCGTGTGGACGAGCCGCCAGGTGCCGGCCTGATCGGGATATTCCCAGGCGCCGAAGAAGGTGGCAATGTTCTCCGCGACCCAGATGAAAAAGCCGATCAGCACGAACGATAAGGCGACCGGCATCCGGTACCGCGAACCGTTCACCCCGAACAGCACCCATGACCGCCAGAAGACGATGAACACAAGACCGGTCAGCCACCAGCGGATGTCGATCCAATAGTGGTGGGTGAAAAAGTTCAGGTAAATCGCGGCCGCGAGCGGCACGACCACGGGAAAGGGCGGCCAGCTCACCAATTCGAGCCGGAGCCTGCGCCACGCCTGGCACATGTAGCTCGCCACGCTCGCGTACATGAACCCGCTGTAGAGCGGCACGCCAAACACCTTGAAGAACCCCGGTTCCGGGTACGACCAGGAGCCCATGTTGACCTTGAAGATCTCGAGCGCGAGGCCGATCAGGTGGAACAGGCAGATGACCTTCAGCTCGTCCTTCGTCTCGAGGCCGGAGCGGACCATCCACCACTGCATGAGCAGGCAGATCACGAGCAGCCAGTCATACCGCGGCATCAGCGGCAGCGGGATGTACCGGGTCAGCGCCAGCGAAGCGAATATGACAACGGGAAATACGCACGACAGCGCCTGCTGCACGCCGAAATGCACAAGCTGCACCGCCAGGCGCGCAAATGTACGGCGAACGGAGCCCCCGCGCACGATCGCGAGGCGCATGACGATTCCCCCCATGGCATGCCCGAATCCATCCGTCCGGCGCACGATGCTGTCACCCCCCTCAACTCCCCGCCCGTTCGACCGGCGCATGGCGGTCCCGCGCATCATGACCTCCGCGCGTCGTCGCGCCGATATTCCAGGATGTCGCCGGGCTGGCAGTCGAGCGCCTCGCAGATCGCGTCCAGCGTGGACAGCCGGATCGCCTTCGCCTTGCCGTTCTTCAGGATCGACAGATTCGCCATCGTGATGCCGACCCGCTCGGACAGCTCGGTCACGCTCATTTTCCGCTTGGCCAGCATCACATCGAGGTTGACGATGATTGCCACGGGCCTCACCTCAAATTGTCAGTTCGTTCTCGGTCTTGATGTCGATGGCGTGCCGCAGCAGCTTCTGCAGGACGGCCGCGAAGACGGCGATCACCACGCTGGCGAAGGGCACGACGCAGCCGGCGATGACGACGCCCGGCGCATCGTCCGCCAGCGCGTACAGGTAGACGAGCGGCAGCACCAGCACGTGGCAGCCGAAGATGGCGACGGCGCAATACTTGATCTTCCGCAGCGCGACCTGGTACAGGGCGTAGTAGAACGGAACCGCGGATGCGTAGAAGTCCAGGCGGACGAGATATTCGATCAGAGGAAAGCCCGGCACCAGTTCCGCGGCGATCCCGCCCAGCACCGGCACCGCAAATATGCACAACGCCAATACGGGAACACCGAGCAGCACCACGACGATTTTCAGAAAAAGCGTCTCCAGTTTCACCGCATGCACCTCTCCGATGTGGTGTCGGCCCCCAGTATAGCGCGGGATTTATCGTTTTACAATAAATTTTTATTCTTTCGGATTAATTTTTTGTTGTGCTGCATATATGAAGGTGCAACTCGCTGCAACCCGGAAGTCTCGCCACAGCCCGGCGACGCCAGGTCGCTCCGACAGAAAACCGCCTGCCAGCGCGGCAGGCGGCGCATGATCGCGTTCATATCAACCTCCTGTACCTCAACGACACGTAAGACTCCCCGTCCCGGTTGCCGTTGGCCGGTTGCTCGTGATGAAAGACGAACCCCCGGGCCTCGTAGAACGGGATGCCTTTCCGGTTCCCCTTGAACACGGATACCCATTGCTCGACGGCGCCGAGCTCCTTCTGCTGCCGCGTGATCGCGTCCAGCAGCAGGGTGCCGATGCCCTCGTTCCGCCGGTCGGGGTCCACGTAGAGCACGAACACTTCCCCCGTCCGCTCGCCGGTCATCCCGTCTCCGCCGGCGCCGACGACCCGTCCGTTCTCGATGGCGACGAACCAGCCGCCCCATTCGCGGCCGGTCTCCATGATTTCCTTCAGCACCCGCTCCTCGTTGTACAATTCCGCGATGATCCGCTCGATGTACTCCCGGCTGCACAGGTCCTCATACGCCGCCCGCCAGCCGTCTGCGCACACCCGGCAGATGCCCGCCGCATGCTCGGGCGCCGCCTGCACCACCTCGATCATCCCGTCCTTCCCCCTATCCTTCCGCGCCCGGCATGATGCAGACGCCGTTCGGGTCGGTCAGCATGCATAGAAAACGCTTGCAACACGGACTCGCAGACGAACGAAGGGCGCAAGTTCCGGTCCCCTCGCCGCCTGAACGAAACGGACCGCGGCCGGTTACGCGACCGGCGTGCCGTTCGGCACCGGCTCATCGGGCCTGAGCAGCACGACGTCGCTCTCCTCCGGAATGCCGCCGAGCACAAGCACCTCCGAGCTGAACCCCGCGATGCGCCGCGGCGGGAAGTTGACAACCGCGACCACCTGGCGGCCGACCAGCCGTTCCGGCGCATACCGTCGCGTGATCTGTGCGGAAGATTGCTTGATCCCGAGTTCGCCGAAATCGATCTTCAGCTTGATCGCCGGCTTCCTCGCCTCCGGAAAAGGCTCCGCATGCACCACGGTGCCGATCCGGATGTCCAGTTTCTGAAAGTCTTCGATGGTCGCCATATCCAAAACCTCCCTCATCGCCCTGATATTATCTTTCCACTTGGCCCGCTTCTTGTCCAGTGTGGCTGAACATCCGGCATCGCGCATTTCGCTATTGCGGCCGGCATGCGGCGCACCGCATTCGTTCGGCAGGCCAGGCCCGATGCAGGCTGCATCTTCTCATCGCGGCCATCGCCGATCGTCCCGGGAAATGTCGACCGCAGCCCGCCCCAGTTATGCTATAATGGAATCAGGAAGTTCCGGTCCTGCCCGAAGCGGAGGTGGGTGCGATGCGTTGGAGAACCTTCGCGCAATGCAGCCGGAAAAATGCGGTCTGGCTGTATGCGGGAGCGGCGGCCGCGGTGCTCCTCCTGCTTGCGAAGTAGGTCGGGCTCCGGCTTGCCCAACCAAAAACCGGACGGCATCCGGTACCCTCCGGACGCCGTCCGGTTTGCCTTTCTGTCTCCTGATTCGCCTGACGGCCTCGATGACGATCCCGCAGACCACCGCGGTGCCGACGAAAGACGCAAGCAGCAGAACGGGAGACACCGATGCGCCGAAATCCACCTCGCGCTGCAGCAGTTGTCCGCCCATAGGCGCCCGCAGCACCGGGCCTCTCGTCCCGTATTCCCGCATTGCCTACAGCCCATGCGCCGGCCGCGACGATCACAGAAGCGCGGAAGAGATCAGCAGCACCGGATGACCGTCTTCCATAACTTCCATGCCGTAACCCCTCCCTGTCGCGGGTCCATTTTATCATGATATCCGTCCCTCTTGCGCCCCGCACGTTCCCTTCCCGGGCCGGCAGCAAAGAATGGCGGAATGGAAGCGGAACCGACCCCGGAATCCGCAAGGCATTCTTCACGGAAATACAGTAAAATGGTGCTGGATGCAAGTTTTCATGACAAGGAGAACGACTTATATGCAGCAGCCTATCATCAGGAAATGCACGATCGATGACGCACCCGTCATCCGGGAAATCGGCCGCCGGACGTTCTTCGAGACTTTCCGCGGCACCACTTCGTCCGAGAACATGGACGCCTATCTGGAGAAGGCCTTCAACCTTGAACAATTGGAAAGGGAATTGTCCAACCCGTCGTCCGAATTTTTTCTCCTCTATGACGACCATGCAAGCCTCGAGCCGGCCGGATACCTGAAAATCAACACCGGCGGCGCCCAGACGGAAGACATGGGAGACGATGCGTTGGAAGTCGAACGGCTCTATGTGAAACGCGAATTCCAGAAACGCGGATTCGGCAAAATGCTGATGACCCACGCCCTGGACATCGCCCGGCGGCAGGGAAAGAAGAAAGTCTGGCTGGGCGTTTGGGAACACAACGACAACGCCCTCGCCTTCTACAAGCGGATGGGCTTCGTTCAGACGGGAAGCCATTCGTTCTTTGTCGGCGACGACGAACAGACGGACCTCATCATGACGAGGACGCTCGAATGATGATTTCTCGTCGGGTCCTTTCGGCTGCCCGCGGCTGAACGGTGACGCATGCGGCCGTCGGCATCGCGGTGCCCGGCGGCCGTTTTGCCTCGCCCGTTCAGCGGCTTTGATGCGGGAAAAACGCCGTCTTCCGCAACACCAGCCGCACTCCGCCGATTCTGTACAGGTACCGCGCATCAATGACCGTCTTGAGAATGGCGGCCGCAAGGCCCTTCACCTTGCACCGGCCGACGCTGCCGATCGCTTCACCCCTGCCCAGCGATGCGACCGTGCCCCGATGGACGTAACGGAAAGGCGTCATCTCCCGTCCGCGCAGCAGCGCGATCGCGTTGCGGGCCGCGGCCTCGCCCTGCTGGATCGCAATCTGGGCGCTCGGCGGCCAGGGCCTGCCCTGATCGTTCATCACCATGGACGAATCGCCGATGACGAAAACGTCCCCGAACCCCGGCGCCTGCAAATACGCATTCACGGCCACCCGCCCGCGGGTCGTCCCGAACCCCGATGCCTCGAGCACGCGGTTGCCCCGGATGCCGCCAGCCCAGATGACGGTGCCCGCACGGATGAACTCCCCTTCGCCGATCTCCACGCCTTCGCTTGTGCATTTTTTCACAGGAGTCCCCAACTGAAAAACAACGCCCTTCCGCTTCAGATGCTCCATCGCGTGCTCCACGAGGCCGGCGTCGAATCCCGGAAGTGCGGTCGGTGCGGCTTCCACGACATAGATGTTCACAAGAGCCGGATCGACGCCATGTTCCCGGCACAACTCCGGAATCCGGTTCACCAGCTCGCCCGCAAACTCGATCCCGGTCAAGCCCGCTCCGCCGACGACGAATGTGAGCAGCTCCGTGCGGCTCTCGTCCGACCGGAATTCCGCAAACCGGCGCTCGATGTGCTCCCGGATGATGCGAGCGCTGTTCAGGCTTCGGATGAAGAAGGCGTGCTCTGCAAGGCCCGGAATGCCGAAGGTCTCCGGCTCCCCGCCCAGCGCCACGATCAGCACGTCGTACGGGATGTCGCCCTCGTCGGTCTCCACGGTTCTCGCGGCGGTGTCGATGCGCCGGATATCGCGTTTCCGGAACGACACCTTGCGCGGATCGATGATGTCCCGGATGTCGACCTTCGGCCTGTCCGCGCTGTCGGTTCCGGCCGCCGGCTTGTGGAGCCAGGTAGTGAAATAGTGGTAGTCGTGCTTGTTGACGAGGATAATCTCCGCCTCGCCGCGCCCCAACCGTTTCTGCAGCGCGAGGACCGCCGAAATACCGGCATAACCGCCGCCCAGGACCACGATTTTCTTCGTCCCGGCCATTTCGGATCCCTCCGTTTCATCGTTTGTGAATTCTTTCACAATCCACTCGATACAAAAATAACCGCTTCGTGGATCTTGCTCCATACTATAGCATCTTGTGACGGATTTGTGAATACCCAAAAAACGGATGGCGGATCAGGCGGCTGCCTGATGCCATCCGTTCCCGAAACCAAAAAATTGGTTGGCCGCGGACTTGTCTCCGCGGGCATCCCGCCGAACCGAGCCGCAGCGGTCGCAGCCGTCAGGCCCCCGGCCGCTTACGGCTCCCGCTCCTCTTCAAAGGCCCGGAACCGTTCCAGCAGTCCTTCGGGCGTGTTGTCCGTGAGGATCTGCGCGTGCCTGCCCAATCGCAAATGCCTGCCGGGCTTCATGAACCCTTCGCGTTCCATCGTGTCGAACATGGCGAGCAGCGGATCGTAATATCCGCGGACATTGAGCAGGCCGACCGGCTTCCGGTGCAGCTCGAGCCGGCCCCACGTGAACACTTCAAACAATTCCTCCAGTGTCCCGGGGCCGCCGGGCAATGCGATGAACCCGTCCGCCAGCTCCATCATTTTCGCCTTCCGCTCGTGCATCGTATCGACCAGAATGAGCTCGGTCAGCCCGCCGTGGGCAATTTCCCGATCCCGCAGGAAACGGGGGAGCACCCCGATCGCCTTTCCGCCCCGCTCCAGCACGGCATCCGCAACCGCGCCCATCAGGCCGACGCTGGCCCCTCCGTAGACCAGCGCAATCCCGCGTTTTGCAAGTTCCCGCCCCAGTCCGGCCGCAGCCTCCCGGTATTCGGGGGAGGCGCCTTCACCGGAGCCGCAATAGACCGCAATGGCTTTCATGACCAAACGCTCCATATCCGGAATTGATGTTATGTACACCTTCTATTCATCTTACCATCCGCGTGCTCCGTCCGCCACCTCCCCGCGATCGCGCATCCAAAACGCAACCGAAGAGCATCGGATCATGCACATATGCAAGCTGTTCACCGGCCGGTACTGTTCGCGCGACGACAAGCGCCCGCTTGCGGGCATGACCGGGTCCGGGCGGGTCATCCGCAGTCGGCTGATCGCGTTCGGTCGGATTGTCCCGCAATCGGTTCATCGCATGGGGCAGATATTCCGCAGGGCGGCGGAAAATGGCATCCGCAAGTGCGCCATTTGGCCGACCTTGACGTCCCCGTAGATCAGCGCAATCAGCCGAGCGGGGCTTGGTTGTCTTTCGCGCCTTTTCCATCATATCCCCTTCGCTCATCCCTGCTGCATTCCCTTCGCTTTTTGATCCTATCCCCCTCGCTCAGCAGGACGGCTCTTCCCGCCCCTTTCGGATCCTATCCCCTTCGCTCAGCAACCCCCGCTTCCTGTGCCGGATGCCGGGTCACCGGACTCCGGGACCGATCCGGTCGAACAAGCGGCGC
>Ga0207871_100513_pt1 | contig 12891 bp, 9 predicted proteins | sample Passage260A_FD_187371 | JGI IMG/M metagenome (GOLD analysis project Ga0207871, IMG submission 187371) | Cellulose adapted compost microbial communities from Newby Island Compost Facility, Milpitas, CA, USA - Passage2 60A (SPAdes) (version 2) ...
ACTGGCGTTTACCTCTACGCAAGCCGTCGCCAGAACGAAAATTCCAAGGCAAACGGCACCCCAAAACCATTGTCTTCCTTTCATTTGGATCCCTTCCTAATGACCGCTTATTTATAATATTAGACTGCGACATCTTCTCTGAAGTTGCATCTCTGACAGTTCCTTTCCCCTGTCCACTTTAGAAAACCAACCGCAGGAGTCCGATCATCCCATTTTGAATTCCCTACTATGTCAAGAGAAAATAATTCATGTCCATCCCACCCCTCTCCCCTCAACCCCTCTCTTCCCTAGAACCGCAAGGGTTTTCAAGCTTCGAGGAACCAGTTGGAACAAAATACCAGGAACATAAAAAGTGTCCGCAAAATTGGAAGAATTTAGGGAATTAAGGGGGAGGGATAAGGGAAATGGAACGTTGGGAAATGTCCAGGGAAATAATTTGAGGGGATAGGGAGCAGGGGTAAGGGGAGAGGAAAAAGGGATGGGTATATTGGGACAAAACCTGATCCCTCAACCCTTTCTACCCTATACCCTGTCCCCCTATCAACAGAAAAGCCCAGCATGGATCAGGGCAAACCCCTACCACGCTCGGCTTCTTGGACACTTTTTATTATCTCTGGACAGTTTTTATTTTCCCTGGACGGGATTTATTAGCTGTCTACAAACAGTCGTGGCCGGCTCTCCGCCTTACTCCACCGTCACGCTCTTCGCCAGGTTCCGCGGCTTGTCGACGTCGTGGCCGAGCGCAAGCGACGCGTAATACGCGATGAGCTGCAGCGGCACGACCGCGAGCGCGGGCGTCAGCAGCGGCAGCGTGTCCGGGATCGCGAACAATTCGTCGACCGACTTCGCGACCTCGTCCCGGATGCTCCGGTTCACGAGCGCGAACACCCGGGCGCCGCGCGCCTTCACTTCCTTGATGTTGCTCAGCGTCTTCTCGTACAGTTCCTCCTGCGTCACGAGCGCGATGACCGGCGTCCCTTCCTCGATCAGCGCCAGGGTGCCGTGCTTCAGCTCGCCGGCCGCGTACGCCTCCGAATGGATGTACGAGATCTCCTTCAGCTTGAGCGAGCCTTCCTGCGCGACGGCCCAGTCGACGCCGCGGCCGATGAAGAACAGGCTGCTGTGCTTGGCGAACGACTCCGCGATTCGCTTCAGCGCCGCGGATTGTTCGAGAATCTCCTCCACCTGCGCGGGGAGCTCCTTCATCGCGGCGATGACCGACGCGACGAACGCCTCGTCCTTCGTACCCAGCGTCTGCGCGAAATGCAGGCCGAGCAGATAGAACGCGATGAGCTGCGTCGTGTACGCCTTCGTCGACGCGACGGCGATCTCCGGCCCCGCCCAGGTGATGATCACGTCATCCGCCTCGCGGGCGACGGAGCTGCCGACGACGTTCGTGATGGCCAGCACGCGCGCGCCCGCGCGCTTCGCCTCGCGCAGCGCGGCCAGCGTGTCGGCCGTCTCGCCGGACTGGCTGACGACGATCACCAGCGTGTCCGGCGTGATAATCGGATTGCGGTATCGGTATTCGGAGGCGATGTCCGCCTCCACCGGAATGCGCGCGAGGCTCTCGATGACGTGCTTGCCGACGAGGCCCGCGTGCAGCGCGGTTCCGCAGGCGACGACATGAATCCGGCGGATCCCCCGGATATCGTCCGGCGTGAGGCCAAGCTCGGGCAGCACGACCCGGCGGCCGTCCGGCGAAATGCGCGATCCCATCGTGTCGCGGTACGCCTTGGGCTGCTCGTGGATCTCCTTCAGCATGAAATGCTCGAAGCCGCCCTTCTCCGCCGTCATCAGATCCCAATCGACGTGGAAGACGCTCTTCGCGACGGGCCGCCCGTCGGTCGTCATCACCTCGACCCCGGTCCGCGTCAGCACGGCCATCTCGCCGTCCTCGAGGATGTAGACGTCGCGCGTGTGCTCGAGAATCGCCGGAATGTCCGACGCGATGAAGAACTCGCCCTTGCCGATGCCGATGATGAGCGGACTCGCATAGCGTACCGCGATGAGCTTATCCGGCTCGTATTCCGTCAGGACGCCGAGCGCAAACGCGCCGCGCATCCGCTTCACCGCCCGCTGCACCGCCGTCACGATGTCGCCGTCGTACTCGTCCGCGATCAGGTGCGACACGACCTCCGTGTCCGTCTCCGACACGAACGTGTGCCCGGCGATCGACAGTTCCTCGCGCAGCTCGAGATAATTTTCGATGATGCCGTTGTGGACGACCGTGAATTTGCGCGAGTTGTCCGTATGCGGGTGGGAATTGATGTCCGACGGCTTGCCGTGCGTCGCCCAGCGCGTATGCCCGATGCCGACCGTGCCCGCGACCGGCGCTTCCTTCAGCCGCTCCTCCAGCACGGAGAGGCGGCCCTTCGCCTTGCGGATCTCCAGCCGTTCACCGGTGTGGACGGCGATGCCAGCCGAATCGTACCCCCGGTACTCGAGCTTCTTCAAACCCCCGATCAGGATCTCCTGCGAATTCCGGTTACCGATATATCCTACAATTCCGCACATTCGTTCGTACCTCCGCCCAGTCGGTTCCCCCGAACCCCCGCGGACAGGCCGGAACGCATGTGCATGTGCGTCGATCGTCGATATGCGATTGTGATGCCCATGCCCCATGTCGAACCGGCAACGGGGCATTCAGGGATTATCGGCATGAATGCCTGCTTCCGGATCGCCGTCAGGCGATGCCCGGTGTCCGGGCCGCCGTCAGCGAATTCCGCTCCGCCGGGCCCTTGTCGGACCGGTCGCCCGGTCGTTTTCCTTCCCGGCTTGACGGCTGGAGCGGATGCAGCCGGAGGGTCCCCGCCGAAAACTTCGAACACCCCCGCCTCGTCAACTTGCCGCCTCGCGGGCGCGCCGGCTTCCGCGTCCATGCCGGGCCTCCGGCCCCGGACGGTGCGGACGTCCGGCCTCCACGCGGGCCGCAAGTTCTGGCGCTTGCGTGAAAATGAGACCCGCTGCCCTCCTTTCTGTCCCGAATTATATCCCCTATCATATGCATTTTCATGACAACTTGCAACGGCTAGAATTGTCGAAGCGCTGCGAACGCCTGCGAATTCGCCGATCTTCGCAAAGAAAGGCGGCCGTCCGACCCCGCGGGGAGTCCCGGCCGCCTTCGTCCTGCTTCCTATCCGGTACCGCCTTCCCGATCCCGGTTCCGTGCTCACGATCCCAGTTCCGCTTTCACCACGGCCGCGATCCGCTCGACATGGGCGGTCACCTGCGCCTCGTCCGGCCCTTCCGCCATGACGCGGATCAGCGATTCCGTGCCCGACGGGCGCACGAGCACCCGCCCGTTGTCGCCGAGTTCCGCCTCGGCCTCCGCGATCGCCCGCGCAATCGCCTCGTTATCCTTGAACCGGCTCTTGTCCGCGACCCGCACGTTGACGAGCACCTGCGGGTACTTCCGCATGATCGTCTTCAGCTCGCTCAGCTTCCTGCCGGAGGCGATCAGCGTGTCGACGAGCTGCAGCGAGGTGAGGATGCCGTCCCCCGTCGTATTGTAATCGAGGAAAATGACATGCCCGGACTGCTCCCCGCCCAGGTTGAACCCGCCGCGCCGCATCTCCTCCATCACGTACCGGTCGCCGACCGCCGTGCGGACCGTCTTCAGCCCGAGCGATTCGGCCGCCTTGAAGAACCCGATGTTCGCCATCACGGTCGTGACGATCGTGTCGCCCTTGAGCCTTCCGGCCTTCCGCATCGCCTCGCCGCAGATGAGCAGCACATGGTCGCCGTCGACGACGCCGCCGGTCTCGTCGACCGCGATCAGCCGGTCCGCGTCGCCGTCGTAGGACAGCCCGAAATCGGCGCCGTGCGCCTTCACCTGGGCGATCAGATGCTCCGGATGCGTCGAGCCGACGCCGTCGTTGATGTTGAGCCCGTCGGGCGAAGCGCCGACCGCGATCACTTCGGCCCCGAGCTCGCGGAAGACGCGCGGCGCCAGCTCGTACGCCGCGCCGTGCGCGCAGTCCATGACGATGCGCAGCCCCTGGAACGAGTGCTTCACCGTCGTCTTCAGATATTCGAGATAGCGGTACTTCGCCGCTTCGTCCGTCTTCACCGTGCCGATGCCGCCGCCTTCCGGACGGGGCAGTTCGTCCCGCTCGGCGTCGATCAGCCGCTCGATCTCGAGCTCCGTCTCGTCGGACAGCTTGAAGCCGTCCGCGCCGAAGAACTTGATGCCGTTGTCCTCGACCGGGTTGTGCGACGCCGAGATCATGACGCCCGCGTCGGCGCCGAGCTCCCGCGTCAAAAATGCTACGGCCGGCGTCGTCACGACGCCGAGCCGGATGACGTCCGCGCCGATCGAGGTCAGCCCCGCGGTCAGCGCGGCCTCGAGCATCGGGCCCGAAATGCGCGTGTCCATGCCGATGACCACTTTGGGCCTCGCCGCCCGGCCCGCGAGCACATAGCCGCCGCAGCGTCCGATCCTGTACGCGAGTTCGGGCGTCAGCTCGCGGTTCGCGACGCCGCGGACGCCGTCAGTACCGAAATATTTCCCCATCGGTTCGTCCCCGTCTCCTTCTCCTGATCATGCCGGCCGTCCGGAAACATCATCCGGAGGCTCCTTCTTCCGTGCCGTCGGTGATCTGCACGGTCGCCGTCAGCCGCTGCGGGAACGACTGCGCGACGAACGGCGGCAGATGCACATCCAGCACGACCATGTGCGTGCCCGGCGGCAGCCCGTTCAGATCGGCAATCACCTGCACGTCCTTCGCCGTCAGATCCGCCAGCACGCTCGGCGCACCCGTCACGTTCAAATCGACGGTGCCGCTCTCCGGCACGATGAACCGCGCCTTCATCCCTTCGGAAAGGCCGGACATCGTGACGGGAATCTGCGGCAGCGTGATCGTCTCGGACGGCTCGAGCTCGATCTCGACGTCGATCTGCTTCGGCTCGATCTGCGCCAGTTCGCCGGTCGGGGCGAGATTCAGCGTATACGTGCCCGACCGCTGCACCGTCGACAGATTGAGATACACCTCGTCATAGAACTCCATCTCGTCCAGCACGTCCTGCGGACCGTACACCGTGACCGTGTCCGTGGACGGCTTGAACGACGCGATGCTCATGCCGATCGGCAGCCGTCCCGTAAACTGGATCTCGAGCGGCAGCTTCTTGAACGGCTTCGTGATCGGCACTTCCACCTCGACCACGCTCGGATTCAGCACGGCGCCTTCGATCTCGTTGCCGTTCACATCGTATGCGGCAAGCCGCACCTTCTGTTCCACCACATTCGATTCGACGCCTTCGACGTTGATGACCGCGCCGACATAGGCGACGGCGTCCAGCTGATCCTTCGGCATCCGCACGAACACCCGGTTGTTCGGCTTCACGATCGGATCGGCGACCTTGTAGCCGTTTGCGGGCGTCCCCTCCGTGCGGATGATCGCCTCAAATTCCTTCGTCTGCACCGGCACGATGTCGACCTTGACCCGCGACGGCGTGATGCTGCGCAGCGTGACGCGTCCCGGAATGTCGTACCGGACGACGAGTTCGTGCACGCCCTCGCCCAACCCCGTCACATCCACCCACACCTCGGGAACCGTCGCCACGAGGTCGGCAAGCCGCCCTTCGACGAGCATCTGCACGGTGCTCGGCTCGATCGAACGGAGATGCTGCGTGTCCGGATCAAGGCCGCGCGCGCCGACCTTCACCGCCGTGAATTCGCGCGTATCGATCGTCGACGCGACCTGGTTCGGCGACAGTTCGGGGTCGAAATGAACGACGGCGAACAGCAGAATCGCGATCACGACCGAGAGGATCTTCAACGACGTCGGGTGGCTGAGCCATTTATCCATTCGAAGAATCCTCCTTCCGGTTCCAGAAGGCGAACTTCGAACGGCGCTTCTCCACCGTCTGGCGCGGCGTCAGCTCCTGGAACAGCTTGGAGATCAGCGACTCCTCGTTGATGTCCCGGACGATCATGCCGTCGGACGCGAGCGAGACTTGTCCCGTCTCCTCGGATACGATGATCGCAAGGGCGTCGGTCACCTCCGTCACGCCGATCGCGGCGCGGTGCCGGGTTCCGAGCTCCTTGCTGATGAACGGATTTTCCGAAAGGGGAAGATAGCAGCCGGCCGCCGCCACCTGTCCGCCCCGGATGATGACGGCGCCGTCGTGCAGCGGCGTGTTCGGCGTGAACAGGTTGATCAGCAACTCCGAGCTGATCCGCGCATCCAGCGCCGTGCCGGACTCGATGTACTCGATCAGCCCGGTCTCGCGCTCGAAGACGATTAACGCCCCGATCTTTCGACGTGCCAAAGCATTAACGGCCTTAATTACTTCGCCGATGTGATCCTTGACCTCTTTGTTGACGTTGGCGAGCATCGAGCGCTGGAAGATTCTTCCCCTGCCAAGCTGTTCGAGCGCCCGGCGCAGCTCCGGCTGGAAGATGATCATCACGGAGATGATCCCGAACGTGAAGATTTGGTTCATGAGCCATTTCAGCGTGTACAGGTTGAACCAGGTGCTGACCGCCCACGTCGCGACGAGGACGAGAATGCCTTTCAAGAGCTGGACGGCCCGCGTACCGCGCACGATCATGATGAGCTGGTAGATGATAAAGCTGACGATGGCGATGTCGATGATGTCCTTCAGCCAGTCGTTCCACGTCATGTCCTGAAAATAACTCACGGATCCGCCCCCTGCGAACCATACCCGGTCCCGCCCCGATCATCTGCCTCAACTTATAGGATTTCTAGATCGCGCGCCGGAAATCCTTCATTATGTCAAAAAAAGTACCCTCCGGCGAGGAGGGCGCTTCCCTGTCCCGTCACGATGCGAGACCGATGACGGCGCTTCTCAGCTTGTACCAGAGCCAGTCGATCGCCTGGTTGATTTCCCGCGCTTCGCCGATCACCTTCGCCGTCGAAGCCATGTTGACCGTTCCGTCGATGACCGTCAGATTGCCGCGAATTTCGCCGTTCACGACCGCCTCGCCGTTCTCGACGACCAGATCCCCGTTGACGAGCGCGCCTTCCGGCACGACCACCCGGTTTCCTTCGATCACGATCTGCGACAGGTCGCTGCCCCTGACGACCAGTACTTTGTCCTGCTCCCACGAGGCGATGAAGCCGGCCAGCAGGACGAGGCCGAGCATGGCTGCCACCGTGACGCCGGGGTATTGCCGCAGCCAGCGGACAAACGTCCGTCTGCGCCGGACGGGGAGGCTCCCCATAATGCGCTCGGTCAGCGCCGCCCGGTCCGGGGCGTCGCGTCCGACCGGCGCGGCCAGCGCCATATGCAGAAAAGCCTCCGTGCGCTCATAGCCCGCAAACCGTTCCCGGCATTCCGGACAACCGTCCAGATGCGCCTTCAGCCTGGCCGCTTCCGCTTGCGCCAGATCGCCGTCGAAATACTCGTGCATGAGTCTGGAGGCTTGCGCGCAATTCATGGCCAGTCCCTTCCTTCCGAGTACCACGCGTGTAGCCTGATCCTTTTTATACAATACGTTTCGGCGCGGGCGAGGTTTCAAATACGGTCCGCCGCCTGCATTCCGGAACCGCCTATAACTTGCGCTCCAGCTTCTTCCGGAGAAACTCCCTTCCCCGGTGCACCCGCGTCTTCACCGTGGTCACCGGCATGTCGAGCACTTCGCCGATCTCCTGCAGCGACAGGTCGTGCAGATAGCGGAGCACCATGACGGACTTGTACTTCGCCGGCAGCGTCTCGATCGCTTCGCGGACGATCCGCTGCGTCTCGGTGAGCAGCATCTCGTTCTCCGGCGTGCGGTCGTCGCCCGGAATGAACGCGTAGCCGTCCAGCCCTTCGTGCTCGGCGGATTCGGCGTCGAGCGAAAAGGTCTGCTTTCGCTTCCGCAGCCGGTCGATGCACAGGTTCGTCGCGATCCGGTAAATCCAGGTGGAGAACTTCATGCCCTCGTCGTACCGGTCGAGGTTGCGGTAGACGCGCAGAAACGCCTCCTGCGTCACATCCTCCGCCTCCTGGCGGCTGCCCAGCATCCGGAAGGCCAAATGATACAGCTTGTCCTGATAGAGGGCGACGATCTCGGCGAACGCCTGATGGTCGCCCTTCAGCGCCCGGCGAGCCAGGCGCGCCTCGATTGGTTTCACGTTTTCCTGCTCCCCGCCTTCCAGCCGGCATTCCGTGGAGCACCCATTACGGGTCCGTCAGCCCGTGTTCCGGAGACCGGCCGCAATGCCGTTGATCGTGAGCAGCACCTCGCGCAGCAGATTGGGGTCGTCCTCGCCGCGGGCGCGGAGCGCGCGCAGCTCGGTGAGCAGCTGCACCTGCAGGTAGCTGAGCGGATCGACGTACGGATTGCGCAGCCGGATCGATTCCTGAATGACCGGCACGTTGTCCAGGATGTCCTTCTGGCCGGTCACGCGCAGAATCATCTCGGTGGTCAGTTCGTATTCCTGTTCGATCATGCCGAAAATACGGTCCCGGACGGCCGGATCCTTGATCATGCCGGCGTATTCTTTCGCGATATGCATATCGGCTTTTGCGAGCGCCATCTGAAGATTGTCGACCAGCGTGCGGAAGAAAGGAAATTCCCTGTAGGCGCGGCGCAGCTTCTCCAGCTTCTCCTCGTCGCCGTTCACATATTCCGCCATCGCCGTGCCCGCCGCGTACCATGCCGGCAGCAGGAAACGGCTCTGCGTCCAGGCGAACACCCACGGAATGGCGCGCAGATCCTCAAACCGCTCGCTGTTCTTCCGCTTCGCCGGGCGGGAACCGATGTTCAGCTCGCCGATCTCGTTCAGCGGCGTCGACTCCTTGAAGAACGTCAGGAAATCCGGATCGCGGAACACGAGATCCTGGTACTTCTTCAGCGACCGCTCCGACAGCTCCTTCACGATGGCCTCGTATTCCGGATGACGGTCGTTGCTCTCCTCCGGATACTTCGCCAGCCGCGCCGCCGTGATCAGCGCGCTCGTCGCCTGCTCGAGGCTGCGGTAGGCGATGCCCTGCATCGCGTAGCGGGACGAGAGCACCTCGCCCTGCTCGGTGATCTTGATGCCGCCTCCGATCGTGTGCGGCGGCTGCGCGAGAATGCTGTAGTTGAGCGGCATGCCGCCACGGCCGAGGGCTCCTCCCCGTCCGTGGAAGAACTTCAGCTTTACGCCGAATTGCCTGCCCACTTCCGTGATCTCGTTCAGCGCGACGCGCAGCTCCCAGTTGGCCGCCACGACGCCGCCGTCCTTGTTGCTGTCCGAATAGCCGAGCATGATCTCCTGCAGTTCGCCCATCGCCCGGACGGACGCACGGTAGATTGGCAGCTCGAACACGCGACGCATGATGCCCGGCGCGGCGTGCAGGTCATCGATCGTCTCGAACAGCGGCACCGGCTGCAGCGTGCAGACGTAGCTTCCGTCTTCCTCCCGGCGGAACAGGCCCGCTTCCTTCGCGAACAGCAGCACCTCGAGCACGTCGCTCGCGCCCTGCGTCATGCTGATCAGATAGCTGCGCGCGCATTCCGTGCCGAATTCCTTCTGCGCGCGGTAGACCGTGTGGAAGACGTCGAGGCACTCGCGGGTCGAATCCGAATATTCGATATACGGAGACGTCAGCGGCCGCGGATCGTTCAGCAGCCGGTCCAGCAGCCGGATCTTCTCCTCTTCGTCGAGCGCGGCGTAATCCTCCACGATGCCCATCTTCCGGAGAATCTCGGCGAGCGCGCTCTCGTGCTCCTTGCTGTGCTGGCGGATGTCGAGCGTCGTCAAATGGAAGCCGAACAGCTCCACCTGGCGGATCAGCTTGCGGATATGGGTGTCGGCGACATAATCGGCGAAATGATACCGCAGGCTCCGGTCGATGATCTGCAGATCGCGCTTCAGTTCGTCGGCGCTGTTGTAGCGGGCCGGCGTACCCTTCAAATCGTCGCGCTTCATGTTCTCGAGCTTCTGCAGCATGTAGCCGACCTTGATCCGGTACGGCTCCCGGTCGTTGCGCCAGCGGTCCATGTTGGCGATATCACCGATCGCCGCGCAATCGCTGCGGATCGACTCGATCAGTTCATCCGACACCTTCACGATCGTCGTGCTGAAGCTGAGCAGCGACATCAGTTTGCGCAGCTCCGTCCGGTACTTCGCGACCGCGAGCTGGCGGTGCCGGTTGAACGTCTCCCACGTCACCTCCGCCGTGCAGCCCGGATTGCCGTCCCGGTCGCCGCCGATCCACGAGCCGAAGCGGAGGTACGTGGGCACGTGCCAGCGTTCACCCGGATAGTATTTGTCCAGACAGCGCTCCAGTTCTTCGTACACGTCCGGCAGCACGTCGAACAGCGTCTGGTCGAAATAGAACAGCCCGTTCTGCACCTCGTCGAGCACGGTCGGCTTGCGGCTTCGGAGCTCGTCCGTCTGCCAGAGCGTCAACACCTCGTTCAGCAGTTTGTCCCGCAGGCGCTCGCGCTCGCGGTGCGTCAGCGTCGGATTGTCCAGCTCCAGCACGTCGTTCGAAATCCGCTGATGGATGTTCAGCACCGCACGCCGGGTCGCCTCCGTCGGATGCGCGGTCATGACGAGCTCGAGCGAGAGGCCGTTGATCAGTTCCCGGACCACCTCGACCGGAACTCCCCGCTCCTTCAGCTCCTTCACCGCGCTCTCGATGGACCCGGGCTGGACGGCAACGCCTGCCGAACGCTCATAGTCCCGCTTGCGGCGAATCCGGTGAACCTGCTCCGCGATGTTGACGAGCTGGAAATAAATCGCGAAGGCCCGGATCACCTGATGCCGAATCTCCGGATCGAGCGATTCCACGAGCTTCTTGAATTCCTCGTGCAGCTTCGGGTCGAACGAGGCGCGCAGCGTCTTGCTCATCTCGCGGATCCGCTCGACCACCTCGAGCAGCCGCTGGCCGCCCTGATGCACGAGCACTTCGCCCAGTATGTTGCCCAGGTAGCGGACATCCCGCCGAAGCTGGCTGCTGACCTGGGGACGGCTGCTCGCAGCCGTTTGGGTTGCGGCTTGATCGGACATACCCTTCCTCCTGACTTTCACGCGCGCTGCGTTCCGTGCGCAGCATCCGAATCAAATTCACTTTCTCCATCATACAACAAAATACGGCTCGGATGAAGCCCGCGCGGGCACGCTGCCGAAATGTTGCCTGCACGATGCCCCACGTTTTTTGACCCTATCCCGCTCGCGGCCAGGGCAGCTCTTTTCGTCTCTTTTCCCTCCTATCCCCTTCGCTTCACAAACCCGCACCGGATATCGGGCAGCACGATTCCAATCGATCCGTTTGACGCAACAACAGGCACGCGAACGAACGCAACCTCGCCGGCCGATGCCGCTGAACGAAGGGGATAGGGTTGAAATGGGCACTCCGGTTGCAACGCGGGGGATTGGTTCCGCATGGACGGAAAAAGGCGACGCCCGTTGTTCCGAAAGGAACAAGGCGGAACGGGGGCATCCTGGCCCGGAGGGGACAGGATCAAAGGAGGCGGAACGGAGACCGCCATATAACGAAAAATCCCCTGCTTTCGCAAGGGATTTTTCTTGATTCGATCATGGAGCGGGTGACGGGAATCGAACCCGCGCCGCCAGCTTGGAAGGCTGGAGTTCTACCATTGAACTACACCCGCTTAGAATGGCGTGCCCAGAGAGATTCGAACTCCCGACCTTTTGATTCGTAGTCAAACGCTCTATCCAGCTGAGCTATGGGCACATGGATCATGGAGCGGACGACGGGACTCGAACCCGCGACCCTCGCCTTGGCAAGGCGATGCTCTACCACTGAGCCACGTCCGCAAGCATGGTGCCGTGCGGCGCAATTGGCTTACGAAAGGCGGCAAGAAGTAATATAGCAGGTTTCCGGGCGGAATGCAAATGGAATCTCGCTGCCATTCGCCAACATCGCCGCGCGGTCTGCGCAGACAAACTTCGAAGCGAATGGTGCGCGTAGAGGGACTTGAACCCCCACGGTTGCCCGCTGGAACCTAAATCCAGTGCGTCTGCCAATTCCGCCATACGCGCACGGGCAAATGGTGAGCCATGTAGGACTCGAACCTACGACACCCTGATTAAAAGTCAGGTGCTCTTCCAGCTGAGCTAATGGCTCATGAAGATGGCTGGGGATCCAGGATTCGAACCTGGGAATGACGGAGTCAAAGTCCGTTGCCTTACCGCTTGGCGAATCCCCAGCGAACACGCCGCTTGATGCGGCGGGGCAAAAAAAAAGCTGGTGACCCGTAGGGGATTCGAACCCCTGAATGCCGGCGTGAAAGACCGGAGTGTTAAGCCACTTCACCAACGGGCCACAAAAGAGAAGGAGAAAAAAAGATGGAGCTCTCAACCGGGTTCGAACCGGTGACCTCATCCTTACCATGGATGCACTCTACCAGCTGAGCTATGAGAGCTCGAAAGTGGCTCCCCGAACAGGACTCGAACCTGTGACACTGCGGTTAACAGCCGCATGCTCTACCAGCTGAGCTATCGGGGAATGATCGGTGCAGGTTTCTCTGCCCTATATTATACATCAAAACTTGCACCTTGAAAACCGGATGCGAATGAATTTTTTTCTTCGAAAGCCGATGTTCAGGATAAGCCCTCGACCGATTAGTATTCGTCAGCTTCACGCGTTGCCGCGCTTCCACCCCGAACCTATCGACCTGGTCATCTTCCAGGGGTCTTACCGGCTTTGCGCCGTGGGAAATCTCATCTTGAGGGGGGCTTCGCGCTTAGATGCTTTCAGCGCTTATCCCTTCCGTACTTGGCTACCCAGCGGTGCTCCTGGCGGAACAACTGGTACACCAGCGGTACGTCCGTCCCGGTCCTCTCGTACTAGGGACGGCTCCTCTCAAATTTCCTGCGCCCGCGACAGATAGGGACCGAACTGTCTCACGACGTTCTGAACCCAGCTCGCGTACCGCTTTAATGGGCGAACAGCCCAACCCTTGGGACCTACTTCAGCCCCAGG
>Ga0207871_100515_pt1 | contig 12759 bp, 13 predicted proteins | sample Passage260A_FD_187371 | JGI IMG/M metagenome (GOLD analysis project Ga0207871, IMG submission 187371) | Cellulose adapted compost microbial communities from Newby Island Compost Facility, Milpitas, CA, USA - Passage2 60A (SPAdes) (version 2) ...
AACCGTCCGACGCCCGCCGAATCGATGGAGCAATTCGGCGACTACCTGAAACGGGCGCTTGACAGCGTGGCGAGGCAGGAGGAAGCCGTCGCACGCACGACCGAGCAGTTCATCCTCGGCAACGTGGACGTGTCGGAGCTCATGATCGTTTCCGAACAGGCCAAACTGAGCCTTCAGCTCACCGCCCAAATCCGCAACAAGGTGATCGAAGCGTATCAGGAGATCATGCGGATGCAGGTCTGATCGCACCACCAGTCATAGCACGGTTACCGGGTGAGGTGAAAACGTGAACGAAAAACTTGCCCAATATCGCGAACGGATCGCGCAATATTGGCGGCAATTCGGCAAGAAGCAGCGCATCTACCTTGCCGCGACGGCGGGCGGCCTCATCCTGCTGATCATCATGTTGACGTACTGGTTATCCAGAACCGAATACGAGCTGGCATTCCAGAATCTGGACGCCACGGATGCGGCAGCCGTCATGGATTACCTGAACGAAGAAGGCATTCCGTACCGGCTGGGCAATGACGGCACGAGCATCTCGGTGCCCGCCGCGGTCGCTTCCCGGGTGAAAGTGGAGATCGGTTCCATGGGAATCGTCCGCAACGGTACGATCGGATTCGAGCAGTTCAGGGACTCCGGATCCCGGTTCGGCATGACGGACAATGAGTTCATGGTCCGTTACCGCGACGCCCTGAACGGCGAAGTGGCGCGGCTGCTGAACTCGATGGAAGGCGTCCAGCGCGCCAACGTGCTCATCAACCTGCCGGAGGATTCCGTCTTTCTGAACGATGGGCGCGACCAGGCGTCGGCTTCGATCACGATCGAGTTCAAGCGGGGCTTCAGACCTACGCAGGAACAGATTGACGCCTATTACAACCTGGTCAAGACGGCGGTGCCGAATCTGAGCATCGAGAACATCACGATCTCCAGCCCGCAGGGCGAGCTGGTCGCTTCCGAGAAGGCGGGCGGAGGCACGACGTTCCCTTCGTCCGTGGCGGAGGCGCAATTCAGGATCAAGCGGCAGTACGAATCGGAGCTCAAGCGCGAGATCCAGCAGTTCCTCGGCCAGATGCTCGGCATGCACAACCTCGCGATCAGCGTGAACAGCACGCTGAACTTCGACCAGAAGACTTCGGTAGAAAATCTGGTGCAGCCGCAGCCGGGCAGCTCGACCGGCGTCGTGATCAGCGAAGAGGTCCGCTCCAGCACGTCGACGGGCAAGACAGGGCCCGGCGGCGTGGCCGGAACCGGCGAAACCGACATCCCCGGCTACGACGCGGTGGACGGAACCAGCACGACCAGTTCGGAGGAGACCTCCCGCATTTCGAATTACGAGGTCAGCCGCATCCAGAACCAGATCGTGTCCGCTCCGTTCGTCGTGAAGGACCTGTCGATCGGCGTCGGCATCCAGGAAGGCGTGCTCTCCGAGGAGAACCGCGCCTTCGTGACGGATTACCTCACGCGGCTCGTGCGGACGCAGCTCGCGCAATCCGGAATGGAGCTGACGGATGAGGCGATCGCCGCCAAGGTGTCCCTCATCACGCAACCCTTCGTCCAGGACACCGCGGAGCCTTCCGCGGGTCTGCCGCTTGCGGCGATTCTCGCGATCGTGGGCGCGCTCGTCCTTGCGGCGGCGGCCGTCCTGTTCTGGTATCTGCGCAAGCGGAGGCTGGAGCGGATCCGGGCCGAGGAAGAGGCGGCGGCGCTTGCGGCCGAACAGCAGAAGGTGGAACTGCCGACGATCGATCTCGACCAGGTCACGAACGAGTCGCAAATGCGCAGACAGATCGAACATTTCGCGAAGCGCAAACCGGACGACTTCGTCAATCTGCTCCGTACTTGGCTAGTGGAAGAATAGGGGTGTAACGATGGCTAGGGCAGCGGCACAGCAGCAATTGACGGGCAGGCAGAAGGCGGCCATCCTGCTGATCACGCTCGGTCCGGAGGTTTCGGCACACATCTTCAAGCATCTGCGCGACGAAGAGATCGAGCAGCTGACGCTGGAGATCGCGAACGTCCGCAAGGTCGATCCGGAAGAGAAACAGGCGATCCTGACTGAGTTTCACCAAATCTGCATGGCGCAGGAATACATATCCCAAGGCGGCATCCAATACGCGAAGACGATTCTGGAGAAAGCGCTCGGCGAGCACAAGGCGATGGAAGTCATCAACCGGCTGACCGCAACGCTCCAGGTCCGGCCGTTCGACTTCGCGCGAAAAGCCGATCCGGCGCAGATTCTCAACTTCATCCAGAACGAAAATTCGCAGACGATCGCCCTCGTCCTGTCCTATCTGCAGCCGGAGCAGGCCGCTGCGATCCTGTCGTCCCTGCCCCAGGACAAGCAGGCGGATGTGGCGCGGCGGATCGCGCTGATGGACAGTACGTCTCCGGAAGTGATCTCGCAGATCGAACGGATTCTCGAGCAGAAACTGTCCTCGACCGTCACCCAGGACTACACGTCGGCGGGCGGCATCGAGGCGATCGTCCAGATCCTGAACGGCGTCGACCGCAGCACCGAGCGGACGATCCTCGACTCGCTCGAAATCCAGGATCCGGAGCTGGCGGAAGAAATCAAGAAGCGGATGTTCGTGTTCGAGGACATCGTCAACCTCGACAACCGCTCGATCCAGCGCATCATCCGCGACATCGAGAACACGGACCTCATGCTTGCGCTCAAGGTCGCCAGCGAGGAAGTGCGCGAGGTCATCTTCCGCAACATGTCGAAGCGCATGGCCGAACAGTTCAAGGAAGAAATGGAATACATGGGTCCCGTCCGGCTGCGTGACGTCGAAGAGGCGCAGACGCGCATCGTAGCGACGATCCGCAGGCTCGAGGAAGCCGGCGAGATCATCATTGCGCGCGGCGGAGGTGACGACATCATTGTCTAACCTGATCAAGTCCTCCTTCGTCGTCTCGCTCGATGATCTGAAGCGGCTCGAGATCGTCCGGAAGCACCAGCCGGCCTCCGGAAGGCGGCCGGAGGACGCCGGTCCGGGCGAACCGGACGAACGGACGGCGGCGCTCAGGGAACAGATTCTGCGCGACGCCGAAGCCGAAGCCGAGGAGCGCGTGCGCCAGGCGGCCGAGCACGCCGAACGGCTGAAGCGCGAAGCCGAGCAGGAGATCGCGCGCTGGTGGGAAGAACGCCGTGCGCAGGATCTCGAGATCACGGAATCCGCCCGCCGGGCCGGCTACGAACAGGGGTACGCGGAAGGCCGGGCCGAGGCAGAGGAAGCGGTCCGCCGGGAATGGGAAGGCAGGCTCGGGGAGGCGAAGGCGCTGATCGAAGAAGCCTACCGGATGAAGGAAAGCATCATCCAGGAGGCGGAACCGTTCCTCGTCGAGCTCAGCGTCGCCATCGCCGGCAAGATTGTCGACCGCGTGCTGGAGCGGAATCCCGAATGGGTGATCGATCTGATCCGCAAGGCGCTCGCGCGGCGCCGGGAACAGGGCATCATCACGCTGTGCGTGGCGCCGGACCAGCTCGCGTTTGTGCTGGCGGCACGCGACGAGCTCGAGATGGCCGTCGATTCCCAGGCCGAGCTGCAAATCGTTCCGGATCCGACCGTGACGGACCGCGGCTGCGTCATCCGCACGTCCTTCGGCAGCATCGATGCGCGCATCGATACCCAGCTCGAAGAGATCAAGAAGGCGCTGCTGCAGGCCGCGGCGGAGGCCGGGGAGCGGAGGCAGACGGATGAGGGCTTATCGGCTTGACACCGCACCCTACCTGGAGGCGCTCCGGTCCGTCGATCCGATCCGGATGAACGGTAAGGTGACGCAGGTCATCGGCCTGACCGTCGAATCCGAAGGCCCGGATGCGAGGGTCGGCGACGTCTGCCTCATCTATCCCGCCAAGTCGGGCAAGCCGATCCGGGCGGAGGTCGTCGGCTTCCGCAACAACCGGGTGCTGCTGATGCCGCTCGGCGAGCTGCACGCCGTCGCGCCGGGCTGCGACGTGGTCAGCACCGGCAAGCCGCTCACGGTCCAGGTTGGCAGCGAGCTGCTCGGCAAGGTGCTCGACGGCCTCGGGCAGCCGCTGGACGGATCCCGGCTGCCGTCGCGCATGCCGCACTATTCGACGCACAACGTCCCGCCGAACCCGCTGTCGCGCCCGCGGGTGACCGAGCCGCTCGGCATCGGCGTGCGCGCGATCGACGGGCTGCTCACCGTGGGACGCGGGCAGCGGATCGGCATTTTCGCGGGATCGGGCGTCGGCAAGAGCACCCTCCTCGGCATGATCGCCCGGAACACGTCCGCGGACGTGAACGTGATCGCGCTCATCGGCGAGCGGGGGCGCGAAGTGCTCGAATTCATCGAGCGGGATCTCGGGCCGGAAGGGCTCGCGCGCTCCGTCGTCGTCGTCGCGACGAGCGACCAGCCCGCCCTCATCCGGATCAAGGGCGCGCTGATCGCCACGACGATCGCCGAATATTTCCGCGACCGCGGGCTCGATGTGATGCTCATGATGGATTCGGTGACGCGGTTCGCGATGGCGCAGCGCGAAGTCGGCCTTGCGATCGGCGAACCGCCCGCGACGCGCGGCTATACGCCGTCGGTGTTCGCGATGCTGCCGAAGCTGCTGGAGCGGTCCGGCACCGGCAAAAGCGGCTCGATCACGGCGTTCTACACCGTGCTCGTGGACGGGGACGACATGAACGAACCGATCGCCGACGCCGTCCGCGGCATTCTCGACGGGCACATCGTGCTCAGCCGCAGCCTCGCCAACAAGGGGCATTATCCGGCGATCGACGTGCTGGCGTCCGTCAGCCGCGTCATGAACGACATCGTGCCGCCGAAGCAGCTCGAAGCAGCCAACGAGTTCAAACGGCTGCTCTCCATCTATAGAGATTCGGAGGACCTGATCAATATCGGGGCGTATCAGCGCGGATCCAATCCGGAAATCGACCGCGCGATCGAATACTACGACCGCATCCGCAGCTATTCGATGCAGCGGACGGAAGAGAAGGTCCGTTTCGAGGAGTCGCAGGAGCGGCTGATCCGCGAGTTCCTGGGAGGTTAAGCGCTCGGAGATGGCGAAGTACCGGTATCCGTACCAGAAGATCGTCGACCTGAAATCCAGCGAGAAGACGCAGGCCGAATGGCTGCTCGCGGCGGCCGTCGGCAAGCTGGAGCAGGAGGAGCGGACGCTCGAGCGGCTGGAGGAAGAGCGGGCGGCGTGGCTCGGCCGGATGCAGACGGAGGCCGCAAGCGGCGCCAGCCTGGCCGAAATTCAGATGATGCAGTCGTACATCGAGTATTTGGATGCAGCGATCCGCAGGCAGCAGGAGAACGTCCGGCTCGCCCGGGAAGAGAAGGAGCGGCGCCGGGAACACCTCGCCGACCGGATGATCGACGAGAAGGTGTGGCTCAAGGCGAGGGAACGGGATTTCAGGCACTTCATGCTGATGCAGCAGCGGTCCGAGCAGAACGAACTGGATGAAATCGCATCCGTCCGGTTCGTCATCACGGCGAATTGACGGCGGGCCGGCAGGAAGGAGGAGTCAGGCTTGACGGAAGTGGAGGCGGAAAAAAGCTACAGCGGACTGGAGCGGTTCATGTTCTTCCTGACGCCGATCCTGTTCACGCTCGTGCTGGTCGGGGTGCTCCTCACGCTGTTCAGTCCGGATGTGCGCAGCCGGATGCTCGAGACGGCGAACCGGATTCCGCTGCTGGAAAGGATCGTCCCCGATCCCCCGGCGGGCGGCAAGCCGTTCGACGAGAAGGCGATCCGCGAAAGGAACATGGGCGAGAAGATCGCGGAGCTGGAGTCGCAGCTTGCGGCGAAGGAAACCGAGCTCGCCGAGCTTGCCGGCATCCGGGCCGAGCTGGAAGCGAAGGTGGCGCAGCTTGAGGCCCGGGTTGAAGAGCTGACGCGGCAGAACGAAGAGCGGCAGCTCACCGACGAGGAATACCAGGCGCGCATCAGCGAACTGGCCCAGATGTTCGGTCAGATATCGCCGAGCAAGGCGGCGCCGATCCTCGAGAGCATGACGATCGAAGAAATGGTGCTGATCATGGACGCGATGCGTCCGGAGATCCGCGTCTCCATCATGGAGAAGATGACGCCGGGCGTGGCGGCGGAAGCGACGATCCGCCTGAAGGATACGGTCACGGCGAAGGACCGGCAGATCGCCGCGCTGCAGGCGCGGATCAACGAATATGAGTCCGAACGGGCCGAACATTCGGCCAACCTGAGCGACGACCAGATCATCCTGACGTTCAGCTCGATGAGTCCGGACAGCGCGGCGCAGATTCTGCTGCAGATGGCCAGCCTGAACCAGGCGAAGGTGCTCGAACTGCTCGGCTCGATTCCGGCGGCCGCGCGGGCGAACATCATCGAAGCGATGAACAGCCGGGATTCGCAGGCCACGGCGCAGCTCGTCCACCGGCTGGTCGCGCGCTGACCGGCGCGGGAAGCGGGCAACGCGCTTGAAAGGAGGTGAGACAGGTGACGATGGATTTGGCAATGATGGTGGCGGCGCCGATGGCGAACGCGCAGCCGCAGCAGCCGGCAAACGCGGGCCAGGAGGCGCAGGTCGTGCAGACGAACCGGCCGTTCGGGCGCATCCTGGTGGCCAAGGTAGGCGAAGCGGCCGGCGGGCAGAACGGCCAGACGAACTCCGCTCCGGCGATCGTCCGGAAGATGCCCGACGGCGGCTGGTCGAATCTTCCGGCCGGCATGAGCGGCGTGTCGCTGATCGACAGGCTGGATGCGCTGCTGACGCTGCTGGAAGGCGGCGATATCCGGATTCCGGATGAACGGCGGGAGGCAATCGAGGCCGCGCTGAAGGAACTGGGGGCGCTCATGACGGCGTTGTTCGGCATCGAGCTTCCGGTGACGGATGACGGCCGAATCGTTGCCGAGCCGCAGCAATCCGCGGCGGACACGGCGGCGGAGGAGTCGGCGGATGTGTCGCTGCGCGTCGCCGTTCGCGGCGGATGGCACGAGACGATTGCCTTCGTGCGGTCGTTCCTCGCGGAAGGCACGTTCCGGCCCCTTACCGGACGGGAGCAGGCGATGTTCGAATCGCTGATCGCCAGACTGGAGAACGCGTTCGACCCGGCGGACGAGACGGCCGCGCAGTACCCGGAAGCCGGCGAAGCGTCCGGACCGGTCATCGAGATCCGGACTTCGGAGACGGGCAACCGCCCATCGGCGGAGGCGCTGCTCGCCCGGCTGGCCCGTCAGCCGATGCAGGCGTCGGTGGCGGCGCTCATGTCGGAGGCGCAGCGGACGAATGCCGCCGGAACTTCGGGGGCGGCGTCCGCGGCGCAGGAGGCGGAAATCGCCATCCAAACCCGGTTCCCGGCCGAAGGTGCGCTGCCGCAGATGGCGGCTGACGCCGAGGCGGTGCAGAATGCCGCATCCGATGCGGTCGAGCCGGTGCCGGTTGCACAGGCCGTCCAGACGGCGAACGCGAACGCGGCGACGCATGCCTCCAGGACGGAGACGCCGGTTCGCCAGCCTGCGCCCGCCGTTCCCGTGGAGCGGTTCCATGAGATCGTCGCGGGCATGGCGGTCAGGCACATCCGGTTGACCGCCGGCGAAGGCGTATCGGAAGCGCGCATCCTGCTCGTGCCGGAGCATCTCGGCGAGGTGGCCGTCCGCATCACGCTGCAGAACGGCCAGCTCACGGCGCAGTTCGTGACGGAGAACGCGGCGGCGCGGGAACTGATCGAGCATCAGTTCGCACAGCTCCGGATCATGCTGCAGAACCAGGGCATCCAGGTCGACCGGCTTGAGGCGACCCAGGGCAACGCGGCGATGCAGAGCCATCTGTTCCAGGAACAGCGGCAGCGCGGCGGACAGGCCCGGCATGAAGGCGGCAGAGACCGGCGCGGCGACGATGCGATGAGCGTGTTCGAGCCGGAACTGATCGAACAGGCCGCCATCCGGGAACTCGGTTACGGGCGAGCGATCAACGTGAAGGCTTGACGGAAAACGGCCCGGACGGAGGTGATGATGCATGGCAAGCGTGGTCTGGCCGAGCTATCACGTGAGCAACGTCCGAGCGGCCGGGGTCGACAGGGAAAGGAACGTGCTGAGCAAGGATGCCTTCCTTCAACTGCTCGTCACCCAGCTCCGGAACCAGAACCCGCTCGAACCGCTCTCGAACACCGAGTACATCGCCCAGATGGCCCAGTTCACGGCGGTCGAGCAGCTCATGAACCTGGCGAACGAAATGTCGGCGCTCCGCAACAATCTCGGCATCGCTTCCGGCCTGATCGGCATGAGCGTCCAATGGACCGAGACGGATCCGGCGACCGGACAACCGATCATCGTGCAGGGCGTCGTCGATTCGATCGTCGTCCGCGATGGAGAGGCGCTGGCGAAGGTCGGCGACCGGGAGATACCGCTCGACAGGATCACGGCGATCTCGCTGCCCGGGGAAGGAGGCGGTGCGGATGGCTGACGGCATCCGGATCGGACATCTCTATCCGGCGGGCAAGCCGCCCGGCATCGGCGGTCCGGCGCATGTCCGGAAGCCGCCCGCAGGCGATGCCGGCGTGTCGTTCCAGGCATGGCTCAAGGCGAGCGAGCTGAAATTCAGCCGGCACGCGGAAATGCGGATGCAGCAGCGGGGCATCAGCCTGAAACCCGAGCAGCTCAGCGAGATCGCGTCCGCGATCGAAGCGGCGGAGGCGAAGGGAGCGAAGGATTCGCTGATCCTGTACCGGGGCATCGCGATGATCGTCAACGTGCCGTCGAAGACGGTCGTGACGGCGCTCGACGGCGGTTCCGCCGAAGGCAACGTGTTCACCCAGATCGACAGTGCGGTAGTCATTTCGTGACGTTAGCGGGCCGGACCTTGACGGGGGCCCTTCAGCCGCGGATCGACGGAAGCGGCTGACCGAATCCACGTTACGGGAGGTTGAACGTTATCCATGCTGAGATCGATGTATTCCGGCGTGTCCGGCATGCGCGGCTTCCAGACGAAGCTTGACGTCATCGGCAACAACATCGCCAACGTCAACACGATCGGCTTCAAGGCTGGGCGCGTCATGTTCAAGGATATCCTGAGCCAGACGGTTGCGAGCTTCACGATGCCGGTGGAAGGCGAGAACGGCGGCGTCAATCCGAAGCAGGTCGGCCTCGGCGTTGCCATCTCGGCGATCGACACGATCCATACGCCCGGCAGCGCGATGACGACGAACGTCGCGACGGACCTGCGCATCGACGGCGACGGATTCTTCGCGATCGCCGCCACGCCGGACCAGGAAGTGCCGTATCTGACCAGGGCCGGCAACTTCATGCTGGATGCGCTGGGACAGCTCGTGACGGCCGACGGTTATTTCGTGTTGAGCGTTGACGGGGAGCCGATCGTGCTCGATCCGGAAATCACGGCCTTCACGATCGGCCAGAACGGATCGATCATCTCCATCACGGCGGACGGCACGATGGAAGATACGGGCATCCAGATCGCGGTCGTGCGGGTGGCGAACCCCGCCGGCCTGGAGAAGATAGGAGGCAACCTGTACCGCGTGACGCCGAACGCGAACCCGGAAGGGGAAATCGAGCTGACGGCGCCGGGCGATCCGGAAGCCGGCACGGGCATCATCATTTCCGGGCAGCTTGAAATGTCCAACGTCGACCTGACGACGGAATTTACCGAAATGATCGTCGCGCAGCGCGGCTTCCAGGCGAACTCGCGCATCATCACGACCTCGGACGAAATCCTGCAGGAAGTCGTCAATCTGAAGCGTTGATATCTCGTTCACTAGGCCGGGCGGGAGGCGGCTCGTCCGCCTCCCCGCGCGGCGGCGAAGGGGGAAACTCATGATCGAGGTGACGCGCCTGAACGGGACGAAGGTGTACATCAACGCGCTTCTGATCGAGACGATCGAGGAAGTTCCGGACACGATCGTCACGCTGCTGAACGGAAAGAAGGTGATGGCTGCGGAATCCGCGGCCGAACTCATCGCGAGGACGCAGGAATACTTGCGCGGAATCGGCCTGGTGGCGTCCGTCATTCGGAGCGAACAATTGGAGGGTCCTTGAGTCATGAAAAGAATGTTGCCTTGGCTGATCACGATCCTGCTCGCCATAACGCTGATCGTCGTCGCGGCCATCTTCATCTATGACCGGGTGTTCAACGACGATCGGGGAAGCGAAGCCGCGAAGATCGTCGAACAGGTGGAACGGGAGAAACTGACGGCCGATGAACGGGTCGCCATGACTGCCGAGATCCAGGACATCCGCACGAATCTGCTCGATACCGATTACATCGTCGTCATGAGTTTCGCCTTCCAGCTCGACAGCAAGAAAGCGAAAGAGGAATTCGAGAAGATCAAGGAGATTGCGATCAAGCCGCTCATCATCCGGACGCTGTCCGACATGACGGAGGAGCAGTTGCGCGGTTCCAAGGGCAAGGACGAGCTGAACGCCAAGCTGTTCAACCTGATCAACCCCGAACTGACGCACGGCAAACTGACCAAGGTCGAAATCACGAACTTCATCATTACCCGGATCTGATCGCGGCGTTGGGCCGCACCGGTTCCTTCCAGGGGGTGATACAGTGGTGGATGTGCTTTCGCAGAACGAGATCGACGCGCTGCTCGCTGCGTTGTCATCCGGCGAGATGGACGCGGAGGAACTGAAGAAGGAAGAGACGCAGAGGCGGATCCGCACCTACGACTTCAAGCGAGCCGTCCGCTTTTCGAAAGACCATCTGCGCAGCCTGACGCGCATCCACGAGAACTTCGCGCGTTACCTGACCACCTATTTCTCCGCGCAGCTCCGGACGTTCGTCCAGATCAACGTGGTGCAGGTCGAGCAGCTTCCGTACGACGAGTTCATCCGGTCCATTCCGAAAATGACGATCCTGAACATCTTCGAAGCCGAACCGCTCGAAGGCCGGATGGTGCTCGAAGTGCACCCGAACGTCGCGTACGCCATGCTTGACCGCATGCTGGGCGGACAAGGCATCGCGCCGAACAAGATCACCGCGCTGACGGACATCGAGAACAGCATCATGGAGCGCATTTTCAACCGGGCGCTGGACAGCCTTGCGGAAGCGTGGAAGACGGTGCTGGAGATCCATCCGCGATTGGAAGGACTGGAGACGAATCCGCAGTTCATGCAGATCGTGTCGCCGAACGAGACAATCGCGCTCATATCGCTCAGCACCAAAATCGGCGATACGACGGGGATGATCAACCTGTGCATACCGCACGTCGTCATCGAGCCGATCATGCACCGGCTCTCGGTGCATCACTGGTTTGTTGCCCAGAAGAAGAACCGCGCGCCTGAAGAGATCGAAATACTGAGCAACCGGGTCAACAAGGCGAAATTGCCGATCATCGCGGAGCTCGGCACTTCGACGATCACCATCCGCGAGTTCCTGAGCCTGCAGCCCGGCGACGTGATCACGCTGAACCGGCGCACCGACGAGGGGCTGCACATCAGGGTTGGCGAAAAGCTGAAATTCATCGGCACGCCCGGCACGATCCGGGACCGCATGGCCGTGCAAATCGACCAGATCGTGGAAGGAGCGGAGGAGGAAAATGACGAGTAAAGATTACTTGTCACAGGAAGAGATCGACGCCTTGCTACGGCAAGCGAGCGAACCGGACCCGGTACAGCCGGAACCGCAGGAGGAAATGCTCGATCCGGTTGAAGCGGACGCGATCGGGGAGATCGGCAACATCACGTTCGGCAGCGCAGCCACGGCGCTTTCGCAGCTCCTGGGCAAAAAGGTGGACATCACGACGCCGAAGGTGTCGATCATCCGCCGCGACGATCTGGAAGCCGAGTTCCCGAAGCCCCACGTCGCCGTTCACGTCCAGTATGTGGAAGGATTCCAGGGCATCAATTCGCTGGTCATCAAGACGAGGGACGCGCGGATCATCGCCGATCTGATGCTGGGAGGATCCGGAGAAGTCAGCGGCGACGACGAAGAGCTGAACGAGATCCATGTCAGCGCCGTACAGGAAGCGATGAACCAGATGATGGGTTCGTCCGCGACCTCCATGTCGACGATCTTCAACCGCCTGGTCAACATTTCGCCGCCGACCGTCAACATCCTGGATGTGATGAAGGGGGACGGCGTGAACAGCCTGCCGCCCGTCGACGTGTTCGTCAAGGTGGCGTTCCGTCTGACGATCGGCGATTTGATCGACTCGACCATCATGCAGCTGCTTCCGGTTACGTTCGCCAAAGAGCTCGTCCGGACGCTGCTCGGGGGCGATCCGGCCCGGCAGGAGCCATCCGCGCAGGCTGCGGAACCGGCGAGCGCGGCCGCGGCAGAGCCTGCCCAACCGGAACCGCAGCCGGCGATGCAGCAGACGTACGCCCAACAACCGTACGAGCAACAGCCGTACGCCCAGCAGCCCTATCAGCAGTACGCGCAGCAGCCGCCGCAACAGCAGCCGTACATACAACCGCCGATCTCGTCGCAGGGACCGCAAACCTACGGCAACGTACCGACCCGCGGCGTGAACGTGCAGCCGGTACAATTCCCGAGCTTCGGCAACCCGCCCTACGTGCAGGCTGAAGACAACAACTTGAATCTGCTGCTCGACATTCCGCTCAAGGTAACGGTAGAATTAGGGAGGACTTCCAAGCAGATCAAGGAAATTCTCGAGCTGTCCCAAGGGTCGGTCATCGAGCTGGACAAGCTGGCGGGCGAGCCGGTGGACATTCTCGTCAACAACAAGCTGATCGCGAAGGGCGAGGTCGTCGTCATCGACGAGAATTTTGGCGTTCGTGTGACCGAAATCGTCAGCCAATGGGACCGGATCCAAAAACTACAA
>Ga0207871_100517_pt1 | contig 12732 bp, 12 predicted proteins | sample Passage260A_FD_187371 | JGI IMG/M metagenome (GOLD analysis project Ga0207871, IMG submission 187371) | Cellulose adapted compost microbial communities from Newby Island Compost Facility, Milpitas, CA, USA - Passage2 60A (SPAdes) (version 2) ...
TAAAGCAAGTTGGCTTTTTGCTGGTGATTTTGGCCAACACCATAAAACAAACTCCCACGTTCCGCCTGAAACATGGGAGTTTGTCTTCAGTCTGACGCCTCCGCCGAGGCGTATCCCATTTCAAACCGGTTGAAAGCGTTGTAATACACTTCCTGGTACACGACCAGCGTCGCGTTTCCGGGTCCTCCGTTGGTCATGACGTTCGGTTCGACGAACACCTTCAGGCCATGGAGGATGGCCCAGATGCCCGTTATCACATAGGTTTCTTTCAGGTTGGGCAGGATGACGTAGAAAATGCGCCTGATGCCGTCCGCTCCGTCCACCACCGCGGCCTCGAGCATTTCGCGTGATAGCGCTTGCATTCCACCCAAAAACAGGATCGTTTCAAAGCCGATGGTCGCCCACAGGCTGACGCCGATGATGCTGGCCATTGCGGTCGGCCCCTCGTTCAACCACGGTCTGGCGAGCGCGGTCCATCCGAGCACGTCCCGCAGCAGGTAGTTGAGAAGGCCGTAATTCTCCTGCAAAATCCAGAGAAAGACAAGCGCCGACAGCGATACCGGAACGACGATCGGCATGAAGATGGCGGTACGGAAAAAACTTTGGAATCGCCTGACGTGAAAGAGCATCAGCGCGATGACCAGCGATACCGCCATCACGAGAACGAAATAGAAGAAACTGAATACGATCGTGTTCTCGAGCGCCCTGCGGAAAGTCGGGTCTTTCAGAGCCTTCACGTAATTGTCGAACCCCGCAAACACGGGAGACGGATCGAACACGTAATTGTATTGATGAAGGCTCATATAGAGCGAGTAGACGACGGGATACAGCATGAAAGCAAAAATAAAGAGAAACGCGGGCAGGACGAACAGGAATCCGTACCATTGCCTTCTGCGATTCAGCGCAATGATGCCGTGTCGCTTGCCCGGATTGACGGAGGAACCGGCCATTTTCCTCCACTCCCTCTTGTGTCTGATGTGACAGAAATCGATTACTGTATATGCCAATTATAATCATTCCTCCTTGCCGCTTGTCAATATGATCATTGCTGCCTTTTCCGGGAGCAACTTGCCTTCTGCAAAACAGGTATGGTAATATCCGATGAGAGAATGAAGCATGTTCGGAGAAACGGAAACTTTTTTTCGCAACAGGACGAGTAATCGATTGCTGAAGGAGGCTGGGATTGAAAAGAATGAAGAAAAAGGTCACCATTCACGACATCGCGCGCATGGCCAATGTCTCCGCCGCGACCGTATCGCGGGTTCTGAGCAACAGCGATTATCCGGTCAGCCAAAGCCTTCGGGAAAAAATCCTCAAAATCGCCGCCGAAACCAACTACGTACCGAACCTGCTCGGGAAACAGCTGAAGAAGAACACGAGCACGACGATCGGAGTCGTCGTTCCCTCCATTGTCAACCCTTTCTATTCCTCGGTCATTCTGGGAATCGAACAAACGGCCAGACAGCGGAAATACACGGTCATCACCTGCAATTCCATGCATGATCCGGAGCTGGAAAGCGAATACATCCGGATGCTGATGGAGAAGCAGGTGAAGGGTCTGATCATCGCGTCCATTGCGAACGACGGCGGGATGTTCAAACAGTTGGCCGACATGGGCATCCACGTCATCGCGATCGATCAGAGGGTGGATGCGGAAGGCATATCGAAGATCGATTTCGACTTTGTCAAGGGTGGACAAATGGCGACCCGGCATCTGATCGACAAAGGACATCGCCGCATCGCCTACTTGACGGCTCGGATGGACCGCCCCAGCCGGAGGAGCATTTTCCGGGGTTATCAGGAGGCCATGAAGGAAGCCGGACTGGAGCCGATCCTCGTGGAGGCGAACGCGGACGACGATCACAATCCGCTGTCCGATTTCGATACCGGCCGGGCTTTGGCCCGCAAGCTGCTGGCCGCCAAGGTTCAGGCCACGGCGGTTTTCACCTGCAACGACATGCTGGCCATCGGCGTGATCAACGAGTTGTCGAGCCGGAACATCCGGGTGCCGGAAGAGATCTCCGTGATGGGATTCGACGGAATCGACGTCGGCCAGATGATCCATCCGCCGCTTACGACGATCAAGCAGCCCGATTACGAAATGGGCAAAATGGCGTGCACGATGCTGCTGAATATGATGAACAACGAAAACAACCACCAGTTCGAAATCATTCTGCAGCCGAAGCTGATCGAACGGCAGTCGGTCGTGTCACGCGGGGGGCATTCGGAAACCTCCGGACGGTGAGCGGGCCGCTGCCGTTTTTTTTTGCCGGTTTCATGGTGGTCAAAAGGGAAAGAACATGCTACAATCATGCTGACAGAAATCGATTACTGAAAAAATATTCCCAATTGACAGAAAAAATTATTGCGACGAATGCGACCACTTCAGCTCGGGAGAGGATCAGCCATGAAACTGACGATTTGCGAGACGGCGGACGAGCTCGGATTGGCGGCGGCGAGGGAATGCCGCAATCTCCTGCAGGAGGCGATCGAACGGCAGGGGGAAGCGCGCATCGTGCTGTCGACGGGCGCTTCGCAGTTCGAGTTTCTGAGTCATTTCGTGAAACAGGATATTGAATGGGACAAGGTGGAGATGTTTCACCTGGACGAATACGTCGGTCTGCCGGAATCCCATCCGGCCAGCTTCCGCAAATACCTGAAGGAGCGTTTCCTGCAACATGTCCCGGTGCGGAAGGCCTGGCTCATCAGCGGCGAGGGTGATTTGGAGCGAACGCTGAACCTGCTGAGCGGGGCGATCCGCGAGAAGCCCGTGGATGTGGGGCTGATCGGAATCGGCGAGAACGCCCATATCGCGTTCAACGATCCGCCCGCCGACTTCGAGGCGGAAGAGCCTTACCGGATCGTGACACTCGATGACGCCTGCAAGCGGCAGCAGGTCAGGGAAGGCTGGTTTCCGTCAGTGGACGACGTGCCTCCGCGGGCCATCTCCATGTCCGTCCGGCAGATCCTGCGCTGCCGCCAAATCGTATCCGTCGTGCCGCGTGCGTCCAAGGCGGATGCCGTTTACAACACGTTCATGAATCCGGTTGATCCGAAGGTGCCGGCGACCATTCTGAAAACCCACCGGAGCTGGCGGCTGTTCCTGGACAAGGAATCGGCGGCGAAGGTGTACCGATGGGCCTGATGCCGCGGGAGTACGGCGCGTTGCGGAAGGCGGTGGCTTGTTGAATGCGATGGATCGGGAGATTGACGGATACCGGAGAAGCGGTCGTCATTGAAGCAGAGGGTGGAATCATCAAGGGCATCGGCAGGCCGGAAGGGGCAGACGTGTCCGGCCTGCCCTGGATATCACCGGGCTGGCTCGATCTGCAGGTGAACGGATGCGGCGGGTTTGATCTGAACGCCGATGCGGTTACCCATGAAGAGGTGGAAGGGGTGACGCGGACGCTTCACCGGCACGGCGTCGCGGCGTACCTGCCGACGATCATCACGGGGGATTTCGACCGGATGCGGCGCGGACTTCAGGCGATCGCCGCCTACGTACGCTCCGGGCAATACGCCCATGAATCGATCGTGGGCATCCATCTGGAAGGCCCGTATTTGTCCGAACTTCCCGGCAGCCGGGGCGCGCATCCGGCGCAATACATGCGCGATCCCGACTGGGAGCATTTCATGAAGCTGCAGGAGGCCGCAGACGGACTGATCACGATGGTGACGCTGGCGCCGGAACGCGACGGCGCGGTGCCGTTCATCCGCAAGCTTACGGAAAACGGGATCGTCGCGGCCATCGGCCATACGGCGGCAAGCGGCGAGCAGATCGGGCAGGCGGTGGCGGCCGGAGCGACCGTCTCCACCCACCTGGGCAACGGCTCCCAGACCATGCTTCCGCGCCATCCCAATTATATCTGGGATCAGCTCGCCGAAGACCGGCTGTGGGCGACGTTCATTCCGGACGGGCATCATCTCGCTCCGTCGGTGCTGAAGGCGATGTTGCGGGCCAAACGGGACAAGGCCATTTTCATCAGCGATTGCACCCGGTTTGCGGGCATGCCTCCCGGGAGATACGAAAGCCCGATCGGCGGTATGGTGGAGCTGACGGCGGAAGGACGGCTGCATATGGCGGAGAACCCCGAAATTTTCGCCGGTTCCGCGTTGCTCCTGGATACCGGAATCGGGATCGCCGTGCGGCATACGGACTTGACGCTGGCGGAGGCGGTGCAGGCCGTGACGCTGCGCCCGGCCCGCGCGATCGGCCGCGAAGCCCTGGGTGCGCTGGCTGCCGGCAATCCGGCGAACCTGACGCTGTTCGATTTCGATCCGGAAAGCGGAATCGTCTCGGTCCGGGAAACCGTGGTGGCGGGCCGTACGGTTTACCGCGGGCGATAAGCCTGAGCGCGGCGATCGGTCGGTAACGGCGCCGGATGCGGCGGTCCGGAAAATGTTCCGGCTGCGCGTCGCACCGGCGCCTTTTCCTGTTATAATGGATGGGAAATGTTTGCCCGAGGGGAATCGCACGGAATGGTGCTATCGCGGACAGAATCGCGCGCGCGGGAACGGAGGAAGCGCAGGCGGCGGATGCGCCGGCTCGCGGCGTTGAACATCATCATGCTGATCGCCATTGCCGCCATGGTGTACGGGCTTGCCCGGGGAGATCGGATCGGAGGCGGAGAAGGCGGCGCCGGCGCGCCGAGTCCGGCGGTGGCAAACCTTGAAGAGACGGCGCCGGAACCCGGTGATGGCGTCCGGCCTTCCGGCGGGAACGGATACACGGATGACGGTCATCCGGCGGAGGATGAGGCCGCCGGGCCGCCCGGCAGCGGGGGCGGCGAGCCCGCCCCGCCGGAAGGGAATGCTCCGGAACGGGCCGACGGGACGATCCGGATCGCGTTCGTCGGCGATCTTCTGCTCGCGTCATCCGTCGAGAAGCTGATGCGCCGCGAAGGTCTGGATTATCCGTTCGCCAAGGCGAAACCGTATCTGTCCGAACCGGATCTTACGGTCGGCAACCTTGAACATCCGGTTACGACGCGCGGCACGCCGGCCGAGAACAAGCAGTACGTGTTCAAGGGCAGCCCGGACCTGCTGCCTTCGCTCCGCGAGGCGGGGTTCGACTTCGTCGCGCTCGCGAACAACCATACGCTCGACCAGGGCGTCGAAGGGCTGCTGGATACGATCGATCATCTGAACGAAGCGGGCATCGCGCACGCGGGAGCCGGGAGAAACGACGAAGAGGCGTTCAGGCCGGCCGTTTTCGAAGTGAAGGGAAGATCGATCGCGATCTTCAGCTTCAGCCGCGTCGTGCCGGAGGTGTCCTGGAAGGCGGACCGGAACCATCCCGGCGTCGCGGAGACGTATGATTCGCGCCGGGCGGTGGCGGCGATCAGTCGGGCGAAGGAAGCGCACGATCTTGTCATCGTATACGCCCACTGGGGCGAGGAGCTCAGCTACACGCCGCGCGACATCGAGAAGAAGCTGGCCCGGGAATACATCGACGCCGGAGCGGATATTGTCGTCGGCTCGCATCCGCACGTGCTGCAGGGCTTCGAATATTATAATGGCGGGTGGATTGCCTACAGCCTCGGCAATTTCGTGTTCAACCCGACGAAGAACACGGAAACGCGCGACACCGGCGTGCTGAACGCGGTATGCCCGAAGGACGGAAGCTGCGGGCTGGCGTTCGTGCCGATGCGGGCGGTCGAGCCGGCGCGCCCGGAACCGCTGGAAGGCGAAGAACGGCGGGCGATGTTCGAACGCCTCGAGCAGCTCTCGTTCGGCGTCGCGATCGATGAAGACGGCCGGCTTCGTCCGGCTCCGGTGCGTTCCGGCGGGGAGACGGAGGAAGCCGGAGAAGCCGTAGAAGCCGGGACGCCTTGAGCGGTACGGCCGGCGCGGCTAGCGATATGGAAGGAGAACAGGCGACGATGGGAATGGCCAATCCGTGCTGCGCACACCGGGGGGCTTCCGGTCTTGCGCCCGAGAACACGCTTGCCGCAATGAAGCGGGCGCTCGATTTTCCGTTCGTGGAATGGATCGAACTGGACGTGCAGCTTTCGAAGGACGGCGTGCCGGTCGTCATCCACGACGACACGGTGGACCGGACCACCGACCGAAAGGGGCGCGTGGCCGATTTCACGGCGAAGGAGCTTCAGGCGATGGACGCGGGAAGCTGGTTCTCGCCGGAGTTCCGCGGAGAGCCCGTGCCGACGCTGGAGCAGGTGCTGGATCTGATTGCGGGCCGGTGCAAGCTCAACATCGAGCTGAAGACGTACGGCGGCCGCTATCCCGGGCTGGAGGCCGCGGTCGCCGGCCTGCTCCGGCGCCGCGGCCTGATCCGGGACGCCGTCATCACGTCGTTCGATCCCCTCGCGCTCAGGCGCGTGAAGGAGGCGGAGAGCGGGATCCGAACGGGGCTCATCATCGACGCCGCTCCGCCCGGGCTTGAGCAGGCGCTCGCGCGGATCGGCGCGACGTTCCTGTCGATCGGCTGGACGAGGCTGACGGCGAAGCGGATGGCGTCGTTCCGCAGGGCCGGACTCACCGTCATGGCCTGGACGGTGGACCGGAAAGCCTCGATGCGGAAAATCGCCGCGATGGGCGAAGACATCATCATCTGCACGAACCGGCCCGACCGGTACGGAGAGCTGCGGGAAGGACGCCGTTTGGCGTGGTTCGGATGACGGCGGATTCGTCCGGCGCGCATCGCATGACGGCGGAAGCCGGGCGACGGCCGTTTGACGGCGGAAGCGCCCGAAGACGGATTCCCTTGACGCGGTGGAATCGCGTGGCGACGGATTCCCTGGACATTGGAATCGGAGAAGACGGATTCACCGACGGCGGAATGACAACGGCCGGCAGGCGCCTGCGGCGCCCGTCCGGCCGTTGTTTTCTCATTCCTGCAGTTCGTCCCTGTAACGGTCACGCACTTCGAGGATGCGCGGCAGCTCTTCCATGAAGACATCCACGAGCTGCGGATCGAAATGCCGTCCGCGCTCCTCGCGGAACAGGGTGAGGATGCGGTCGAGCTCCCAGGCCTTCTTGTAGACCCGGTCGCTGCCGAGCGCGTCGAACACGTCGGCCACCGCCGTGATTCGTCCGTACAGGTGGATCTCCTCGCCCTTCAGGCCGCGCGGATAGCCGGTGCCGTCCCACTTCTCGTGGTGCTCGTACCTTGACGTGGTTGCCCGTCTCCTTCGACCGGCTCTCGCCGACCTCTCCCATCCGGAAAATGATCTCCTTCTGCGTGGCGACGATCTCCTCGTGCAGCATGACCGATTCGAGCGACTTGCCCGCATAGGAGGCGGCGAGCGACAGATATTCGAGATCGCGCTGCGTGAAGACGCCTTCCTTCGTCATCTTGTTGATGGCCTGGTAGGCGCCGATGACGTTGCCGTCGCTGCCGACGAACGGCACGGTGATGACGGACTTCGTCCGGTAGCCCGTCTTGCGGTCGTTCTCCGCGTTGTGGCGCGGGTCCTTGTACGCGTCCTCGATCAGCAGCGGCTGGCCGGTCGCGATCGAATAGCCGACGAATCCCGAGCCGATCGGGACGCGGATCTCGACGACCCCGTGGGCGAATATCGTGAACAGCTCGCCCCGTTTGTGGTCGATCAGCCAGACGGTGCAGCGGTCGGACAGGATCATCTCCCGCCCCATGTTCGCCATCAGGACAAGCACATGGTGCAGATTGCGTTCGTTCGCGATCTTTGCGGTATAATCGGAAATGATGCGAAGGAGCTGCCCGGGGGTGTGCGCCTCCTTCAGCCGGGGCTCCCGTTCGAATTCGGTCGGATCATCGGGCAAACCGCGACACTCCTTGCAGGCGGCAAACCTCGTCTTCCGCAAAAAAATGGAACTTGCATGAAAAAATTCGACACAAATCGCACAACTCCTGCCGTTTGCGGCAGCATCTTCTCCGTTCGGCGGGAGCGATTCCGAAAGGGAGTACTGCGGATGGTGGAAGCATGGAACGCCCCGTTGCCGCTGCGGTGGGCGGCGGGGCTTGCGGGCGCCGGGCTGATCGCCTGGATCGCGTGGCGCGGACGGGCGCTCACCGCGTCCGGCGCCTGGTCCGCCGCGGCGATGGGCGGGGGCTACTTCGCGCTCGGCGGGCCTTTCTGGTACGGCCTGCTGCTTGCTTTTTTCATGACCTCCGTCTTCTGGTCCCGCTGGAAGCGTCATGCCCGGAGCAAAAGGGAAGCGGAGAAGCGCTACGCGAAGACCGGCCGGCGTGATGCCGGCCAGGTGTGGGCGAACGGCGGCGTCGGCCTGGCGCTTCTTGCGGCCTATGCGATCCGTCCGGAACCGCTGATTGCCGCCGCCTTCGTCGGCGTCATGGCGTCCGTGAACGCGGACACGTGGGCGACGGAGATCGGCGCGCTCAGCCGGGCGGAGCCGCGTTCCGTGCTGACCGGCCGCGCGGTGCCGGCAGGAACGAGCGGCGGGGTGACCCCGCTCGGCACGGCCGCCGCGCTGGCGGGAGCGGCGCTCATCGGCGCCGCGGCCGCGCTGCTTGGCGGCGGCGCCGCCACGGGCCTTCCGGCGGGTGCGCTGGTCGCCCTCGCCGCGGCGAGCGGACTCGCCGGCGCGATGGCCGACTCGCTGCTCGGCGCCTGGCAGCAGGGGCTGTACCGCTGTCTGGTGTGCGGTGAGCTGACGGAACGGACCGTCCATTGCGGCGAGCCGGCGCTTCACGCCCAGGGGCGCCGCTGGATGACGAACGATGCGGTCAATTGTCTTTCGTCGGTCGTTGCCGGGGGGATCGCTGCACTGATTGCGCTGCCCGCGGCCATATGAAGAACGGCCGACCCGCAAGGGTCGGCCGTTTGCACCCGGTCCGGAAAAAGGGCTTCCGGTCAAGCCCGGGTCAATGCTTCCATCTGACGGATCAGATCCTCGAATACGCTCATCGCCTGTTCGATCGGCTCCGGCGTCGACATGTCGACCCCGGCACGCTTCAGGATGTTGATCGAATAATCGCTGCCGCCGCTCTTCAGGAAGCCGAGATACCGCTCGACGGCGGGCTCGCCTTCCTCGAGAATCTGCTTCGCGAAGCTCGTCGCGGCCGAGAAGCCGGTTGCGTACTTGTACACGTAGAAGCTCGAATAGAAATGCGGAATGCGCGCCCATTCCATCTCGATGTCGCGGTCGACGACCATCCCGTCGCCGTAGTACAGCTTGTTCAGATCGTAATAGATCTCGCACAGAAGCTGCGGCGTCAGCGATTCGCCGGCCTCCGCCTTCTCGTGGATGATTTTCTCGAACTCGGCGAACATCGTCTGGCGGAACACCGTCGTGCGGAACTGGTCCGCGTAATACGTCAGCAGGTACAGCTTCTCCTTCGGGTCGGTCGAACGCTTCAGGAGGTAATCCATCAGCAGCGCTTCATTCAGCGTCGACGCGACTTCGGCGAGGAAGATCGTGTACTGCGCGTTGCGGTACGTCTGATGTTTGTCCGAATAATACGAGTGCAGGGCGTGGCCCATCTCGTGCGCCAGCGTGAACATGCTGTTCAGGTTGTCCTTGTGGTTGAGCAGCACATACGGATGCGTGCCGTAGGCGCCCCAACTGTAGGCCCCGCTCCGCTTGCCCTGGTTCTCGTAAACGTCGATCCAGCCGCCTTCGAAGCCTTCCTGCAGCACCCGCTGGTAGTCCGGTCCGAGCGGCGCGAGACCCTCCAGCACCATCCGCTTTGCCTCTTCATACGGAATTTCCATTTTGAACTCTTCCACCAGCGGCGCGAACAGGTCGTACATATGCAGCTCTTCGACGCCGAGCAGCTTCCGCCTGAGCTCCATGTAGCGGTACATGAGCGGAAGGTGCCGGTGGATCGTGTCGATCAGGTTCGTGTAGACTTCCTTCGGGATGTTGTCGGCAAACAGCGACATTTCGAGCGCGGACGGGTATTTGCGCGCCCGGGCATAGAACAGGTTCTTGTTCACGTTCGCGGCAAGCGTCGCGGCGAGCGTATTCTTCAGCTTGCCGTAGGTCTCGTACATTGCCTTGAACGCGGCTTCGCGCACCGAACGGTCGCGGCTTTCGAGGAACTGGATGTACGTGCCGTGGGTCAGCTCGACTTCCTCTCCGTCCTCGTTCCGGATCTTCGGAAACTTCAGGTCGGCGTTGTTCAGCATGCCGAAGATCGTGTTCGGCGCCTGGCTCATGTTGCCCGCCTGGGCAAGCAGCGCCTCCTCGGCTTTGCTCAGGACGTGCGCCTTCTGGCGGCGCATCTCCTCGAGCGTGAACCGGTAAGGCTGCAGGTTCGGGTCTTCGATCATCTTCGCGAGCGTCTCGTCGGGCAGGCTGAGCACTTCCGGCGTGATGAACGACAGCGCCTCGTTCGCCTCGACGCTCAGCTTCTTCGCCTTGTCCGCCAGCGCCATGTTGTGCGGCTCGGTCGTGTCCTCGTGGTGGCGCATGTTCGCGTACACGTAGAGCCGTTCGACGTGGAGCGACAACTTGTCTTCGAGTTCGAAGCAGGCCTTGAGTTGCGCCGGATCGGCCAGCTTGCCCTGGAATTCGGCGACCTTCGCGATCAGCCGCTTCGCCTCTTCGTACTCCCGGTCCCAGTCGGCCTGCGAGGGAAACAGGTCCTCGAGCCTCCAGTGGTACTTCGGATCGGTCTCGGAACGTTTCGGCACTTGCTTCATGTCGGGGTTCCTCCTCGGGGAGATGGTTTCGGGCCGCGCGGGCGGGCCGTCGGGGCCGCCGTCCGGGACGGGCGCAGCCACGCCGCCGGTTCGGACGGCCGCCGGTTCGGCGCCGGCGGGGGCGTGCGCCGACCAGGAGCCGGCCAGCAGGAGGGCGAGCAGGATGGGAAACCGCTTCATGGCAAGCACTTCCTTTTTTTGCCCTCTAGTATGCACCCCGGAGCGCCGCTTCATGACGGGTCAGCCGCCCATCGTCAGAAATGCGTACATCAGCATGATGAAGGCGGACACGATCATCACCAGCGCGGTCAGCGCGAGGTAGCGCCGCACCGGCGGCTCGACCGAATCCCGCTTCATGATGAGGATGGCGCCGAACGAAAAGGCGACGATGACGAAGATGACAAGCGCTGTGGTATCCATCGCATCCTCCAGATTCCGGCGTTCACAGAGCAATTCGCCGTCCGGCAGGTTTTTCCTTCCGCGGAGGCGCGGCCGGATTTCGTTCCCATCATATCCGACGGGGGATTGGAAATCAACCGAATTCCGGATATGATATTGGCAAAGGCGAACCGGACGCGGATATCCGGAAGCCCGGTCAAGATGAGATGAGATGAGACGAGATGAGATGAGATGAGACGAGGAGAGATGAGCCCATGGCGAGGAAGTACGAGCAGGTCGGCACGGCGTTTACCTGTCGAAGCTTCGAGGAGTACAGGCTGATGTTCGCGCTGGAGAACCCTCCGGCGCCGCCGTGCGAAGTGCTGGATGTGGCGGCGGGAGCGTCGTCGTTCACGGCCGACGCGGCAACGCTGGGCCTCGGGGCCGTCGCGGTCGACCCGCGATATGGCCTGCCGCGGGAAGAACTGTTCGCCGAGGCGCGGACCGAAATCGCGGTCTCGACGGCGAAGCTGGATAAGTTGAAAGACTTGTTCGATTTTTCGCATTACGGCAGCCTGGAACGGCACCGTGCCGGCCGCGAGGCATCGCTGGAGCGGTTCATCGCCGATTTCACGACGGACGGAGATTCGGGCGGCGGCCGCTACGTCGCGGGCGAGCTGCCGAATCTGCCGTTCGGGGATGACCGCTTTGACCTGGTGCTGTGCAGCCATTTTCTGTTCCTGTACGGCGAGCATTTCGACGAGACATTCCACGAGCGGAGCCTGTTCGAACTGATCCGCGTGTGCCGCCCGGGAGGCGAGGTGCGCATCTATCCGCTCGTGACGCTCAGCTTCCGGGAATATCCGCCTCTCGAAAGGCTGGCCGAACGCGTCCGGGAGGCGGGATGCGCGGTCGGGTTCCCCGAGTCTCGCCTGCCGTTCATCCCGGGCTCCAGACGTCTGATGGTGATCCGAAAGCCGGTCTGAGCCGTCCCCGGCGAAAAAAAATTCGCCCGCACGAAACGTTTTGTTTGCTTTTTGCCTCCCATGCGCGTATACTGTGTTCATACGCCGGATAAACGGCGTGAATTTTGGGAGGTTTTGCATTTGAAAGGTACTGTCAAGTGGTTCAATGCCGAGAAGGGCTACGGCTTCATCCGGGTCGATGGGGGCGACGACGTGTTCGTCCATTACTCGGCCATCCAGGGTGAAGGGTTCAAGACGCTGGAAGAAGGCCAGCTCGTCGAATTCGAAATCGCCCAAGGCAATCGCGGACCGCAAGCGGCCAACGTCATCAAGCTGTAAGAGCGAATGGCCGTTGCCGATACGGATGCGATGAAGCACCAAAAGACTCCGGAACATTCCGGGGTCTTTTTCGCATTTCCGGGCGGTATTTCCTTGCGCGGTATTTCCTTTCCGATCGAAGCGGATCGCGCAAGCCGACACGTGATCCGACCATTGTCGGGGAGGTTGAGCGCGCTTGCGCTGGCTGCATTGCGATGCGACCGCCCTTCATCCCGCAGCGTGGCCGTCCGGCACGCAGTTGTACAGCCACCCGGCATGCAGCCGCCCCTCATCCTGTTATACGGCCGCCCAGCATGCAGCCATCCATCATCCTGCAGCACAGCCGCCTGGTACGTGTCCTCCCGGCGCGCGGCCTCCCGGCGTCTGCCGCATGATCCCGGCGGCAAGTTCCCTTAGCTCGGCGTGCATCCGTCGCGGGTTCCGGTACGTGTCCCAGTCCGGCC
>Ga0207871_100520_pt1 | contig 12605 bp, 20 predicted proteins | sample Passage260A_FD_187371 | JGI IMG/M metagenome (GOLD analysis project Ga0207871, IMG submission 187371) | Cellulose adapted compost microbial communities from Newby Island Compost Facility, Milpitas, CA, USA - Passage2 60A (SPAdes) (version 2) ...
ACCGGTGCATCTTGTGGGGATCGAATTCAGCAAACGCCAGCGTAACGTCGTTGCGGTCGACGCGGTGACCGAATAAGGATGCAGCATGACCAAAAACGCAAAATTTTTGCCAAAATTCGGGACCTCTGAATAAGTTCAAGCCCCTTTGGCATGTTTCTGCGTAAGGGGTGGTACGATGCAGGTGCAACGAATTGGCTATGGGATCAAAGGCTATTATCGGTTGGCTGCGTTGGGACAGAAGTGGGAAATGACACCGAAGGATGCCCAAGAACGGTTACGAATCCTGAAGTTTTGGGAGCGACACGGCTTGAGTGCCACGCAGGAAGCGTTTGGCGTGTCGCGTCGCACGCTCTATCGCTGGAAAGCGGCGTTGAAGGCCTCAGGGGGCAACCCTGCGGCGTTGATCCCCAAAGCGCCGATCGCCAAGCGCAAGCGCGGCAAGAATCGCGACCCGCGGTTGGTAAAGCGCATTCGCGAGCTGCGCACCCTTTATCCCAACCTGGGAAAAGAGCGGCTGCACCGGCTGCTGGCTCCGTGGTGTGCGGAACAAGGTATTACCCTACCTTCGGTATCGACCATCGGTCGCATCATTGCCGAAGCACCGGACAAGATGCGTCTCGTCCCAAAGCGACTCGATGCCCGTGCTCGCAAAACCGCTGCGGCCACGGGTACGCAAAGCCAGAAAACCCAAAGGGCTGAAAGTGCCCCCGCTGACCCTCTGGGCGCTGGACACGATCGAACGGGTGCGTGACGGCATACGGCGCTACATCCTGACCCTGGTCGATCCGGTGAGTCGCTGCGCGTTTGCATTGGCGCTCCCGCAAAAAAAGCAGTCGAGCGGTTGCCGAAGCGTTCAAAGCGCTGGCTTCTGGTCAAGAAGAAAAAGCGCAACCGATCCAGCTTGCGGCGTTATCGGACAATGGGTCGGAATTTCAAGGGGCGTTTGACGCGATGCTTGAATCGATGGGCCTGACGCACTACTGGACCTACCCGAAATCACCGCGTATGAATGCCCACTGCGAACGCTTCAACCGCACCGTCCAAGAGCAGTTCGTCGATTGGCACGAAGAACTGCTTTTTACCGACTTTGAGTTGTTCAACCAGAAGTTGAGCCAGTGGCTCATTGACTACAATACCGTGCTGCCACACCACAGCCTTGACCTCAAGGCGCCGGTGCAGTGGCTCTTGGAAAACCATAAAGAGTGCCAAAGGTATTGGACGAATACAGACCTCTTGCGAAACGGGCCGATTTTGTGCCAAAATGGCCGAGGTCCCGAATGGAACGGGGCGGAAAGCCTTGCGCCACAAGGGATCTGAAAAGGTAGAGTCGACACTCTTATCCCAACCGGTTGGGCTTGTGACGATAGGTGGATGCTTACCCGACGGGGCTCGAGTCGACACCCTTATCCCAACCGGTTGTGTTCTCTCTTTTTTCTGTTTTTACAGAAATAATGTTTTACTTTTTTGTAAATCTACTTTTTCTCAGGCAATTCGTTGTCGATCGAACCGCCATTTGCAATTGCGTGCATCGCTTTTGTGACGGTACGGGTTATGTAGTCGTCGATATGCCCCTTTTTCCTTTCCTCGAGAAGAGGTGACGCTTCACGCATGGCGACTTCAACCGCTGCAACCGAAAATCCTTGTTCAAGCATCTCGGTGGCGATCATCCAGTCAAGGCGAGAGTAGTCGGTGTTGGGATAAAGCGCTTCGATTACCTTGGCTTGTCTGTGGTATTCACGGATCGCTTTGGTGATCTCACCAGTGTGGGCCATCTGCGTCTCGACGTGGCGATTTCCTTTATCGGTTTCTTTTTGCGGCCGGCTGGGTTCTGGGGTACTGAGTGCTTGGACAACTGTTTCAGCCTGGGTCGCGCTTTTTTCTTGCGTCATCAGGACTTTGACGAATGGATACATGCCGTTGGGCCTGCGGTACTTCTCTTTGCGGTTGGTGAATCCTGCCAACCGGCCGTAGTGATCCCCGTCTGCGCTATTTGGGTCGCCGTGGTAGGTCGCAGCGAGTTTTCTGGCAACGGCTTTACGAATCGCGACCTCGACTGGCGTGCCAAGGTGGATCCATGCTTGGTAGTTTCTGGGGCTCGTTTCTGTAACCAGGCATGGTTCCCAGCCATCTTGCTGCATCTGTCCAATCGCTTCATGGGAGAGGTCGTCCACCAGAACGAGCGGGTGGCGTTCGCCCGCAGGCTTGATGTAGATGTGCGCTCCTTTGGCATTTTCATGCCGTAACCAGGAAATGGCGTGGTAGAGATCGGCCCAGGTGTAGTGCAAGTTGATCATCTTGCCGTCGGGTTTGAGCACGCCAACGAGAAATGCGCCGATTTTCATCGCCAAAAGCTGCCGAGCAATGGCCGCTACGGTGAGATTTTTGCTGGTGACTGCGATCGCTAAGGTTGGAACTCGTTCCATCTTCGTTCCTTGTTCAATTGCATCCGTGCCATGCGCTTTCGCTTCCTTGTAGCAGGCTGCACAGGCAGCTGGCAAGGCTCCGGTCATCGTTTGGTTGACAGTCATGATAATGGAAGTTATCATGAATCATAAAAGAAAAGTAGGGTTTTTCGTGACCGATTCGTACTCCGATCCGTCGCGAGCCATCGTTCCGCTCGAAGCGTTCGACGAACCACGAAAAAGCCGCTCTAATGTTGCGGTTTATGGGGCGTCGCCCTTTCCGGCATTGATCGATGCGGCGAGCGACAAAGAGGCAGTAACGCAGTGGTTATCGATCAAGGGTGCGGGAAGTCCCCACACCTACCGTGCGTATCGTCGTGAAGCTGAGCGCTTTTTGTTGTGGTCGCGGTTGGAGCTGGGAAAAAGTTTTGCCGAGCTCACCGTCGACGATTGTGCACGTTATCGAGACTGGTTGTCGTTGCTAGGGCGTTGCTCAGAAGATGAGTGGCCTTTCGCAATCGCGCAACATGCTTGGATCGGGAAACGCAACATCCCCCGCTACCATCCCGATTGGCGCCCCTTTGAAGGACCGCTTTCGCCCGTATCGGTGCGCTACGCCGTCACGGTGGTGATGAGCCTATTCGAATGGTTTGCGGCTGTGCGTTATCTACCGGCAAATCCGTGGGTGGCGGTAGGTCGCAAATCGGCAAGGTACGTCGATAGCAATGCAGAGATCGAGCTTACGCGGGTCTTTTCCAGAGATCAGTGGCAAGAAATCCTGGATTTTCTTTCCCAATTGCCTGAAAACGAAGCGACTGCCCGGATGCGCTTCGTGATGGTCTTTGCCAAAGCGACAGGTCTTCGCCTTGCAGAAATCGTGCTGTTGCGCGTAGCGCACCTCTACGTGCGACCGCTGCGCCGTGGCGGAACCAGGCTCATGGTCAAGGTGCTTGGTAAAGGGGGTAAATGGCGTGCGGTGCCCTTCCCTCCTTATGCTCAGAAGCCGTTGCAGGCGTACTTTGCTTTTCGTGGTCTTTCTCGGGAACTGTTACGCAATCCGCCAGAGACGCCGCTCGTTGCCGCGCTTGGTACCAATAGTCCGCTTTCCCCGAATGCTTTTTACAAAACTGTAAAAAAGTTTTTCCGTAATCTTGCCAATCGCGTGCGGCAAGAGGGAAACGAAAGTGACGCTTCGCATTTCGAGCGGGCCTCACCTCATTGGCTGCGCCACACCTGTGGTGCGCACCTTGCGGCAAGCGGCGTGCCGGTCAATTTGGTACAGCAGCTCCTTGGCCACGCGAGCTTGGCAACGACGAGCATTTATACGGTTAGCGACGAAGAGCGGCTATGGGAAGCCGTGGTTGTGGGGCGAGATCGATAGATACGCGTTCAAGACGGATGCACCGAACCTCTTTCGTAATCGATACGCCAGCTGTGCCGAACGGATGCCTTTGGTTGTGCAAACGGACGAAGTTCGCCTGGCGAGTATCGAGGATCGAGCATCGAGGATCAAGACGCGGGAAATCCACAAAAACTGTGGATCGTGTTGTTGATTGCTGCGTAACCGCGGCGTGGCGCCGAATGATTTTGTGACGGTCACCGCGTGACCGCCAAGGTGGCCGCGCTACTCAAAGACCTCATCGAGCGTTTGCGCGTCGAGCACCCGATCGAGCCAGCGCTCGATCTCCTCGCGGGTTGCGGTGCTCAAGCGCACCTGAACTGCTTCCGGCAGCGGCCCGAAGCGTTTGGTGATCTGCCGCTGCAGGGTTTGCAGCTCACCGAGGTAGAAACCCTTCTCCTCCCCTTGTTGCGCCAACGCAGGTGCCAGGTGTTTGAATTGGCCAGGGAAGTTCTGGTGGATGAAAAGCAGGTTCATGGGCTCATCAGCCACGGGTTGACGACAGCCAAGCCGTCAATCCCTTCGAAGTCAGAGATATTGCGCGTGGCCAGGGTCAGATCGTGCGCGAGCGCAATCGCAGCGATCTGGGCATCTTCGGTACTAATAGGGCGGCCAGCGCGCGTGCGCTGCACGACGATGGCGCTGTAGTGAAGTGCCGCACGCTCATCGAAGGGCAGGCAGCGCCCGGCAAAGTCTTCCTCAAACATGGCTTGTGCCGCCAGTGCCAGTGCCGCCTGGCGCTTCCCCGCAGGCATCAGCGCCAGCCCCAGCGCGATTTCGGCACGGCTGATGGCGCAGGTCCACACCTGTTCAGGAGAGAGGCGATCCAGCCATGACACCACCGCCTCGCTGGGTTGTGGGCGCATGAATTCGGAGAGCACGTTGGTATCAAGGAGCATCACGGCGCTTCATCCCAATGGGGCGGCGTGCGCGGCAGGTGGCGTGGTGGTAACTGAAAGTCGGCATCGGCTACTTCCGTAAAGCGCTGTTTCAGCCGCTGCCCCAGCGCTTGTGGTTGGGATACCCGGGTCAAGGCATCACGAAGAATGCGACGGGCCTCCTCCTCCATCGACACCCCATGCTGTGCGGCACGAATGCGCAGCGCCTGCTTGATGGCGTCATCTACATTACGAATCGTCAAAGTGGCCATGAAAGCACCTCCTGATTGATAGCAATGACCGCATTGTATTCATTGCTATCGTTTCCGTCATTGTACCTTTGTTGCCACCCCTGCGCCTTTTCAAACTCGGCTGATCATCTCGATCAATATGTCATCGACGCGGGTTTTTCGTCGGTGCCGACACGCACTGTCCTAGGCGCATCCATAGGTAGCGCTAGCGTTTGAGGTCGCGGTAGAAATTTTCGTGAGGACCGACAGCTTCGAGATACACGAGCCGGATGCCGTCATCTCGAGTGTAGCCCATCAGGTCAAGGAGAGTGCCACCCTCTCCGTCGGCAACTCGGACGGTGTGTATCGTGTGATAGGTGGCGCACCTCGGTCGAAGTGAGACTGCGGCAGTACCGGTCAAAGCGCACGTTCAAAAAAACATGAATTTCATGCAAAATAATCTCTGGGAATTCATGGTTTTTTTTGGATACACGAACAGTAGGAACGCGTCGATGACAGAGAGGGAAGGAAGCGCCGACCTTGGTCAGATCGGTATCGCTGCCTTGGCGCTAGACCGCAAACTGGACGCGGTCAAAGCTTACGCATACCGCGTGATCTTCGACCAGCAACCTGACGGACCGAGCTTTGCCAACCCAACCGAAGAAGACCCATTCCGAAGGATTCGACGTGCGGCGAATCAGCTCCGCTATGCCAACGACCATGTCCCCATCACCAACCTGGATGCCTGGAACGTGGTGTCGTTGGTTCCGCTGAACGTACGGTTTTCCGACTGGAAGGGCCTCAAGTGCCGAGTCATCGACGAGCGCGTCGTAGTGCTCAGAAGCGAGAACCCTTGCGAGCGCGAAGCCATCCAACGGCTGCTCAATCAGTCGCTGATGCAAGGTGCGATGGCTCTGGCCAAAAGCAAAGGAAACAGTATGGAGGCGGGCTATGGGACTGACGACCGCGTCGAACTGAGAGAATTGACCCCATCCGATCGCGTCCCGATTCGCGGTACCTATCTCGAAGCGTTCAAGACGGTCACCCTGATCCCCGAACTCCTTCCAGACGGCACGGCGCTCATTACCTTCAACGTACGCCATCGCCTCATTCCCACACCGAATATCACCATGGACTGGGTGATTCGCCGCAGGCCGCAGTGGCTGGAAATCAACGGCATTCGCCGGGTGAAGACTAGCGGCTTCCTGTTGATACCACGTCATGGTTTGGCCGTGTATAAATAACCATCGACTAAAGTATTTTTTTGTTCCTATTTATTCTGGTTTTGATCCAAGTCAATTCCACATTGTTCTTTGAGCGATTTTTTTACTTCGAAAAAAGTTCTTTCCGTACTTTTCTTTACGTAAAATACTCGAATGAAACGAAAAATAAAATAGATTGGCGCATAAATAAGGAAGATATTGAAAACACTAGTGACGAATGCGCCAAAATGTTCCCACTGTATCTCAGGAGGTGTCATGACTACTACTGCTATCAAGAAAGTGCGCAAATGTGCGCACGGTTCTCTTCCTGCCCCGACGGGGCTTGCTGACCACATTCGTACCTGACAGGCGTAACTTTCCCGACTACGGTAGAGACCCCCTCTACCGCAGCGCCGCCGTTACCGGTCGGACTCGCCACGGGTAGGGCAGTTGCGGTTGCCAGCCGTTTCAAGTTAAGCGCCGCGTTGAGATCACGGTCGTGGCGCGTGCCACATTCCTGACACACCCATTTTAAAATATTTTCTCGCGTCTGACAAGAATTTTTCGATACGCTGTTTGTACTGCATATTTGTTACGCACTCCTTTTCTTCAGGCATAGTTGTTGATGTTGAACTCATACCAGATTGGCAAAGCTCCGATAATGTCACTTGTAATTTGACTGGGATTGACGAACTGATCGTTATTTGCAGCATAAGCAAAGCTGCGGTTTTCGTCGGTCACGTATTCTACGTCATACAACCGAACGTATTGATCGCCCGTCTCTCTTCGTCCGATCGTGACAGCGGCAATGGCACCGTCTCAAAACGAACCGCTTTGGGTAGCGTGCGCGCCCAAGCAACGATCGGCCCATGAAACCGCTGACACACATGACACGTGTACGCAAAAAACTCGACAACCTTTTTGGAATCTTGAACGATCGGCTTATCAAGCGTGCGAAACGGCTCAGGCGGTTTGATACCAGGCGCATAAGACATTTGCGGCGGCACGGGCACGGTTTGCGCAAAAATCTTCGTACTCACAAGACTCAAAGCCCCCAAAATAAAGGAACGTTTTGAACAACGCATTGTTTTTCTCCAAAAAAATCAGTCGTCTGTACCCAAAGACAAAGAGCCAAAAGGTATATACCAAGGCATTGCATATTTTGCATAACCGAAAAAATCTTCATGGTTGTTATGATGCGTATCGTCATAACAAAATGTATACGTATTTGTATTATGTTTTTTATTCAGTGCATCAAGCATCCCTTGGATCGCTTCTTTAGGCACATTGCGTTTCGTCATGTATTCAACCAAATAGAATTGTAACTCATAATCTCGTAATGCGCTAGATATACCATAACTAAAAATTGCAATCAAGGCAAGTGTAAAAACAGCAATCATTTTAAAACTCCTTGTCTAATTTGACAGTGTCACAAAAAACGCTACACTACCATGTGCCCTGTTTTTTCGAAGGAGCTCCGCGATGACACCGGCTGACGAACTGGAATGGTACCTCACAGAGCTTACTGAAGTGCTGGGCCACGCCGATCGACATGCAGGGCTCAGGGACTACTGCCGGGGGCTTCTTTTGCCGATTGCGCGCAAAAGCATCGAACCCATTGCCGCGCACCTCGACCCCGAGCGGGTTCTAGCCTAGCATCAGGCGCTGCACCACTTCGTGGCGAAATCCCCGTGGCCGGACGAACCAGTGTTGCGCAAAGTGCGCGAAATCGTCTTTCCCCACTTAGCGCTTGCCACAGGCGTTCCTCCAGGGGTGGTGCTAGCCGATGCGGTTTATGGCGACACCACCCATTTTCGCGACCAACTCACCGCGTGGGGCCTGCGCTACGCGGTAGCGGTACGAGAATCGACCACCATGTGGCCGCCTGGGGTAGAGCCCTTGCCACCGGAACCGTACACAGGACGGGGGCGGCCCGCCAAAAACCTACGTCGTCGCCCTGGGCACGAACCGGCGTCGGTCAAAGCGCTGGCGCAAAGCCTCCCACAAAACGCCTACCAAACCGTCACCTGGAAAGAAGGTAGCAACACCCCTTTGCGCTCACGCTTTGCCGCGGTGCGGGTGCGCGCTGCGCACCGTGACTATTGGCGCGCTACCCTTCGCGAACCCGAATGGCTACTCATCGAATGGCCAGAAACCGAAAGCGCACCGAGCCACTACTTTCTTTGCACCCTTCCCGAGAACTACTCCCTGACGCAGCTCGTTTATACTGCCAAGATGCGCTGGCGCATCGAGCGCGATTACCGTGAGCTCAAACAAGAAGTTGGGCTAGGTCACTACGAAGGGCGCAACTGGCGCGGGTTTCACCACCACGCCACACTCACGATCGCTGCCTATGGGTTTTTGCTCCTACAACGACTCAAAGGCTGGAATAAAAAAAACGGTATCTTCCCACAAGCGCCTTCCTTACCCCCAGGGTATATCCCACGGGGTCGCCCCAAGAGCGCAACGCCACGTACCCGACTCGATCGCAACGATTCGTCATGGGATTGCGCAACAGATCGCCCGAGAGCTCCTGCGATGTCCCTGCTGCGGGCGAGCGCGTAGGTAGGGGGTGGGAAGGTGAAAGGTTTTTGTGACACAGTCAAATTAAGGAGAACATCATGATCATAAAACACGAAGCCTTGTATTTTGTTTCTTCTGTTTCCAATTATATTGCTTATCATATTCCAGTGGACGTTCAATCGGCATGGTATGTCTTGATCGTTTCCATTATTTTTTTCTTTGGCATAGTGCTTAAGTTTCATTTTGCAGCTCTTCGTCGTGCTAAACAATTTTCTGCTGCTCTTGAAACCGCTATCTATTGTCTGCTAGTCATGCCAAGTTATGACCCAAAATATGCTCCACTTTTTTTAATGATTATCTTGCTTTGTCTAGCTCATTATTTTTCCAAAAAAATTGCTTATTTTTTCTTGAGGCTAAAATAAGAAAAGCGGGGAACGCTCCCCGCTTTTGTTTTTTTGGTTTATTGTTCTATGAACGACTTGATGTGTCAAGAAGGATGCACCGAACTTCTTTCGTAATCGATACGCCAGCTGTGCCGAACGGATTTCTTGAGTTGTGCAAACGGACGAAGTTCGCCTGGCGAGCATCGAGGATCAAGACGCGGGAAATCCACAAAAACTGTGGATCGTGTTGTTGATTGCTGCGTAACCACGGCTTGGCGCCGAATGATTTTGTGACGATCACCGCGTGACCGCCAAGGTGGTCGCGCTACTCAAAGACCTCATCGAGCGTTTGCGCGTCGAGCACCCGATCGAGCCAGCGCTCGATCTCCTCGCGGGTTGCGGTGCTCAAGCGCACCTGCACTGCTTCCGGCAACGGCCCGAAGCGTTTGGTGAGCTGCCGCTGCAAGGTTTGCAGCTCACCCAAATAGAGCCCTTCTTCTTTGCCCTCTTCGCGACCTTGCTGCAACCCCTGCTGCAACCCCTGTTCCCACCACTCCTTGGTCCAACTCTCGATGCGTTCGGCCAACATCGTATCGACCTCCAGTAAGTCCGCAACGTCAGGTACCTCGACCGTGCCTTTCTCCATTTTACGTCGCAACAGCCGCAGTAACCACCGGGTGAGACTAAAGCGCAGCGGCTTCTGTTCCGGTTCGGAGAGCCACTCGATCAGTTCCTGAACCACATGGCGCATATCCTCGGGGCTACGCGAATGCTCGAGCCGAAAAAGGGCTGCGGCAAGGTTACGCTTCGTGAGTTCTTCGGGCAAATAGCGCCCCTCGTCGATCAAGAGGTAGCGCGCTTGCGGTTGCCAGCGTCTCAGTTGCTCAGGCCCATGCGCGATCAATTCGCCGATTTCCTCGGCGGCGTTCCAACGGGGCATGCCGTTATAGAGCACGATCGGCAGTACCGGTGGCAACTTCCCTTCAGGCGTCAATTCGTTGCGGCGCACCAGATCCTGATACAAAAGCCCGAGATAGACGAGCATGCGCAGCGCCATCCAGCGATCGGGCTGCGCCTGAAACTCCAACAAGAGATAGACGTAGAGCCAGTGGTTCTCGAAGCGCACCTTCCAGACCATATCCTCATGGCGCGCATCGCCCTTGTCGGAGACATAACTGGCGTTTACCCGCTCCAGGGTCGAAAAGTCGAGCGTCTGCACCCAAGGTTCGGGAACGAACCCGATGAGGAGATCGCGCACCATCTCGGGATGGGCAAACAGGAGCTTGTAGCCGGTGTCGTGCTCTTGGGTCATGGCGTGGGCGAGAAACGAAGAACCGAACCGATTCGCCGGTGCAGTGGCTCATGGAAAACCATAAAGAATGCCAAAGGTATTAGACAAGTACAAGGGGGTGGGTCAGTTTTATCTGGCCAAAGTGGGTCAAAAATCGTGGCCATCGACAGCCAGATCATTGATAGACGCTGCTTCTGTGGCCGATCCTGATTACCAGGACACGCACGTTTTCGTCTTCGATGCTGGCGATGATGCGCCAGTCACCGACGCGGTATTTCCAAAAAGTCCCTAAGGCAGACCCCTTGAGAGCCTCACCGATGCTGCGTGGATCATCAAGATTGGCGACGCGATCTTCGAGGAATGATCGGATCCGGCGCGCGACCTGAGCATCGAGGTTCTGGATATCCTTCTTTGCTGCGCGGGCGTATTCAATCCGCCACACCATGCCAGAACTCCGCACCGTCGATCACGTCGTCCTTGCCAGCGCGGATGTCGATCAATCGCTGCTCAGCAAGATAGAGATCTTCAAGGTCGTCGAGATGTTCGAGGATGGCTTCGCGAGCATAGAAAGTCTTGGTGCGACCAGTTGCTTTTGCCAGGTTTTCTAGGCGGGCTTCCACCTCAGCAGGCAATCGGATTACAAGCATAAGCCGTTCCTTTGCTAAGAATACATGTATAGTAATCGCTTGCGATTAGACAATCAAGTCCATTCGCCTCCCATGGGATAATCGTCAGCAGATGGGTCCGCCGCGCGGCTGACCAGATTTATCGGGGGCGGAACAATGGTACCTTGGGGTTTTCGCTCGATTGCCTGTACATGTAACATGTTACAATGTAACATGTTACATATCGATTGGGGAGCGATGATGGCAGTACCGGTCAAAGCGCGCGTTCAAAAGTATCGCGACACGCTGCGCCGCTCAGGTTTGCGTCCGGTTCAGATCTGGGTACCGGACACCCGCCGCCCAGACTTTGTAGAAGAGTGTCGCCGCCAGTGTCTGCTCGTGACCCAGGCAGATGCCGCTGATACGCAACTCCAGCAACTCATGGATGAAGCCTTGGCGGACGTAGATGGCTGGCAAGCATGATGCGCGGCGATTTGGTAACCATTGCGACACAGGGCGACTTTGGCAAGCCAAGGCCAGCGTTGGTGATCCAAGCCGACCCATTCAACGCGCTCAGCAGCATAACCGTCTTGCCTGTTACCAGTACCCTTGTGGATGCTCCGTTGTTGCGCGTCACCGTTGAACCAACCCCGGAAAACGGCTTGCAGAAACGATCACAGGTGATGGTAGACAAAATTGTGACCGTGCGCCGGGACAAAGTCGGTCAGGTCATTGGACGGATCGATGCGACCACGCTGACAACGATCGAGCGTTGCTTGGCTGTCTTCTTGGGGATCGCAAAATGATTGGAGCTATAGTCAAATCTGGTGTATGACCTGATCAGGCGGCGTTCCTACTTTCGTCGGTTTCGTTGTTACTACAGACTTCCGCCCCGTCTCGGAACGGTATGCCTTCGAAGACCTTGGTCAAAGAGTTGAACCCTCGGATCCGCCGCCAGCGTCTCTCCGCACTCATTCCCAGTTTGTACAACATCGCCAGCATGGTGTTGCAGCTCACTCAGCCCTTGGCCTGGTCACTGCGGTGACAATCGTGGCAAATGCCGACTCAATGGGGTTCGTCGTCCGGATGTGTACCCAGTGCTCGGCTGGGAAATCGAAAAAGGCGAGAAGCGCCTCTCGGTCCTGCTCCAGGCAGGCAACGGCCTTCGGGTACTTGGCCCGGTAGGTCTCTACGAACTGGTCGAAGGCTCTCTGTTTCGTACTTTGCCAGCATCTAGGTGAGCTCTGCCTCGATCGCTTGCTGAATCAGTCACCGGGCGCCATCGCGAAGTAACTCCGACAACGGATCCTCGACACCCTCTGGCATCGGAAAGGAAACGATGTTATCTTCGCTCATGGTGGCGCACTCCTTTGCTGTTTATCCTTTGGCAAAACCGATTTCAGCAGAGTACGTCGCCTTTTCCGATCACCGCTCATACACCAGTTTCGAGTATAGCTCTGCCGAACATGTTACAATCTGATTGGCCGAAAAGACCCTGTCAAGGGCTCAGCCGCAACGCGGTGGCGGTCCGGCGAAATCTACTCCAAACGTCGAGGAGTCTTATCCCTGAATCCGTGGTCACCAAAGTCGAAACCTTTCCTGTGAGCTGTCCGGCATGAAATTTTTGCCGGACAGACCGATTCATTGTCATGCCGACCATCTTTTCGGGGGTGATGGACCCGTATTTGCCCG
>Ga0207871_100522_pt1 | contig 12553 bp, 9 predicted proteins | sample Passage260A_FD_187371 | JGI IMG/M metagenome (GOLD analysis project Ga0207871, IMG submission 187371) | Cellulose adapted compost microbial communities from Newby Island Compost Facility, Milpitas, CA, USA - Passage2 60A (SPAdes) (version 2) ...
TCAAACGGCAAATCATATATCGTGCCCTGCGAAATATCCAGGTGAGGAAACCTCCTGTTCGCTTCGGCAACCGTCACCGCTTCCAGTTCAATGCCCTTCAGCTTCTCCAGTCCCGGCAATTGTTGATAGACAAGATTCGTCAACTCTCCTTCCCCGCAACCCGCATCAAGCACCGTGGTCACTTGAATTTGATCCAGACAATTCTTCAGGCTGCCGATAAAGCCGTTCATCAATAAACGTGCAATAGGGTTTTTTGTGTGGTATTTGTCATAATAATTGCCTGGAACATTTCCTACTTCTTTCATTAATGATTCCTCCTGTTCGATTTACATGAATGACTTGGCAGCGATGCCTGACACACATCATGCGCGCTCTGGACGCGACCCTGATGGTGCTACAGAAACACGTCTACCGTACTGGAGGCTCCGGATCTGGATGCCTCCTGCCTTATTTTGAAAAATAGACGCTGGTCCAGTTTGGTGAGAAGGCGCCAAAACCACGCGGGTTCTATTCCAGAACCAGAAGTCGGCAATCCGCTGGTAGGAGCCGTCGTCATGAAGATCGACAATACGGCCACCTAATAAAGAGAAAATGAATTTAAAAAATACGGACTTGAAAATGTATTCATTATTTTGGGGCACTTAAGTATACTGAAAACTAATAATTATTGAAAAGTGGGTTTCAGTTATCATGATAAATGCATTCTTGAACACATCTGGTATCGAAAAAGAGCTTTTGGATAAACTAATTTAGTTGTACCTTGCCAATTGCAAAATTGACCCCAATCGGATTGCTTCTGGCGTCGATATTTACAGAAACTACGAGTATGTCTATCCTTTGGATTGGCCTAAAAGAATTTTTGACCCTTACTTCCACTGTGTTGGACATTGGAAGTTCAAGCACCACTTGGCCTGCATTGATTCTCGACACATTTGGGTGCAAAGTTTACGCTACGGAAAAAGCGCTTGAAGTTCAAAAAGGTTTATTTGAACAATCTTGGCTCATTATATGAATTGGAAAAAAATTATTATAGAACACCAGGACGCTACCAGCCTGACATATACAGATAGTGCATTTGATGTGGTTTGTGCAATAAGTGCTCTTGAACATATTCCCGGAAACGGTGACATTCTGGCAGTGTTGAAACCGGGAGGCGTATTCATCTTTACGGCACCTTACGCACCTGAATTCATGGAATCAGAAACGGATCATTATCATCATGGTTATGAAAAAAGATATGACGATAAATCAATTCGAAACCGCTTTTCTTCATCCAAAAAATTGCATTTGGATGAAATACTATTTATAGACGGCCTTCATGAAGATACCGACTTGATCAGCGACTTTTGGTACAGGCATAAGTTATACAATAGATTAGGGAAGTATCTATGTTTATTTCAATGTTGATGTTTGAAACAAAAACCGAACCAAGCGAAAAATCAAGAGGGTTTATCGCGAAATTTAAAAAGTACTGATTCTTAGTATTAAAAAAACTTAAACGAAATTAATGGATTCCGCTTACGTCGACCCCGTAAGCTAGATGGCCTCTTGGATGGCGCCTTCGATCAAAAGATTGGCCGGCTGTTTGCCCTCCATGTTTTCTAACCGCCCCCGACTAAAAACATCAATCAATTGGACGGAACTCAAATCCAAAAAATTGAACTGCCAATTGCCGTTGATCTTCAGTGCCAAAAATTTCAGCTGGGGATTTTGCATAAGCATATGAAAAGACAATTTCGTTATTCCAATCCACAAGATCCTGAGGTAATGAAACCATAATACTTTCCATACCATTCGTTCTAAACTCGTATTCCCCAACTAGAGTGCCGTTGAGTTCAATATATAGTTTTTGGACTAAATCCGGAACACGGAATGGTGCTGCCTTAATAAATAATTGATATCCTTTATTTTGATGGAGCGGCACTTTAAGTATTGACTTATCGCCAATTGACCACCTCCATGAAACACCATCTTTATTTTCAATAAATGAGAACCCTGTTAATAAGGAATCAACATTTTTGTCATCCATTCTGATTTCTTTAATTTCTCTGAAGGGCTCAAACAAATAAAGAGTGTAACGATTCTTTACAGTGGTAGTAGGATACATGATTGTCCAAATTGGAGAGGCATCATCAAATATTATGGTGTTGTATATCTCATTATAATTTGGTGGTGAGTGAGAAATTATAAATGGCCTGAATAAATTCAATTCTTTGGAATAAAAATCTATGGCCTCCCTATAGTCTTGTTGTTCGAGCATCTTTGAGATCGATATGACCTTATAATCGCCGATTTTCGTAAGCAAAGGCACCAGCAATCTTTCCATATTTTCGGACACATCAAGAAACACAACACTGTCTTGATGGACATATTTTCCAATGTTTCTTAGCAAATCAAAACGCTCGGTTCTTTCTGGATTTTTAAATATTTGGTATGAATAAAAAAAGTTGAAGGTTACAATCGACACAAGAGTTAATGCTACAAGAAATCTGGATCTCACCGTATTTAAAAAAACAACAAAAAAGAAAATCAACAAAGGAATCAATACTGGAAGAAAATACCTTGAGGCATAGTAGTTGCTTGGCGTATCAATACGCAAAAAAGTATAGATGGACAAAACAAATAAAATTGCGAACGCTCCGAAGATCAACATTTTGCTTTGGAGAACTATCCGAGGTTGAATCAAAAAGACATAGATAACTGTGGGTACAACAATCAATCCTGTACTCAAAAAGATGCTAAATAGATTTAGGTGCATCAAAGAATACATGCCCTTATTCGCATACAATGCCCGCGCAGACCAAGACGAAAAGGGATCCATAACATCAGGAATCATTGATTCAGTCCATCCAAGGACATATCCCTTGTAGAAGGTATATACCAATATTAGAATAGTCCAGATTCTAATTGACAGAGAGATCAAATCGAAATTTTTTTTCATCATCTGTTTACACCCTCAACGTTTTTCTGAACAAAATGAGGGAACAAACAAGTCCGATTGCACCCATCAACAGCGTTGATAACAATCCAAGAGACATTGCATAACGGTCACCAAATATAGCAGAAAAATTGCTAGTGTAAATATCAATAAAATAACTCAAGCTGACTTTCCATCCATATGGAATACTGATTAAAAAGCCCGCAAATCCTATTGCTGAAAAAATCAGCAATGAACGATCTTTCAGTTTGTATCCAAATACGAGCGCCAAAAATAGAAGCGGTACATACATAAACGACGAGATATGTGCTAGACAAAAAAGCGTTACGGTCAAACCGGCTGTCACACAACCAAATGTTGATCTAGTTGATAGCATGTATAGTGTCAATACAAATAAAAATAACAAGAATAATTCGCTTGTGGGGTATTTTGTGAAATACACAAGGAGAGGAGCGCTTCCTAGTAACAGTACGCCCAATGCTGCATAGCATTGCTTTAATCCGAGATTAATCAACAAATAAAAACTCAAAAGCAAGATCATATAATACAATAAAATCATGACACCGGTTAATTGATTTACGCCAAATATTCCAGCCCAAAAAGACATTATCAGTGGCCATGCCGGATAAAACTGAAAATAATAGGTTGAATCATGTTTTGGATCGAAATAAGTGCCCGGCAAAAACGCACCACGATTTGATGATTTATCAACCCAAAGCAAATTGTCTCGATCATAAATATCCCTTGATTCTTCAGATAGCTGATTTCTTAATTCCAACTCATCCTTTAGTTTGCCTTCCTTCAAGTAATGAATAGCCGAAATCGAATATACTCCGGCATCACCTGTCATATCCACAAATTCCATTCTTTCTTTCAAAATAGGAAACATCAACACCAAAAACAATAAAATAGCAGGAAATAACTTAATCTCACTCGTAGCATGAGAAAATCGAAACGCGTGTTTCCATTCTTTTATTCTTAAAATGAGCAAGATGATCAAAATAGCTGCGAGAGCACTGATTATGAAAAATATGTTGTAGTGACCTACAAGCAAGAAAATTATGGACAACAGACACACAGAAAGCAAATAAATGCTGATAGATCGCACCAACAGTTCCAATGGCCTTATGTTGTTTTCTTTGGAGTTAATTAAAAGACTAATCATGAAGAGACTAATGCAGCTCAGCGCAAACAACAGATAATTCATTACTATGGTTCTCCTCAAGAATTTAATATCTTACTTTCCAACGAATGGATCATTTTCGCTGAAATTTTGTCCCAGTCAAAATACTCCTCAATAAACTTCCTTGCACGTTTCGTCATTTCAACTTGCCTTTCAGGTGCAGAAAGCAACTTTCGAATTTCAGCCCGGAAGTCTTTTGTGTCCGCCATGACGACAACATCTTCAGGAAACCCGTAACCCCTGGCTCCAATTTTTGTTGTGACAACCGGAATGCCAAAGGAAATATATTCAGCTATTTTCAGGTTTGTCCCCGATCCGCTCAACATGGGGTTGACCGCAACATCGGCCACTGAGTAAACCAAATTTTTCAAGTCTTCGCTTACAGCACCGGTTAAAACGACGTTTTCGGGAAAATTTCGATCCCTGAACGCACTATCTAGTCCACCCATAACGATAAACTTGCAATCGGGCAATTCTCTGGCCATGACAAAAATTTCTTCAACTGCTTCAAGATTCGGTTTATGCCAGCTTCCGATGAACACGATGATCTTTTCTTCTGCTATGCCGTACTTCTCTTTGTTTCTAATTCTTTCATGCCGATCAATGTAAGGCTTTTTTTGAACATCTACACCATTCGGTATCGTAATCGTTTTTTCATGTTTTATTTTGTATAGATCGATCAGTCTGGCCCTGTCCTCTTCTGAGCAGGCAATGACAAGATTGCTGAATTGACAGGCACTGTTTTCAATTTGAAAAAGTTTATCCAGCAACTTTTTCGTTGTGGCATTAGTCGGATACATTGCTTTTTTCAAATCATATTCCACGTTCTGTGAGTCATAAACAATGCGTTTTCTATTCAGAAATGGTTGAACCTGCTTGAACAAATAAGGTTGAGCGCATACGATTACATCCGCGGCTTCGGCTTGTCTTTCCAGCTCTTCAAGGAATTTCGGTGTATATTCAATCAATTCGTGGATCACGACATCCGAAACCGGAATTTTGACATGTTTCTCATATTCCCATTCTCTCTGTTGATGCTGAGCCGATTTTTGAATACAGATTTCCTCGATTCCGTTCAGTTTGGCATGATAAGAGTTTTCGCCATGATTATTCACGCTCAAAATCGTTACATCAAATAGATCCGTCACTCTGGAATACAAATTGAAAATGCGCAACTGGCCTCCGTGCATTCTCGGAAAAACGGGATAGGTCGACAAAACCAGCATTTTTCTTTTTTTGGCAACATGAAGTCCTGGATTCTGTGATGGAACATTTTCTGACAAAATCGTCCCGACCAAACGCTCCCATGAAATGTCTTCGACCTTCTGTTTCGCTCTCTTCCCCATCTCCATGGCCAATTCGTGGTTGTTGCACAAACGTTCGATTTCTTTTGCCAACTTTTCAGGCGTATTTTTAGAGACTAAACCTGTTTCCAGATGAGTTACAAATTCCAGTGTACCGCCGGAATCCTCACAAGTGATAACCGGCTTTCCACACTTCATGGCTTCTATAGTGACCAATCCGTAATCCTCATCATACGGGACATAAATGACACCAAGGGCGTTTCTGTACAGTTGTTCCGTGGTCTGATTGTCGACATAACCCAAAAACTCGATACGGGGATCATCTTTGGCAATTTCCTTGATTTTCTCTTCATCAGGACCTTTACCCGCTATCTTTAGTTTGACGTTGCAGCTAGTCAATTTCATGGCCTTCACGATCAGTTCGATTCTTTTGGCATTATCCATTCTGCCGACCGTGAACAAGTAATTATCAAAAGATCCCTCCTGAAGATTTTCAAATGAACTGGGGTGATACACCACATCAACTTTTACTCCATCCGGGAAGTACCCATCTCTGTTTTGCACATTTTTTGAAATGCAAAAATAGTTGGCTATCCGCTTCGGTGACAACGCCCAGTCATCCATGTATCGGATAATCTTGCGTATGAAGGGTCCCGGAAATTGAAACAACTCGGCAGGAAGATCAAGATACACTTGTTTCAGTTTTTCGAGCAGCTCGAAAAGTTCTGAAAGATCCCGTTCATAATGCGGGTCATTATCGATAAATCGAAGTATGCGTTCAATGATTTCTTCATGAAATGTATTGACCTTTTCAGGCAACCCAAAAAGATGATACGTGTCATACAAACCACGGAGTCTGTGTTGAAGATATACCGTATGATTATGATGACGTACCATCCAGGCTGGATACTTGGTGGTAATTACCTTGTCAAAATAAGAAACATCCAGTTCGTAAAACTTACGATAGCTGTCGATCAAACTCCAAAAATCATGTTCTTTTGTCGGGATTTTCAGCAATTCAACCCTGTGATTCGTATGATTGTCTAAATAGTGATACATACCTAGCAACAATTTCTCCACACCGCCCATATTGAACGGAACCGGGCTCGGTGCGATTATTGCTATATCCATTGGATGACCACCCGCTATACGATTTTTTCAATCTCTTCCAAAATCACTGCCATTGTATTCTGCCAAGTGAACTTCCTGGAAAACTCGTACCCGTTGCGTCCCATTTTAACCGCAAGCTCTGGCGATTCTGCAAATTGTCGAATGGCTTCCGCAATGGCGTCAGATGTTGGTTCAACTATAAATCCATTGACGCCGTGCTTGATCAATTCAGTGTACCCGCCGCCATCCTGGCAGGCGATTACGGGCTTTTTGAAAGCCATTGCTTCAATTGCCGTCAACCCATAATCTTCTTCAAAAGCCGGACAAACAACACACAAAGCATTGGCATATTCCTCAATCAATTGCTTCTTGCTGACACGACCTGTAAAGATGACATTGGACTGATAGGATTGCTTTTTACTATCAATCCACAATGTTTCATGCGCTTCATCATAAAAACCGTTGGACATCTTTTTCCATACAACATCGTCCGGAATGTAAATGCCCTTATGGTGCGCATATGTTAATATTGAATCAATTTTCTTGAGATCGTCCGTCCTGCCGCCTTCACCAATCACTTTGCCCATCAGTCGAGGCAACTTTTTCATGGCGGCAACAAATAACTCAGGTCGCTTGGGAAATTCATGTCGACCAACCACAATCGGAAATTGATAATTGATTTCTCCATCATAATTATAAAAATCTTTTGAGATACCGGCATAAACGACATCCACATTGTCAGAGATTCGATTGTATCGGCCAATGCGTTCCTTGATATGTTGACTGCCAGCCAAAATTTTCAAAACTTTCGACAGGCTAATGGTATCGATTTCTCTGACAATTTGGCTGGCTTTTTCATGGAAGGGCCTGTTCAAACCAACTTCTTGAATCAACTCATTCAAGTCATAGTAGATTTTCATGTGATGATAAAACAAGCTGAGATGTTTCTTGTGGTTGACCGCGAAAGTGGGCGGCTGGGTACTGATGACCATATCAAATTGGCTTAAATCCATTGTAAGGTATTGCCAGTAATTGTCGATGTATCGAAAAAACTCCGGATTGAGGGAGTATTCTTCATCAGATACTGGATAGGGAATATGGTCCAATGTTTGGCGAGTTGCATCCACAGCAACGATTTCCGAAAAATACCCAAATTTTCTCAATTCTTCAACGAGGCGTTCGACAACTATTTCATATCCGCCTCTGATTTTGTAATCCGGTTTTATAATTCCAATTTTCAGCATTTCGGTTCACAACCTTATTTTTTTGCAATGATGGCGTAATCCAGATTGCCATAAACCAGCTCATTCAAACGTCTGATCCCTTCATTGAATTCATTGATGTTTCGGACAACATCCTCAGGCGCTTCAAGACGGGGCAGCCACAGACTTGGATGAATTGGGCTGGAATAGACCAGTTCGGACTCCCTAAATCCATATACTTCAACCAAATACTTGATGGTATAGGGGTGGACCGGTTTGACATGGGTCGGATCAACGTAGAATGTTTGATAATAGATCGACAGAGACAGTGGATTCGGTGATTCCATGATTAAATATGAACCGTGTTGCAATTTCTTGTAGGCTAATTCAACCAATTGCAAAATTTGAGAAAACTCCATATGCTCAATCACTTGTCCCATGAAGATGCCGCCGAGATGATTGTCTTCTACCGATTTGAGATATTCGATGGCATCTCCATACTGGACCGGCAGTCCACGGTCTTGGCAAAATTCCACCATGTCGCGGTTCAGATCAATCCCCAGGCAGGAAACACTGTTTTCCAGAAGCAGCTCGACGAACTCGCCTCTCCCGCAACCGATGTCCAAGACATTTTGCTTTCCAATAAAATATGGCAAATATGGCTTTTGCCGCTCCTTAATGTCTTTCATGCTTCCCCTGAATCGATTCTCAAAGTGTAAATAATCAAAATTCTCCGAGAGGTTGACTTCTTTGATTTCAGCTTGTGTCCTCTTTTGTTCTTGAACATTGACCGGGCCCATCTGGTTTTTCATTTTTCTGAGACGATATTGCAAATAGTTGATTTCCGATTTCAGTTGTTCACTGATCACATTCAGTTGATCCCGGACTCTCGATTCGGCGGACCGCAATTGCTGATGGTCGACTACATTTGATTGGATCTGTTCATTCAGGACTTGCAGCTGTCCGCTCAAATTTTCAAACTGTTGTTTGGATGTTTCTACAATAACTTGAATCCGGTCATTCAATTCGCGAATCCGTTCTTCGAAAGCCTCTTCAATAACTTGAATCCGATCATTCAATTCGCGAATCATTTGAAACCGATCATTCAATTCGCGAATCCGTTCTTCGAAAGCCTCTTCAATAACTTGAATCCGATCATTCAATTCGCGAATCCGTGCCTCGAAAGTGTTTTCAATGGTTTGAATCTGATCTTTCAAATCGGCCGTTTTTTCTTTGGACAATCCATGCACTGTTATGACCAGATTGGAAAGTTCGTTGATCGAACGCGTGACGGATGCGTTGAAATTGGTTTGCATCTGGAAAGTTTCGCTGACGTACCATCGCAAAAATTTTCTGACAACTTTTTTTCCGAAAACAATAAACCGGCCGATCCATTTCCGATGCGAAGTGATGGGCCGTTCTGCACTGACGTTCCACAGCCGATTGTTGTTTTGGTTCTCCATCTGGAACCGGCTGAAATCAATATCTGAATTTGATTCTGAATTTGCTGAAGAAGGATTTCGGAATTTTTTGAACTCATCTTTTTCTCCGGCATGATAACGGACGATTTGATTTTTCAAGTGCTCCATCAATTCTTCAGCCGTCCGAAATTGTCCCATGGCATTTCACTCCCTAAATGATCCATTTGTGCGGAATGTACGCGATTCCGATATCATCCTCTTTTGAGTGTATCCGGAAAGTCAACGCTCTGGTTATATAGTCATAAGGCGTGCCGTCCTCATGGTGACATGCCACGTTGACATAGTAGTCTCCCTGTACAAGACTGAGTGATTCAATCCGGCACACCACTTTTCCCGTCTCATGCAACGTGACCGGAACTTTGTCGATATACGTATTGCTGCCATAACACAAAGTGCCGTCCATTTTGAAGATGCCGATGCCAAATACCGGGCGCTGGACATCCGGTTGATTTACTTTATAGATGATTTCGATATCGATGGGCTGTCCCTTTTGAAAAATGAACCGATTTTCGCCCAAAGGATTGATGATCGAAGTCTCCTGTATGACAACCGCGTTGTTCCCCCAACGTTTTTGCTCCGTCGTTTGGTCCAGACCTTGGTTTTCAACAGTTGATTCGGCGGACCGTTCAACCGGTACAGCGGATTCTTCCTTCTGCCGGGCTTCAGACTGCAGCCGCTGTTCCTCGCTGGTTGTCAAGAAGTCGAGGTACTCCTGTATGATCTCATGGGGGTTTCCATGCTTGATCATGACGGCGTTATCCATCCAATAGATTTCATCACAAAGCCTTTCCATCACGCCGTTGTCATGGGAGACCAGAACAATGGTCTTTCCCTGCTGCTTCAATGCTTCGATTTGGCTGATGCATTTTTTCTGGAACGCATTGTCCCCGACGGCCAGGATTTCATCTATCAGCAAAATGTCCGGATCCACATTGATGGCGATGGAGAAGGCCAGTCTCATGAACATGCCGGAAGAATAAGTCCGGACAGGGTTGTCGATGTAATTGCCCAATTCCGAAAATTGAATGATGCTTTCCAGCCGCCTGTCGATCTCACGTCGTGTCAAACCGAATATGGAAGCGTTCATGTAAATGTTTTCTCTGCCGGTGAAGTCCATGTGGAAACCAGCCCCGAGCTCTATGAGGCTGGATACTTTTCCCTCAACCGAGATCTCTCCTTTGTCCGGCCTGAGAATGCCGGTCATCACTTTGAGCAACGTGCTCTTTCCCGAACCGTTTCGTCCGATGAATCCGACCATTTTCCCTTTCGGTATGGACAAAGAGACGTCTTTTAACACCCATTTCTCCTGGGCAACCCCCCTTGTCCGGAACAAAAACCGTTCTTTCAGTGTCGCAGGCTTGTCTTGGTATATTTTATATTTCTTCCAAAGGTTCTTGATCTCGATGGCGGTCTCTCGCAATTCGGTCACCCTCATATTTCTTCAACAAATCTGAATTTGACCTTGCTGAAGTATGCATGCGACAGAACCAGCAGCCCGACGGCCAGGATACCGAAGACGAGCAATGAACTGTCAGGGGCTTGATTGTAATAAAATATATCTCTGTAAGAATTAATGATAACGGACATCGGGTTCAATCCAAACAGATATTGATATTCCTCCGGAATCAGGGAAACCGGATACAGAACCGGCGTCAGATAAAGCCAGGCCATCAAAACAATGCTGAGAATATGCTCCAAATCACGGAAAAAGACTGTCAGCGCCGAAAACAAAAACGCCAATGCCAAAGTGAAAACAAATTGGATGGCAATAATCACCGGAAGCCATAGATAATGAATGTTTGGGTAATATCCGTAAAGAACAAGTGCGGGTATCAAAATGATCAGACCGTATAAATAATTGATCAAACCGCCCGTAACCACGGAAATGGGAAGGATCTCAAGAGGAAAATAAATTTTCTTGATCAGGTTTCCGGAGGCCACGATGATGGAAGAGCTGCTCTGCACCGCTGATGAAAAGTAATTCCAGGACAGAAGCGTGCAAAACAAAAAAATGGGATAGTGGTCAACTGGCATCCGTATAATCACGGAAAACAATGTTGAATAAACAACGAGCATCAACAGCGGGCTCACGAAAGTCCACAAAAATCCCAGTATCGAGCCCTTGTAACGGGTTCGCAAATCTTTCGCTACCGTATTTTTCAAAAATTCCCGATAACGATAGACGGCTTTCCAATCATCCAGCAACCGTGCGATCATCATTCTTTAACCGTCCTGTACATTTTTGCGCATTTCTTCCAAAACGTCCGCCAAAGTCTTTTTCAAAGGAATGGAAGGAGTCCAACCGAGATGATCCCTGATTTTCCTGTTGTCACCCACCCGTATCGGTTCATCGATCGGCCTGTATAAAACGGGATCCTCGAATACTTCGATCTTGCTGTTTGACAGCTCGATCAGCTGGTCAAGAATCGACCGAATGCTCGTGGCCGTTCCGGAGCAGACGTTGTAGACTTCCCCGAATGCGGTATTCTTCATGTTCAATAAACAACAGTAAGCGCGAACAATATCCCTGACATCGGTGAAATCGCGTCGTGCTTCCAAATTGCCAACCCGAATGACGGGTTCCTGCACGCCACTTTCAATCCTGGCAATTTGATATGCAAAATCGGGGATGACAAATCCCCTGCCCTGACCGGGTCCGGCGTGATTGAAAGCCCGGACATGGACCACATTCAGACCATAGGCTCGAAAGTAAAGTGCTGCCAGCATGGAAAGGGATGCCTTGGATATGCCGTACGGGCTGCTCGGTTTCAATCTTGCGGACTCGTCTATTGGCCGATCGCTGAAGCTTCCGTACTCTTCAGATGAGCCCACCGTCAATATTTTTACGGTATCTTTGACCAAACTTTTTCTGGCCGCTTCCAAAAGGTTGATTGCCAGCAAAACATTGACATGAAAAACCTGAGCCTTGTTTTCCCACGATTCCTTTACATTGCTCACTGCCGCAAGATGGTAGATTTGATCGGGCTTGAATTCGTCGATCAAATCCAGGATGCTGTGTTCGTCCGTCAGATCGCTGAAGACAACGCCTTCCCGAATTTTTTCTTTATTGCTCGTTGTGCCCAGGATGACTGCATGGTCACCATAATTGCTCTTGAGATGGTCGATCAAATGTCTGCCGACAAAACCGGTTGCGCCAGTTATCAATGCCCGCATATGGATGACCCCAGCGCTCTTTTTTGCAATAACGCCAGATCGCTGTCCACCATCATCCTGACCAGTTCTTCAAAGCTCACTTCCTGCCGCCAGCCGAGTTTCTCTCTGGCTTTCGAGGCATCGCCGATGAGCAGGTCCACTTCCGCCGGGCGGACATACTT
>Ga0207871_100523_pt1 | contig 12543 bp, 10 predicted proteins | sample Passage260A_FD_187371 | JGI IMG/M metagenome (GOLD analysis project Ga0207871, IMG submission 187371) | Cellulose adapted compost microbial communities from Newby Island Compost Facility, Milpitas, CA, USA - Passage2 60A (SPAdes) (version 2) ...
GGGCAGAAACAGCGAGATGAGAAAAAAGGTGTAGAAAAAGCTGCTGAACCGGACATAGCCCCGGGAAATCGGGAAGGCGGCGACGATCGACAGCAAGAGGGACAGCAGCGTCGAGACGGTCGTGTAGAGGACGCTGTTCCACAAATACTGGCCGAAGCGCCCCAGCTTCCAGGCTTCCGCGAAGTTGGACAGCCGGATCTGTTCCGCCAGGGCGACGGGATTGGCCAAATATTCGAACTGCGTCTTCATCGACACATTGAACAGGTAGAAGAGCGGAAACAGGTACAGCACCATCAGCAGCAGCACGACGGCATAGCGTCCGATGACGACGGATTTCGCTTCCTTCATCAGATTTCCACCTCTCTCCTGCGGAAAAAGACCATGGCCGCCACGGCGAAAATGAACACGAACACGAACTGGATCATGCCGACGGCCGAAGCGAAACCGAAGTCGGCGGAACCGGAGCCGAAGGCCGCCGCATACACGTTCCAGGCCAATGTGGACGTTTCGAACTTGCCGCCCGTCAGCACATAGATGATGTCGAACGTCTGCAGCGCGCCGATGATGGCCATGAGCATGTTCACCGTCGTCGCGGGCGCGATGAGCGGCAGCGTGATGTGGCGGAACGCGCTCCATCCGCGGGCGCCGTCGATGTAGGCCGCTTCGTACAGATCGGACGGGATGGCCTGCAGGCCGGCCAGGAAAATCGTCATCGAGTAGCCCATGTACATCCAGGTCTGCACGAAGATGATCAGTTCGAAGGCGATGTCATAACTGCCGAAAAAGTTCGAGCTTTTGCCGAAAAGGTTCAGGATGCGCTGGACCGGCCCGCCCATCGGGTTGAACATCAGCTGCCAGATCAGGCCGTTCACCGTGACCCCGAGCACGACGGGCAGAAACAGCACGGCCCGGTAGAACACATCCCCCTTCAGCCGGCGGTTCAGGATGATGGCCACAAACAGCGCCACGGCATTCTGGATGAGCACGACCGTGAAGGCGAAATACAGGGAGCGGCCGACCGCCCGCAGGTTGTCCCCCGCGTTGGACGCCGTGAAAAACGTCCGGTAGTTTTCCCAGCCGACGAATTCCCACGGAATGCCGGGAATGCCCGTCGCGTTCGTGAAGGAGAACACGACGGTGACAAGCGACGGGCCGAAGGCGAAAATGACGTACGGCAACGTCGGGATCATGAGCAGCGCGAACGGCACGTGGCGCCGGATCCCTTTGCCGAATGGGTACATGGTGCGTTCACCTCTGTCGGAGCGTCCGGGCCGCCCGCGGCGGGTGCCGGACGGCAGTGGAAGAAGAGCGGAACAAGGCGGAGCCTGCCGGACCCGGCAGGCTCACCCCGTTGGCACAAGATGCGGTTGTCTCACCTGGGAGCGGCCGCATCCCAGTCTTTCTGGGACAGCTCGGCCAGTTCCCGCGCCGTCTCGATCGGACCGGCCGGTTTGAGGAACTCGGCGTGCACGCTGGAGTTGGCGGCGTATTGGCCGACGTTTTCCCGGTTGATGAACAGCTGGTCCCAGGCCAGTTTGAACTCGCTCAAATATTGCATCATTTCGTTGACGAACTCGCTCTCCACCTCAACGTCCTGCGTCGGCAGGAAACCGGCGGCGTTGACGAACGCCTTGTAATTTTCGGGAATGCTCAGTTCTTCCAGGAATTTCAGCGCCCATTCTTTGTTCGCCGACTTCTCGACGACCATCCAGGTCATGTCGTATTTGCCCGCCAGATTGGCGTTCTTCTTCGGATCGCTGCTGCCCGGAACCGGGAAGTAGCCGAACCTGAGATTCGGATTCAGGCTGGCGTACGTCGGCGCGTTCCAGCTGCCGTCGGCCACCATGGCCACCTGGCCGGAAGCGAACAGGCTGGGCAGCGTGCCGTAGTCGAGCCCCATGAAGCCGTCCTGCGCGTACTGCATCAACACCTGGGCTTTCTCCAGCACTTCGATGGCCTTCGGATCGGTGAATTTCGTTTCGCCCGTCCAGAGCCCTTTGATGTATTCGAGCTGGTCGTCATGGATCGTCGCCTGCAGCCCCTGCACGGCCAGGTTGACCGGCCAGACGTCCTTGCCCGCGAACCCGATGGGCGTCACGCCTTTCATCGTCATCGCCGGCGACGAGATCGAACCGAGCGTCTACGAACTGGCCGGAAGCGACATTCCCTGCATCGGGGTCGATCTGAAACTGACCGGTCCGAAAACCGCCTACATCATGAGCGACAATGCGAAAATTTCGCGTATGGTGGTGGAGCATTTCTATTTGAACGGATACCGGGAAATCGGCTATCTCGGCATCGTCAACATGACCGGCGTCATGAAAATCCGGGAAGATTCCTTCCGGGAATCGCTGGCGTCCTTCGGCATGCCGGTGAACGAGGACTGGTTCGTCTACAGCAACGGATTTGAAGAGCACCAGGGGTACGAGGCGGCCCTGGAGCTGATCGCCCGGGGACGGCTGCCGCGGGCGCTGTTTGCCGCCTCCGACCTGCTCGCCTTCGGCGCGCTTCGCGCCTTCCGGGAAAAAGGCATCCGCGTGCCGGACCAGGTGGCGGTCGTCGGCTGCGACGACATCGCCGCCTGCCGCTACGTCACGCCGGCGCTCACCACGGTCCGGCAGGACAAGGAGCGCATCGGCCGGCTCGCCGCCATGATGCTGTACGACATGATGAACAACCAGGGCCAGACGTCGTCCATCGTCGTGGAGCCTCAGCTCGTCGTCCACGACTCGTGCGGCACCCAGCCGCTGTGGGACCAATAGGAACGAATCGGGAGGAAGCGGCCTTGCGGCATCTCATCCGATCTGGAAAAAACCAAAACCGTCTCCCATCGGCGGCGATCGTTCTGGCCGCCGTTGTTCTTGCGGCGGGGTGCGGCCATGGAGCGGCGGACGTGAATGCGCTTCTGGCGAAGGCGGACGGACCGGCGGTCACCATCGGGGAAGGGAAAGTGTTCACCACGCTGGAAGGAACCGTCTACCAGCCGCCGCAGCCGCTCGTCTACAAAACCGATCGCGTGAAAGGTCCGGTTCCGACCAACGACTGGTGGAGCTCCCTGGCCTTTATGCCCTTCTCCGGCGCCATCTATCCCCACCCGCTCGCCTTCCGGATCAACCCCGACGGGGTCAACGTGGCCTATCCGGACGTGCGCACCACCTCCGCCGGTTTTCACGCCCTGTACCGGCACGACGAGCGGGATCTGACGGTGGGAGGACGGCACTTCACGGCCGATGCGGGTCTTCTGGACGGCTTCGGCGACTGGCACGTGGACACGCTGCTGCCCGCGAAAGACGGCGGCGGCGCCATTCGCGCCACCGCCGCCCACGGCAGCCCGTATCTTTATTTCACCTTCGAAGGGGTGGAGCCGGAGATCACCCTGAACGGCGACGCAACGTTTTCCGACACCGGCCGTCCCCATGAAGCGGTGTTTGAAATCAACGGAAACGCCTATGCCCTCTTTGCGCCGACGGGCACCGCCTGGGAGAAAGACGGCGCCGTGCTCCGGGCCGCATTGCCGGAGAAGCGGCGGTACGTCAGTCTGGCGCTCCTGCCTGATGTGCGCCCGGAGACGGTGGACCTGTTCCGCAAGTATGCCTATTCCTTCATCACCGGCACGAAAACGTCGTGGACCTACGACGAACGGACAAGCCGCGTCGAGACGGCGTTCCGCTTCGAAACAAAGGCGATGGAGGGCCGGCGGAAGGGCACCCTGGCCGCCCTTTATCCGCACCAGTGGAAACACGCGCGTGACGCGGCCTTCCTCCCTTACGAATACCGCAGCCCGCGCGGGGCCATGAAGTTGGTCGAAGGAAGCGAATTCCGCACCGAGCTGGTGTATCCGGGCATGCTGCCGTATCTGCCGACCGTCGGCGTCGACCTGGACCGGCTGCGGCAATACCTGGCGGGGGAACAGGCCAGGGTTTTGCCGAGCCCGGAGGGGGAAGGCACCTACTGGTTCGGCAAAAACTACAACCGGCTCGCCAACCTCATCCCCCTGGCCCGGGCGGCCGGCGAAGAGGAGTTGCGCCGGTCGCTCGCGGCCGCCATTCGCGAAGACATGGAAAAAACGCTGAAAAACCAGGAGCCGCACCGGATCGTCTATTACGACCGGACCTGGGGCACCGTCAACCTCTATCCGACCCAGTTCGGCGCGGATACGGTGCTGAATGACCATCATTTCCATTACGGGTACTGGGTGTTCGCCGCCGCCGTGCTGGCCCTCGAGGATCCGGATTGGGCCGGGCCCGGCCGGATGGGCCGCATGATCGAGGCGCTGATCCGCGATTACGCCAACTGGGAACGGGATGGCACGCAGGCATTCCCCTTCCTGCGCACCTTCGATCCGTACGCGGGACACTCGTGGGCGTCCGGCAACGCGACGGACGTGTTTTCCTACTCGCCGGGCAACAATCAGGAGTCGTCCTCGGAAGCGCTGATGGCGTCGGCCGCCCTGATTTTGTGGGGGGAAGCCGTCGGAAACCGGGACATCCGGGATGCGGGGATTTTCATGTACGCGACGGAAGTCGAAGCGGTGCGCCAGTATAGGCTCGATGCGGAACACGAACATTTTCCGGAGGAATATGTGCAGGATTACGCGCCGATCGTCCTTTCGGCCGGCGGGGAATTCCGGACCTGGTGGACGAACAACCCCGAGGAAATTTACGGCATCAACGTGCTGCCGGTGCTGGGTTCCTCGCTTTACTGGGGCCGGGATCCGGAGACGGCGCGGCGGTTCTACGAAGACATGGAAGCGCTGAACGGCGGGCCGCCCCGGGAATGGCGGGACATTCTGTGGATGCTGAAGGCGCTGTACGATGCCGACGGCGCGATGGCGGACTTCGAGACGTCATACACCGTGCCGGAATACGGGGAAAGCCGGTCCCACACCCGGTGCCTTTTTTCCCGTGCGTCCCCTATCATCTGCCGGGTGGCCATCCCGTTTCGTCAGGCCTGCTCCAGCGTCACCGTGGCGCCGCTTCTGATCGTGTTTCCGATGGTGCAGGCCCGCTCGGCGACCACGAGGAGCTTGCGGCGGTACGCCTCGTCCAGATTCGAAGGCAGTTTCACGCGGACGTCCAGCCGCGAAAAACGGTTGGCGACGCCCTCTTCCTTCGAGGCGGCGGCCGTCGCTTCGATTTCATCCGGATCGTGGGCCACGCCGTCCCGGTCCAGCACCGTCCGCACCGATTTGACGACGCACAGGGCCACGGCGGCTTCCAGCAATTCCTTCGGCGACAGGCCGTCCCCGTCCGGCTCGCCGCTGCCGGCAACCTGGATGCCGGCGCCGTTGCCGATTTCCATTTTGCCGTTGGTGATTTTCACATAGGTCATGCTCGCATCTCCGTTTCTTCGATCAAATGGCAGGCCGCCTTGTGGCCGGGCTTCACTTCGCGGAGGACGGGAACCTGGCTGCGGCACGCGTCCTTCGCCAGCGGGCAGCGCGGATAAAACGGACAGCCGGTCCCGGGAGCCGGCTGGGCGGCCAGTTCCCCCCGCAGCACGATCCGCTCCCGCGCCCCCTGCCGATCGTCCGACAGGTCGGGCACGGCGGCGAGCAGCGCCCGGGTGTACGGGTGCAGCGGCTCGCGGAACAGGTCGTCCGTTTCCGCCTCTTCCACCAGCGTTCCCATGTACATGACCCCGATCCGGTCCGAAATGTACCGGACCACGCCCATGTCGTGGGTGATGAACAGCATCGTGAGGCCGAGCTCCCGCTTCAGGCGCTTGAGCATGTTCAGGATCTGGGACTGGATCGACACGTCCAGGGCGGACACCGGTTCGTCGCACAGAAGCACCTTCGGCTCCAGGATGAGCGCCCGGGCCAGGCTGAGCCGCTGCCGCTGGCCGCCGGACAGCTCGTGCGGATAGCGGAACAGGTGATCCGGCCTGAGGCCCACCGCCTCCAGCATGCGGACGGTTTTCTCCTTCCGCTCGGCGCGGCTGCCCAGCCGGTGGATGACGAGCGGTTCCTCCAGCGCGTCGCCGATCCGGATTTTCGGATTGAAGGACGAGTACGGGTCCTGGAACACGAACTGGATGTTGCGCCGCGCCGATCGGCGGTCTTCGCCGGCCAGCGTCCACAGGTTGCGCCCTTCGTAGCGCACTTCGCCGGCGTCCGGTTTCGTGAGGCCGGCCAGCATCCGGCCGGTGGTGCTCTTGCCGGAGCCGGATTCGCCGACCAGGCCGTACGTTTCCCCGTCGCGGAGTTCGAACGACACGTCCTTCACGGCCGGGGTCCGGCGGCGCGATAACAGGCCGCCGGATTGGAACGTTTTGCCGACGCGCACGGCCTCCAGGACGGGACGGCCTTGCGGCGGGACGGTCGCTTGGTTGTCCGCTTCACGCGCCGCCATCGCCGACCCCTCCTTCCAGCTCCAGAATGCGCCGGTAGTGCCAGCACTTGACGAAATGGCCGTATTCGGCTTCTTCGAGCGGCGGCTCCTCTTCCCGCGATTTGTCGTCGGCGTACGGACAGCGGGTGCTGAACCGGCAGCCGCGGGGCGCCTCGAGCGGGGACGGCACCGTGCCCTCGATCACGTGCAGCTTGGCCTCCCGGTCGGTGTCCAGGCTCGGAATGGACCGGAGAAGCCCTTTCGTATACGGATGCAGCGGCCGGCGGAACAGCGTCCCGGTGTCCGCCTCCTCCACGATTTGTCCCAGGTACATCACCTTGACGGAATCGCACAGCTGCTTCACGACCCCGAGGTCGTGGGTGATGAACAGCACGGCCATGCCCAGATTGCGGTTCAGTTCCGCGATCAGCTCCAGAATCTGCGCCTGGATCGTCACGTCGAGGGCCGTCGTCGGCTCGTCGGCGATGAGCAGCTTCGGCCGGCAGGCGAGCGCCATGGCGATCATCACCCGCTGCTGCTGGCCGCCGGACAGTTCGTGGGGATACGCCCGGATGCGCGTTTCGGGATTGGGGATGCCCGTCATGCGCAACAGCTCGACGGCCTGCTCCCGCGCTTCCTTCCGCGACATCTTCCGGTGCAGCCGCAGCACTTCCTCGATCTGGTCGCCGATCGGAAACACCGGGTTCAGCGAGGCGAGCGGATCCTGGAAAATGACGGAAATGTCGTTGCCGCGGATTTGCCGGAGCCGCGACATCGGCGCCGCCAGCAGGTCTTCCCCCTCGAACAGCACCTCGCCTTCGTATTCGATGGCGTCCGACGGCTCCAGCAGGCGCACGATCGACTGGCACATGACGCTTTTGCCGCAGCCGGACTCGCCCACGATGCCGACGATCTCGCCCCGCCGCACCGTCAGGTTGACGCCGTCCACGGCGGTGATCCGTCCCCGGTCCGTGCGGAAATGGACTTTGAAGTTGCGAAGTTCAAGCAGCGGCTGCTCATCCGATGGCGGTTCATGCAACGGCCGTTCAGGCAGCGGCTGCCCATGCGATTGCGCATGCAGCGGTTGTTCCATGTCGGCGGACCTTCCTTCCTTGCTGTGCCTGCAGGCTGCTTTCCGTTTGGCCGGCCAACGCCTGGCCGTACCGTCCTGGCGCCCGCCGTTTCGTCGGACCGGCCGACGAACCCGGCCGTCAGCGCCGGTTTCCGGAAAGCCGCGGGTCCAGATGGTCGCGCAGCCCGTCGCCGAGCAAATTCAGCCCGAGCACGGTCAGCACGATGGCGATGCCCGGAAACACGACCATCCACCACGCCTTGAAAATGACCAGTTTCCCCGCCTGCAGGATGTTCCCCCAGCTCGGATCGGGAGCGGGGATGCCGACGCCGAGGAAACTGAGGGCGGCCTCCGAAATGATCGCTTCGGCGAACACGAAAGTGGCCTGCACGATCAGTGGGCTCAGCGTGTTCGGCATGATGTGCCGCCAGATGATGCGGGTCGCCCCGGCGCCCTGCACCTCGAGGGCTTCGATGAACGTCTGGCCGCGCACCGAGAGAGCCGCCGAACGGACGATGCGCGCGATGCCGGGCGTGTAGACGACGGACAGCGCGACGATGACGTTGGTGACCGACGCGCCCAGCGCCGCCATCAGGGCGATGGCGAGCAGGATGCCGGGAATGGCGTACAGCCCGTCGCAGATGCGCATCAGGATGTGGTCCAGCGTTTTGTAGTAGCTGGCGTACAGGCCGATCACCAGGCCGGCGGCGGACGCGGCGAGCGCCACGGACAGTCCGGTGCCGATGGACACCCGCGATCCGTACACGATGCGGGCGAGCAGATCGCGGCCGAATTCGTCCGTTCCGAGCCAATGCTCCGCGCTCGGCGGAAGCAGCCGGTCCGTCACCTTCATTTCGGCCGGGTCGTGGGAAACGAGAAACGGGCCGGCAAGCGCCATCAGGACAAAAAACAGAAACAGGACGGCCCCCGCCTGCAGACCGGCGTTCCGCCTGATGCGCGCAAGGCGGATCCGCCGCCGTTCGCGGGAAAGCGCCCGTCGGACCGATTCGTATGCGTCCGGGTTCAGCGTATCCATGTTCAACGCTCTCCTTCCCGCGTTAGCGCTTGTCCAGCCTGACCCGGGGGTCGACGGCCCCGTAGAGCAGGTCGACGATCAGGTTGATGGCGACGTAGATGAGCGTGACGATCAGCACGACGCCCTGGATGACCGCATAGTCCCGCCGCTCGATGGAATTGAGGATGAGCTGTCCCAATCCCGGAATGTTGAAGATGGACTCCACCACCACGGCCCCGGTCACGAGGGTGCCGAACGTCTGGCCGATGACGGTCAGGATGGGCAAAAGCGCGTTGCGCAGGGCGTGCTTGCCCACCACTTTGGCCTCGCCCAGCCCCTTGGAGCGCGCCGTGCGGACGAACGGCAGGTTCAGGATGTCCAGCACGGACGCCCGGGTCATCCGGGCGATGAGCGCCGCCTGGATGGCGCCGAGGGAAACGGCGGGCAAAATCAAAAACTTCAGGTGTTCCGCCAATCCGGCGGACAGCGGCTTGTATCCCGCCACCGGCAGCCAGCCGAGCTTGACGCCGAAAGCCAGCATGAGCAGCAGCCCGAGCAGGAAGCTCGGCACCGCCATGCCGAGGAGCGTGGCGCCCATCAGGGCGTAGTCCGCAAGCGATCCCCGTTTCCAGGCCGCCAGGACGCCGAACGGAATGGCCAGAACGAGCGCGAACAATTCGGCCAGCAAGGCCAGGGACAGCGTCGGCCCGATGTGCTCGGCGATGGCCTGCGACACCGGCATGCGCATGAAAATGGAGTCGCCGAGATCGCCCCTGAAAAGCCCCGCCACCCAGCGGACGTACTGCTCGGCGATCGGCCGGTCGAGACCAAGCTCCGCGTTCAGCCGCGCGATCTCTTCCTCCGTCGCCTCCATCCCGAGGATGGACGACGCCGGGTCGCCGGGGGTGATATGGATGATCAGAAAAATGGCGACGCTCACCACGAACAGGACGGGAATGAGCGACAGAAGCCGTTTTGCCACATATGCGGCCACTGCGATCCCTCATTGTCTCGACGGGATTGAACATGTACAAGTACAAGCATAAAACGAAGAGGGTGTCCGGGCAACACCCTCTCCTTTTCGCGCCGGTATGCGCCGGACGGCCAGTCCGGACTGCCATCCTCCTGCACCGGTCCGTCCGGCTTGCCGAACGGTCATTTCGCGATGCGCGCGTTCCAAACCACAGGCGTTTCGAACAGCTCGAAACCTTCGAACTTTTTGGAGACGGCCACCAGGTCGTTGTAATGGCCGAGAACGGTGGAAGAGCCGATTTCGTACAGGTAGGCCTGCAGCGCTTCCCACTCCTTCCTGGCGTCGGCCGGCGTCGGCGCGAAACGGATGGCGGACAGGGCGTCCTTCACCCGCTGGTCGTCGAGGCCGGCCCAGTCGGGGTTGACCGCCAGAAGCTGCGGCGGGATCAGCTGGTAGCCCGTGCTCGCCAGGAAAATGTCCCACGTGCTCCGGTCGTTCTTCCGCTCCAGGAACGTCGGGAAGTCGAAGTTGTCCACCTTGACGTTCATGCCGATCTGCCGCAGCTGCTCCTGGATGACCAGGGTTCCCGTGTACATTTCGTTGTAGTCCTTCGTGGTGAGAAGGGTGATCTCTTCCCCGTTGTAGCCGGCTTCCGCCAGCAGCTGCTTCGCCTTTTCCGGATTGGCCTGGTTGTAGTACGCCTTGCCGGCCTCGGTGCTCCATTGCTCCTGGTTCGGGTTCATGTAGCCCGGCGCCAGGAAGTACATTTCCGGCTTGGCGAAACTGGCCAGCATGATTTCGTCGTTGTTCAGGGCCGCCAGCACCGCCTGGCGCAGGGTCGGGTTGCTGCCGAGGGCGCCTTCCCTCGTGTTGAAGAACGCCGTCAGCGTGCCGCCGGGGAACGTCAGGAGTTCGATGTCCGGCACGGCGGCCAGCTCGTCGTAGTTTTCCGGCGGAATGCTGAGCGCGATGTCATAAAGCCCCGTCTTGATGCCCGCGATCCGGGTGGAGTGGTCCGTCACGAAATGGAAATAGACGTTCTCCGTCGGGGCCGTCTTCCGGCCGGCAAATCCGCTCGGTTCGCCTTCGGGCGATTGATAGTCTTCAAACCGCGTGAGGTGGATGTACTGGTCCTGCTTCCACTCCACGAATTTGTACGGACCGGTGCCGATATACTCGGTCACGCCTTCCGGCGGCGCCGATTCGATGATTTCCTTCGGCATGATGGCCGGGAAATTGGCCTGCGACGCCATCACGATGAGCACGTCGGAAGCCGGCTGCTGCAGGGTCAGCCGCACCGTGTACGGGTCCACTTCCGAGAAGCTGGCGCCGGCCAGCAGCACTTTCGCCCGCGAGGACGTGACGAGCCAGCGGTTCATGGAGGCGACCACGTCTTCGGCCGTCATTTCCTCGCCGTTGTGGAATTTGACGCCCTGGCGAAGGCGGAACGTGTAGGTGAGCCCGTCTTCGCTCACGTCGTGGGACTCGGCCAGCACCGGCGTCGGCTCGTAGCTGGCGTTCAGCGTATACAGCTGCTCGAAAATGTACTGGGCGACATCCAGCGCCACCTGGGAAACGGTCATGGCCGAATCCAGCGTCGGCGGCTGGGCCGTCATGGCGATGTTGATTTCGTTCCGGTATTCGCGCGATCCCGCATCGCCGCCCGCCGTTTGCCCGCCGGCGTTGTCCGCGGTTCCGGCGCCGGCGCCCCCGGCGTCGCCCGCGCCGCCGTTTCCGCCGCCGCAGGCGGCGAGGAGCGACGACACGATGAGGATCAGCCCCAACAGAAAGATGGTTCTCTTCTTCACTCCCAATCTCTCCTTGCTGCGATGGATTTCTATGTACGGTTGACGTACGGCCGCCAATTCCCATACATTTCCGATTAGTTTAATCGGGTATCCCTATCCTAGTTAGTTTTCCCCGAACCGTCAATCATTATCATATACGATTTCTGTCGAAAACTCGAATCAAATGTCGATTTTTTGATGAAAAACGACCTCCAAGCTCCGCGATTCGGACATCAAACAAAAAAACGCCCGCGCCTGTTTCGGATCGAACGAAACAGGCGCGGGGGCTCTTTTCGGTCCGCGGCGCTTGCGCGGCGTTCGGCCGGACCAGCGGTCCGGCCGCCCGGTTTCACGTCTTGCGGAGGGGTTTCAGAACGCGACGTTCACTCCGGTCAGATCCTGCACGCTGCCGTCGCGGGCGCTCCGCGTGAACACCAGGATCGTGCCCGTCGGAGCCGCCGGCGGCGCGTCGAATTCGAGGGGCACCTGAAACTCGCCGAACGCGGGAGCGCCCGCCGACGTCATGAACACCCGCTCCCGGGTCACCGTCCGGCCGGCCGCATCGCGGATCAGATAGTGAACCGTCGCTTCGAAGGCGCGGGCCGCGCCGGCCAGTGCGTCGCCCGCGGCGATCCGGGTGCCGGGAAGCGGCGCGAAGACGACGATGTTCTCCGACGACGGCAGCGGCACGACAAGCCGGTATCCGGGAACCAGCACATCCGGCGAAAAACCGGGACGGCGGCTGTTCGCCCGCGTCAGTTCGCCCAGCGAAACCCCGAATCGATGCGCGATCCGGAACAGGGAATCGCCCGGCTCGACTTCATAAACGAAGGCCGGCACATGGATGAGCTGCGCGACCCGCAAAATGTCCGGCTGCTCCAGGCGGTTCAGGGCGACCAGCAAATCGAGGCCTGCGGCATACCGCACGGCAAGGCCGTACATCGTGTCCCCTTCCGTCACCTGATGCAGAACGGCGCTCTGCTGCGCCATGCCCGGCACGCGGACCAGCAGCTTCCGGCCGGGAAAAATGAGGTCCGGTTCCGCAAACGGCGGATGGATGGCGTTTGTCCGCACAAGATCCGGGTACGAGGCGCCGAACTGTCCGGCAATGCCGTACAGCGTATCCCCCGGGCGGACCGTATAGACCACATGGGTACCTGGAGCGATCGGCATCCGCAGCCGCTCCTGTCAAACGGGAATCGTCCGCGTGTCATGCGGTGTTGCCGCGTCGCGCGGGATATCCCATCCTATGCGATCCAAACGGTACGGGTTCATCCGGCCTCCGGCCACCGGCCGCCGCCGGGCGACGGGCAGTGGCGGTCCCGGAACTTGGCGCGCACGGCCACAAAGCAGCCGCAATGGAG
>Ga0207871_100525_pt1 | contig 12520 bp, 9 predicted proteins | sample Passage260A_FD_187371 | JGI IMG/M metagenome (GOLD analysis project Ga0207871, IMG submission 187371) | Cellulose adapted compost microbial communities from Newby Island Compost Facility, Milpitas, CA, USA - Passage2 60A (SPAdes) (version 2) ...
CCTTACAATGGCTCCTGACCCACTCGTTTTACGGGCGAGCAATCGCCGTGAAACGAGTCACTGAAAACCAAGGCAAGAAGACACCGGGCGTGGACCGGGAAACCTGGGACACTCCGGAGTCAAAGGCCAAGGCTGTAATGTCCCTCAAACGCAGAGGCTATCGGCCAATGCCGCTGAGGCGGGTATTCATCCCGAAAGCGAATGGGAAGAAGCGTCCTCTGGGAATCCCCGCGATGAAGGACAGGGCCATGCAGGCGCTATACCTACTGGCACTGGAACCAGTCGCGGAAACTCAGGCGGATCCAAACTCGTACGGGTTCAGACCCATGCGGGCAAGTCGAGACGCCGCGGAACAGTGCTTTATAGCACTGGCCAAACGCGACTCGGCCCAATGGGTGCTTGACGCTGACATCTCAGGATGCTTTGACAATATCAGTCACGACTGGTTGATCACCAACATCCCCATGGACAAGGTGATTCTCCAGAAGTGGCTGAAATCCGGCTTTGTCTGGCAAAACCAGTGGTTCCCAACGGAAGCGGGCACGCCGCAAGGCGGTATTATCTCGCCCACTGTGGCGAACATGACCTTGGACGGGATGGAAAGCAAGCTACGGAAACACTTCGGTGAACCTGGCAGCCAGAAATCCAAGAAATCCAAGGTCAACCTGGTACGATATGCAGACGACTTCGTGATAACCGGCGCCTCGAAAGAGGTTCTGATGGAAGCGAAGTCTTTGATCGAGGAATTCCTGAGGAAACGGGGCTTGAGCCTCTCCCCGGAGAAAACCAAGATCGTGCACATCGAAAAGGGCTTTGATTTCCTCGGATGGAACGTACGCAAGTACGATGGGAAGCTTCTCATCAAGCCTGCGAAAAAGAACGTGCAAGCGTTCCTGCGGAAAATCCGAGCGATTATCAAGGCCAACAAGCAGGCAAAGCAGGAAAACGTGATTGAACTCCTGAACCCGGTCATACGGGGATGGGCGAACTATCACAGCAACCAGGTGGCAAAGGAAACCTTCAATAAGGTAGACTGTGTCATCTGGAAACAGCTTTGGTCATGGGCCTGTCGCAGACACCCAAACAAAGGTGCAAAGTGGGTCAAAGACCGATACTGGAGACAGGAAGCTTACGCAAGAAAGCAAATCGTCGAAGGGGAAGTCACGACCAAACACTACACCAGAGACTGGGTGTTCGCAGCGACGATGAAGGATGCACGGGGTGAAGAGAAGGTGTTGAGGCTGGTAAAAGCCGCCGACACGCCGATCCGACGCCACGTCAAGATCAAGGCGGAAGCGAATCCCTACGACCCGAAATGGGACGCGTACTTCGATGAACGTCTTGCGTTCATGATGTACGCAGACCTTAAGGGAAGGAGGAAACTGCGGACGCTTTGGCTCATGCAGGAAGGGAACTGTCCGGAATGCGGAGAGAAAATTACGAAGGAAACCGGATGGAATATCCATCACGTCCTTCCGAAATCTCTCGGTGGAACGGACTCAATCTTTAACCTGCAACTCCTTCACCCGAACTGCCACAGACAGCTCCACAGCCAAGGTGGTAAGTGAACTGCCGGCTCCTGTCAAAAGGAGCTTTGCAGAGGCTTGAGCCGTATGCGGGGAAACTCGCACGTACGGTTCTTAGGGGGCGGGGCGGCAGTAATGCCGTCCTGCTACCCGACACCGGGAACTGCGGCGACGCACCCGGGTGACCAGTATCTTCCCCAACCCCGATTCCTGCCTGCGCTTGGTCTCGGCGCTTCTGGCCGAACTCGACGACGAGTGGATGACCGGAAAGGTCTATCTCAACCTCAACCCGTAACCCCGGCGTCATGACCAACACCACGGAAATTTACAGAAAAAAGGTTGCACAACCTGGTCACGACGTCAGCGAAACCGCTCGTGCCGGCGTCGTTCCTGAATCCCACCCGAGCGGAGATGAGGTATACTTGCCGCCGATTCAGCTCTCCACCGGACGTTTTTCCATGGTTTCACCCCTGCCGCAAGACCCCACCACGACCCAAGCGTTCACTGCCTACGACGACGAGATCAGCCTCACGGACCTCGCCCTCACTATTTGGCGGCGGCGGCGCATCGTGCTGGCGGTCATCATCTTGGCGCTCCTTGCCGGCGCTGCGTTCGCCTTCCTGCGCCCCCGTGCCTACGAATACAAGGCCACTATCGAGATCGGTACGCAAACGGTGGGCAAGGATGCCCAACAGATCGTGCCGCTCGAGGGCACCGACACCGTACTCTCCAAGCTCAAGGACGCCTACATTCCGGCGGCCATCACCGAGGCGATCCGGGAAGACGCCAGCCTCACCCATCTGAAGATCGACGCCTCCGTGCCCAAAGGGGCCACCGTCATCACGCTTTCCGCCAAGGCACCGAAAGCGCTGGAGCCGATCTATCTGGGTGTGATGAACGCAGCTGCCCAGAGGCTCATCGCCGACCATGCTCGAATCATCGATACCAAAAGAATGGATCTACGGCTGGCCATCGAGCGCAAGCGCGCCGAAATCGACGACCTGGACCGCCAGATCGCCCTGCTGCAGACCGACAGCAAACGCACCGAAACCCGCCTGGCCGAGACCCAAGGAAGCATCCAGCGGCTGCAGGCCCAGCTCGCCAGCGAGGGTGACGCGGTGAAACAGGCCACCCGCTCGGTCAGCAACGAGCCTGCTGCCATGACCATGCTGCTCATCGACAGCCAGCGCCGCTCCGCCCTGCAGTGGCTCAATACGCTGCAAGATACGGCAGTCGACCTGCAGCGGCGAAAGGACCAGAACCAGGCCAGCATCGCCGCCATGGAGCAAGAAAAGCGGATCAAGACTTCGGAAATCGGCTCGCTCGAAGCACAGGAAAAGGCGCTGCGAGAAACCAGGCTCGTCTACGGTCCCGCACCCTCGATCCTGCCCGCCGGCCCTTCGCGCAGCCTCATTCTCGCCCTCTCGCTGCTCCTGGGTGCCTTCTTCGGCCTCATGGCAGCGTTCGTCGCCGAATTCATCGCCAACGTCAAGGCCCGCCTGCAAGGCGAAGTCGGCGAAGGCGAGGCCGTGGTGATGACGAAGATGGAGAATGGGCATTAAACGCCTGCTGAAGCACAAGAAGTCCGCTGGCGCGGTTGCTATTCTGCTGATGGCGACGATAGCGGGGGCTGCTCTGAATTTTGGTGTGCAGGTGCTGCTCGCCCGGGTGCTGGATGTGGAGGCATTCGGCGCTTTTTCCTCGTCCCTGGCGATGGTGACGCTAGTTGCGCCACTCGCAGGTTTCGGAGTTTCTGGCTACTGGTTGAAGCTATACGGACATGAAGGGTGGGCGGCGCAACGCTGGCTTCCGGCCTCCTTTCGGTTTCTTTTGATGAGTACGTCCCTTGTTATTGTGGCTGTATTCGTCTGGGCGTGGCTCGGGCCCCATGATGACCTTATCGCCATGCTATTGGTACTTCTATCCACGGTGATCCTCGGGCAGCTCGCAGTCGAGCTTAGTAGCGTGAAATATCAACTCGAAGGCAAGTACGGCGGGGTGGCTCTATGGCAATTTCTGCCGCATTTCCTCCGCTTTGCTGGGGTTGCGGCTCTTGTGCTCGCATTGGGTCAAGAAAGGTTCGAGGTCACGTATGCGGCAAGCGTGTTTGCGATAGTTGCCATCATACTGTTAGTGCTCGGTGCTCGCCAAATGTTGAAGTTCACTCGTGCCGATTTCGTTCTTGAGGGCCACTTAGGCGTATTCAGTGATACGCGTGGCCGAGACGTTAAGTCGCCTACGATGATAGAAGTGATGTCCGGTTCCTGGCCATTTGGGCTGGCTGGCATCTTCTACCTCATCTATTTCCAGAGTGACATCATCCTCGTCAAATACCTCGTGGATGACGTTGCGGCGGGGATTTACAACGTCGCCTTTGTCGTGATGGCAGCGGTGTATCTTTTCCCCAGCGTTCTGTACCAGAAGTTTCTGTTGCCCAAGCTCCATCGCTGGGCTTACCATGACTCAGGCAGGCTCGCACGGATCTATCGCGTCGGGAATATCGTCATGCTGGCCTTGGGTGTTCTGGCTATGCTGATGCTCTGGCTACTTGCGCCGCCAGTCTTGCCATGGCTGTTCGGTGGCGATTATCGCGACGCCGTGGCGCTGGTCATGATTCTCGCCGTTGCCGCGCCGTTTCGGTTTTTGGCGTCAAGTGCGGGAGCGATGCTGGTTACGCGTGATTATATTCGGCTCAAGGTCAAGCTTATGGGCGGGGCGGCGCTGGTCAATATCGTTCTTAACCTGCTTATGATACCAGAATATGGTGCGGTTGGCGCGGCTGTGGCAACCGTTGTGACAGAGGTATTTACTGCCGCGGTATATATTTTTTATATTAGGAAGAAATTTTTTGAATCTTATGCGACTGAAAAAAATTAAAGATTTACTTAGGCCTTTCCGTGATTTCATTTCGTCTGTCTTAGGTTATTTCTATGACATGTTTAGATATCTTCGTTACTCGGGGTATCGCGGATATGTGAAGGATGATGAGAAGAGAGATTATAAGGCGGTAAAAATATACCATCGTCTTGAAAAGAGCTTAAGCTTCAGGGATAGGAGAATGGGTGCTGGGGTGCGTGCTGCTGAGGACTTGGTTCACTTATTATCTTCGCGTCCAGAAGGTTCAAGGCTCGGTTTTCATGAATGTGTTGGGGTGAGTGTTTTGCGTGAGTTTGCTAAAAGTTCGGGGATGCTCTTTGATGTTGATGTCTGGACATCAGGGCAAGAAATGCTGTCTTCTGCAGTCGGAGGAACTATTGATATCTCATCCTCCGAGCTAAGGAGGGGGGTTCTGAGCGACCCAGAAGGTTTTTTCTTCTCTCGATGGACGGTTAGGGATTACTCCAATGAGGTTGTGCCTAGAGATGTCGTTGAGCGCGCTGTGCGCCTTGCCATGAAAACACCATCTGTATGTAACCGGCAGGCGTGGCATCTCTATTATGTGGACGTTAGGGAGAAGATTGATGCTTGCCTCAGTCTCCAGAATGGAAACGCTGGCTTTGGGCATGAGATCCCTGGTCTAATGATAATCACATTTGATTTGAAGGCGTTTGATGGTGCAGGCGAAAGAAATCAAGGATGGATAGATGGCGGGATGTTTTCGATGTCGCTCGTTTATGCCTTGCATTCTTTGGGAGTGGCGAGTTGTTGCCTGAATTGGAGTAAAACGCCAGGAGATGATTTGAGAATAAGGAAAATCATTCCGATTAAGGATCATTACAATATTGTGATGATGCTGGGAATCGGGTACCCACGCGAGAAAATCAAGGTGTGTGCTTCGCCTAGAAAACCAATTGACTCTGTATTAGAGTATTGGGATTAAATGATGAAATTCTATTTAACAGGTCAGCGGACGTTTGGGAACCGCGGTTGTGAGGCCATTGTACGTAGCACGGTCGGGGTTCTCAGAAAGAGGTTCGGCGATATCGAGGTTTTGGTGCCTTCAGACGATATCGAGCGAGACTCGAAACAGTGGCCCGACGCGAAGAAAAAAGGTGTTCAGTTCGTTCCGGGGTACTTTCCTCCACATACGCGCTACTGGGTACATGCGCAGCGGCTCCCGATTCCGTTTTTGAAGCGCGCGGGCTGGCCATTTCCGTTCCCGCGTTGGGTCAAGGATCAGATCTCGTCCGTGGACATGGTGCTTTCGGTTGGAGGGGATAATTATTCTCTGGATTACCGCCTGCCGTCGTTATTGATGGGAATGGATGCTCTGGCGATGAGCCTGGGTAAGCCTGTTGTGTTATGGGGGGCGTCGGTTGGGCCATTCGAACGTGAACCGCACTTCGTACCAGCCATCCGAGCCCATTTGGCCCGCATGGATCGCATCTTTGTTCGTGAAAGCGTTTCCTTCGAGTACCTGACTTCCACACTTGGCCTGCAAAATGTGTCGCAGATGGTCGATCCGGCTTTTATGCTTGAAAGGGAACCGGTCGATAAGGAAGCGTTCTGGCCGACCGGTGCGCCGAATGGCGTGCTTGGGCTAAACGTCAGTCCTTTGATTGAGCGTTACAAACGAGAGGGGCAGGATCTACGGTCGGAGGTAATCGCGTTTATCCGCCAAGCAGTTAAAGAGTATGGCCTCAACGTACTTCTGGTTCCGCATGTGATGCCGCTGGATGGAGCGATCACGAACAACGACGCGCACTACATGAGACCCATTCTCGAAGCGACGACCGATCTCGGCAGTTCGGTGGCCATGAGTCCAGTGGATCTGAACGCTGCACAGATCAAGGACGTCATCTCCAGCTTGCGATTCTTCATCGGTGCCCGAACGCATGCCACGATCGCTGCACTTTCAACCGGCGTACCCACGATTTCCATTGCCTACAGTGTCAAGGCGCGCGGCATCAACCGAGATCTGTTCGGTCATGAGGATGTCGTGCTTCCGACGCCTTCCGTCAGCGCAACGACCTTGGGCGAGCATTTGCAGTACCTGATTGAAAACGAGACCCTGCTGAAAGAAAGGCTCGCCGATCGGATCCCCGCTTATAAGCAGGTCATCGATTCTGCTATCGGCGCGGTTGCGGAGCTGATTCATGGCTGAACGGACGCTGGCCCCCGTAAGTGTCGTGATTCCATGCTTCCGCTGCTCGGAGACGATTGACCGGGCAGTCGCGTCCGTCTATTCCCAAACCTTACGGCCTGCCGAGGTGATCTTGGTTGAAGATTGCAGTGGTGATGGTACTCTGGAAAAACTTCATGAAGTGAAAGGTCGCTATCCTGATGGATGGATCAAGGTCATCCCCATGCAGCGCAATAGCGGCCCCGGCATGGCGAGGAACGCAGGATGGGAGGCGGCACAGTATCCTTATATCGCTTTTCTGGACGCAGACGATGCCTGGCATCCACAGAAAATCGAGATCCAATATGGCTGGATGGCTGAACACCCCGAAGCAGTATTGACCGGGCACAATTGCGTTCAAATTGCCGAAGGTGACTGGGAGAGCTTAGGTGCCCGCTTTCTTCCTGAGGAGGTGAAGGTCTTTCCTGTGAGCAGGTTAAAGATGCTGTTCTCCAATTGCCTGCCAACCCGGTCTGTAATGTTACGTCGAGATCTTCAGCAACGGTTCGCGGCGGGAAAATGCCATTCCGAGGATTATTTGTTATGGCTAGAAATCATCTGTTCAGGCGGGGCGGCCTACAAGATAGATTTGCCATTAGCATATTTATTTAAGGCGCCGTATGGAGAGGGTGGGCTTTCGGCTCAACTGTGGAGTATGCAGAAAGGGGAGCTTGATACGTACCGAAGGGTTTGGCGCTCTGGCTGTGTTTCGTTTTCTGCTTTCGTGCTTTTGATTGCTTGGTCCTGGGTGCGATTTGTGCGTAGAGTTATTTTGTCATGGATGAGGGCGTGATGGCCGAGCTTGCCATTTATCTTGCGGGCGTGGCTTGTGTTTACTACGCTCTCTTGGTCGGTGCTGTTTCTGGTTATCGAGGAAAGCTGTTTGCGGTTATTTCGATCATTGCAATTGGTCTTGTTGCGGTTTTGCGTGGCGCGGTCGGGACCGATACGGCCAATTACGAACAAATGGCGGGTATCCTCCGCTCTCCCTCGGATTGGTACGGGGTGGAGCCAGGGTTTGCGGTATTGGTGTGGTTTCTGGGTTGGTTCACGGATTCGGACGTTGTGTTGGTCCGATTGATTGCAGTGATGTTTGTGGCCGGCTTGCTTGTATTTATTCGGCGAGCTGATCGGGACGAAATGTTTTTTTTGACGGCCTACTTTATTCCTGCGATTTTTTATCAGTATTCAATGAACGCACTTCGAATTGGGTTGGCTACGATATTTTTGTTGCTTGCGGTCCAGTATTTTCGCAGGGCTAGGGTGCCACAAGCGGTCTTGCACGTCATAGCAGGTTGGTTCTTTCATTACTCATTGTTGATTTCTACGATTTATTTGATTGCCAGTGCAAGATTACTTAGCGCTCGTTTTGTGATGTCGCTGTCGGTGGCTGGCCTGGTTTTTCTTGGCTTGGTGCTGTTTTTATTTGCTGATTATATTGTTCCCCGTATCCTCTCTTATCAAGGGAGAGAGCCGCCAAGCGCCTTGTCCGGGTTGAGCATTTTGATTGTGTTGTCTGTGCTGCTGGCGGGAGCGATGGCTTCCTCTATGGGAAGGGCGAGACGCGCCGGTTTTGTGATTATTACCGTAGTTTTCGTTGGCGGCGCGTTCATGCTGGGTCGTTACACATACGCTGGGCTGCGTGTTCTGGACCTGTTGAGCATTGCAGTACCAGCGTCATTACTGGTTCTGCATGGACAGGAGGGAAGGACGTTGAATTGGAAAACTAAATTGGCCTTCTTGTTCGCTGGTGCACTCGGCCTGGCATCTTCCCTGCGCGGATTTTTGCTTTCTGCCGGTGAAGGTGAAACACCGTGGGTGCCTTACGAGTGGATCTTTTGAGGTGGGAGATGTGGCGTTGAAGCCGTGCCTATTTGTGGCTCTTTATGATTTCCGAGAGGTTTAATGCGCCACATGCGGGTTGATTTTCGAGAAGTCGAGCTTGCCGGCAATCAGGAAGCCTGCGGTACGCCGTGCGTGACCACGGACGTGGGCGATGCGGCGCAGATCGTGGGGGAGACGGGCTGGGTGGTGCCGCCGCGCGATGCGGCGGCACTGGCCGAGGGGATCGCGGCGGCGCTGAAAGAATGGCGCGAACGGCCGGATGAATGGGCCGCGCGGCGGTGCGCCGCCCGCGAGCGGATCGTGGAGACATTCGGCTTGGATCGGATGGTGCAGGCATACCGGCGGGTATGGGGTGAAACCGTGGCCGAAGGGAGGAAGTGAGCGATGTGCGGTTTTGCCGGTTTCCTCGGAGCGGAAGCTCCGGATCAGCCCGAGGCAGTGCTGCGCGCGATGGCCGATGCCCTGCGGCATCGTGGCCCGGACGACGCGGGGGTGTGGTTCGACGGGCAGGCGGGGGTGGGATTGGCGCACCGGCGGCTTGCCATCGTGGATCTGACGCCGGCCGGGCATCAGCCGATGCGTTCGCCCTGCGGGCGTTTCGTGCTTGCCTACAACGGCGAGATTTACAACCATCTGGATCTGCGCGCAGCGCTGGCGGCCGAGGGCGGGGCGTTTGCCTGGCGCGGGCATTCGGATACCGAAACGCTGCTCGCGGCGCTGCGGCACTGGGGAGTAGAAGGTGCGCTGCAGCGGGTAAACGGCATGTTCGCTTTTGCGCTGTGGGACGCGCAGGAGCGGACGTTGGTGCTTGTGCGCGACCGCATGGGGGAGAAGCCGCTCTATTACGGCACCTGTGGCGGAGCGTTTCTTTTCGGCTCGGAGCTGAAAGCGCTGCGGGCCCATCCGGCGTGGCGCGGGGAAATCGACCGCGATGCGCTGGCGGCATTCCTGCGCTTTTCTTACGTGCCTACGCCGTACAGCATCTTTCGCGGGGTGCATAAATTGCCGCCGGCGCATTTCGTGGTGGTACGCGACGGCGGCCGTGCGGTGGGCGAGCCGCGCTGTTACTGGGATCTGGCACGGGTGGCGGAAGAGGGGGTGCGCACGGCGCGGGGGGATGCGCAGGAACTGGAGGAAGAGCTGGATGCGCTGCTGCGCGATGCGGTGGCCCGCCGCATGATGTCCGACGTGCCGCTGGGTGCGTTTCTCTCCGGCGGCTACGATTCCACCACCGTGGCGGCGTTGATGCAGGCGCAGAGCGGGCAGCCGGTGCGCACGTTCTCGATCGGGTTCCATGAGGAGACGTTCGACGAGGCGAAGCACGCCAAAGCGGTGGCGCGGCATCTGGGCACGGAGCACACGGAGCTGTACGTGACGCCGGCCGAGGCGCTGGCGGTGATCCCGAAGCTGCCGGAGATCTACGACGAGCCGTTCGCGGATTCGTCGCAGATTCCGACGTATCTGGTGAGCGCGCTCGCGCGGCGGCACGTGACAGTGGCGCTTTCGGGCGACGGGGGGGATGAGCTCTTTTGTGGGTACAACCGCTATACGCTGGGTTATCGCGTATGGCGCGTGCTGCGCTGGTTGCCCTTCCCGCTGCGGCGGGCTGCGGCCGCGATGCTGCGACGCTTGCCCGGGCAGGCGCTGGACGCGCTGCAGCGGCGTTTCGTGCCGCAGCGGCTTCGTCTGCCGGCGCTGGCCGATCGCCTGCCGAAACTGGTGGAGGTGCTGGAGCACCGCGATGGCGCGGCGTTTTACCGCTCGCTGGTGTCGCACTGGAAGAAGCCGGACGACGTCGTGCTCGGAGCACGCGAGCCGGTGACGGTGCTCGATGAGGCAGGAAGGCGACCACGCCTGAGAGGGCTGCGTGAGGAGATGATGTGGCTGGACCAGATGAGCTATCTGCCGGACGACATCCTCACCAAGGTGGACCGCGCCAGCATGGCAGTGAGCCTGGAGGCGCGCGTGCCCTTGCTGGACCACCGGCTGGTGGAGTTCGCCTGGCGGGTGCCGATGGCGTTGAAATACCGGGATGGACAGAATAAATGGCTGCTGCGGCAGGTGGTGTATCGTTACGTGCCGCGGGAATTGATGGAGCGCCCCAAAATGGGCTTCGGCGTGCCCATCGAGGAGTGGCTGCGTGGGCCGCTGCGGGAGTGGGCCGAGGAGCTGCTGGCGGAAAAGCGCCTGCGCGAGGAAGGGTTCTTCGACCCGGTGCCCATCCGGCGAATGTGGGCCGAGCACCTCAGCGGCGCGCGGCGCTGGCATTACTATTTGTGGGACGTGCTGATGTTTCAGGCGTGGCTGGCACGGTGGGGGAGGGAGTGATGGAGAAGCAATCGTGCGCATTGCCTTGATCGGCAACCAGGCGTTTTCTTTGCTCAATTTCCGCGGGGCGCTGATCGAGGATCTGGTGGCGGCGGGGGCGGAGGTGTTCGCCTTTGCGCCGGACTACGACGCGGCGGCGCGGGAGCGGGTGCGGGCGCTGGGGGCGGAGCCGGTGGATTTTTCGATCACCCGGGCATTCGGCAATCCAATGCGGGAGGTGGCGGACATCGTGCGTCTGGCGCGAACGCTGAGGCGCTTGGGCATTGATGTGACGTTGTGCTATATCCTCAAGCCGGCGATCTATGGCACTCTGGCGGCGCGTTTGGCTAGGGTGCCGAAGCGGGTGGCGATGGTGCCGGGTTTGGGGTTTACGTTTACCACCGTAGTGGGGAGGGTATCGCTGAAGCGGCGTTTGTTGCGCGCAGGGGTGCAGACGCTGGCGAAAGTGGCATTCGCCGGGGCGGAGCGGGTGGTATTCCAGAACCCGGACGATTTGGCTGAGTTCGTTGGCTGGGGGGTGGTTGAAGAAAGCAAGGCGGTGCTGCTAAGGGGGACCGGCGTCGACCTCGACCAATGGCGCCCGGCTCCGCCGGTGACGGAGCCAGTGACGTTTCTGCTCGCGGCGCGTCTGCTGCGGGAAAAGGGGATCGTGGAGTACGTGGAGGCGGCGCGGCGGGTGAAGGCGCGTCATCCGCAGGTGCGCTTCGTGCTTTTGGGCGGGCTGGACGACAACCCTGGCGCACTCACGGAAGGCGAGGTGCGGCGTTGGGTGCAGGAGGGGACGATCGAATGGCCGGGGCACGTGCCGGTGCAGCCGTGGCTCGCGCAGGCGAGCGTCTATGTTTTGCCTTCTTATTATCGCGAAGGGGTGCCGCGCAGCACGCAGGAGGCGATGGCAATGGGCCGGCCGGTGATCACCACCGACGCGCCGGGCTGTCGCGAGACGGTGGTGGACGGGGAGAACGGGTTTCTGGTGCCGGTGCGCGATGTCGAGGCGCTGGCCGAGCGGATGCTGTGGTTCGTAGAGCATCCGGAGGCAATCGGGCCGATGGGGGTGCAGAGCCGGCGCCTGGCCGAGGAGCGCTTCGATGTGCGCGAAATCAACCGGCGGCTGATGGCGCTGCTCGGGGTGGGGGGGGTGAGGCGGCGATGATCGTTCTCTTGATGGCGTTTCTGGTGAGTTTTTTGGCGACGCTGGGGGTGATCCGGTGGCACCGCTTTCATGGGCATCTTGCCGCCGACGATGAGTTTTCCGGCGTGCAGAAGTTTCACCGTCATTCGGTGGCGCGCATCGGCGGGGTGGGCGTGGCGATGGGCCTGACGACCGCGGCGCTGGTGCTGTGGCTCGACGGTCGCGGCATCGCGCGCGAGTTCGCCCTGCTGCTCGCGGCCGGTGTTCCGGCGTTCGCCGGGGGTCTTGCCGAGGACATGACCAAGCGCGTGGGCGTGGGAGCGCGGCTTGCGCTTACGATGGGCGCGGCGGCGCTGGGGTTTTGGCTTTTGGGGGCGGCGCTCACGCGGGTGGACGTGCCGCTCGTCGACGACCTGCTCCGCTACGGCCCGGTGGCGCTGCTCTTCACGGCGGTGGCGGTGGGTGGGGTGGCCAATGCGATCAACATCATCGACGGCTTCAACGGCCTGGCGGGCATGGTGGGGGTGATGATCCTCTCGGCGCTGGGGTACGTGGCCTACGTGCTGGGGGACCACCTGCTGTGGAACGTGTGCATCGCGAGCGTGGGGGCGATTTTGGGGTTCTTCG
>Ga0207871_100528_pt1 | contig 12486 bp, 13 predicted proteins | sample Passage260A_FD_187371 | JGI IMG/M metagenome (GOLD analysis project Ga0207871, IMG submission 187371) | Cellulose adapted compost microbial communities from Newby Island Compost Facility, Milpitas, CA, USA - Passage2 60A (SPAdes) (version 2) ...
GCGGGTCAGTCCGCCCGGCGTTTCGCCCGCGCCAGATAGCGGGCTTCGAGTTTCCTGCCGCCGTACCACATGGCGGCGATTGCGACGACGGCCATGACGATGCGCCAGGGCTGCTGAGCCAGCCGGGTGATGTCGAACGAGAGGAACGAGACCGAGAAGATCATGATCGCCTTGCCCATCAGGATCGCCAGCGCGAATGTTCCGAACCTTACGCTGCTCAGTCCGGATGCGAGGTTGATCAGGAAGGAGGGCGCGAACGGGATGCAGGCGAACAGGAAGATCGGCGTGAAGCCGTTCCGCTCGATCCAGCGGAAGAAGCGACGGGCCGAGGGGTAGCGGCGCTGCAGCCAGATGCCCGGCCGCCGGCCGATCAGCCGCGCGACCCAGAAGACGCAGATCGAGCCGGACACGACGCCGATCCAGGAATAGAGGATGCCGAGCCACAGGCCATAGACGTTCGCATTGACCGCGATGAAGACGACGAGCGGCAGGAACGCCAGGAAGGCTTCCAGAAACGGCAGCAGAATGCCGGGCAGCGGACCGAATTCGGCGTAGCCCTCGATCGTCTGCTTGAGCTGTGCCTCGTCCATCTGCCGCAGCTCGTTGAACCAGTCTGCAATCGATTCGAACATGTCGGATCAGCCGCTTTCCTGGGTGTCTTGCGGTCATCGGTCCGCCGGCGCGCGGCCGGCGGGTTCGGCGGGGCGGAGCGGAACGAGCAGGTAGAACAGGCCGATCAGGCCGAACAGCATGCCGCTGATGCGGACGACGTCGGCTTCGTCGCCGATCGTCGCGATGATGCCGCCCGCCACGGGGCCGATCATGATGCCGATCCCTTCCAGCGTCGAGAACATGCCCCACCCGAGCCCTTCCTGCGACTTCGGCAGAAAGGACGCGAGCAGCGCGTTCCAGGCGGGCAGCACGGCGGAATAGGCGACGCCGAGCGCGCCCGCGATCACCAGGCATTGCCAGAACGGCGGCGCCGTCGCGAGCAGGATCAGCAGCGCGGAGAACGTGCCGAATCCGGCGGCGAGGAAGGCCTGCTTGCGGCCGAGGCGGTCGGACAGCCGTCCCATCGGCACGAGGCCCAGCACGGTCAGCCCGCCGGCCGCGATGAGGATCAGGGAATAGGTGCCACTGTCCACCGACAGTTCCTTCTCCGCGAATGCCGGCAGCACCGGCAGCAGCATGCCGGCTCCCGCCGTTTGCAGCACCATGCCGGGCAGAAGCGCCCGCATGGCGGTCAGCTTTCCGCCCAGCAGCGCCAGCGGGCGGCCGGCCGGAATCGCCGCGGCCTCGCGCCCGCGCCGGTTGGAGATGAGCAGCGACAGCGCCCAGGACAGGGCCGTCGCCGCGACGATCAGACGGCCGACCGCGGCGGGCGAGCGGCCGAGCAGCAGGTTGCTCGCGATCAGCCCCGCCCCGAAGCCGATGAACCAGATCGTGTACAGGAATCCCATCCGGGTCGCGCGCCGGTGTTCGCTGACCCTCGTCAGGCAGACGATCCAGATCGGCGAGACGCCGATCCCGAACAGGGCGGCGGAGGCGATGAACAGCCACGGAACCTCCGCGTATTGCATCAACGCGACGCCGGTCAGCGAGGCCAGGAGTCCGGCGCTCACGATCGCGCGCGCCGAAAACCGGTCCAGCAGCCAGCCGATGGCCGTTTTGAGCGCCGTATCCGTCATGAAATGGGCCGTGATGGCCGCGCCGACCACGTCGAGCGACAGGCCGAGCATTTTCTCTCCATAGATCGGAATGAAGCTGGCCGCGACGGCTCCCCGCACGAACATGACCAGAAGCAGGATGAAGCCGAGCAGCGCCGTCTCATCCCGATTCGACCGGATGAACAGAGCTTTCACCTCGCCCTTCTCCGGTCCGGCCGGCGAAACGCTTCGTTCGGCCGTCGTTACGGAAGTTTGCGTCTTTTCGTACCATTATAGTCGAGATCGGGGCGAAAATCATCCGCCGCGGGCCGGGCCGGGCGGTTCGTCATATCAGCAGGCTGAACAGATGCGGATCTTTGTTCAGCTCGATGAACTGGACGCCCTTCTCGCGCATCCGGCGGATGAGCGGCTCGTAGTCTTCCGGCTGCTTCAGCTCGATGCCGACGAGCGCGGGGCCGCTCTCCTTGTTGTTCTTTTTCGTGTATTCGAAGCGGGTGATGTCGTCCGTCGGGCCGAGCACGTCGTCGAGGAATTCCCGGAGCGCGCCCGCCCGCTGCGGAAAGTTGATGACGAAATAATGCTTCAGCCCTTCGTAGATCAGCGACCGCTCCTTGATTTCCTGCATCCGGTCGACGTCGTTGTTGCCGCCGCTGATGACGCAGACGACCGATTTGCCGGCGATGCGATCCCGGCAGGCATGCAGCGCCGCCACCGTCAGGGCGCCCGCCGGCTCGACGACGATCGCGCTCTCGTTGTACAGCTCGAGAATCGTCGTGCATGCCTTGCCTTCGGGAATGACGACGACGTCGTCCAGCAGTTCGCGGCAGATCGAGAACGCCAGCTCGCCGACCCGCTTCACGGCGGCGCCGTCGACGAAGGTGTCGATCCGCTCGAGCGTGCGGATTTCGCCGGCGTCGAGCGAGACCCGCATGGCGGGCGCGCCTTCCGGCTCGACCCCGATCACCTTCGTCTCCGGCGACACGCTCTTGATGTAGGAAGCGACGCCGGCTGCCAGCCCGCCTCCGCCGATCGTCACGAACACGATGTCCGGCGGCGTCTCCGCGTCTTCGAGCAGCTCGAGGCCGATTGTGCCGTTGCCGGCGATGATGCGCGGATCGTCGAACGGATGGATGAACGTCATGCCTTCCTTCCTGCTCGCGTTCAGCGCTTCCGCATAGGCGTCGTCAAACGTGTCGCCGACGAGTACGATCTCGACGGCGTCGCCGCCGAAAAATGCGACCTGCTTCACCTTCTGTCGCGGCGTCGTGCCCGGCATGAAGATGCGGCCCTTCACGCCGAGCGTGCGACAGGAGAACGCGACACCCTGCGCGTGGTTGCCGGCGCTTGCGGCAACGACGCCGCGCCGCAGCGACTCCTCGTCGAGCATCCGCATCATGTGGTAGGCTCCCCGAATCTTGAACGACCGCACCACCTGCAAATCTTCCCGCTTCAGGCTGACGCGGGCGCCGAATCGCTCGGACAGCACGCGGCTGTACTGGAGCGGCGTACGCACGACGACCTCCTTGAGCAGTTGGTGAGCCTTGACGATGTCGGCCAGCCCCGTTCCGTTTCCGGTCTGCGTCAGTTTGTCCATGACGATTGCCTCCGCTCTCGCAAGTACCTGCAATAATATTACAGTTATACGCGCGCCCGGTGCGAATGTCAACCGGCCGTCCGTTCGCGGACGGCGGAATGCGGTACATGCGGTACGGGGGGATGCGGCGGACCGGAGCGCGCCGGAATCGTTGGAACGTGAAAGCGGCTTCGGCGTATATATAGCGTAGGATATCGGAGGAACGTTCGGGTTCGCCGACAAACAATTGTCATTTGAAGCGCTTTCTTGCGTCCGGTATACTGGAATGAGTCCGGATGTTCCGAAACGAAGTCACCGAAAGGCGGGAGTTGCCATGTCCGACATGTGGCTTACGTACACCGGACTGGCGTTCGGCGTCGCGGTCGCCGTCGCCGGCGTGATTGCCTATCTGCGCTTGACCCGCGCGGTGAAACGTTCCGACGCCGGCCGGGACGGCGGAAATCCTTCCGGCCCGAATCCGCCGGATCGGCGGACAAATGGTTGAATTTTCGCAAAATTCTTTGCATCCCGGCGTCCGCCTGTTATAATGGGTGCAAGGGCGGCATACCCCCTCCCGGCGAACATGCAAGCCGCATCTCCCGCAGACGGGGGAAGCGGATGTCCGCCGACAACGGGTGATGATATGCCGGCATCGTTCCGCGCGTGCAAGCGTATGGTGTAAACGGAACAGCCATTCAAGGAATTCGGGAGGGATGCGGCTTGGCGAAACGCGGCCACGACGAAGTCAGGGAAAGTCTCAGGGAGATGGCGCGCATCTATCAGCCGAAGGACGCCCGGAAGTTCGTCCGGGAATACATCCGGAAGTATCGGATCACCGGCGGTTATGAAGATGAGCTCACGTTGCTCGTGGAGCGCGAGCTGGGCAGGATCAACCCGGTCAACTGAATCGCTGCGAAAGCGGGGGACGCCGTCGACGCGTCCCCTTTTGGACTGAGGCCGAAAGGCTGCATTTTTTTCTACCATAATATATATTAATTTCAATTGCCTGTCCCGGTGCCGTCCGCGCGAAGCGGCCGGCGCCGGGACGTTTTTTATTTTCCGGAGCGGGCCTTGAGCTGCGCGAGCGGGGTCGGCAGCACATCGCCGCCGGCGAACTGGTGCTTCACCAGCGTGTTGAACGCGTCGATCCACGGTGTGAGCGGACGGCCGCCCCAGGCTTCCTTCGCGTATTCGATCAGCTCGTTCACGAATTCCCGGTTGGCGGATATGTGCACCTCTTCGACCGCGGGCGCGAGGGCGCGGACGCGGGATGCGATCGTCTGCTTCAGTTCTTCGCTGAGATTGCCGATGTCGTTTACGGTGAAATAGGAATTGTACGGCGTTGCGGCCTGACGGCCGTCCCAGTACGGGCTGCCCGTGTCGTAATTGTACACGCCGTCGCCGGAGCCGCCCATGTTCTGGTCGGTGCGCCGGTCGCCGCCGTCCTTCACGGTTCCGACGGCGGTCCAGTCCAGCATGATGCCGACGTACGCATTCCGGTCCGTCAGCATGACGACGGCGCCCGCGACGCCGTTGATCCGCGAGACCTCCCGGGACAGCGCGCTGCTGTATTCCACCCACCGGTTGTCATGCTGCCGCGGATCTCCGGTCGTCGAGCCGTACAGGCGCGGTCCGGACATCTTCGGGTCGTCCGCCTTGCGGGAACCGTAGTCGTACGTGCTGTCTTCAAATTTGTTCTTGTACGCCGTGCACCCGGCCGTCAGGACGGCGAGCATGGCGGCCAGAATGGCGAGCGCGAGTGTGCGGGACACCGTCAAGCACCTCCGAATCCGGTTCTCGTCCACGCCAGTAGGTTTCACGCCCGCGCCGCCGGACTATGCGCGGAACCGGCATACATAATTCGCCATGAAACCAGCGATAATGGAACTGTTGACGGGTCTTGCGCGCCCGGATCGGAAGCGGGGCGGTCCGGGAAGGCCGGACGGTCCCGGAGACTCCATGCGGCGGAGTTTTGACGGCTTTGGGAACAATTTGTGAACTCGCCCGGATTCGTTGACAATCGATGGATCAAGCTCTTATATTTATTAAAGTGGTTGACTGTGCGAAATATCACAGAATCGGTGTGCAAAATGTCACAGAATAACTGTGCGAAATGTCACAGCACGATGGGAGAACACGCAGTTTGCCGCCTGCCGCGCCACGAATGGCAACTGTGAATACGGAAGAAGCGGGGTTGATGGGTGTGTTGAAGAACCGGTGGCTTCAATGGCTGCGACTGACGTCTCTGCTCGCGGGAGCCGCAATGCTTCTCTCGGCTTGCGGGCGCGCGGATCTGTCGCCGCTGAATCCGCAGGGCGAAGTGGCCAAAGAGCAGCTCAACATCATGAAGATCTCGATCTCGATCATGACCCTGGTCGTCGTCGTGGTGTTCACGCTCGCGATCTACGTGGTCATCCGCTACCGCCGCCGTCCGGGGAACGACGGCATCCCCGTGCAGGTCGAAGGCAATCACAAGCTGGAAATCATTTGGACGGTCATTCCGCTGATTCTGCTTGTCATTCTTGGCGTTCCGACCGTGCAGACGGTGTTTGGGCAGGCGAAGGATTACAGCAAGGATGAGGACGCAATCCTCGTCAACGTGACCGCGCATCAATACTGGTGGAAGTTCGAATATCCGCAGGAAGGCATCGTGACCGCGCAGGAGCTCGTCGTGCCGAAAAACAGCACGATCGTCATCGAGGCGAAGACGGCCGACGTGCTGCACTCGTTCTGGGTACCGGCGCTGGCGGGCAAGATCGACACGAACCCGGCCGGCAACATCAACCGGATGTATATCAAGACGCCGGACAAGACGGGCATCTTCCTCGGCAAGTGCGCCGAGCTGTGCGGGCCTGCGCATGCGCTGATGGACTTCAAGGTGAAGGTCGTGGACGAGGAGTCGTACGCGAACTGGATCAGCGCCATGAAGGCGCCGGCGAAGCTGCCGGAGGATCCGGCGATCGCGGAAGTGTTCGAGAAGAAGTGCCTCTCCTGCCATGCGGTGGGCGACAAGGGCGTTCCGGTTTATCCGGACCTGACGGGCATCGGCGACCGCGAGACGGTCGCGGGCATTCTCGTCAACACGGACAATCCGAAATACAAGCACGAAGGCACCGTCTACGACAATCTGTACAGATGGATCAAGAATCCGCAAGAAGTCAAGCCCGGCAACCTGATGCCGACGGTGGAACTGACGGAAGAGGAGCTTCAGGGCATCGCCCGCTACCTGGCGGATTACAAGCTCCATTACGAATCCGAGGAACTCAGGAACAACGATGCGACGTCCGACAAGGAAGAGAGATAATCAACCAGTGGGGTTTCAAAGGAGGTTCTACCCTTGGCTCACGGTTCGCACGCGGTGAAGCGATATAAGGGCATCCTGGACTGGCTCACGACCGTCGACCACAAGAAGATCGGCATCCTGTATCTTCTTGCGGGCGGTTTCTTCTTCCTGATCGGCGGCCTGGAAGCGATCCTGATCCGGATCCAGCTCTGGAAGCCGATGAATGACTTCGTCAGTCCGGACACGTTCAACGAACTGATCACGATGCACGGCACGACGATGATTTTCCTGGGCGTCATGCCGGTCATCTTCGGGCTCATGAACTGCATCGTGCCGCTGCAGATCGGGGCGCGGGACGTGGCGTTCCCGTTCGTGAACGCACTCGGCTTCTGGACGTTCTTCTTCGGCGGCCTGCTGCTGAACATCAGCTGGCTGACCGGCCACGTGCCCGACGCCGGCTGGACGTCCTACGTGCCGCTCGCGAGCACGACGTTCAGCAACGGGCCCGGCGTTGACTACTACGTGCTCGGTCTGCAGATCTCCGGTATCGGCTCGCTGCTCGGGGGCATCAACTTCCTCGTGACGATCATCAACATGCGTGCACCGGGCATGAGCTTCATGCGGATGCCGATGTTCACTTGGGCGACGTTCGTCACGTCGCTCCTGATCCTGCTCGCGTTCCCGGCGCTGACGGTCGGTCTCGTCGCGCTGATGTTCGACCGGCTCTTCGGGGGCAATTTCTTCGATCCGAGCGCGGGCGGCAACATCATGCTCTGGGAGCATATCTTCTGGATTTTCGGACACCCTGAGGTCTACATCCTGATCCTGCCGGCGTTCGGCATCATCTCGGAAGTCGTCACGACGTTCTCGCGCAAGCGCCTGTTCGGGTACAGCTCGATGGTGTTTGCGACGGTGCTGATCGGCTTCCTCGGCTTCATGGTCTGGGCGCACCACATGTTCACGTCCGGCCTCGGTCCGGTCGCGAACGCGCTGTTCTCGATCGCGACGATGCTGATCGCCGTGCCGACGGGCATCAAGGTGTTCAACTGGCTGTTCACGATGTGGGGCGGCTCGATCAAATTCACGTCCCCGATGTTGTTCGCGATCGGATTCATTCCGACGTTCGTCATGGGCGGCGTGACCGGCGTCATGCTGGCGGCTGCGCCGGCCGACTACCAGTACCATGACTCGTACTTCGTCGTCGGACACTTCCACTACACGATCGTGGGCGGTCTGGTGTCCGGCCTGTTCGCGGGCGTGCACTACTGGTGGCCGAAGATTTTCGGGCGCAAGCTGAACGAGACGCTCGGCAAGCTGACGTTCTGGTTCTTCATCATCGGGTTCCATTTGACGTTCTTCGTGCAGCACTTCCTCGGACTTACGGGGATGCAGCGCCGGATCTACACGTACCTGGACGGCATGGGCTTCAACGAGATGAACCTGATCAGCACGATCGGCGCGATCACGATGGGCGTCGGCGTCATTTTCTTCCTGATCAACGTCATCGTGACGTCGGCGAAGCCGCGGACCGCGACGAACGATCCGTGGGAAGACGGCCGCACGCTCGAATGGGCGATCTCCTCGCCGGCGCCGGAGTACAACTTCGCGCAATTGCCGCTCATCCGCGGTTATGACTGCTACTGGAAGGAGAAGATGGAGGGCAATCGGGAGATGCAGCCGGCCGAGCCGCTCGGACCGATCCACATGCCGTCTCCGTCGATCCTGCCGTTCATCATGTCGGTCGGCCTGTTCATCGCCGGCTTCGGCTTCATCTATCATCAACACATCGTAGCCGCCGCCGGACTGGCCGTGACGCTGATTTGCATGATGCTGCGCTCGGTCATTGAAGACCACGGTTACCATATCGAACCGGAAGAAATCCAGGCCAAGGGGGTTAAAGCATGAGCGGACATTCGCACGCAGAAGGCGTCCTGCCTCACGAGCCGGAGAAGGCGACGCTCGAAGGCCGCAACAAGGTGCTCGGCTTTTGGCTCTTCCTTGGCGGCGAGACGGTTCTGTTCGGTACGCTGTTCTCGGTCTTCATCGCCCTGCGCGATCAGGTGAACGGAGGTCCGACCGCGAACGAGCTGTTCTCGCTCCCCGTGGTCGCGGCCGCGACGCTGATCCTGCTCACCTCGAGCCTGACGAGCGTCTTCGCGATCCAGGCGATGCACCGGAACCAGACGAAGGCGACGGTGAACTGGCTGGTCGTCACGGTTCTGCTCGGCCTCGCCTTCCTCGGGCTCGAGATCTACGAGTTCGTCGAATATGCGCACCACGGCCATACGTTCGCGGCGAGCGCCTTCAGCACGTCGTTCTACTCGCTGGTCGGCTTCCACGGCGGCCACGTGGCGTTCGGCATCCTCTGGATCTCGCTCCTGATCTGGCAGGTGCTGAGACGCGGCATTACGCTCCACACCGCGCCGAAGGTGTACGTCGCCGGACTCTACTGGCACTTCATCGACGTCGTGTGGGTGTTCATCTTTTCCGTCGTCTATCTGATGGGCAAGGTGGGATAATCGATGACAGCCGAACATGCCGCTGCCGCGGAGCAGCCGAAGAAGCGCGTCAAACACGAAGGCCCGAAAAAGCACATCATCGCCTACATCTTTTCGCTGGTCCTGACGATTCTCGCGTTCGCGGTCGTCGTCACGGGTGAAGTTCGGGCGAGCTTCGTCTACGCCATGCTGGTTCTGATGGCTTGCGTCCAGGTGTTCATCCAGATGGCGTTCTGGATGCACATGAAGGATCGCGGGCACACGTTCCCGATCATCGGGATTCTGAGCGGAGTTGTCATCGTATTCACGATGATCATCATGGCCGTCTATTGGACATGGTGGTAATGAGGTAGGGGAAGAGGCGCGTCTTGACGGAATCGCCTCTTCTTTTCATTTATCAGCGAAGCGGAGGTGCGGATTGCCGATGATGCCGGATCTGTCCTATTTCTCCTTCGAGGAGCTGTGGAGCCCGTTCTTCTTCTTCGGGGTTGCGCTGGCCGCCATCGGCTATCTGTACTGGACCGGCCCGTGGCGGGAGAACCATCTGCCCGGCGAGCCACCCGTCGGCGCTTCGCGTCGGACCCTTGCGCTGAGTGGATTCGCGCTGTTCTATCTGGCGCAGGGCGGACCGTTGGAGCTGCTTGGTCATCTGAACTTCATGTTCCACATGATCAACATGTCGCTGTCCTATCTCATCGTTCCGCCGCTCGTCCTGCTCGGCACGCCGGCGTTCATCTGGCGGTCGCTGTTCGGCGCGGCGTTCTGGCGGAAATTCCGGTGGCTCACAAGCCCGATTCTCTCGCTGCTTCTGTTCAACGGCCTGTTCTCGTTCTATCACGTTCCGGCCGTGCACGACTACATCATGACGAACTACGTGATCCACGCCCTCTATTACGCGATTCTGCTCATCGCGGCGTTCCTCATGTGGTGGCATGTGGTGGGCCCGGTACCCGAATGGAACCGGCTGAGCGAACTGCGCAAGATGGGCTACATCTTCGCGAACGGACTGCTGCTGACGCCGGCCTGCGCGCTGATCATCTTCGCCGGCGAACCGCTGTACCGGGTCTACACCGATCCGGCCATCTGGGCCGACGCGCTCGGATACTGCATCGGAGGTAACGCCGCGGCGGTGCTCGAGCTGGCCGGCGGGCCGTCTGCGTTCACCGTGCTCGGCCCGTTTGAAGATCAGCAGACCGGCGGGATCATCATGAAGCTCGTGCAGGAAGTGATGTACGGATCCATTCTCGCCTATGTGTTCTATCAGTGGTTCCGGAAGGAACGGGATGCGGAGGAGAATCCCCCCGCAGCTCGTGCCGCGGGAAACCCGGGGAACCACGCGTAACCCCGATCCCATTCGAATTTCCATGAAGCCTGGCAACCGGGACGCCGGTTGGCCGGGCTTTGTTTTTTGTCGGGTTGGATGTTTCGGGCGGAAAGGTGTTGACTCAGGTGTGATTATCGTGTATAGTGTGTATAATGATATACACAGTATACAGAGTCGATCGGGAGGGAGGCCGGCTCAACAACATGTGGCAAGGTACTTGGATGATTGCGAAGCAGGAGTTCAGGATGTCATGGCGGGGCTTATTGGTCACGTTGATCTTTCTTGCATACAGCTTCAGCTTGACCACTCTGTTTCTGGACGCTTTCTTGACCGGGGAAATGCCCGAACGCGTATGGTGGGGGCTGGATATCGGGTACATGGCTTTCATGCCGATCTTCGGCTTTCTGCTGGATCCGGCTTCGTTCCGCTACAGGCGGGAGGATACGTATTCGCGCAAACTGGCGGAATGGCACACGATGCCGATCGGCGTCGGACAGATCATCGCGGGCCGGCTGACGGTGTTCCTGCTCGTGCTGGTCTTCAATTGCCTCCTGTATTTCGGCCTTCAATACGCGGTGCTCGAGGAACTGCGCGACCAAATCGGGTTGGCGGGATTTTTCATCAACCTGCTGTGCTGGTTCGGATACGGCGTCGTCACCGGCGTGATGACGATCTACCTCGAGCTCGGATTTTCCGGCCGCGACTACTTCAATTATTTCTGTATTTTCTTCGTCTTCGGTATTCTGTTGACAGCGTTGCTCCTGAATGTATTCGGCGCGAACGCGGTATCCTTCTTCCTCGAATCGGCGGCGGAGGGAAGCTGGGGGACGGCCGCGGCGATGCTGGCCGCAGCGGCGGCGGCGGTCGCCGGATTCGGCGCGCTGCTCCATCGCCGGATCAATCGGCGCAGCTTCTGGTCATGAGGGGCGGTGGGCCGCGATGTGGAGGTCGATCCGGTTGAACGCGTACAGCGCCGAACCGCTGTACCACCAGATCGAGGTCCAGCTTCGGGCGCTCATTGTCAGCGGCCGGCTGGACGAGGGCGCCATGCTTCCATCCATCCGGGAAATGGCGCAGCACCTGAATTGCAGCGTCATCACGATTCGCCGCGTCTACCAGGACCTCGAGGCGGAAGGGCTGATCGTCACCCGCCAAGGCACCGGCACGTTCGTCGCGAAGGTCGATCCCGAGAAGCGAAGCCGGCACCGGCTGGAATCGGTCGCCGCGGCGATGCGCGAGGCGATCGAGGCGGGACGCAGGGTGCAATGCAGCGATGACGAGCTGCGGGCATTGTTCGAGCAGGCGCTGCGCGAAGGGAAGGAGAATCGGCCGTTGCCGGGGGAAGGCGGCCCTGCGGAAAACGAAAAGGGGGATGCGGAATGAGTGTATCCGGTCAGCCGGCCGTCCGCTTGAGCGGCGTGCGTTACGGGCAATCGCATTTTCAGCTCGGTCCGCTGGATTTGGAAGTGCCGGCGGGATTCGTGACGGCGATCGTCGGGCCGAACAGTTCCGGCAAAAGCACGACGTTCCGTCTCATGCTCGACCTCATGAAGCCGGACGAGGGGAGCATCGAGGTGCTCGGCACGCGGATCGGCAGCGGCAAGCGGACCGAACTGCTGAGGCGCATCGGCTATCTGCCGGAAGAGCCGTACCGTCACGACAGCGCGCTCCGGGGAGCGGACAAGGCGGAATTTTACCGGTACTGGTACCCGGATTGGGATGATCCTTATTACCAGGATCTGATCCGTCTGTTCGAGGTGAACCCGTCGCTCAGGCTCGGCAGCATGTCGAAGGGCATGCGGCGCAAATTCGATCTTGCGCTCACGCTCGCCCATCGCCCGGAACTGCTGCTGCTCGACGAGCCGTCCTCCGGGCTCGATCCGATCGCCTGGCGCACGATGATCGACATCCTGCACCGGTACATGGAGTCCGGCGAGCGCACGATCCTGATCGCCACGCATGTCGTGGAGGAAGTGAAGCGCCTGGCCGACTATATCGTGTTCATGGTGAACGGCAGGGTGCTCGGCATGTTTGAGAAGGACGAGACGCTCACCAGCTGGCATCAATATTACTTCATGGGGTCCGGCGAGCAATGGCTCGGCGCGCTGTCGGGCATGCCGGGACTGGCCGCGCTCGGGGAG
>Ga0207871_100533_pt1 | contig 12376 bp, 11 predicted proteins | sample Passage260A_FD_187371 | JGI IMG/M metagenome (GOLD analysis project Ga0207871, IMG submission 187371) | Cellulose adapted compost microbial communities from Newby Island Compost Facility, Milpitas, CA, USA - Passage2 60A (SPAdes) (version 2) ...
ATCGAGTGGCTCGCCGAACCGGAACAGAAGCCGCTGCGCTTTAGTCTTACCCGGTGGCTGCTGCGGCTCTTGCGGCGTAAAATGGAGAAAGGCACGGTCGAGGTACCTGACGTCTCGGACTTACTGGAGGTCGATACGATGTTGGCCGAACGCATCGAGAGTTGGACAAAAGAGTGGTGGGAACAGGGGTTGCAGAAGGGCCGCGAAGAGGGCAAAGAAGAAGGGCTCTATTTGGGCGAGCTGCAAACCCTGCAGCGGCTGCTCACCAAACGCTTCGGGCCGCTGCCGGAAGCAGTGCAGGTGCGCTTGAGCACTGCAAGTCGCGAGGAGATCGAGCGCTGGCTCGATCGGGTGCTCGACGCGCAAACGCTCGATGAAGTCTTTGAGTAGCGCGACCGCTTGGTCGGTCACGCGGTGACCGTCACAAAATTATTCGGCGCCACGCCGCGGTTTCGCAGCAATCAACACAGCAATCCACAGTTTTTGTGGATTTCCCGGAACGGAACCACGCTCACTTTCCAAACAGACCCTGCTCAAGAGCATGAAAGATCGCCATGTTGATGATCGCCGCCCGGGTCTGGCCAGTACGCTGAGCCGTTTCATCTACTCGGCGTAGCAGCTCGGGCGCAATCGTCAGGGTGATCTGACGCTTCCTTCCTTTGGGGACTCCTTTGTCGTAGGGTTCGTTGGCCAAAGACTTGGCATCAGGCGCTCCCTGGATGAACGCATCGACCGCTTCGTTCTGGATACGTGGTTTCTGACGAATAGCCATGTTTTTTACCTCTACTTTCATTTCTTTTGGATAGTAAATAGCGATGAAATGACACTTTCTAACTCAGCAATGGCTTTCGAATCCTTCGGTGTGAGTTCGCTGACACAAAGCCCTGCTCCGCACGCATTGGCAAAAGCTTTCCGTCTCCGAACGGGCGTAGGTAGATAGACGAATTGAGGAAACGCAGCGACCGCTTGTGCAGCCTCCTCATTGTCATCCGAACGCGATCCAGGGTCTGCCTGGTTGAGCACGGCATACGCCACGAGACCATCCCGAATACTTCGGGCTTCGTCGATCAGTTTGGCCATGTCCTCGAGCGCCCACACATCGAAAGAGCGTGGTGCAAAGGGAACCAACAAAACGTCCGAAAGAACGAGCGCGGCACGCAATGCGGTTGAATCCCGCCCGCCAGCATCGATCACGATCTCTTCCCATTTGCCGCGTTGTTGTTGTACCTGCGCCCGCAACGTCGGTCCATCGGGGTAGTGTGCGCAGGCAAGTCCAGGCAAGCGCCCGGATTCGGCCCGTGCCGCAACCGCTGCGGCGGCGGTTCCCTGACGGTCTGCATCGATGAGCCAGACATCGCGACCGGCAAGTACCCGGGAAATCGCGATTTGAAACGCAAGCGTGGTCTTCCCGACCCCGCCTTTGGTGTTTCCGACTGTCAGGATCATTTTACAATCCTTTTAAGATGATAGTAAGTTCAAATCACTTTTTAAATTGGAGTATTTTACACTTATTTATCGATGACATCGTTCCGTGTTACGATGCATCCAGGTTGCGCAGCAAACGAATATCCACTTGGAAATCCTGAGGTTCTCCGATCGTAATCTTCGCGAAATCCGGATGATTCGGGTTGAGCAGGAAGTTGCGCTCTGCCGGGACGACGGCACTGGGTACGTTCAGGATGGCCGTCTTCCCGCCCCGGAGCCAGGCCAGACCCAATGCTTGCAGCACATCTCTTGCGCCAAGAGTTCGCCAGTCGTTCGGGAGGTCCTGAACCTCGATGACCGTTTGCGCAAGCGCATCAGGGATATAAGCAGGGATAAGGACGTAGTGCGCCCGCAAAGCGGCGTCTTGGACCATCAGTTCGAGAAGTGCCAATGATTGGGATTCAGCGGTATAGACGACTGGCCAACCTTTCGGATTCCAACGTCCACCGTAGAGCCTGGCACCTTCACCACTAAAAGCAGAATTGGCAAAACGCGCAGTCGTGATGCGCCAGACCGTTCGCATCACGCAAATACCCCATGCTCGATCCGTCCCAAGGCATCGAGCACACTGTCGGCGCCAATATCGGTATCCAAGAGCGTAATAGGTGCTTCGCCTCCAAGCGCTGCGTTAGGGCTCCTCAACCAGTTGAGCGCTGCCTCTTTTCCTTCGAAGACGGATTCTGCCCGTTCGACCACACGAGCAAATCGCACGAGCTTCGCTGACTCATCAGGCGAAAGCACGCCTTCGCGTTTGCGCCGGGCAAGCGTGCGCTCGGGGATACCCAGCGCACGAGCGAGCTCACCTTGCGTGATCCGCGTCAGTCGCACGATCGTATCCACTGAAGCCGAAGGAAGTCCACGGCGAACCAAAGGAATCCAGTCCAGGTTCAAGCGAGGCCGAGCATGAAGCACAGCCTCACCACCAAGAAGATCTACCGCTGAAACAAACGAAGAAGACAACCGTGCCGTTGTCATCGCACCACCCCATCAAAAGACAATTGGCATTGAAGTATAGTCAAAAGTGGCAGTAATTGGGAAGGTGATGAATACAAAAAAATAAAGAGTAAAAGCAAATTATAAAAAATCAAAAAAACATGCAAAATATATGAAAATACAATTAAAATACACTTTTCTTTGCCAGTTGCCGTCGGATTGCATCGATGTGACGTAACGCGGTTTCGCGATCGGCGATCTCAAGACTTTTGGGAGGCGTTACCCCCAAAACCTTGACCACATTGGACACATACGGCCGACGATTTCCAGGTATGCGCTGGATCGCTTCGCGAATCGCGTCGTGGCCAACATTGTCGATAAGCCACCGCAGCGTTCGCCGATCACGTTCGTTCTCAACGATCACGCCCAAGTCTTCCATCATCGCCTCCACCGTGGTGGCTTCGCGCGTGCTCGCGCTTCGCCACATACGCCCCCTTCGCCGTGCTCGGCTCCGGGGGCGGGGGGACGGCGCGGTGCTCCGCGCCTCGCTCGCGTGCTCGCGAGCGCCCCCAGGTTTTTTTAAAATTTTTTCTCTTCCCTCTTCCCAACCTCTGACGTTGCAGGGAACGCCCCTACGGGGCGGGTATACAAGTTGCGGAAACGATCCATCCTATTTGCACCATCTTTTGACGCTCGGTTCTGGTACGCCAAGCTCTGTTGCAATTGCCCGGTACGTCATCCCCTGCGCCCGCATTTCGCGCGCTCTGGCGGCTTTTTCTGCGTTTCCTAGGCGATACCCTTTTCCAGTGTTCCGATCGCCCCAGCGGGCGTCCCAGACGGCTTTCTTGCGTTCTGTGGCCACGTCATCCGGGATGATCGCGTGCAGGTTCAGTAAAAGCGCGTCCGGGATAAGCGGCTTGAGCCATCGGTACAGGGTCGCGCGACGGAAGCGGTAGCGGGGATCGACGAGCTGGCCGTTCCATTCGAACTTCTCGCTCCGAGCGGCTTTTTCCGCGCGTGCGACGATGGTCTTGACGACTTTCTTCACTTCCGAGCCTTTGAGCGTGGTGTAGCTTCTGGCAAGGAGTTCGATTTCGTGCTCGAGCGCTTCGGCCCGGGCAAACCAACTGAGCGCTACCGCAGATAGAAAGAGCCAAGTATCGCGGTGGCCTTCGGGGATGGTGCCGTAGTGGCGGCCAAGGGTTAGGAGGTCTTGGTAGACCTTATGCCAACGTTCGTAGATGCTGCCGCGAATCGCATGCGTCGCGCTTTTTCCTTGCCGGGCACGCGCTGCCGCAAGGTCACGAATCTGCCCTTTCTTCGGTTTGCGTGGCCCAAGGACTTGGTTGGCGAGTTCCTGAAGTGGCCAGCGGTAACCTGTGATCGTTTCTCCGACGACCCGTGCGCCGTTTTTCGTGTTGCGTGTGCCAACTAGCCGCAAGACACGGGTGCAGTCGCGCGCGCGAGGATCGGCGCCGATTTCTGTGAGCGCGTCGACTAGCTTGTCCTCGATGCGCTGCCAGACCGGAAGCGCTTTCGGCGGCGTAGGGCAAAGCATCCAGTAGAGGTGCAGGCCTCGCCCCGAGTACACAACGAACGATGGCGCGGGCAGACGCTGGTGCGCGAGCTCTTGAAGCGCCAGAGCAAGCGCAATTTCTGGTCTTTGGCCATCTTTGAGATCGATGTCGACGAAGTTGGCCCGCAGGCTTCGCAGAAGTTTGATGGTGCGCCAGCCGTCGAACTGGTTGACGGAGAGGTAGGTGTCGCGATCCTTCTCTAGGGCGTTCAGGAACTCGGCAATCGCGTCGCCGTCGCCCCGCAGTTTCTGCCACCGTTTCCCAGCAGGCTGGCTGGGCTGCCAGATGAGGACCGTTCCGTATGGCTTTTCATGGAGTAGCGTGTAATGCTGCTCCGGTTCGTCAAAAGGCAGTCTGAGTTGAACCGCTTCTGCTGATTGCATTTCCTCACTACCCAAGTTGTTGCACTTTGGGTAGCGGGCTGCTACAATTCACTTGCCAATGTGATGTAGCTAGCCCGCTACAGCTACTTTGAAAGCCAGCGTTGCCGCGCTGGCTTTCGTCTTTCTGGGCTCTTCTCAAGCGATTGTAACCTAAAACGCGGCGGTCGAAATTTTGGCCATCGAGCCGATGGATGATCAGCTATTGGTTACGCCAAAGCCTCTTTTTTTGACTGAACCTGAACGAAAGAACAACGCTACCTAGGCAGCGCCAGATGCACTTTGATCGCATCCTCAACGGCCAACATATCTGCTTTGGATAGCGCACCGATCCGACTTTTGAGCCGCGACTTGTCCGCGGCCATGATCTGATCGGCCATCGCCTTGCTACTCTGTCCGGCAACCGTCACGACGGCTTCGCCAGGGTACTGTCTTCCGGTGTTGCTGGTCACGGGCACCACCACAACGCGCGACAGATTCCTGTTGGCCGCGTCGTTGCTCACGATCACAGCCGGGCGTGTCTTGCGGATTTCGCTGCCAACCGCCGGGTCGAATTCAACCCACCACACTTCACCGCGTTTCATCGGACATGTCTCTGGCAAGGGCGTTGCACCATTCGATCGCTTCTGCTTCTCGCTCCTGGTCGGCTGCCATCGCCCGGTAGCCTTCATCGAGCGACGTATCCAAGACGTGAGGACGCAGTAAGTCCTCGATGAATTGGCTCATCTTGCGCCGCCCCACCATTCGGTAAAGCCCTTCGTAGACTTCTTCGTCGAGCGTGATCGTCATTTTCCGGTGCATAATCACCTCATCTACACTGAATACGTACAACATTGTAATTGATTACAAAACGTCTGGCAGCACTTGCCCGTTATCAGAAGGATGGGCCGTCGTAGTCGTTGTCAGCGTCGCGGTGACGCTGCGTCTTTATTCGTTCAACCGCTCTAGCGAGTCGATCAAGGTGTTCAGTCGCACGTCGAAGCTGGCCACCTGTTTGCTCCAGTCGATCATACGTACGTCGAGTTCGTTCAAGCGTTTCGTCAAGTGTTCGACTTGCTGTGCCAAGGTGTCGACTTGCTGCGCCAAGGCGTCGACTTGCTTGTTTTGCGCGGTCAAGGTTTGCATCAAGAGTCGCTCGAGCTCGGTCATCTTCTGCTTTCTCCTGTTCGACTTTTGCGAGGATCTTTTTCTGGTGTTCGTCGGTGGGGATCACTTTGAGCCCCCGGTCGAGCGCGATGCGCATGGCGTGGTAGAGGAACGTGTCGCTGCCTTTGAATTGGATCTGCTGCCATCCTTTTTCGAGCGCACGTTTGACGAGGTTGAACGCGGCTGCTTTGGCGCTCATTTGCTGCGCTTCGATGAGGTCACCGTGGTCGATGAGCATGCCGATCAGCCTGCCATGAAAGTAGATCGGGATCGATATGGGCGCGTGCGGGCTTTCCAGTGGTCGTCCGCGGTCGGGTGGCTCTGTCTGCGGGGTCTGCCGTTTGGGATGACGATGCACCGGGTTCCATGCCGCTCGTTTTTGCTTTTTCGGGTTGGTCGCGATTCGGGTTGGTTTGGGTCGAGGCTCCGGTGTCGGGCAGGGTAGCGGTGTTTCGTCGGGTGGTTCGTGGCGATCGGTTGGCGCTGGCAAGGGGGTTGTTTCCGCGGGCTCGGGGGGGTGTGCGCCCAGGGTCTTTTGTGCCGCTTTGTCGTTTCGGTAGCGGTTGGCAATGCGCTGGTGGCGCTTGCGTAATAGCTCTTCGTATCGGTTTGCGGCTATCTGGGCTCGCTCGTGGCGTTCTGCCCGGTAGCGTTCCGAGGCTTGTGCGATTTTGTGAGCGTGTCGGTGGTCGATGCGGCAATCGGATTCGTAGTACCAACCTTTCAGCCGCAGGTTTTTCTTGAGGTCGGGGTGGCCAACGCTGAGGAAGCGCTCGCTTCGGCGTTCGATGCTAAGCCCGAGTTCTTGCAAGGCTTGGATCGTGTTTTCCCGGGTCCAGACGCCTCCTTGGGCGATGTGGTCGGCAGCGCGTTGGGCGATGTGTTCGTCGATCGCGGCCAGGAGCGATTTTCTGTCTTTGGTCTGTTTGAGGTAGTCGGCCGCAGAGGCGGTCAGGCGTTTGCGTGCGGGGTCGTTGGGGTCGGCAAGGTCGTATTCGGCGTTGATCTTGTCTTTGAGGGCGTCGATGGTGCGTTCGTCGAGGGTGTGGACGTACGGGTAGTAGGCTCTGCCGGTGGCGAGTTCGACGTTGGGGATGAGGAAGTGCAGTTCGCTTCGTCCTTTGTCGGTGTGTTTGACCCAGAGGATGTTGATTTCGGCGGCGCCGTCCGCGGAGAAGAAGCGTTCGTATTCGTCCATGATCCGCTCAGCGATCGCGTCGTCGATGTGCTCGGCAAAGGAGAGGGCGCCTGAGGTGTAGCGGTAACGGCCAGGGGCGGTGTTGATGAGTTGTTCGGTGAGGTCCGGGTCGCCGCGTAGGATGGTGGCCCCGGGTCTGCTGCGGTCTTCACCCAGGAGGTAGTCGATCGGGGCTTTGCCGATGCCGGTGCCGTGCGGGAAGAATTTATTCAGCATGTTGCGCTACGAGGTTCTGGAGGTGGTCGGAGATGGTTTTCAGGGTGATGAGGCTTTCGAGAACCTCTGAGCGGGTAAGCGCTCCGTTTTTGTTGAGGGTGTTGAGCGTGCGGGCGATCTGGTTGATGTTGTTGCCAATGCGGGCGATTTCGCGCACGAGCGCAGGGTCGGCAGCGTGGACGATCACTTGTTTGTAGGTGACATTTTTGTGCCGATCTTTGGCTTCTTGCAGGACGGCTTCACGGATGAGGCGAGCAAGGGTGGTGCGTTCGCGTCTGGCGACTTCTTTGAGTTGGGTTTTTTCTGCTTCGGTCATGCGAATTTTGACGATGACGTCGCGCTGCGCTTTGGTGGGTTTCGGGGTCGGGGTCATGGTGCGGCGCTCTTTGTTTCAGTGGGCGTCAAGGGTGGAGGGGGGGTCAAGGGGGGCGGTAGCCCCGCCTTGCCAGCGCACGGGGCCGTTAGGGCCACGTGCTATGCTGGCTTTGAAGTAAAATTAAAGGCCATCCGCGGTAAAAAATCAAGGCCTGCAAGTTATCGAGATGTGGGAGGGTCTTACGGTGCGATCTTCAAGGTGTGATGTCGGGTCACCTTTGGTTGTCCGCCGCCCTTGGGGCGGCGGGGGTGTGTCAGGTGGGCACCTTGCACCGACGATGGCATTGGGGGACTGGGGGCGCACTGGGGGGATCTCTGGGTAAGGATGATCGCCAGGAAAAGCAAAGGGTGAGGGCTTTGGCTCCCCGCGTTTTGGGGGATGCTCGGGTATTGGCCGCCTCGAAAAATCGGCGCAGACGGCGATTACGGGGGTCGCTGTAAATCAACCAGGGGGCGGGCGCTCGGGCTGCATCGGTATGGCGTCGCTTTGGCTCGATTGCGAGTCGGTGTTGGACGCAGGCGGGCCTTCGGAGGTGAGCGGGTCTAGGGGAATTTTGACGTCAAGAATGCGCGTGTCGGTTTTTTGCTGCGTGCGGCTTGCGTCATTCTTGCTGGGTTTTGCGCAGGGAGAGGTCTGCGGCGCTACGCGCTTTCGCCCTCTTCTCCACAAACCAGTCAAAAAGAAATTTACAGAAAGAACGATACACAACTCTGACTTTTTGCATACTTATTCAAATAAGTACTTGAATAATTATTTGAATAAATGTTCGAAAAGCGCTCTACCCCAACCTCGACAAGCGCGCAAACAGCCACCAAACGCCCCCATTGCGAGGAAAATCGCCTCGAAAAGCCGAGAAGATGGGGTAGTGCGCAGCTTTTCATACTTATTCGAATAATTATTCGAGTAAGTACTCTAGTAAGTACTCTAGTAGGTACTCTAGTAAGTATTCTAGTAAGTATTCGAATATTTGTTTGCAGCGAAGGATCTCGACACGAGCTATACTCGAAACTGGTGTATGAGCGGTGATTGGAAAAGGCGGCGTACTCTGCTGAAATCGGTTTTGCGAAACGAATAAACAGCAAAGGAGTGCGCCACCATGAACGCAGATAACATCGTTTCCTTTCCGATACCAGAGGGTGTCGAGGATCCGTTGACGGAGTTGCTGCGCGATGGCGCCCGGCGACTGATTCAGCAAGCGATCGAGGCAGAGCTGGCCGAGATGCTGGCAAAGTACGAAACAGAGAGCCTTCGACCGGTTCGTGGAGACCTACCGGGCCAAGTACCCGAAGGCCGTTGCCTGCGTGGAGAAGGACCGAGATGCCTTGTTAGCCTTCTACGACTTTCCGGCCGAGCACTGGAAACACATCCGGACGACGAACCCCATCGAGTCGACCTTTGCCACGATTGTCACCGCAGTGACCAGGCCAAGGGCTGTGTGAGCTGCAACACCATGCTGGCGATGTTGTACAAACTGGGGATGAGTGCGGAGAAACGCTGGCGGCGGATACGAGGATTCCACCACTTGGCCAAGGTCCCTCGAAGGCATACCGTTCCGAGACGGGGTGGAAGTCTGTAGTAACAACGAAACCGACGAAAGTAGGAACGCCGCCTGATCAGGTCATACACCAGATTTGACTATAGCTCTCGTCTCCGTCGGTTCGATGTCGTGCCGAGATCTATCGAGAGGAGAAGAGACCGTTGCCGAATGCGTTGGCTTGAGACGGCAAAAGACGCTTCGGTTCGTGGAGCAGGACCGCTGTGACCAGGGGCGGTTGCTCGAAACGGCCCGCCGCCGGGTACCATTACATACACAGGGGAGGGAAAACATGAACGCTCACGCAACCAAAGAACAACAAATCGAAGCGCAGTTCATCGCTAAGCTCCAATCGCTCAAATACACCTATCGCCCTGACATCCGCAACCGCGATGCGCTGGAGCGCAACTTCCGCGAGAAGTTCGAGGCGCTCAATGGTGTCAAGCTCACCGATACGGAATTCGCTCGGTTGCTCGAGGAGATCGTCTCGCCTGACGTGTTCGCTTGTTCGGAGCGCTTACGCCACCGCAATACTTTCGTGCGGGAAGACGGTACCTCGCTCGATTACGCGCTCGTCAATCTCAAGGATTGGTGCAAGAACACGTTCGAGGTCGTCAATCAGTTGCGGATCAATACCAAGTCGAGCTTTCACCGGTACGACGTGATTCTTCTCGTCAATGGTCTGCCGCTCGTGCAGGTCGAGCTCAAGGGGCTTCAAATCAGCCCCCGCAAGGCGATGCAACAGATCGTCGAGTACAAGCAGGACCCGGGCAACGGCTATACCAATACGCTGCTGTGCTTCATGCAGCTTTTTGTCGTGAGCAACCGCAGCCAGACTTGGTATTTCGCGAACAACAACGCCGAGCACTTTTGCTTCGATGCCGATGAGCGGTTCTTGCCCATCTATCAGTGGGCAAAGCCGAACAACGAGAAGGTCACACACCTCGATGATTTTGCCGAGGCGTTTTTGCCCAAGTGCACGCTGGCGGAGATGATCAGCCGTTACATGGTGCTGATCCAGACCGAGCGCAAGCTGATGATGATGCGGCCGTATCAGATCTATGCGGTGAAAGCGATCGTCAATTGCATCCACGAGAACCGCGGCAACGGCTACATCTGGCATACCACCGGTAGCGGCAAGACGCTGACCTCGTTCAAGGCTTCGACCTTGCTCAAGGAAAACCCGGACGTCGATAAAGTGCTCTTCGTCGTCGACCGCAAGGATCTCGACCGCCAGACGCGGCAGGAATTCAACCGCTTCCAGCCGGAATGCGTGGAGGAGAACACCAACACCGATACGTTGGTCGAGCGGCTGCTCTCCACCGACTACAAAGACAAGGTGATCGTCACGACGATCCAGAAGCTGGGTCTGGCGCTCGATACGAACCACCGCAAGGAGTACCGTAAGCGGCTGGAGGCGTTGCGCGACAAGCGCATCGTGTTCATTTTCGACGAATGTCACCGCTCTCAGTTCGGTGAGAACCACAAGGCGATTCGCGAGTTCTTTCCGCGAGCGCAACTCTTTGGTTTCACTGGAACGCCGATCTTTGAGCAGAACGCGACCTACTGCACCATCGAGGGGCAAGAGGCCCGCATGGTCACTACCGCCGATGTGTTCGGTAAGCAGCTCCATGCTTACACGATCACCCATGCGATCGACGACAAAAACGTGCTGCGCTTTCATGTCGATTACTACAAACCCAAAGGGGCAGCGGTAAAGCCCGGCGAGACGCTCGCAAAGCACAAGGTGGTGGAGGCAATTCTTGAAAAGCACGACACGGCAACGAATCAGCGCCGCTTCAACGCGCTTTTTGCCACGGCAAGCATCGACGATGCGATCGAGTACTACCACCTGTTCCAGGAGATCCAGGCCAAGCGCCAACAGGAGGATGAGAACTTCCGTCCCTTGAATGTCGCTTGCGTCTTCTCGCCGCCCGCCGAAGGCAACCGCGATATCGCCCAGCTGCAAGAAGATCTGCCCCAGGAGCTTGCCGACAACCGAAAAGAACCCGGCAAGAAGAAGGCGGCGCTTGCAGCGATCATCGCTGATTACAACGCGCGCTACGGAACGAACTTCGATCTTTCGACCTTCGACGGCTATTACCAGGACATTCAGAGCCGCATCAAGAACCAGAAGTACCCGAACCGGGATGTGCCGCACGAGAAGAAGATCGACGTCACGATCGTGGTCGATATGCTGCTCACCGGGTTCGATTCGCAATACCTCAACACGCTTTATGTCGACAAGAATCTCAAGCACCACGGTTTGATTCAGGCTTTTTCCCGCACCAATCGGGTGCTCAACGACTCGAAGCCCTACGGCAACATCCTCGACTTTCGGGCGCAGAAGGATGCCGTGGACGAGGCGATCACGCTCTTTTCCGGTGAGGCAGGGGAGCGAGCTCGCGAGATCTGGCTGGTGGATCCGGCCCCCAAGGTGGCCGAGAAGTTCGCCGAGGCAGTGCAGGCGCTCAAGGAGTTCATGCAGTCGCAGGGGTTGCCCTGTAAGCCGGAAGCGGTGGCCAACCTCAAGGGGGACGAGGCCCGCGCGGCGTTCATCAATCACTTCAAGGAGGTGCAGCGCCTGCGCACCCAGCTCGATCAGTACACCGATCTCGATCCCGAGACCCGCGAGCGTATCGAAAAGGCGCTACCTGAGGAAGATCTGCTCGCTTTCCGGGGGGTTTATCTCGATCTGGCCAAGGATATCAAGAACAACCCGAACAAGACGGATCCGAACAATCCCATCGAGCAGCTCGATTTCGAGTTCGTGCTCTTTGATTCGGCGCTGATCGACTACGACTACATCATGAAGCTCATCGCCCGCTTCAGCGAAAAGGGGCCGAAGAAGCTCAAGATGACCCGCGATGAGTTGGTGGGCATTCTGCGCAGCAACGCGAAGTTTCTCGATGAGCGCGAGGAGATCATCGAGTACGTCAATACCCTAAAGGAAGGCGAAGGCCTATCGGAGCAGGAAATCCGCGAAGGCTACGAGCGCTTCAAGGCAGAGAAGTATGCCCGGCAACTCACCGAGATCGCCGCAAGGTATGGCCTTGAGCGCTCAACGCTACAGGCGTTCATCGATGGGATCTTGCACCGCATGATCTTTGACCCCGAGGCGCTTACCGACCTGTTGGCGCCCCTCGGTTTGGGTTGGAAAGTTCGTGTCCAGAAGGAACGGGAGTTGATGGCGGATCTCACGCCACTTTTGAAGAAGCTCGCCCAGGGCAAAGAGATTTCTGGTTTGGAGGCGTATGAACGTGTCTGAGCATAAGCAAGGCGTCGTGCCGCGGCTGCGTTTTCCCGAGTTCCGCGATGCAGGGCCGTGGGAGGTGAAGCGGTTGGGGGAGGTGGCTGAGATTAATCCGCCATCTGGGGCACTACCTGATCAGTTTATTTATATACCTGAATCCGTGGTCACCAAAGTCGAAACCTTTCCTGTGAGCTGTCCGGCATGAAATTTTTGCCGGACAGACCGATTCATTGTCATGCCGACCATCTTTTCGGGGGTGATGGACCCGTATTTGCCCG
>Ga0207871_100534_pt1 | contig 12367 bp, 8 predicted proteins | sample Passage260A_FD_187371 | JGI IMG/M metagenome (GOLD analysis project Ga0207871, IMG submission 187371) | Cellulose adapted compost microbial communities from Newby Island Compost Facility, Milpitas, CA, USA - Passage2 60A (SPAdes) (version 2) ...
GTTCCGATGTGTTCGCGAACGAGACGGTCAGGCGTTCGCTGCTCGCGAACGGCATCGTCCTGACCGCGCAGGGCATTCCGTTCTTCCAGGCCGGTGACGAGATGCTGCGTTCGAAGTACGGCGACCACAATTCCTACCGGAGCCCGGACGCGGTCAACATGATCCGCTGGAACCTCAAGGCGGAGTTCAGGCCGGTGTTCGACTATTACGCCGGATTGATCAAGCTGCGTAAGGCGCACCCGGCGTTCCGGATGGCGACCGCGGACGCGGTGAACGCGCATCTCGAAGTGCTGAAGGCGGATGACAATATCGTGGCGTTCCGCCTGAAGGACCACGCGAACGGCGACACCTGGCGCAACATCGTCGTGATCTACAACGCGGACACGACGGACCGCACGATCGCGCTGCCGGCCGTGTCGGACACCTGGCATGTCGTGGTCGACGACACCCGGGCCGGCACGGAGGTCATCCGGACCGTAAGCGGCGGCTCGGTGACGGTTCCGCGGCTGTCCATGATGGTGCTCTACGATGAAGCGGACGATTATGAGCCGGAGCTTGCGTCCATCGAACTCCATTCGCCGGCCGCGGCGATCAGGCCGGGAGATTCGCTCCTCCTGCAGGCCGTACCGCTCGATCAGCGCGGCAATCCGATGTCCGGGGTGGCCATCAGTTGGTCGTCCTCGAACGAGTCGGTGGCCGTCGTCAACACCAGCGGCAGAGTGACTGCCCTGGCCGAAGGAGAAGTCACGATCACGGCCGGCGCGGGCGGGGTGACCGCATCGGTGTCGCTGCATGTGGCCGAACTGAGGCCGGCGCGGATCGAGATCAACGGTCCGGACACGGTCTACGCGACGATGACCGCCAAGCTCACGGCGACCGTGTTCGACCAGTTCGACCAGCGCATGCGTGACGTCCCCGTCGTATGGCAGTCCGGTGACACGGACGTGGCGACGGTCGACGCAACCGGCATGGTCACCGCCCTGAAGGAGGGCGAGGTGACGATCACCGCGAGTGTGCCGTCGACCGATGTGCGCGCAGAACACAAGCTGGTCGTCAAACCGTACGTGAAGCGGTACGTGCTGATCCAGTACGAGCGTCCGGACCAAAACTACACCGGATGGAATCTGTGGGTCTGGAACACCGGCGTGCGGGACGGTCAGATCGATTTTGAGCGGATCGAGAACGGCAGGGCCGTCGCCAACGTGGAGGTGGCGCCCGGCGTCACGCGGTTCGGTTTCCTCGTCCGGTTGAACGACTGGGAGGCGAAGGATGTCGAGCAGGATCGCTACATCGAATTCGACGCCGGGGACGAATTCGTGAAGGTCATCGTGAAGAGCGGCCAGGCCGAGTTCCGGAAGCTCCCGTCCGTCCGCGGTCCGGAGCTGCGGAACGGGTACGCCGTGTTCTATTACCGCGATCCGCAGTTGTTCAGGGACGGCCGGATGCACGAGATCGAGGCGGTCAGGCTCGTCTTCGACGGCGAAACGCACGATATGGCGTACGACGAGGAAAACGAGTATTTCCACGTGACGATCGGGCCGCTGAAGGCAGGCGTCCATGAGTACGTCTTCCTCGTCACAAGGGAAGGCGCGACGACGCAGGTGACCGACCCGTACAACACGGTGAACGGCAGATCGCTTCTCGTGTACGAGTCGGTGAGGCTGGACGTCTCGCTCTCCGTGACGCCGGGAACGATCGATCCCAAGCGGAACGCGCTGCTCAAGGTTGAGATCGCCGGAGATCCGGTCGGGATCCAGGAAGTCCGCGCGGATCTGGGCGAGCTGGGCGGCCGGAAGGACTTTCCGATCGATCCCGGACTGATGGCGGCGTCGATCGCGGTGCGCGATGACGTGGAGCCGGGCGAGAAGACGATCCGGGTGACCGTCGTGGACGAATTTGGCAACCAGCACCACGCGGAAGCGCGGGTCAACGTGGTGCCCGCGTCGAAAGGCGGACCGCTGGACTTCGGGTTCGACGAGGCGAGGATCTATTTCATCCTGACGGACCGGTTCTTCAACGGCGATCCGGCCAATGACGATCCGAACGGGGAAAACTACGACAAGTCCCATCCGGAGACGTACCACGGCGGCGACCTGAAGGGCATCACCGCGAAGCTGGACTACCTGAAGGAGCTCGGCATCAACACGATCTGGATCACGCCGATCGTGGACAACATCGATCACAACGTCGGGTACGGCCAGCCGTGGGAATATCAATACGGATACCACGGCTACTGGGCGAAGGACTTCACGAAGCTGGACGAGCACCTCGGCGAGCTGTCCGACCTGCATGAACTGATCGAGCAGGCGCACGACCGGGGCATCAAGATCATGGTGGACGTGGTGCTCAATCACGTCGGCTACGGGCTGAAGCCGGGAGACGCGAACGTGCACGGCCTGCCGAACTTCCCGACCGACGAGGACCGCGCGCGGTTCGCCGGCATGATCCGCTTGCATCCGGGCTTCGACGACACGACGATGGAGCTGGCCGGTCTGCCGGACCTCGTCACCGAGGATCCGGCGGTGCGAGAGCAGATCATCAGGTGGCAGACGGACTGGCTGGAAAGGGCGCGCACGCCGAGGGGCGACACGATCGACTATTTCCGCGTCGACACGGTCAAGCACGTGGACGCCACGACGCTGCGGGCGTTCAAGAACGCGCTCACCCTCCTCGATCCGAACTTCAAATTGCTCGGCGAATCGTGGGGCGACGGCGCGGACAACGTGCTCGGGCTGCTGCGCAGCGGACAGATGGACGCGCTGCTCGACTTCGCGTTCAAGTGGATCGCGCTTGATCTCGTGAACGGGAACATCGACGCCGCCGAAGCCGCGCTGGAGAGCCGGAACGCGAAGCTCGACAACACCGCGACGGTCGGCCAGTTCCTGAGCAGCCATGACGAGGACGGGTTCCTGAGCGAGCTCGCCGGAGGCGACGAAGGCAAGCTGAAGGTGGCCGCCGCGCTGCAGATGACGGTCAAGGGACAGCCGGTCATCTACTACGGCGAGGAAATCGGCCGGTCCGGCAGGAACGCCGATTTCGGCCGCGGCATCCCCGGCACGAACCGCTCCGACATGCCGTGGGACCAGGTGGAAGCGAAGGCGGACCTCCTCGAACACTACAAGAAGCTGCTGCACATCCGCGGCAAGCACTCCGAAGTGTTCGCGAAGGGCGCTCACGCCAGGCTGGCGGGCGGCGACGCGGAAGGGTGGCTGTTCTTCACCCGGGAGTACGAAGGCCGGACCGTCGTCGTCGGGCTGAACCCGGCGGATTCGGCGAAGACGGTGGCGCTGGATGTGCCGTTCGCGTCCGGGACGGAGGTCGTGGACGAATATTCCGGCAAGGTCTACGTCGTCGATGCGGACGGCCGGATCGAACTGACGCTGCCGGGCAGACATGACGGCGGCACGGTGATTCTGGCGGCCGCGAAGAACCGGGAAGAGCCCGCCACCCCGCCGGACGGCGGCACGGAACCGGGCGACGGCGGCTCCGGTCCGGGTGACGGCGGCACGGGACCGGGCGACGGCGGCTCCGGTCCGGGTGACGGAGCGGGAACGGGATCGCGCCCATCCGCTCCGGATGCCGGGTCGCAGCCGAACCGGCGGCTGATCGAGCTTCCGCGGCCCGATGAAAACGGCGCGGTGCGCGTGATCCTCGACAGCGGCGTCACGGAAGTCGCCTGGTCCGCCGATTCCGGGGCGATCGATGGCGCCGATGTGCTGGTCTTCGAAACGCCGTACGGTCTGACGGTCGAGGTGCCCGCGGCGCTGGTCGTATCGCTGCGGCGGCCGGATGCGTATTTCGCGCTGGAAATCGAACCGCTCGCGGAGGAAGAGAGCCGCGGATTGCTCGAACCGACCGCCGAGCGAGAGAACGTCCGGCTGAACGGCAGCGTGTTCAGACTGCATTTCGGCATCCTGGACGCGGACGGCAACCGCACGCAAGTCACCGCGTTCGACCGCCCGATCCGGCTGGTGTTTGACGCCGATCCGAACGCGGATCCGGAGCTGACGCACGTGTACTACATCGATGATGAGGGCGTGCTGCATTACCTTCCGTCCGTCCGTTCCGGCCACACGCTGACGGCCGAGGCGCATCACTTCAGCTGGTACGCGGTCATCGAATACGACAAGGCGTTCGATGACGTGCCGGCCGGGCATTGGGCGGAGCGCAACATCAAGCGGCTGGCGGCGCGGCAGATCGTGAAGGGCGAGTCGCCGGCGCGGTTCGCGCCGGACCGTCCGGTTACCCGTGCGGAATTCGCCGTCCTGCTCGCGCGGGCGCTGCGTCTCGAGGCTCCGGCTTCGCCGGACGGCGAGGCGATTTTCGCCGACGTGCGCGCGGACGCCTGGTACGCGGCCGAACTGCGGGCGGTGGCGGAGGCCGGCATCATCCGCGGGCGCGGCGACGGCCGGTTCGCGCCCGAAGAACCGATTGCCCGCGAGGAGATGGCCGTCATGATCATGCGGGCCCTGGCGCTCATGGCGGGACCGTCAGACGGGGAGCCGGCGGCGGGACTCCCGTACCGGGATCTGGCGGAAATTTCCGAATGGGCGAGGGAAGCGGTCGCGCAGGCCCATGCGCTCGGCATCATGAACGGCCGCGGCGGCGGCCTGTTCGAGCCGAAGGGCACCGCGACCCGGGCGGAAAGCGCGAAGGTGATCGCGGCGATTCTTCCGCAATGACGCGTTGATGGATCGGCCGAAGGAGGCATGCGCCTCCTTCGGCCGTTTTTCTTTTGATGCTTGCCGAAGAAACCAAAGGAACGGATTCCAAGATTCGACATGATCTGATAAAATCAGAAATCGAAATGAGCCTGACTTCGAATGGTGGGGTGGGATGATGTTGTCGTCGCCAATTTTACAAACGCTTTTATTGCCAGGCGATTTATTCGGACGGGGCGGGGTCCTGGACGATCTGTTGCAGACTGTCGCGGCCGTGATCTGCGTCATTGCCCTGATCGAATGCTTTTTCGGATTCAGACTGTTCCGGATCTGGATCGCCATATGCGGTTTCTTCCTGTTCGGCGCGCTCGGCACGGCCGTTGCCTACGCACTGTCCGACAAGGCGGGCATCGCCCTCTTCGTCGGCATTCTGACCGCCATAGCCGGAGCGTTCGTCGCTTACAGGCTCTATCTGGCCGGCGTGTTCCTGTCATGCGGACTGATGGGATACATTCTGGGCTATCTGCTCACCGGGATCTATTGGCCGGGAATCGTGCTGGGGCTTGTGTTCGGCGTGCTCGGCGTGCTGTTTGTCAAACCGGTGGTCATTCTGTCCACGGCGATTTCCGGCGGGCTGCTCGCCGGTTTCACTCTGGTCATCGTCTTCGGCGGGAGCAGCCGGGCGGCGGCACTGTTGCTGGGTCTGCTGCTGGCGGCAGCCGGCGTCTATGTCCAGTGGGTGACCAACCGCAAGGTGCCGGCGCCCGCATTCGTCCGGGCCGGAGCGGGGCAGGCAGCCGCGCGGACGACGCCGGACGGAAGCCGGCCGGACAAAGCCGGCGATGCCATGGACCGCCTCAGGAAAAGAGCGTTGGACATGTCGCGCATGATCGGCGACAATCTCCGGAAGCGGGTTGAACGTGAACGCCAGGCTGCGCTGCGGCAGGAAAGCGGAATGACCTTGGAGCAGGCTTTGGCGGCCGTCGAGGAACGTCTGTACGCGAATCGGATGATGGCATACGTGATGCCGTTCGCGGAGATGGCTTTGCTTGTCGCGGCCGTGTTTTCTTTCATCTTCTCGTTCCGTTTGTTTTCGGTGCTGCATGCGCATTTTGTGATCGGAGCGCTGCTGGCGTTTCTCGCCGCGCTGTGCTGGGTGAAGCGGAGTTATCCGGTCTTGGCCGTCTCCGCGCTGCTTGTGGCGTTCGGAAAATTGATCGCCTTCATCAAATGGGTGTCGCTTCCGGATTATTATTCCTTCTATGTTTCCACCACCCGTTACATCGTGATGTCGCTGATCGATCTGCTGTTGGCCGGAGCCGCCGCATGCTTCGCGGTCCGGGCGGCGCTGCGGCCCGAGCAGGTGGAAGTGATGAAAGATTTCGGCCGGCGGCTGCGCAAATCGCTGGCCGGAACCGGCCCCGATACGGGCGCATCGGCGTCCTGTCCGGACTGCGGCGCGTCCAACGACGAGACCGCCAGATTCTGCAACGCCTGCGGAGCGGAGCTGGTGCGGCAGCAGGCTTGACGGATTCGTCAGACGCTCTGTCGAAAACCGACAACGATCGCAACGCGGAAGCAAAAACTTCCTCCGTTCCTTGCCCGATGCCCGGAGAACGAAGGTTTCGGCGGGAATGGACGAAGTTTTTTGCTTTTGCTTTTTTGGACAAGCCTGTTTCGGAAAAATTTCCCCGATCTAAACGGGGAGCCGAACGGCGATCGCAGCCGCCTTCGTCAATCCCCGCAAAATTCAGAAAATTTCATGATTCATCGAACCAACGCGCCATGGCGAGGCGCGCGAGCCCATCTTCCCGCGACGCGCCCGTCGCTTCCCGGAGCGCCTCCCGGAAAACGGCGCCTGCCATTCCGCTCCGTCCCTCCTTCAACCGGTCATAAAATTCATAAAGCGAAAACCCTGACTGGACATGCCAGGGTTTCAAGGGTCTTGCGCGCGCTAATGCCGATCCCCATGTACTCCCTCGGCGGCGGATCGGAATCCTTTCATTCATCCGACCGGTGCGCCCGAACCGGCCTTCGCTTCATCCCGCGCAGCCTGTGCTTCAACTCTTCGTCCACCCGCCGGGACTCGAGGATCTTCCGGATCGCCATCTGGCGAGTGAAATCGTCCGGCGCGCCGCTCTCCAGCCAGGCCAGCGTCCGTCCGGGGTTATGGACGAAGCAGACCGAGATCGCCCAGGCGACGGCCATCTTCGCGTAATAGCCGTCGTGCCGGATGCGGCCGCACCAATCCAGCACCCGGTCGATGTACTCGTCATCGACGAAATACATGAGCAGCATCACGACGCCGAAGCGGATCTCGAATTCCCGTTCGGAGGAGAGATACGGCTGCAGGAAATCCCACACCCGCGGCCGGTGCGCCTTCGCGAACTTCAGCCCGGCGCAGAAGCTGTCGCACACCGACCAGTTGTCGATCCGCGGCACGAATCCGGCGACATGCCGCAGCAGCTCTTCGACGTCGGCCCGGGCATAGCCGATGACCATCCCCTGCAACATCGTCTCTTCGAAATACCGGTTGTCGGCGTGCCGGAGGAACGCGCGCCAGTCGTCGTTCCGGGCGATCGATTTCGCCAGCCGGCGCAATTCCGGCAGCCGGACGCCCAGCAGATGGTCCGCGTTCGGAATGAGGGACGACGCGAACTTCCGGTATGCTTCGTCGGCCAATGCTTCAAGCGCTCGTCTGATATCCCGATCCACGCGATTTCCTCCGAACATTTCATCATTTGTCTCAGCTTGAGTATAACAATCAGACGGCCTCGTCACCAACGGGTACGGCCCGCCGCCCGATGTAATGCAAATCTGCATCAGATTTTCGTGAAAATGGCCGGAACGATTGATTGTACTGCAAATTTGCAGCATATCGGCCGTTTCTCGCGAAATTCGGCGAAATATCATGCATCGCGCAACGAAGCACCTCGCGTTCCGGCGGCGTGCACCGGCTTTCCCCGTCCGCCGCCATGTACGGAGCCATCAGCGAGCGGATCAGGAAGCGCGTGATTTCCGGGTTCTCCCCCAGGGCATCGTACGGAATGGACACGACGCGGTAGCCGAGCGTCTGCAGGAACGTTTCGCGATTCCGTTCGCGGCGGAACCGGGCACGGTCGGCCTGCTGCACGCGGGGGCCGTATCCCTTGATCTCGAACGCAAATCCGGCATTGCCGCGGATCCAGGCGAAATCGACGAAATCGGGCTGACCGCGCCAGCCGGCCACCTCGTACTCGGGATGCAGGTGGTCGAAGCTGCCGTACAGCGGCCACCAGACCCGCTCGAGGAACAGGCGCTCGCCGTGTCCGTGTCCCCGCAGCAGGCGGCTCCTGCGTTCCCCGGTGCGGCGCTTCGGGTGCGATGCCAGCCACGCTTCGTGCATGACTTCGAATCCCCGGCGGACGAAGCTTGCCAGAAACGGGAATGACCGCCAATATAGAAAAAGAAGAGAAGGCCGCATTCCGTGCGGACCGCCCGGACTTCGGAGGAGGGATCGGCGTTGAAAATCCTGCTGCTCGGCGCGACGGGAGCCACCGGCCGGCATGTCCTGGAGCTTGCCCTGAAATCGGGGGATCACGTGACGGCGCTCGCCCGCCGGCCGGAGGCGCTTGCCGCCCTGAAGGGACGCGCCGCCGTCATCGCCGGTGACGCCACCTCGCCCGACGACGTCGCGAGGGCGATGGAAGGACAGGACGCCGTGATCGCGGCGCTGGGAAGAAGGCAATCCCTTCGCGCCGAAGCATTGTTTACCCGTGCGGCCGAGGCCGTGGTCCGTGCCGCCGATCGGACCGGCGTGACCCGTCTCGTATGGATGTCCTCCTTCGGGGTCGGGGACACGATCCGGGACGCGTCTCTCGTGCAGCGTATCCTGTACAGGACGCTGTTAAGCGATCTCTACCGGAACAAGGAAGCTTCCGAACGCATCATCCGGGAGAGCGGGCTGGACTGGACCATCGTCTATCCGACGGCATTGACCGACGGACCGGCCACGGGGAACTATCGTGCGGCCGAACGCATCCGGATGAAGGGCTATCCCCGGATCAGCCGCGCCGACGTCGCGGATTTTCTGCTCAGGGCGGCGCGCGACGCCGCGTGGATCCGGCGGCACGCAGTCATCACCGGCTGACGCATCCGTCGGCGGGTCGCGCGCGAGCCCGTCGGGACGGGGTCCGGCAAAATCCGGCGCATCCTGTCCGATACATACGAATGGGAGATCCTTCAAGCCATGCACACATTTGCAATCGCATTCGGTGTGACAAGCGCATTGTTCATCTACACGGCAGTCAACGTCTACATCGGAGATCGTGCTGGAATTCTAGCCTGCGGGAGGCGACCGGATGAACAGCGCGGACAACATATCGAAGCATCATCTGCGGAACGTGTACGTGATCGCGGGGCACGCCTGCGGCGGCAAGACGACGGCCAGCCGGACACGATCCGCAGGATCGGGGAGCATTTCGGCTTCGGCAAGTGAGGCGAAGCGGAACAACGGGCCGCCAAGAGCCGGCAACGATTGAAGAAGAGGTGTGGGAATTCATGTCACTGGCTTCGGAACTGGTTTCCTCCGTCATTCAGCTTCTCGTTTTTGCCTTCATTCCGTTCGTCGTGTATGTGGCCGGCCGGAAAACGGTGAAAGGCTTCTTGCGGGACCTCGGCTTCCATCCCGCGGAAAGGCGGTCATGGCAGCTGATGTGGATCGCCTTGGCCGCGGTCTGCGTGATCCACCCGGTCCATTACCTGATTCCGGGGATTCCGGAGGTGATGAACAGCGAAGCCTCCTTGAACGGCAAGGTGCGCGCCGCCGGGTTTTCGGTCGAGATGGTCCTCGTCGTGATCGTCGTTTCGTGGATCAAGACGGCGCTTGCGGAAGAGATCCTGTTCCGGGGCTTCCTCGCGAAGCGGCTCATCCGCCGCTGGGGCTTCGTTGCGGGCAATACCGTTCAGGCTGCCGTATTCGGCGTCATTCACGGCGCGCTCCTGATGCTCTTGTCGGAGATTCCGATTCCCTTGCCGGCGCTTGCGGCGGTCGTCCTGTTCCCCGCAGCGGCGGGCTATGTGCTGGGCTGGATCAAGGAAAAGCAGGGGAACGGCAGCATCCTGCCGGGCTTTGTCGCACACGGTCTCGGCAACAATGTCACGCTGCTCATGGTCATGTTCGGATGGGCATGACGCCGGTGGATATTTTCGTAAAAAAACACCGCACGGACGCGGAACCGCGAAACGGCTCGCCGCAACGCCGCCGCTTCCGGAGCGGCGACCTCAAGATGGAGGCGGAGCGGCTGGCGTTTCCCGACGGTTTCTTCAACATCGTCTCGTGCAGGCAATCGGAGTTCAACGCCGCTGAAGCCGCGCGGGTGCTGGTCCCGGGCGGACGGTTCTTCACGCAGCAGGTCAGCGAAGGCGACAAGCTGAACATCAAGCAAGCGTTCGGCCTTCAGACCGGCAAGCCCGGCGCGCTGCGGGACCGCTGCGTGCGCGAACTGCGGCAGGCGGGCTTCGTCGACATCGACGTGATCGAATTTACGATCATCGAGTATTTCCGGACGCCGGCGGATCTCCTGTTCCTGTTGAAGCACACGCCCACCATCCCCGACTTCGGGCGGAAGGACGAGCACTTCGAGATCTTCGGGCGGTTCATCCGGGAGAACCGGACGGAGAAGGGCATCCGGACGAACATGGAGCGCTTCATCCTCACGGCCCGGAAACCGCAATAGCACGGCGAAAGAAAGCAGGATGCCCGGCCGAACGGGCATCCTTCGGTTTGATGGCCAGGCCCCGTAAAAACGGGGCTTCCGCTTCAAGTTACAGGTACGCTTCCAACTTCAGCCGGCCTTCGCCTGTTCCGTGCCGACAATTTGCTCCAGATTGCGAATCAACGCTTCGAGCCGGTTATAGTTCGCGAGCACCTGTTCGATTTGTTCACGCTGCCGGTGTACGCTTGACAGGATGTCGTTCGCCGACTCGCCGGATTGGGATGTGATGGATGCGACGGAATTGAGCTCGGCCACGATCTCGTCCGAAGACGTTTTGAACTGTTGGATGAACGCATCCACTTTCTCTACGCGGTGCAACGTCTGCACGGCATTGTCCGAAATGCGGTCCAGGGATTCCTCCGAGCGCAGAACCGAATCGTTTCCGCGGACAAGCGTCTGTTTGACGTTGTCGAACCGCTCGGTCAACCGGCGGGTTTTCTCCTGCAGCGATTCGAGAATTTGCCCGATCCGGACGGCGGATGAACCCGAGTGCTCCGCCAATTTGCGAATTTCATTGGAGACAACGGAAAATCCGCGTCCGTGTTCGCCGGCCCGGGCGGCTTCGATCGCGGCGTTCAACGACAACAGATGGGTTTGATTGGAGATTTCGGTGATCGTGGATACGATGATGCCGATTTCGTCGCTTTGTCGCTGCAGTTCCTCCATGGATGCGTTCACTTCATCCATGACGAGCAGGATCTCGTGCATGGAGTCCGTCGCATCCTTGATCGTCGAACGGCTGTTTCTTGCGATATCGGCCGTATCGATGGAACTTTCCTTCATCAGGCTGGAATCCTCGGTCATGTTCCCCAGCGCTTCGCTCGTATGCCGGATGGTGTCCAGCACATCGCCGATGCCGGCCGTCTGCTCGTGAAGGGCGGAATGGAACTGCCGGAACCGGCGCTCGATGTTTTCGGCCGTCTTCCCGGTCACTTCGAGGACATCCTGCAGCTCTTGCCCGAACTGGCTCAAGACCTGAATGGTTTGCTTGAGTTCCAGGATAAGCGCTTCGCTCTTCCGCTGCTCATCCCGCGCCTCCCTGTTGCGCCGGATCAAATCTTTGAACATCCGTTCCGTGAGCAGGGCGACGATGGTCATTGCAACACCGGAGATGAGAACGGGGACGAAGCCCACGAGCATATCCGCCGTGCCGATGCCGGTCTGCATCGATACGGCCAGATTCCCGGCCAGCGCCAGGATCAGAAAAACCAGCACCGGCTTGTAGGTCGGAAAGAACAGGAAGAAGGCCGCAAAAGCCAGGGTGATGGCGTTGTCCACTCCGCTCCCCTGGGCGGCAAAAAGCGCGTTCAGCAATACATTCATCACGGCAAAGATCAGGACGGCGAAAAAGGGGGAAATGCGCAGCGCCCTGCCATTTCGATTCAAAGCTGTAATAAGAAAGCCGGCCGCCAAGAAAATGAAAGCGGTTACAAAACCGGACAAATCCATAAACCCGCCGGCGGCTGTGATGCTGAAGTTGATCAGGCCGAAGGCGAGAAAGAAGTTCGCGATATACTGATTCCGTCGGATGAAAAGCGCGTCATACTCCCCGATTTCTTTCTTCCTGCCGGCTGACTCGACGACGTCGGACGGAAAGATGAACCTGAAGATATTGGCCATGATGTGCTGTCCTCCTGAAAGCTCGCCTGACTCAAATCTGTTAAATTGTTTGATTGCTCTATGAGCATACGGAAGCATTTCACTTAACAGAGCCTTTTGCATAATTTCGTTTTGAAGCCAGCTTCATAGGGAGTCCTCAACTAGCAGCAGTTAATTCCTGGCTTTAACGTTTAAAAATGTGTAATTGGAGTTTATTGGTCATAAAAATGGGCAGACCTGCAGAATTTTCGGGAAACGCTCGTTTTTAAGCGACCGCTTTTGCCAAGCGAGATGCGGCTACTGCAGATGCAAGCAGAACGATGGCGTTCAGATACAGGTGAGTTGTTACTT
>Ga0207871_100538_pt1 | contig 12278 bp, 15 predicted proteins | sample Passage260A_FD_187371 | JGI IMG/M metagenome (GOLD analysis project Ga0207871, IMG submission 187371) | Cellulose adapted compost microbial communities from Newby Island Compost Facility, Milpitas, CA, USA - Passage2 60A (SPAdes) (version 2) ...
CCCCCCCGGGGCGCCGCGGCGGATCTGCCATGCGGATGCCGCGTGACAAAGGCGCTTGAGCCGCCGCGGGGCGTTGCAGCGGGGATGCCGTGCGGGCAAGGAAGGACGAAACGCGACGGAGTCGCTGCAAAGCGGCCGCGGCGTTGACGGGATGCGGACGAAATGGCGGCGATATCATCCAGGAAGGCAGGTAGAGGGGTTTGCGCGTCGCGACGATTCTCGGCACGCGGCCGGAGATCATCCGGCTCAGCCTGATCATAGCGAAGCTGGACCGGCTGGCGGATCGGCACGTGCTCGTGCACACGGGGCAGAATTTCGATCCGCGGCTCAGCGACATTTTCTTCGGGGAGCTCGGGGTGAGGAAGCCGGACTATGCGCTGCCCGCGGCGGCGGATGACTATTCCGTCGGGGCGCAGCTCGGGAAGATGTTCCGCGAGACGGGCCGCATCCTCGCACGGGAGAAGCCGGATGTCGTGCTCGTCCTCGGCGACACGAACAGCGCGCTGTGCGCGGTGCTGGCCGAGCGGATGGGCATCCCGGTCGTGCACATGGAGGCGGGCAACCGCTGCTATGACCTCAAGGTTCCGGAGGAGAAAAACCGGCGCGTGATCGATGCGGTGTCGACGATCAACATGCCGTACACGCCGTACAGCAAGCAGAATCTGCTGCGCGAGGGGTTCCCTTCGGAACGGATCGTGATCTCGGGCAATCCGATCCGCGAGGTCATCCTGCACCACGAGGAGCGCATCCGGGCGAGCGACGTGCTGAAGCGCCTGAATCTCAAGCCCGGCGAGTACATCATCGTGACCGCGCACCGGGCGGAAAACGTCGACGTGCCCGAACGGCTCGCCTCGATCGTCGAAGGGCTGAACCGGACGGCGGAGCGGACGGGCAAGCGGCTCATCTGCAGCGTGCATCCGCGCACCCGCCACCGGATCGAAACCGGAGGGATGCCGGTCAGGCTCCATCCGCTGGTCGAATTTCACGAACCTTTCGGATTTTTCGACTTCGCGCGGCTCGAGCAATCGGCGTTCTGCGCGATTACGGACAGCGGCACGGTGCAGGAGGAATGCTGCCTGTTCCAGGTTCCGACGGTGACGATCCGCGATTCGACGGAGCGGCCGGAGACGGTGGACTGCGGCAGCAACGTCGTCTGCGGCGTGGCGGCGGAACGGATCGCGGAAGCAGTGGTCGCGATGACGTCGCTGCCGGCCCGCTGGAAGGTGCCGGAAGGGTACGATGCGGACAACGTGTCGGACATCGTGGTCAAATTTTTGCTGGGAGGGAAATGGGGTGTTCACTAATGCACGCATTCTCGTGACGGGCGGCACCGGTTCGTGGGGACACGAGCTGGTGCGCCAGTTGCTGCCCCAGGACCCGGCGGAAATCATCGTCTACTCCCGCAGCGAGGCCGCGCAGGTCGCGATGAGCCGCGAGTTCGAGGACCGGCGCCTCACGTTCCGCATCGGCGACATCCGGGACCGGGACGCGCTCACGGCCGCCTGCGCCGGCGTCGATTACGTGTTCCATCTTGCGGCGCTGAAGCACGTGCCGGTCTGCGAGGAGCAACCGTACGAGGCGCTCAAGACGAATGTGCTCGGCACGCAGCACGTGATCGAGGCGGCGGTCGCGAACCGGGTGAAGCGGGTCGTCTACATCTCCACCGACAAGGCGGCGAACCCGTCGAATTTCTACGGCATGACGAAGGCGATCGGCGAGAAGCTGATCGTCTACGCGAATCTGCTGCGCAGCGGCACGACGTTCGTCTGCGTCCGGGGCGGCAACGTGCTCGGCACGAACGGGAGCGTGATCCATCTGTTCCGGCAGCAGATTCTCCAGAATCGGGAAGTCAGGATCACGGACCGGAGGATGACGCGGTTTTTCCTGACGCTCGAGGATGCGATCCGGCTGCTGTTCAAGGCGGCGGCGGAAAGCGTCGGCGGGGAGATTTTCGTCATGATGATGCCGAGCTGCCGGATCGTCGATCTGGCGGAGGTGCTGATGGAGGCGTACGGACGGCGGGTACCGATCGTGGAGACGGGTACGCGGCCGGGCGAGAAGATCGACGAGATTCTGCTCACGGAGTTCGAAAGCGAGAGCACGGTCGTCTATGACCGCGAGTATCTCGTCATCCTGCCGCCGCTTCATATCCCCGGCCTCCGGGAGCGGTACGCGGGGTACCCGCAGCCGGCGATCCGGAATTTCAGCTCCGCCGACAATCTCATGACGAAGGATGAGATTCGCGAGATGCTCGTCCGGGGAGGGTTCATCCCATGAGAATGCTCGTCATCGGCGGAAACGGGATGGCAGGCCACATGATGGTCCGGTATTTCCGGAAGGCGGGCGCCGAAGTCCTGTATACGGTCCGCAGGGCGTCCGGCGGAACCGGCGAACTGGTGCTCGATGCGACGGATCTCGACGCGGCGGCGGAGGCGGTGGAGCGGGTCCGTCCGGACCTGGTCGTCAACTGCGCCGGCGTGCTCAATCAGGATGCGGAGCGGCGCCCGAAGGAGGCCTATCTCGTGAACGGCCTCCTGCCGCACTGGCTGGCCCGGGCGGCGGAATTGGCGGGAGGCCGGCTCATCCACATCAGCACGGACTGCGTGTTCCGCGGCGACCGGGGCGGCTACAAGGAGTCGGACCGGCCGGACGGCGAGACGGCCTACGCGCGGACGAAGGCGCTCGGCGAGGTGCATGATCCGCGGCATCTGACGATCCGGACGTCGATCATCGGTCCGGAGATTCGGGAGAACGGCATCGGGCTTCTCCGCTGGTTCCTCGGACGGAAGGGGACGGTGGACGGCTACGCCCGGGTGCTGTGGAACGGCGTGACGACGCTGGAGCTCGCGCGGGCGGTGGAGTATGCGGCGGCGCGTCCGGAGATCGGCGGGCTCGTGCATCTGACGGCGTCGCGCGTCGTCAGCAAGATGGAGCTGCTCGAAATGTTCCGCGCGGCGTTCGGGAAGGAAGACGTGACGATCCGTCCCGTCGACGAGCCGCGCATCGACCGGACGCTGGTGCGGGAGCGGACGGATTTCGGGTACACGCCGCCCGATTATCCGGAGATGCTCGCGGAGCTGGCCGAATGGATGCGGGAAGGGTGGCCGGGATGAGCGGCGTCCGGCTGCTCGTGACGGGGGCGGGCGGCTTCTGCGGGCTGCATGCCTGTGCGTTTTTCGCCCGGCGGGGGTACGAAGTGGTCGGCGTGCTGCGGCACGCGGACGATCCGCGGACGGCGGTGCTGCAGCGGCTGGGCGCCGGAGCGGAGTTCTGCGATCTGACGGATCGGACGGAGGTGGACCGGCTGATCGCCCGGGTCCGTCCGGAGCGGATCCTGCATCTCGCGGGCTTGAGCTCCGCCGGGCCGTCCTGGCGGGAGCCGGCGCGGTATCTGGAGGTCAACGTGATGGCGGCCGTCTATCTGCTCGAGGCGGCGCGAAGGGAGATGGGCGACCGTTTCCGATTCGCGGCGGCGGGTTCGATGCTGTGCTTCGACTGGCCGCCGGACGGCGGTGCGCCCCGGCCGCCCCATCCGTACAGCCTGAGCAAGACGCTGCTGACCGCCGTGGTGCAGAGCTGGCATCATCTGTACGGGACGGCGGCGGTCGTCGCCGAGCCGGCGAATCTGATCGGGCCGGGTCCGTCCCTCGGCCTTCCGGCGCTGATCGCGGCGCACATCCGCGCGCTCCGGCGGGCCCGGCTGGCCGGCGCGCCGGACCCGGCGCCGTTCCGCCTGAGCAGCCTGACGGAACGGCGCGATTACGTCGACGTCCGGGATGCGGTGCGGGCGTACGAGGTGCTGCTCGAGCGCGGCGAGCCCGGGCGCGTCTATCCGATCGCGACGGGCCGGCAGCGGACGCTCGGCGAGGTGGCGGCGGCATACGAGCGGGCGGCCGGTTTCCGCGTGGAGTGGCTGATCGGCGACTCGGACGCGCCGTCGCCGCCGCCGGCCGATCCGTCCGCGCTCACGGCGCTCGGCTGGCGGCCGGAAATTCCGTTCGCGCGTTCGGTGGCGGATACGCTGGACGACGACGCCGGCGGCGTCGCCTGGTTCATGCGGACCGGGCAGGACTAAGGAAGCGCCATAGCGGGGGATGCAAGGTGGCGGATGCGACGATCGTGATTCCTTTTTACAACGATCCGTATGTCGCGGAGGCGGTGGAGAGCGCGCTCGCGCAGACGCATCCGTCGGTCGAGGTGATCGTCGTCGACGACGGCTCGACGGAGCAGGCGGAACGGCTCGGGCCGTATCTCGACCGGATCCACTACATCGGCAAGGCGAACGGCGGCACGCCGAGCGCGCTCAACGCGGGTTTCCGCCTCGCGTCCGGCCGGTATGTCGCGTGGCTCAGTTCGGACGATCGCTTCCGGCCGGAGAAGATCGCCCGCCAGATGGCGGCGATGGAAGCGGCGGGCGCGTGGATCGGCCACACGGCGTTTGCGGTCATCGACGGCGAGGGGCGCGTGACGAACCCGCACGTGTCGCCGGGCGGCGATCGGGTGGACGCGTTCTATCGCGCTTTCGTGAACGGCAATCCGGTGAACGGCTGCACGGTCATGATGCGCAAGGAGCTGTTCGAACGGCTGGGCGGCTTTGACGAGGGGCTGCCGTATACGCATGATCTCGATTTCTGGTATCGGGCGATGCTGGCGGGGTTTCCTTTTCACTACCTGGATGAGCCGCTCACGGAATATCGGATGCACGAAGCGATGGGAACGGTCCGGCACCGGGAGGCGATCCGGGAGGAAGTGGAAGCGACATTCGCGAGGTACGCAAGACGGTGGAACGCTTTTCTGCGAAATCTCGGGATCGCGGTGTAGGATTGCAAAAATATGGATGACATTGGATCGCGTACGACACGCCGGGATGATGACGCTGAAGCCTCCGGTCCGTTTCCGCCGAAAAGCGGAAGCATCCGGAGGCTTCGTCATGTTTCCGCGGGACGGCCGGCCCTTCACCCCGGCATCCTGTTCACGTGGTGCTGAAGCAGATGACGATAGCGGTTCTGCACCATCTGCACCTCCGCCTGGATCGCGGCGTAATGGCGCATCGTGCCCATCGCGGGGTGGCGGCGGTAGATCGTGAGCGGCTCGTTGATGAAATGGAAGTCGATGCCGGACAGCAGCGCGCGGATCCACAGATCGTAGTCGTGGGTGTAGGGCAGCGATTCGTCGAACCAGCCGAGCTCGGCGACGAGCGATTTGGACATCATGACGGTGCAGCCGTTGATCGGGCAGAAGTTCATAAATGCGGCGGCGAACTGCCGGGCCGTCGGAAACACGGCGGCCGCGTTGTGCTGGACGATGATGCCGCTTTCGTTCATGACGTGGAAGTTCGTATGCGAGAGGCGCGCGCCGGTATGGTGCATGTGCATGACCTGACGCTCGATTTTCGTCGGCACGAACCGGTCGTCGGAGCTGAGCCAGGCGACGTACTGTCCGGCCGCCATCCGGATGCCGTGGTTGAGGGCGCTCGCGGTACCGCCGTTTGCCTTGCCCAGATAGTGGATGTGCCGCCGGTACGGATCGAGCAGGTGCTGGTACGCGGTCGAACCGTCATCGACGACGATCACTTCGGTGTACGGATACGTCTGGCTCAGGGCGCTCTCGACGGCCTCCGCGATATACGGATCGTTGTGGAACGGGATGATGATCGATACGGTCGGTCCCATGCGTTTCACCCCCCGCATCGCCGTATTTCATCCCGGCGGCCGGATGCCGAGCGCCACGAGCACATTCCGGAAATCGGCGGCATAGCGCGAAGCGGAGAAATTTTCATGGACATACGCTTCGCCCTGCAGCCGGATGGCGGTGCGCAGGGCGCTGTCCTCGATGAGCGAGATCGCCTCCTGCACGCCCGCGTTCAGATCCGGCGGGAACAATTTGCCCGTGATGTTGTGCAGGATCGTGTTGCGCACGCCGTCGGAGTCGGTCGACAGCACCGGGCAGCGGCAGGCGGCCGCCTCGGCGACGGCGTATCCGAATCCCTCGATATGCGAGGTCGAGACGAGCATGCCGCCGGAGTCGCCGATGGCCGAGTAGTAATACGGCATATGGTCGTGCGGAATGTTGTGAAACATCCGCAGCCTGTCCCGGAGCCCCAGGGTCTCGACCGTCGTCTGGAAGGCTGCCCGCTGCCACGGCTCGCTGATGTTCGGATCCTCGAACATCCACAGTTGCAGGAGCGGGTAGCGCTGCGCCAGCGCCGCGCCGAGCTCGAGGAAAAGCTGCCAGTTCTTGTTCGGCTCGATGCGGCCGACCCAGGCGAGGATCGGCGCGTTCGTCGGGTTGAGCCACGGGGCGGGCCGGTAGTGGAACAGGTTCCGGTCGACGATGTTCTGCAGGAAGAACCGCGGAAAATCCGGGAAAATCGCGTTGACGAGTTCCAGCATGTGCGAAGACGGCTGGGCGAGGACGGCGCTGCCGTACATCCGCACGAAGAATGACGCGGCGTGCAGCGTGCCGACGGCGGCTTCCCGGCTGCCGTACCCTTGCGCGTCGTACAGGATCGGGCCGGCGTAGCCAAGGCCGCGCAGCCGCTGCAGCATGAGATGGTCGCAGACGGTGACGATCGCGTCGTAGCGGTACGTGTTCAGGATGTTGACGATGTCGGGATCGTAGTTCGTGATGAAAAGCGGAATGTCGCGGATGTTCTGCCGGCCGGCGCCGTCGTGCAGGTAGAGGAGATGTCCTTCGATGCCGATCTGGCGGAGCGCGATGCAGCGCGTCCGGTTCAGCGTCTCGACGCCGCCGCTCGGCACGAAATAGGTGAAGAGCATTCTCATGGCACGCATTCAGCCCGCTTTCGCATAGGGATTTGAACCGATCGGTTCATCCTATGCGGACGGGGACCGGCCCGCAAGGGACAAGAGGTTATTTCAAATATGCAAAGCCATCCAAAGGCAGCCGAAGGGGAAGTTCAAGAACCGCTGCAAGGCGGAGGACTTGCATGTGCCGCTCATTTTCGGGCTGTTGGGTTGTTGGGCGCGCGGCAACCCCATGGCAGGCGGTCGGTCCGCGTCACGGCAGCCGCCATTCGAGCAGCAGTCCCGCCTGCGTCAGCCCGCCGCCGAATCCGTGCAGCAGCACCGCATCGCCGCGCTTCAGCCTGCCGTCCCGGACCGCGAGATCGAGGGCGAGCGGAATCGTGGCGGCCGAGGTGTTGCCGAACCGTTCAACGCTCGTCAGCGTCCGTTCGAACGGGATGCCGGCCCGCTCGCAGATCGCGGCGATCATCCGCAGATTGGCGCTGTGCGGCACGAACCAGTCGAGATCGTCCGGCGTCATGCCGCACAGGTCGAGCGTCGTTCGCACCGCTTCCGTCACGTTCTCGACGGCCCATCGGTACACTTCGGGACCGTTCTGGACCAGCTTGCCGCCCGGCTTGACGGCTGTCCCGCGAATCTCCGGCGCCAACGCCGGCAACAAGACGTGGCAGCCGTTCCGGCCGTCCGTCGAGGCGCCGCCCGCGAGGAAGGACGGGGGTTCGCCGTCCGGCAACGCCTCGACAAGCGCGGCGCCCGCGCCGTCGCCGAACAGGATGCAGGTCGTCCGGTCGGTGTAGTCCGTCACGCGGGACAGCGTGTCGGCGGCGATCACGAGCACCTTGCGATAGAGGCCGGACCCGATCAGGCCTCCCGCCATTTGCAGGCCGGCGACGAATCCGGCGCAGGCGGCCGACAGGTCGACGGCCGCGGCGGCCCGGATGCCCAGCTCGGCCTGCACGAGGGCGGAGACACCCGGGAACACGGCGTCGGGAGTCGAGGTGGCGGTCAGGATGCAGTCGACGTCATCGACCGTCTTGTTCCAGCGGGCCGCCAGATCCCGGACGGCCGCCGCGGCGAGATGGCTCGCGTACTCGCCCTCCGCGGCGATGCGCCGTTCGCGGATGCCGGTGCGGCGGACGATCCATTCGTCGCTGGTGTCGACCATGCGTTCCAGGTCGGCGTTCGTCAGCACCCGCCCGGGCACATGGGTTCCGATGGCCGTGACGGCGGCGTTCGTGCGGATCCGCGAGGCGTGATACATGGGCGTCACATCCTTTTGCAGCGGCAGTGGATCAGGCAATTGGAGTTGAAATCTGATTTTAGTATCAGATACTAATAGTAGATGCTAATCCACGGGTTGTCAAGCCCATGGGAGGCCGCGGTCAGCGCGCGCTTCATGGACATCGCGTCCGGCACCGGAGGCCTGAAATGGCGACTGGGCCGGCGGGAACGGAGACGGGCGATGACCGGCATGGGCGAGGACCGGCCGGAAATCCGGCAGCCGTGCGGGAAAGGTGGTATAATGCCGGTAAATGGGGGTGACGAAAATGCCCTATGCGCTGAAAAACAAAAAGACATCCGAGCTCTTCTCCTGCACGCTGCTGAACGTGTATGATCTTCCGTATTACGGCGTGAAGCTGTGGGAGGATCGGGAGTCCGCGGAAGCGGAGGCCCGGGCTTTTCTCCGGGAAAAAGGCGTCGAAGAACCGTCCGAATGGGAGATCGCGGGCCTCGGAGAGCATCAGGCGAAGCTCTGCAACGTGAAGCTGAACAACGACCCGGCGAAACGCGTGTATCTCACGGACGACGGCCGCATCGTCGCTCAGCGGGACGCAACCTGAAATTCCGAAAACCGACCGAGCACAAAATCGCGGAACGCCGTGGCGGCCCGCGACAGGTAGCGGTTTTCCTTCCATGTCAGGTAATAGGTGCGCCGCGCGACCGGCGCCAGGATGCGCACCGCGCAAACCGCGCCGTCCCGCCCCGCGACCGATTCCGGCAACAGCGCGACGCCGAGGCCGGACCGGATCAGGTCGAGGATCATCCCGGATTCATCCGCCTCGCACACGATGTTCGGCGAAAAACCGGCATCCCGGCACAGCGCATCCGTCGTTTCGCGGAACCGGTGCTCCCGCTTGAACGCGATGAACGGCTCGCCGGCGGCCTCGCGCAGCCCGATCTGCCCGCGTCCTGCGAACGGATGACCGGCGGGTACGGTCAGGACGATCTCCTCGGAGCTGACGGGCCGGTTGCACACTCCCGGCTGCAGGACCGGTTCGCACGAGATGCAGAAGTCGATCCGGCCGCTCATCAGCAACGCTTCCTTGGCGGCTTTCGACGGGGCCTGTGATATCCGGAAGGCGACTTCGGGATGCTCCCGCCGGAAGTCGTCCAGCACCTCCGGAAAATGCGGGATGAACGTGGCGTCAAGCGACACGACTCCCTTCTCGAGCCCGGCCATGTCGGCCACGATCCGCCGGCCTTCCTCGAGCGCTTCGAGCGCCGTCTCCACCTTCTCCAGGAACGCTTTCCCGTAGGCGTTCAGCCGGATCCGCCTTCCTTCGCGGCTGAACAGCGGCACGCCGAGCTCCTTCTCGAGCTTCGCGATCGTCTGGCTGAGCGCCGGCTGGGTGATGTGCAGCTCCCGCGCCGCCTGCGTCAGGTGTTGCAACCGGGCCACCTTCCGGAAATAGTGCAGTTGCAGCAATTCCACCGTACACGCCCCCAATAAATAAGTTATACCTTATCTAATTATATTAAAATATACATTATACATTATGAAAAATCCTCCCTATAATGCTCATTGAGCAGGGGGGATCGGATGATGGAAACGCGCGAAAAACGGATCGTCGCCCTCGTCTGCTGCCTGATCCCGTTCTCCGCCATGAACATTGCGATGTTCAACGTGGCGCTGCCCGACATCATCGCCGAATTCCGGCTGCCCTACGGCACGGCGAGCTGGGTCGTCACCGTGTTTGGCATCCTGTACGCGGCCGGCGCGCTTCTCTACGGCAAGCTGGCGGACCGGTTCGGCCTGAAGCCGCTCGCCGCCTTCGGAATCCTGATGTTCGCCGCCGGGTCGATCTTCGGCTTCTTCGCGGCGAATTACGCGCTGTTGAACGCGGCCCGGATCGCGCAGGGGATCGGCGCCTCCGCCGTTCCGTCGCTCACGATGCTGATTCCCGTCCGCTTCGTGCCGGAGGAGCGCAGGGGGAGGGCGCTGGGCGCGGTAGCGGCGGCGATGGCCGCGTCGGGAGCGGCGGGACCGGCTGCGGACGGACTGATCGCCGAAGTGTTCCATTGGCGGGCGCTGTTCCTGTTCTCGGCCGGGGTGTTGGTGCTCCTGCCGTTCTTCCTGCGGTGGATGCCGGATGAACCGAATCGGGGCGGACAGCCGATCGACGCCATCGGCACGGCGGGCTTCCTTGCGGCGGTGGTCTCGTTCATGCTTGGCCATCAATCTCCTGAACGTGTCGCTGCTGGCCGCAAGCGCAGGTCTGGCCATCCTGTTCGTCCTTCGCCAAAAACGCACCGCAAACCCCTTCATCCCGCCGGAACTGTTCCGCAGCCGTGCCTATCGGACGGGACTTGCCGCGGGATTTCTCAATGCGTCGGTCAACTTCGGCGTCCTGCTGCTCACGCCAATTCTGCTCGGCGAAGTGTTCCGGCTGGACGCCGGGCGGATCGGCCTCTTGATGTTCCCGGGGGCCGCCGCGTCTTCGCTGGCCGGCCTGTACGGCGGGCGGATGATCGACCGGAAGGGCGCAAGCGTCGTCCTGCTCGCGGCCGCCGCGCTCACGGGCTCGGGGCTCCTGTTCCTCTCGTCGCTGGCCGGACGCGCGGCGTGGGGCATCGCGTCGGCTCTCGCGTTCACGTGCTCGGGTTACATTCTGGCGCAGCCCGCGCTCGCGAAGGCGGTGTCCGTCACGCTGGCGGAAGGCCGGACCGGCATCGGAATGGGTGTGTACAGCCTGAGCAACTTCATGTCCACGGCGCTGGCCGGAATCGCCGTGACGAAGGCGCTCGAGGCGGGCGGAGGCGTCGCCTTCAACCCGTTGGCCGCGGACGGCGTTTCGGCGGTCCACAGCAACCTCTTCCTCGCCCTGTTCGCCGCCGCCCAGCTCCAGATGCTGCTCGTCCTCCTGCTTCCGGAGCGGACGAAGCGCGGTCAGAACCGCTTGACAAACCGGTAGCCCGTCACTTCGAAACCAAAATCCTTGTAGTACCTGTGCGCTTCATCCTCGTGCCCGAATCCGCTCACGAGCCACAGGCCGGGGCAATGCTTCTTCCGGGAGAACCATTCAACGGACGCCGAAGCCAACGGACGCCGAAGCGGCGATAGCCGGCAGGCGGCGGATTTCGATGGATCGGTGAGCTGCATCGAATACACGACGCCCGCGCACGGGGGATGCGTGTTGAAACTGCGGAGGTACATTGGACCAGCCGGATCGGGCAGAAAAAGGGGCAGCGGCCTTCCGCCATCGGGATCGGCGCTGCCCGGTATTCCGCATCAATAAAGCCGGATGAGCTGCCACTTCTGGGCAACCGTACCGTTGTCCGTCCAGATCTGGACGTTCGTGCCGTCTGCTGTTCCGGCTCCGGCGACGTCGAGCGCGAGGCCGCTGTTCGGATTGATCAGCTTGTAGGTGCCGCCGGATACGATGTCGTCCGCGGGATTCGGGCCGCCGACATCCTGATAGACGCGCACATAATCGACGTACATTTTCGCCGGGAACGGCGTCGACCCGTCGGGCGAGCCCGGCCAGTTGCCGCCCACCGCCAGATTCAGCAGAATAAAGTGCGGCTTGTGGAACTCCTCCGTCGAGTTGATGTCGTTCTGGATGTTCGCTTCCCAGAACTGGACGCCGTCCACAAACCATTTGATGTAGCTCGGCGTCCACTCGATCGAATAGACGTGGTAATCCGTCACATCGAACGGGAAGCTGGGACCGCCGTACGAGGCGTGTCCGCCGGCATCCCAATGGATGTAACCGTACGTCACGTTCTCGTTGTTGATGTGCTCCATGATGTCAATCTCGCCGCAGTACGGCCAGCCGACGCTCGTGATGTCCTCCCCCAGCGTCCAGAACGCCGGCCACAGGCCCTGCCCCTTCGGCAGCTTGATCCGCGCCTCGATCCGGCCGTACTTGAAATTGATCTTGCCCTGCGTCTTGAGCCGCGCCGAGGTGTAGTTCATGTCGCCGTACGATTCCCTGCGGGCTTCGATGACCAGATTGCCGTTCGTTAGAGTAAAATTTGCGTGGGGGTAAAGTCTGGAAAAAGCGAACATAGAAAAAGAGCTTCTCCCTTGGTAAAGTGAATTTGCTGAAACACGCACCAAGAGGAGGAAGCTCCTGTGCAGCACTTTACCACAATCATTCCCACAATGAAAGAGCTTGAGCAGTGGATGTTGCGGGAGATGCAGGAAGCGTTCGCCAGCGCGATGAAGACAGCGCTGGAGATGTTTGATCAGATCATCCTTGAGCAAAGGGATCGCCAGCGTTTTCGCGT
>Ga0207871_100544_pt1 | contig 11976 bp, 10 predicted proteins | sample Passage260A_FD_187371 | JGI IMG/M metagenome (GOLD analysis project Ga0207871, IMG submission 187371) | Cellulose adapted compost microbial communities from Newby Island Compost Facility, Milpitas, CA, USA - Passage2 60A (SPAdes) (version 2) ...
CCGGCAGGCGGCCTGCCGGAGCTGTTGTACACCCTGCAGGCGCGACCGGAGGAAGCGGCGGCCGTGTTCGGGCGGGTGCGGATGCATGACGCGGCGCTGGGCATCGACCGGTTCCCCGGCGGTTGTCCGCCGGAGGAGAAGCTGGACCTCGGCCCGGAAGCGGCGGACGGACTGATCCGGACCGTGGCGGGCTGCCGGGACTACGGCGTGGTCGTTGTCGATCTCGGGTCGGCGCCGACCGCGGCCCATCTCGAGGCATTCGCCCGTTCCGATGCGATTTTTTGGCTCGTGCCGGATCACCCGTCCGGCCGGGGCAAATCCGAGGCGGCGCTCGAATTTTTCCGGCGCCGGGAACCGAAGCGGATGGCGGAGATTGAACCGCGCATCCGTATGGTGGCGGCCCATGCCGGCCGGAGCGGTTCAGCCCGGGGCGCGGCCGGGCTTCGCTTGGTTGCCGGGATTCCGGAAGTGCCGCGGCTGCGCGGCGCCGGTCGGCCGGAAGAGGCGGCCGGATCGCCCGAATTGCAGGCCGCATGCCTCGCTCTCCTTGCCGCCGCCGGATGGAGGCCGGAAGGAGGGATGCCGGATGATCGGGGAGCGCGAGGTGCGCTTGCTGCGGGAACGGGTCCGAAGCAGGATCGATTTGCATGAGGAACTGAGCGACGAACGGCTGACGGGCATCATCGAATCGGTCGTCTTCGAATGGGCCCGCGACAAGCCGCTTACCGCCGCGGACAAGCACCGGGCGGTCCGCAGGCTGTTCCACGCCTTCCGCGGGCTCGACCTGCTGCAGCCGCTCATGGACGATCCGACCGTGACGGAGATCATGATCAACGGACACGAGAACATCTTCGTCGAGCGGAACGGCCGCATCGAGCGCCATCCGGGCGCGTTCGAGAGCCGCGAGCGGCTGGAGGAGCTCATCCAGACGATCGTCGGCAGCGTCAACCGCGCCGTGAACGAATCGAATCCGATCGTCGATGCGCGGCTGGCCGACGGCTCCCGGGTTCACGTGGTGCTGCCGCCGGTGTCGATCCGCGGACCGACGGTCACGATCCGGAAGTTCCCCGAGCGTCCGATGTCATTGGACGATCTCGTCGCCCGCGGATCGCTGACGGCGGAGGCGGCGGACTGGCTCTCCCGGCTGGTGCGGGCGAAATATAACGTGTTCGTCTGCGGCGGCACCGGGACGGGGAAGACGACCTTCCTGAACGCGCTCGCCCAATGCATCCCTGCGGACGAGCGGATCGTCACGATCGAGGATTCCGCCGAGCTGCAAATCTTCGGCATCCCGAACCTCGTCTCGCTCGAGACGCGCAACGCCAACCCGGACGGGAAGGGCGAGATTCCGATCCGCGCCCTCGTGAAGGCTTCGCTCCGCATGCGGCCCGACCGGATCATCGTCGGCGAAGTGCGCGGCGGCGAAGCGATCGACATGCTGCAGGCGATGAACACCGGGCACGACGGGTCGATGTCGACCGGGCACGGCAACAGCCCGCGCGACATGCTGTCCAGGCTCGAATCGATGGTGTTGTCCCAGGCGGAGCTGCCGCTTCCGGTCATCCGGCACCAGATCGCCTCGGGCATCGATCTCCTGATCCACCTCACCCGGCTCGCCGACGGGAGGCGGTGCGTCGCGGAGATCACGGAGCTGGGAGGCGTCCGGAACGGGGACTATGAGCTGAACGTGCTGTTCAGGCGCCGGGCGGGCGTGGCGAACGGGGAGGACGGTGACGGGCGGATCGAGGCGGGTGAACTGGTCTGGACGGGCAACCGGCTCGTCCGCGCCCACAAGCTGCGGTTGGCGGGCGTCGCCGATCCGTCGCGCGGCGCCCGGGAGCCGGACGGCGGGAATCGGGAAAGGGAGGGCGCTTTCCGGGAGGAGGCCGGTCGGTATGCGTAACGCCGCACGGCCGGCCAATCCCGAAGCGCTGCGGGAACGGAAGCGGCCCGGTTCCCGCGGGAAGAAGAGCGAAGAGCGTCCGGTGACGGCGGTCCGGCTGACGGGATGGCCGAAGGCCGCCTCCGCGGCCGCCGGCATGGCGGCGGTCGGCCTGCTGGCGGGACTGTACTATCAGTCCCTCTGGGCCGGGCTGCTGTTCGCGCCGCTCGGCCTGTTCGCCCCGGCCGCGGTCGAGCGGGAGCTCGAGAACCGGCGGCGCCGGTTGCTGCGGGAGCAGTTCAAGGAGGCGCTGCACTGTCTCGTCACGTCGCTCTCGGCCGGCCGTTCCGTCGAGAACGCGCTGCTGTCGGTGCCGGACGAATTGAAGGTTCTGTACCCGGACCCGAAGACCCCGATCCGGCGCGAATTCGAGTTGATCCGGGTCGGCCTCGTCAACGGGGAGCGGCCGGAGGACGGGCTCCGCCGGTTCGCATCCCGCGCGCGGCTGGGGGAGGCCGCCCGCCTCGCCGACGTGATCGCCGTCGCGAAGCGGACGGGCGGCGACATGGCCGCCATCGTCCGCAGCTCCGCCGCGCTGCTCGGGGAGAAGATGGAGGTCGAGCGGGAGATCGCGGTCATGACCGCCGGCAAACGCTTCGAGTCCCGGCTCATGATGGCCGCCCCGTTCGCGTTCGTCCTCATGCTGACCGCGATGGCGCCGGAATACATGGCGCCGCTCTACGGCAGCGCCGCGGGGTACCTGATCCTGACCGGCGGCCTCGCGGCGCTGGCGGGCTGCGCCTGGCTCATCCGCAAGATCATGTCGATCGACGTGTGAAGGAGGTGAGGGGAACGTGTTCTTCCTGGCGATGCTCATCGCCGGAGGCTGGCTGTCCGTTACGGCGGGAGCGCTGATGCCGGCTTTGCGGAAGGCGCGGCGGAGCGGACGTCCGGCGGACTGGCGGGAACTGTTGCTCGCCGAACCGGCCGACCGGTTCCTGATCGGTTGGGCCGGCCGGTTCGCCCCGGTCCAGACGCTGCTGGCGTCCGTGCATGCCGACCTGCAGCGGCTGGCGGACAGGCCGCCGGCGCCCGCGGAATCGCGCCGGTATCTCGCGCACGCGGTCGGATCGGGCATGGCGGCGGCCGGTCTGACGGCGGTGCTGGCGCTCGCCTCCGGCACGGCGGAAGTGTTGCCGGTCGGGCTGCTCGCGGCATTGCTCCTGCCGGTGTCGCGCGTCCGGGCGCTCAGGCAGCGGGTCGAGGAGCGACGCCGGGCCGTGCTGCGGGAACTGCCGGAGCTGCTCTCCGTGCTGATGCTGCTCGTCGGTGCCGGCGAATCGCTGCAGAACGCGCTGCATCGGTGTGCCACGGAAGGCGCGGACGGTCATCCGCTGTATCGGGAACTGAAGCGGGCGATGCACGCGGTCCGGAACGGCGAACCGTTCCAGATCGCGATGGACGGGTTCGCCCGGCGGCTCGGTGTCCAGGAGGCGTCCGTCCTGACTTCGGCCCTGCTGCTCCAGTACCGGAAGGGCGGATCCGATTTCGTCCACGCGCTGCGGGAGCTGTCGTTCAGCCTGTGGGAGAAGCGCAAGAGCCTCGCCAGGATCAGGGGAGAGGAAGCGGTTTCGAAGCTGTCGCTGCCGCTCACGCTCATTTTTTTCGTGCTGATGGTGATCATCGGATCGCCGGCAATCCTTGGTTTCCGGTGAATCGGTTGAATCCACGGGTTTGCAGGAGGGATGCGCTGATGCTGATGCCGTACCGGAATGCGCCGCGCCGCGGAATTGCGAAATTGCTCCGCGACGAGGACGGCGCGGGCGTGGTGGAACTGATCATGATCATCGCCGTTGTCATCATCGTGGCAATCATTTTCAGGGAATATTTGATCGATCTGGTGAAGACGTTGATGGGCAGGGCGGAGACGGAAGCAAATGACATTTTCAACTATGACGCCAATAAGCACTTCCCCGGATCGAAATAAGCGCCGCCGGTTTATTCTCGACGATGCATCCGGCAGCGCCGCGGTCGAGTCCGCGATCGTCTTCCCGGCGGTGTTTCTGGCGGTGCTGGCGCTGCTGTTCGGGGCGATGCTCATCCACGAGCGGGTGCTGCTCTACCATGCGGCTTCCGCCGCGGCGGAGCGGGCGGCCTTCCGCTGGGACAACAGCCACCGTGATCCCGTCACCGGCATCGCCCCGACCGGGCGTTACGATCCGCTGTACTGGCGGCTCACCGACGACCGGTTGTTGCAGTCCATCTTCGGCATGGAGGCCGGCGAGTCGGAGGACGCCGCGGTCGATTTGCCGGCGATGGGAGCGGAAAACGGGGGAGACCTGATGACCGGCAAACTGCTGAAAGGGGCGGGGCGCGTGCCCGGCAAATACGACGGCCGGGCGGTGTACCGCCGCCATCTGCTGTTGAAGCGGGTCTCCGTGGAACTCCAGACCTTCGACATCCCGCCGGGGGCCGCGCGTCTTACCGGAATTGCGGGGATCCGCGCTTCCGCCGCCGCGCCGGTCACCGATCCGGTCGAGCTGATCCGCATCGTCGATCTCGCGCGTTACTATGCGCAGCGGTTCGGAGCCGGAACGGACGGGGAGGAGCAGCGGAAGAAGGCCGGCGGCATTTTGAAGGTACGGTCGGGCCGGGAGGGGGGCAGCGGATGAAGCGTCGGTTCGCCGGACGGACGCTCTGGGACAGCCGGGACGGATCGGTCAACGTGTTTCTGATCGGCATTACGGCCGCGCTGTTCCTGTTCGTGGCGGTGCTGATCGATTTCGCGCGCATCGCCGCCTTCGAGCGGCTGGCGGAGACCGCCGTCTACTCCGGCGTCCGCTCTGCGCTGTCCGCCTACGACGGCACGCTGTACGAACGCTACGGCCTGTTCGCGCGGGGCGGTTCGGACGGCGGGGAAATATTCCGCCGCGTCATATCGTCCGCCCTGGAGCCGGACCATCCGGACCGGGGACTGAAGCTGCTGCGGACGGACGTCACGCATGCGGAGGTGTCACCGGGGGATACGCTCGGGCTCCATGCCGTCCTCGAGCGGCAGATTCTCGAAGAAATGAAATACAAGGCGCCGATCGATTTCACGCTGGAAATCGTCGAGCGGTTCAGGGGCGTCGCTCCGGCCCTCCGGGAGACCGCGCATGCCGCAAATGCGATGCTGCAGCTGCAGGAATTGTTCGACAGCCGCCACCGCCATCTGGAAGAGGCGGTGCGGCGCCAGCGGGAAGCGGCCGAAGCCGTCGCGGCGTCGGGACTGGCGGCCCGGATTCCTTATCCGCCGGGTGCCGGCAGCGGAGGCACCGCGGAGGATGCAGCTGCCGGATACGAACCATATATCGGCTGGGTCCGGGCGGAGGCGGAACGCAGGGCGAAGGAGGCGGAATGGCGGCGCCGGGTCGAGGAAGAGAGGAGGCGGTGGGAGGCCGCTTGCGGAGCGAAGCCGGGGCGTTCCGGCAATGATGCGGAGCGTGCGGCGGATCCCGCATGCGAGTCCCCGCCGGACATTCCGCCGCCCGATCTCGGGCCGAGCTATGCGGCCGAGATCGCGGCGTATGAGCAATCCGCCCGGGAGACGGCGGCCGCATTGGCCGACGCGTCCAGCATGGCCGCAACCGTCCACGCGGACGCCATAGCCGCCGCCAGGCAGGCGGTTCAGGCCGCCGCGGCCGACAACGAGCGAATGGCCGACGTCCTGCGCGAAGCCCGGCAGGCCGGAGCCGGAGACGGGGGCGGTGCATCGTCCGGGGGAGCCGGGGAGCCGGATGCTTCCGTCGTGATCCGTTCCCTGCTGGAAGATGCGTCCCGGCTCGTGCTGGACGCGGAATGGTTCGACGACTACCTCCGGGAGCTGTCCGGCCAGGATGCCGGCGCAGCCGCCCTCCGGGAGCGGGCGGACCGGTTCGGTTCGGCCGTCGCGCAGGCGCTCGCGAGCCCGGATCAACGGCATGCGGCGCCGCTCGGAGCCGCCTTCGACCGGCTGCGTGACGCGTATCGGGCCTATGCCGCGGCGTATATCGGGGAAGACGGTTCCGGCTCCGGCGGCGTCATCGCGGCGCGCGGCCGTGCCGTTGCGGAACTCGCCGCGGCGGATGAACAGCGCCGGGAATATGAACGCCGGTCCGAGGCGAAGCGCGTTGAGGCCGCTGAACTGCTGAAGCGGCTATCGCGGCTTTCGTCCGACGGGGAGGCGGAGCGGGAGTTCGGGCAGCTCCGAAAGCGGTACGAGGCGAGCCTGGCGCTCAACGGGGCCGCGCCGTCCGGCGGCGGGACGGTCGGCGGTCCGGACGACAAATCCGGAAAATACGCCAAGGAGGCGTCGCACAAGGCCGCAGGCCTGTTCGGCATGCTCGACGGTTTGGCGGCGAGTTTTCGGGATGAGGTCTATCTGAACGAATATGCGGTCCAGCGTTTCGATCATTGGGATCCGCGGCATTTGTACGATCTTGTCTTGCGCACGACGCAATCGTCGGACACGACGGCGGACGGATCGGACGGCGGCGACGGGCATTTGCCGCTGACCGTCTCCCATCAGGAAGTGGAGTATATCCTGTACGGCTTTCACAACCCGGCGGGGAACATCGCCGCCGCCCATGCGGAGATTTTCGCCGTCCGCGTCGCCATCCGCCTGGCGGAGGGATTCGTCGAGTGCCGCGCACTCGGCCATCCGCTGGTGGTGTTCGCCGCCGCTGTGGCGTACAGCTTCGAGCACGCCCTGAACGACATGGTCGAGCTGGTCCGGACCGGCAAGACGGAACTGTCGAAATGGCTGCCGATCGCCATCGCCTACCGGGACTATCTGCGCCTGTTTCTGCTGCTTCACGGCAGCAAGGCGGAGAAGCTGGCCCGCATCACCGCACTGATCGAGCATGATACCGGCTACCGGTTGGCCGCCATGCCGGTCGCGCTCACCGGGCGCGCGGACGTATCGGTCAACCTGTGGTTTCTGCCCGGGGTGATGAAGGGGATCGCCGGCGGAGGCATGTTGGAAGGAAGGGTTGTGGACGGCCGCTATGAGACGACGGTGGTTGTCGGATCGTCGTATTGAGCCCGCGCGGGATGCGAAGGGCGGCGTCACGGTCGAGGCCGCGCTGGTCATGCCGGTCTTCCTGATGGTATTCATCCTCCTGATTGCGGTCATCCGGCTGGCGATGACGCAGATGGCGCTGCAGGATGCGGCGGCGCAGATCGCCCGGCTGACGGCGGCGCACATCCACCCGGTCCAGCTTGCCGTCCGGTCCGCAGCGGGACACCCGGCAGCGGAGGCGGACGGAGCGGGGGCCGGAGACCGGACCGGACAGTCCGGGAACCCGTTCGGGCCATCCGGCGATCGAAGCCCGCAGCCCGGATTTCCGGAACTGGCGGCCGAACTGGCGGGACATTTGCCGGAACCGGCGGGTCCGTTGCTCGAAGCGGCGCTGAGGGGGGATTGGGAGGAAGCGGCCGACATCGCTTCGGCGCCGATCGGGGAGGCCGTCTTCGGTCCGCTGATCCGCGAGCTTGCCGCGGAGTCGGCGCTCGATCCCGGACGCATCCGGATCACCCGGCTCAGGCTGCCCGATTTGTCGGGCGGCGGCGAGGCGTATTTCCGGATCCGGCTGACCTATGATGTTCCGCTCGGGCTGCCTTTTACCCGTTCGCATGTGACGCTGTCGGCGGACGCCGAAGAGCGCGCCTGGATCGCCGATCCGGTGCCGGCGCGGATCCATCCGGAGGGGGAAGACGGGCCCGGCGGCATCGTCATCTTGTCAATCGAGCCGTCGCCGCTTCGGCCGGGCCGGAAGGCGAGGCTGACCGCGCTCGGGGCGCCGAACGCGAAGCTGAATCTCACGGTCTGGTACAAGAGCGGCAAGAGCCAGGCGAAACATCTCGGTGAGAAAATGACGGATGAGCACGGGCTCGTCACATGGGAGTGGCACGTGTCCGGCAACACGACGCCCGGCACGTGGGAGCTCGAGGTGACTTCGGAGGACGGCGCGAGGGCGCACCGTTATTTTGTCGTGCGGAAGGCGGGCGGCGAGGAATCCTGACGGAGTGTCGCCGTGAAGCCGGAATGAACCGGGAGGAGGGAGGCATGATGGTGTTGACCGCCGCGGGAGCGGCGATTCTGCTGGCGGCCGCGTTCGTCAGCGACATCCGGACGATGCGCATTCCGAACCGGCTGAACGTCACTGCCCTGGCGGCCGGACTGCTCTGCCATGCGGCGGCAGGCGCGTGGTCCGGCTGGCAGGAAGCGGCGTCGGCGTCCGGTGCGTGGCTGGGCGCCTTGCAGGCGGCGGGCCGGGGACTGTCGGAGGCCTGCGCGGGAGCCGGAGCGGGATTCGCCTTGTTGCTGCTGCCTTACATGCTGGGGGCTGTCGGCGGCGGAGACGTCAAGCTGTTCGCCGCGCTCGGAAGTTGGATCGGTGCGCGGGAGGCGTTGGATTGCGCCGTCTATTCCATGCTGGCGGCCGGAGCGTACGGGCTGGCGTGTCTGGCCATCGGCAAACGGCGGGCCGCGCGCTGGAGGCTATTGCGGGAAGACGCGGTTCAAGGCGGACCTTCGGCTGAAGCCGTCTCCGCCGCGGACGGCGCAACCTCCGCGGATGGGGACGGAGGGAACGGCGGACTGCGGAAATCCCGCTTTCCGTTCATGATCGCGGTGGTTCCCGGGGCGATTGCGGCATGGATATGGTGAAACCGCACCGCGGCCGCGGGCGGTGCCGTCCGATTCGCGGCCGGCGGCATGGCGGTCCGATCACGGACCGGGGCGGCATCGTCCGATAAGCGGCCGAAACGGCGTCGTACCATCAACGGCCAGGTGCGGTGCGGAACGAAACGGGTGCGGTGCGGATCGAAAGGAAAGGGGCGACGGGATGGAACGGTTGCAGGTCGATTTTGCGATGCAGCGGGGACACGAGATGATCATCCGGCGCGATCCGCCGTTTGGGCGCGCGGATTTGGACGAAGTCGACGTGCGGATGTTGCAGGCCGCGCGGCCGCCCGGGCTGCTCAAGGTCGACTGGTTCGAGATGGACGGCTGCGTGACGTTCCGTCACGCGGTCGAAGGCCGGAAAATGCTGCCGCACCGGCTGATCGCCGGACCGTTCGGAATGACGGAATATTTGGGCTTCATGCTGGGCATCGTCGAGGCGCTGGAGACCTGCGGGCATTATCTGCTCCGGGAATCCTGCTGCCTGCTGGAGGAGAGGTTCCTGTTCGTCGGTTCGGAATGGCGCGATGTCGCGTTGACCTATCTGCCGCTGCGGGAGCCGCCCGTGAAGAGGCCGGTTCGCGAAGAGCTGCTCGCACTGGCGATCCGGCTGATCGGGAAGGCGGAGCACGTGGACGGGGATGCCGTGCAGACCGTGCTTCGCCTGCTGGACGACCCGGGGGCCTCGTGGCCGGACCTTCGGCTCGGTCTGCTCAGGCTGATGGCGTCGGATCGAACGTTCGGCGCCGGACATCCGGTCGCGGAGACGGCGGGATTCCGGGCCGGCTACCTTGCCGGCGGGTCGAAGACGGAAGGCGGGCAGGCGCGTCGGATCGGATCCGCCCCCGGCTCACCGTATGAAGATGGGGGAAATGATCGGAGATTCCCGCCTGCCTTCGGCGCGGGAGGACCGGACACGGACGGCGCGTGGGGCTGTCGGATCGCATTTGGGGCCGATCGGCCGGATTCGGGAAATCGGGATCCGGTGATGGAAGCGCATGATGGTGATGCCGGCGCCGGGGGTTCCGCCCGCGTCCCGCATGCCGGCCCTTTCCCGGCCGCCGCTGACGGCCGGACGGGCGCAACCGCGGAATCGTCCCGCGCGGCGGAAGCCGAAGCGATGAACGGAAAGAACCGTTTCGGTTGGCTCGGCAGATTTTTCAAGGGAGAAGGCGCCGAAGAGCTCCCGCCGCCCGAGACGATGATGTTCGACGACGGGGAATGGCCGGGGGCGACGGGCCGCATCCGCGACACGGGCAGGGCGCGCTGGCTGTCCGTGTGCGGCGCCGTGCTGACGACGGCGCTGATCTGGCGATACCTCTACCTGCCGTCTCCCGGCACGGACCGCCTGCTGATCTGCCTCGGTGCAACGCTGCTTGCGGCGGGCGGGCTGGTCCTCGTGTGGCGGCGTCTCGCTCCCGGGAATCGCGGGATGGAGAATCACGCATGGTCGGCGGAAGGCGCGAAGGCGGGATCGGATGAAAACGGGTTGGCCGGACGGCCCCCGTGGGCGGAATCCGGATCGTGGGCGGAAGCCGGAGCCGGCGCCGACCGCGGCATTCGGTCCGAAGCGGCCGACATCCGTTTTTCCTGGCTGACCGAATTCGGATGGGACGACCGTCCGGCATCCGATGCGGCGTTCCGGGCGCAGGCGGGCGGGAGCGGACCAGGCGAGACGATCGGGTTGGAGGCGTCATCGGGTTCGACCCGGAACGGGATGCCGGGCATGACGGCGGAGGGCGACGCGGCGGAGCGCGATGAAACCGTATGGCTGCAAGACGAGACCGTGCTGCTGGACCGGGACGACGGCCGGTTGTGGCTGGTGCGGGAATATGAGGGTTCCAGCCGCCGCATCCCCGTCGAACGCGGCACGCATATCATCGGCCGTTCGGAGGCGCACGCACAGTTCGTCGACAAGGCGGAGGGCGTATCGCGCGCGCATCTGGAGGTCGCGTTTGACGGCAGCGAGGTGCGCATCAAAGATCTTGCCTCGCGCAACGGAACGTTGCTCGGAGACGAGATCATGGTGCCGTACAAGGAATACGTGCTCGGCATAGGCGACGCGTTCCGGCTGGCGGGACCGGACGGGCCGAAATACACGCTGCGCAAAAGCGGCTGACGGCCGGATTGATCATCCGGTTGTCAGCCGCGTGCTTCAGGTGATCATGGTTCACAACGACTGTCGGTCGAGCAGCTGCCGCACCGCCTCGTCGATGGTCGGATAGCGGAAGGTGAAGCCCGCCTCGAGTGCCGCGTTCGGCAGCGCCCGCTGGCCTTCCAGCAGCAGCACGGACAGCTCGCCGAATACGAGGCGCATGAGGGCGGCGGGCACCGGGAACCAGTGCGGCCGCCCGAGCGCCGCGGCGACCGCCCTGCCGAACCGGTCGTTTGTCACCGGTTCCGGCGCCGACGCGTTGACCGGCCCCGCGATATGCTCGTTGTCGAGGCAGAACAGGATGAGCCGCGTCATGTCTTCGATGTGGATCCAGGAGATCCACTGCCGTCCGCTGCCGACGCGGCCGCCGACGAACAGGCGGTACGGCAGGACCATCAGCGGAAAGGCGCCGCCGTCGGCGCCCAGGACGAGCCCGACGCGGAGCTTGACGAGCCGCCGGGCGGGGATCCGGTCCGCCGCTTCTTCCCACTCCTTCACGACGGCGGACAGGAAGTCGGTGACCCGGCCCGGGCTCCGCTCGTCAAAGGTCTCCGTCTCGGACATGCCGTAATACGAAATGCCGGACGCGTTCACGACGACCGGCTTGTCCCGCATCGCCCGCACCCATTCCGCCACGGCCCCGGCCGCGTCGAGGCGCGACTTCAGCACGCGGTCCTTCGCGGCCTTCGTCCACCGCTGGTTGATCGTCTCCCCCGCCAGGTTGACGATGGCGTCCGTTCCCTCCAGCCGTTCGGGCCGTCCGTTCCATTCCTCCCAGGTCGATTCCGTCAGGTTCGGATGCTTCAGGTTCAGCTTCCCCTTCCTGCGGGTCACGACCCGGACTTCGTCCCCGCGCTCCAGCAGCGCGCGCACGAGCGCGCGGCCGATGAAGCCGGTGCCCCCGGTGACCGCCACGCGCATGGCCTTCCGTTCCTCCCCGGGCTCAGGATTTCAGGAGATGCCGGTACGGACCGTAGTCGATCCCGTGCTTCTCGAGAAATTTGATCAGGCTGCGGTAATCGCGCTTCGGCGTCGCCTTGATGTAGCCTTCGATGCAATGTTCCCGCGTCACTTGGGATGCGCCGCTCTCGACGGCGATCCTGCCGATCTCCGCGGCGATCGCGTGCTTCGCGGTGTCCCGGAACGGCTTCGGCACCGGAGAGACGAGCAAATCGAGGAACGCCTTCGATTCCTCCGTCCACAGCGGCCGGCTCTTCTCGACCCAGTAGTTCTGCC
>Ga0207871_100547_pt1 | contig 11937 bp, 12 predicted proteins | sample Passage260A_FD_187371 | JGI IMG/M metagenome (GOLD analysis project Ga0207871, IMG submission 187371) | Cellulose adapted compost microbial communities from Newby Island Compost Facility, Milpitas, CA, USA - Passage2 60A (SPAdes) (version 2) ...
GGAGCGGGCGAAGGAATACATCCGGGCGGGCGACATTTTCCAGGTCGTGCTGTCGCAGCGGTTCAGCATCGAGACCGATGTCGATCCGCTTCACGTCTACCGGGTGCTGCGCACGATGAACCCGTCGCCTTACCTGTATTACCTGAAGTTTGACGATGAGGTGATCGTCGGCGCTTCGCCGGAGGTGCTCGTGAAGGTGGACGGCCGCAGGGTCGAGACGCGTCCGATCGCGGGCACGCGTCCGCGCGGCAGGACGCCGGAGGAAGACCTTGCGCTCGAGCGCGAGCTGCTTGCCGACGAGAAGGAACGGGCGGAGCACGTGATGCTCGTCGATCTCGGCCGCAACGACATCGGGCGCGTCGCCGAGTTCGGCACGGTCAAGGTGGACGCGTACATGGAGATCGAGCGGTATTCGCACGTCATGCACATCGTCTCGAACGTGTCCGGCACGCTCCGGGAAGACAAGGATTTCTTCGACGCGCTCGTCTCCTGCATGCCGGCGGGGACCGTCTCGGGGGCGCCGAAGCTCAGGGCGATGGCGATCATCGCCGAGCTCGAGCAGGAGGCGCGCGGCGCCTACGCGGGCGCGATCGGCTATCTCGGCTTTGCCGGCAGCCTGAACACGTGCATCACGATCCGGACGATCGTGTTCAAGAACGGCAAGGCTTACGTGCAGGCCGGCGCCGGCATCGTCTGGGATTCGGTGCCGGAGAAGGAGTATCAGGAGACGGTGAACAAGGCGATGGCGCTGCTGAAGGCGATCCGCACGGCGGAGGCCGCGTTCCCGGCGGAGCGCAAAAAGCGGGTTCTGCAGGCCGCGCCGAATCTCGACTACTGAACATTTCACGGATGATGCGCACGAAGGGAGAGGTGGAGCATGGAACAGGCGGTCAAGGGGATGACGATGCAGGAAGCGCTCGCGCATCTGATCGCGGGCAAGGATCTGTCGCGCGTGCAGGCGGAGGAAGTGATGGCGCGGATCATGGACGGCGAGGCGACGCCGGCGCAGATCGCGGGCGTGCTCACGGCGCTCCGGATGAAGGGCGAAACGGTGGACGAAATCGCGGGGTTCGCGAAGGTCATGCGCGAGAAATCGCACCGGGTGAGGACGGTGCAGGAGGGCCTGCTCGATACGTGCGGCACCGGAGGATCGGGCATCCGCAAGTTCAACGTCTCCACATCGTCCGCCATCATCGCGGCGGCGGCCGGCATCCGCGTCGCCAAGCACGGCAACCGGGCGATGTCCGGGAAGGCCGGAAGCGCCGACGTGCTGGAGGCGCTCGGCGTCAACATCCGGCTGACGCCCGAGCAGGCGGCGGAATGCCTCGCCGAGACGGGCATCTGCTTCCTGTTTGCGCAGATCTACCATCCGTCGATGAAGCACGCGGCGGGTCCGCGTCGGGAGCTGGGCGTCCGGACGATCTTCAATCTGCTCGGTCCGCTGACGAACCCGGCCGGCGCCGACCGGCAGCTGCTCGGACTGTACGACCGGACGAAGACGGAGACGATCGCCGAGGTGCTGCGCGAGCTCGGCATCCGGAGGGCGATCGTCGCCGGCAGCTTCGACGGCCTGGACGAGATCAGCATCTCGCGGGAGACGCAGGTGTCGGAGCTGAAGGACGGCGAAATCCGGACCTACGTACTGAAGCCGGAGGATCTCGGCCTGGAGCGCCGCCCGCTCGAGGCCGTCGCCGGAGGGACGCCGGAGGAGAACGCGGCGATCGTCCGCCGCGTGTTCCGAGGCGAGGAGCGCGGCGCCTACCGGGACTTCGTGCTCGCGAACGCCGGCGCCTGCATTTACCTCGGGGGCAAGGCGGAGACGCTGAAGGCGGGCGTCGAGGCGGCCGCGGCCGTCATCGATTCGGGCGCCGCCGAGGCGAAACTCGAGGAACTGATCCGGAAGACGGGGGAATTCGCCGATGTATCTTGATCGCATCGTGGCCGTGAAGCGCCGCGAGGTTGAGGAACTGAGAGAACGGCTGGATCCGGCCGGGGCGGAACGCCGCATCGCGGAGCTCCCGCCGTGCCGCGGCTTCCTGCGAGTGCTCGCGGAGGGTCGGCGGAGGGAGATCGGCCTGATCGCGGAGGTGAAGAAGGCGTCGCCTTCCAAGGGGCTGATCCGGGACGATTTCCATCCGGTCGAGCTCGCCCGCGGGTACGAGGCGGCCGGCGCGGACTGCCTGTCCGTCCTGACGGACCGCGAGTTTTTCCAGGGCGCGAACGAGTATCTCACCCGGATCCGCGATGCCGTCGGGCTTCCGCTCCTGCGCAAGGATTTCACGATCGACCCGTTGCAGATCTATGAAGCGCGGCTGATCGGCGCCGACGCGATTCTGCTCATCGCCGCGATCCTCAAGCCGGACGAGCTCGCGAGCCTTCACCGGCTGGCGAAGGATCTCGGCATGGACGCGCTCGTCGAAGTGCATGACCGGCGGGAAATGGAGACGGTGCTGGAACTCGGCATCGACGAGCTCGTCGGCATCAACAACCGCGATCTGCGTACGTTTGTGACGGATCTGAAGACGACGGAGGAGCTGGCCGGCCTCGCGCCGGACCATGCGATCCTGGTCAGCGAGAGCGGCATCGCGTCGCCGGACGACATCCGCCGCGTGCGGGAGGCGGGCGCGCGCGCCGTGTTGATCGGCGAACATTTCATGCGGCAACCTGACGTCGGAGAGGCGGTCCTCCAGCTCATGGGCCCGGTCCGGCGATGAGCGTGCGCATCAAAATCTGCGGGATCCGGAACCCGGACACGATCCGCGTCCTGGACGGCCTGCCGATCCACGAGATCGGCTTCGTCTTCGCGAAGAGTCGGCGGCAGGTCACGCCGGAGGAAGCGGCGGAGCTGATCCGCGCGGCGCGGTCGCTGCGCTGCGCGGAAGGGCGTCCGCCGCGCGCGGTCGGCGTCTTCGTCGACGCCTCGCCGGAGTCGCTTGCCGGGGTGCTGCGGATCGCGCCGCTCGACATCGTGCAGCTTCACGGCTCGGAGACGCCGGAGATCTGCCGGCGGATCCGCTCGGAGCTCGGCGTCCAAGTATGGAAGGTGTTCCCGATCCGTGGCGGTGATGCTCCGGCCGGCGAGCGGATCGCGCCCTTCGGGGGCGCCATCGACGCCGCGCTGATCGACACCGCCGGCGGCGGCACCGGCACGGCGTTCGACTGGCGGGTGATCGCCGACTACAAGGCGGCGGCGCATGCCATCGGGGTGCCGCTCTATGTCGCGGGCGGCCTGAACGAGCACAACGTAAGGGAACTGGTCGACGTCCACGCGCCGGACGGCGTCGACGTGTCCAGCGGCGTCGAGACGGACGGCGTGAAGGACCCGGACAAAATCAGAAGCTTCGTCGGAAGGGTGGCGGAAGGATGAACCGGATGCCGGACGAACACGGCCGCTTCGGCCGATTCGGCGGCCGCTATGTGCCGGAGACGTTGATGAACGCATTGTTCGAACTGGAAGAAGCCTATCTGAAATTTTCACGGGATCCCGATTTCCAGGCCGAGCTGGACGAACTGCTCCGGCAATATTCGGGCCGGCCGACGCCGCTCTATTTCGCCGCGCGGCTGACGGAGCGCCTCGGCGGGGCCAAAATCTATCTCAAGCGCGAAGACCTGAACCATACGGGCGCGCACAAGATCAACAACGCGCTCGGCCAGGGGCTGCTCGCGAAGCGGATGGGCAAGACGAAGGTGATCGCGGAGACGGGCGCCGGCCAGCACGGCGTCGCGTCGGCGACGGTCGCCGCGCTGCTCGGCCTCGAGTGCAAGGTGTTCATGGGCGAGGAGGACATGAAGCGGCAGGAGCTGAACGTCTTCCGGATGCGCTTGCTCGGCGCCGAGGTGGTGCCGGTCACGAGCGGCACGCGCACGCTCAAGGATGCCTGCAACGAGACGCTGCGCTATTGGGTCAGCCATGTCGAAGATACCTATTACATCCTCGGATCCGCCACCGGCCCGCATCCGTACCCGATGATGGTGCGTGACTTCCAGCGCGTGATCGGCGTCGAGGCGCGGGAACAGATGCTTCGGGCGGAGGGCCGCCTGCCGGATGTCATCGTGGCGGCGGTCGGCGGCGGGAGCAACGCGATCGGCATGTTCCATCCGTTCCTGGAAGACCGGGAGGTGAAGCTGGTCGGCGTCGAGGCGGGCGGCCGCGGGCTCGACACGGACGAGCATGCGGCGACGCTTACGAAGGGTCGCCGGGGCGTGTTCCAGGGGTCGTTCAGCTATGTGCTGCAGGATGAATACGGCCAGGTGCTGCCGGCGCACTCGATTTCGGCGGGTCTCGACTATCCCGGCATCGGGCCGGAACACGCCTGGCTGAAGGAAACCGGTCGCGCCGAGTACGTGCCGATCACCGACGCCGAAGCGGTCGAGGCGGTGCAGGTGCTGGCGGCGACCGAAGGAATCATCCCCGCGCTCGAGTCGGCGCATGCGGTCGCGCACGCGCTCAAGCTGGCGCCGACGCTCCCGAAGGATGCGATTGTCGTCGTCAATCTGTCCGGCCGGGGAGACAAGGACGTGGAATCGATCATGGCGTATCTGGAGGGGGATGGCCGGTGAACCGGATCGACGCGACATTCGAAGGGCTGCGCCGGGAAGGGAAGTCCGCCCTCATCCCGTTTCTCACGATCGGCGACCCGGATCCGGCGACGTCGGCGGAACTGATCGCCGCATGCGCCCGGGCCGGTGCCGACATGATCGAGCTCGGCGTGCCGTATTCCGATCCGCTCGCGGACGGCCCGGTCATCCAGCGCGCGTCCGAGCGCGCGCTCGCAAACCGCGTGACGCTGGAGGACGTCGTCCGCACGGCGGCGGAGGCGCGCGGGCTCGGGGCGGATATCCCGTACATTTTGTTTACCTATTATAATCCGATTCTCCAGTACGGGTTCGACCGGTTCATCGGGCTGCTGAACGAACACGGCATCAGCGGCATCATCGTGCCGGACCTGCCGATGGAAGAGGACGGGGAGCTGCGCGACAGGACGGAGGAAGCCGGCATTCATCTCATTCCGCTCGTCGCGCCGACGTCCCGCGAGCGGATCTCCCGGATCGTCGCGCGGGCAAGGGGATTCGTCTACTGCGTATCTTCGCTCGGCGTGACGGGCATGCGCTCGGCATTTCATGCGTCGATCGACGCGTTTCTCGCGGACGTGGCGGAAGCGTCGCCGGTGCCGATATGCGTCGGATTCGGCATTTCGAACCGGGAGCAGGTGCTCGGGTTCCGCGGGAAGACGGACGGCGTCATCGTCGGCAGCGCGATCGTGCGCAAGATCGAGGAGGTCCTGCCGCTGCTCCGCGATCCCGCCACGCGGGCCGAAGGCGTGCGGCGGGTGGAGGATTTCATCCGGTCTTTGCGCGTCTGATCCCTTGCCGAATGCCGGCGGATGTGCGACAATTTGATCTGTGACAAGCGCGCGAAGCGGCGTCCCCGCGTTGCCGGACGGCGCCGCATCTTCACGTGTCCGCTCGCGCGATCCGAATGTTCGAGGTGAACCGCTGTGCAGCCCAAACCCCAAATCGTTCATCTGCCGGTCTATCAGCCGGGAAAACCGATCGAGGAAGTGAAGCGTGAGCTCGGCCTGACCGAAGTGATCAAGCTTGCGTCGAACGAGAATCCGTTCGGCTGTTCCGAAGCGGCGAAGCAGGCCGTCATCCGCGAGATCGCCAACACGAGCCTGTATCCGGACGGCGCGGCCGTCGAGCTGACGGAGGCGCTCGCCGCGCATCTCGGCGTGGGAACGGATCAGCTCATCTTCGGGGCGGGATCGGACGAAGTGATCCTGATGATCGCCCGCGCCTATCTCCTGCCGGGAGACGAGACGATCATGGCCGACGAGACGTTCCCGCAGTACCGGCACAACGCGGAGATCGAGGGCGCGAAGATCATCGAGGTGCCGCTCAAGGACGGCCGCCACGATCTCGAGGCGATGCTCGCAAAAGTGACGGATCGGACGAAGATCGTCTGGATCTGCAATCCGAACAACCCGACCGGCACGATCGTGACGAGGGACGAGCTCGACGCGTTCATGGCGAAGGTGCCGCCGCACGTGCTCGTCGTGCTCGACGAAGCGTACTTCGAATACATCGACGATCCGTCCTACCCGGACGGCGTCGAATATGTGAGACGCTATCCGAACCTGATCGCGCTCCGCACGTTCTCGAAGATCCACGGTCTTGCGTCGCTCCGGATCGGCTACGGCATCGGCCGGCCGGACGTCATCCGCACCGTGAACCAGGTGCGGGAGCCGTTCAATACGACGCGCTTCGCCCAGGCGGCCGCGAAGGCCGCGCTCGGGGACCGGGCGTTCGTCGAGGAGAGCAGGCGGAAGAACGCCGAAGGGCTCGCCTATCTGAAAGCCGAGTTCGACCGCCTCGGCCTGAAATATTTCGAGCCGTACGGCAATTTCGTCATGTTCGACGCGTGCAGGCCGTCGCAGGCGGTGTTCGAGGCGCTGTTGCGCAGGGGCATCATCGCGCGGGCGCGCTGGAAGCATTATCCGACGCACATCCGCATCACGGTCGGAAGCGCCGAGCAGAACCGCAAGTTCATCGAAGCGCTGGAGCAGGCGCTGCAGGAACTGGCGGTTGAGGTCTGATTCCCATGACCACGATCGCGATCTTCGGCGTCGGACTCATCGGCGGTTCGCTTGCGCTCTGCTTCAAGGGCAAGCCCGGCTTCCGCGTCATCGGGCATTCGTACCGGGAGTCGTCGATCGGGCGATATCTCGCGCGGGGCGTCGTCGACGCGGCGACGACTTCGATGGAAGAGGCGGCGCGGGACGCGGATTTCATTTTCCTGTGCGTGCCGGTCGGCAACCTCGAGGATTACCTGCGCCGGCTGGCCGCGATGAAGCTGAAGCCCGGATGCATCATCACGGACGTCGGCAGCACGAAGGCGTCGATCGCCGCCTGCGCGCGCTCGCTCGATTTCGGCGAAGCGGTGTTCATCGGCGGCCATCCGATGGCGGGCAAGGAGAAATCCGGCGTCGAAGCCGCCACCTCGCTGCTGTTCGAGAACGCCTATTACGTGCTGACGCCGGATCCGGACACGCCGAAGGAGGCCGTCGAGCGGCTGGCGGCGCTGATCCGCCACACGAAGGCGAACATCGTGTATGTCGATCCCGAGGAGCACGACGCGATCGTCGGCGCGATCAGCCATCTGCCGCACGTCATCGCGGTGCAGCTCGTGAACCAGATCCGGTTGTACAACGAGACGAATCCGCTTTATTCCGCGCTCGCCGCGGGCGGCTTCCGCGACATCACGCGCATCGCCTCGAGCGATCCCGTCATCTGGCGCGACATCCTGATCAACAATCGGGAAGTCGTGATCCGGCTGCTCCGGGAGTGGCAGGCGGGCATCGGCGATTTCATCGGCATGCTGGAGCGGATGGACGGCCCCGGGGTGGAGGAGGCGTTCCGCACGGCCGGCGAGTTCCGCAGCAGCCTGCCGGAACGCCGGCGCGGCGTCATCGAGCCGCTCTACGAATGCTACATCGACGTGCCGGACCATCCGGGCATCATCGGCAAAATCGCGACGGAGCTCGGCAACGAGCGGATCAACATCAGCAATCTGCAGATCATCGAGAGCCGGGAGGACGTGCCGGGCATCCTGCGGCTGTCGTTCCGGACGCAGGAAGACTTCGACCGCGCGGTGCGGAAGCTCGCCGGCATGGGATTCGAAGTCAACGTGTAGCGCGGGCGCCGGGCCCCGTGCGGCTCGGCCTGCCTTCCGCGGCCGCATGGGCCGGAGGGCCAATTTGTAAACGCATACTTGACAAATTGAAAACGGATACATATACTTTGAATTACAGTATGGTTTCTCTCCACTCCTATCCAAATCATTTGCACCTGTTTCGTGCAGCCACCCTTGCGGGTGGTCATTTTTTTTGATAAAAATCCCGTTTCCCTGCACCAAACGCGGCATTCGTTCGTCTATATACATGGTGCGGCGGGCGCGGAAAGAACCGGGAACTTCCCAAAATGTGAATCTGTGATACAATGACGGTATGTGCCTTGTAAAATGCTGGGGATCGTCTCCGATTCGGCACAAACGGAAGGATTTCGACATTCCGGCTCGAATTGAAAACTCATGGTTGCCGCCGGCGGGGAACGCTCCCGCGGCAGCCGGCGGGACATCGCCCGTACGCGCGGCCCGGCATGAAGCTTCCGGGCGGCGCAACTTTTGCCTTCCGGACCGGTACAATGTATTGACGCGGATCCGGGAGGGCGATCATCGCAGCCCAAGGAGGGGCACTGCCCATGACCGACTCCCAACTGATCCGTGAAATCAAGGACGGCAACGTCCAGGCATATTCGGAACTGATGCGGCGCTATCAGCGCAAAATTCTGGCATTCATCCACCATATGCTGAAGGGAGCCGGCCTCGACCTGTTGGCCGAGGACCTGTGCTCCGAGACGTTCTACAAAGCCTACCGCAGCCTCCATTCGTTCCGCGAAGGCGACGCATCGTTCTCCACCTGGCTCTACACGATCGCGCGCAACACGGTGCTCAGCGAGCTGCGCAAGCAGAAGAGCGGCAACGTCTCGCTCGACGAATCCGGCCTGGTGCCGCTCGCGCCGCCGGAAGCGGCGCCGGAACAGCGTCTGTTGCAGCAGGAGCGGATGAACCTCGTGCGCGAAGCGATCAACCGGCTGCCGGAGAAGCAGCGTTCCGCGCTGATCCTGCGCGAATACGACCAGCTGGATTACCAGGAGATCGCGGCGGTGCTCGGTCAGTCCGTCAGCGCGGTCAAATCGCTGCTGTTCCGCGCGCGGGCCAGCGTGAAATCCCAACTGGAGCCGTATTTCAATCCGTCTTACGTGGAGTACGAGGAGATGAAAGCACGATGAATTGCGAACAGGCGCAGCAATGGTTCGCTCTCGTCTGGGATCTGCCCGGAGACGATCCGGAACGGCTGGCATTCGAGGCCCATCTGGCCGAATGCGAACGGTGTGCGGAAGAATTCCGGATTTGGGAAGAAAGCGAGTCGATGCTCCGCCGGCTGCCTTACGAGGAGGCCGGGGAAGAGACGGGCGAGAGCATCACCCGTTCCGTCATGGAGCGGATTTACCGGGAAGATTTCTGGCTGATGCCGGTCAAGGACCGGACGTACCGTTGGTCCGAATCGTTCCGCCGCGGCGTGTCGGCCGCCATGGCTTTCTTCCTCGCAATGTTCACCTGCGCATTCGTCTACATGGCGATCGGCCGTCCCGAGAAGCCGGCCGCCGACGAGCAGATCGCGAGGCTGACCGGCATGATCGACACGATCAGTTCGATCGAGGGCGCCGCGCCCATCAGCATCGAGTTCTATCAGGATATGCCCGTGGCAAGCATCAGCGGACCCGTCGTGCTCACCGTCGTACCCACGTATCCCCATTACTGGATCGCGCTTTCGATTCTCGGCATGATCATGACGCTGCTGACGATCAACTGGTTCTCGCGCACGCGCAGTTGACGTGACGGCCGCTTTCCCGGGAGGTTGGGCGTTGATCATCGGACTCATCCGGCACGGCGAGACGGAATGGAACGCCGCCGGCCGCATTCAGGGACAAACCGACATTTCGCTCAGCGAAGCCGGCGTCCGGCAGGCATACGCTTTGGCGGCCCGGCTGAAATCGGAAGGAAGAAGCTGGGACGCCGTCATCTCGAGCGACCTGAAGCGCGCCCGGGAGACGGCGCGGATATTGGCCGACGAGCTCGGCCTGCCGCTGCTTCCGCCCGACCCGCGGATCCGGGAACGTTCCTTCGGACTTGCCGAGGGTACGACCGAAGAGGAGCGGCTGGCGCGCTGGGGACCGGACTGGCGCTCCCTGGACATCGGGCAGGAGAGCGACGAGGAAGTGCGGAGGCGATGCCTTGCGTTCATCGAGGAATGGCGGGCCGCAAGGCCGGGCATCCGGCTGCTCGTCGTATCCCACGGCAGCGTTCTCGCCGTGCTGCTGCGCGCGCTGTGCGAGGACCTGGAGGACCGGCGCATCGGCAACATGTCGCTGTCCATCCTCGAATCGGACGGCGCGGGATGGCGCGTCATCCTGCACAACTGTTCGAAGCATCTGGATCGGTTGGAGAAGCGAAGCTGACCCTGGAGGGATCCGAAGGGTCGGCTTCTTTTTTTCGCCTCGCGCGCCTTCCGGCGGATCGGCCGGTCCGGTTCGGGCCCGGCGTCACGTTTGTTTTCTTCCCCTTCTTCCCATAATGGGAATAGACCCGAAGAACGGAGGGGACGGCATGCTGCTGGCCGAAATGCTGGGTTACGCGGACATTTCGCAGCTGTTGCGGATCGCCGAGACGTACCGCCTGGAGTGCGACGGGCATTCGAAGCACGAGCTGATGCAGTCGATCATGGCGGCCGTCTGCGAGAAGGGCCGGTTCGAGGCGCTCCTCGACGGTCTCTCGCTCGAGGACGAGCGGTTCCTCCATTCGCTGCTCTTCGACGACCGCGACGCGTTCAGCCTGGAGGAGTTGCTCGCGCGCGTGCGGAGCAGCCGGTTCGACGCGGAGCGGAAGCCCGGCACCCCCGAGGAGGTCGCGGCCGTGCGGCTCGAAATGGAACCGGCCGAGCCCGCCCCGGAGAAGAAGCCGAAGAAGAAGCGGAGCAGGGCGGAGGCGCGCGCCGAATCCGCACGGGACGGCGGACCGTCCGCTTCCGGCCTGCGCGAGACGATCTCGCGCTTCAAGCAATACGGTTGGCTGTTCAACGGCACGAACGGCACGAGCCGGTATCTGTTCCGCATGCCCGAGGATCTGAAGGGGCGGTTCCGCGACGTGCTGGCGCAGCGTCTCGCGAGACGGCTCGTCTACACGGAAGAGCCGCGCGCGTACCGGGACGAGCAGGAACTGCTCGCGGAAGACGTGCTCGTCCTGCTCGATTACGCGGCGCGCCATGCGGTGCCGCTCACCCGGGAAGGCGCGATGTACAAGCGGAATCTGCTCCGGCTGCTCGAGGCGCTGGCCGTGCGGGAAGAGCTTCCGACGCCGGGAAGCTGGCGGTTCGGATACGGCAGGCGCTTCAAGGATTATCCGGACCGGCTGGCGCTGCTGTACGATTATTGCCATTCAAAAGGGTATCTCGCGGAACAGGACGGCGAGCTCCGGCTGACCGGTGAGGGCGCCGCGCGGCTGGCGAGCCGCGAACCGGAGGATCCGGCGGAGATGTACCGGTTCTGGATCCGGCTTTACCGCGCGGCAATCCCGAACTTGCCCGCACTCGTCCGGCTGATCGACCGGCTGGCGGACCGCTGGGTGACGGTCGATTCGCTGCGCGGGGTGCTCCGGCCGTTCGTCCGGCCGTTCTATTACGACGATCCGGACGCCGTGCTCGACAAGCGCGTCTTCAAGATGATGCTCCATCTCGGTTTGATCCGGATCGGAGAGGACGACGGCGGTCGGGCGGCGCTCCGGATGACGAACGCCGGACGAAAGCTGGTCGCGGGAGTCAGGATCCGCGATGCCGAGCCGATCCCGATCTGAGAGGCGGCGGAACATGGCGCCCGTGCGGGGCATTCGTCCGCGGCAGGGCGTTCGCTGCCGGAATATGCTTGAGTAAGACGTCGGCAGGGATGGACAGCCATCCGGTGGAATCCAACACCGCTTTTTCTGGAGGTGTGTTCCGTGGACAAAATGAAAGCCTACGAGGCGATGCTTTCGCTTGCCGCGGAGATGGTGCTGGACGAGGCGCTGCGCGTCTATCGCAGGGAAAAGCTCTACGCCGAGATCGACAAGGCGCTGGACAACCGCGACGCGGACGGATTCCGGAGGCTTGCGGAAGAATTGCGGACCATATGACCGAAACCCGCCCGGTTACGGGCGGGTCAGACTGAAGACAAACTCCCACGTGCGACCCATCGCAGCGATCGCCGTGGGAGTTTTTCGTGCCTTTTTATGTGCCATCGCAGGAAAATGAAACAATACCACCCGTGGCTATCCCCAGGCTGACC
>Ga0207871_100553_pt1 | contig 11686 bp, 12 predicted proteins | sample Passage260A_FD_187371 | JGI IMG/M metagenome (GOLD analysis project Ga0207871, IMG submission 187371) | Cellulose adapted compost microbial communities from Newby Island Compost Facility, Milpitas, CA, USA - Passage2 60A (SPAdes) (version 2) ...
TGGCGACCTGGCTTTGGAAGTCAGGTCCCCATCTAAAGCAAGTTGGCTTTTTGCTGGTGATTTTGGCCAACACCATAAAACAAACTCCCACGTTCCGCCTGAAACATGGGAGTTTGTCTTCAGTCTGAGGAGGCCGCCTCAAGCGGCCTCCTCTTTCCGTCATGCCGTCCATTCCCGATGAAAGGCGATCTCGACGATCGGGCGCAGCGGCTCGTAGCCGAGCCGGCGGTACAGCCGGTTCGATCCCGGATTGCCGGCGTCGGCGTACAGCATCGGCGTCAGCCCTTCGTCCAGCAGCCGGCGCGTCAGTTCCGCCGTGATCGCGCCGCCGTAGCCGCGCCCGCGCGCGTCCGGCCGCGTGTAGACGGCGCTGATGCGTCCGTGCCGCGCCGACCGGTGCGCGATGTTCGCCATCGCCACGCATTCGCCTCTGACGGTCCAGAAGTACAGCTCATCCCGCTCGATCATCCGGTCCGCCGCCGGAAGCTGCGTGAACGCGGCGACGCGCTCGCCGTAGGCGTCCCGCGAGAACCCTGCGAGAAACCGTGCGGCCGTGTAGCGGTCCGCGATGTCCGCGCGGCGCAGTTCCCCTTCCGCCGCCGCATGCTGCTTGAGCTCCCGGCACACATAGGGCACGAGCGTCATCCGCTCCGTCCACGCGATCCGCCATTTCGCCGAATAGGCCTCGGCGAACGTCCGCGCGGGTCCGGGATCGCCGAACACGCCCGGCAATCCGCCGTCGTCAAGCCGCTCCGCGAGCTCGCGGATGCGTGCCGCGCGCACTTCCTCCGGCGCGCCGGGGTCCACCCACAGCCAGGCGTTCCGCCCCGGCGCCTGCACGAACAGCAGCGCGCCGTCGTCCGACTTGATCCGGAGCGCGTCCGCCTGACCGCTGATCTGGCCCAGCGGATGGAAGCGGGCCTCATCCGCCAGAAACGCGGGACGGGCGAGCGCCTCGTCCCGGGATCGCAGCGCGACGAGCATCGTACCGTCCAACCTCCGCCGAAATGAGGTTCGCCGGAAATCGTACCGCGGCACGCGGATTCCGCAGGCGCATGCCGGACCGGCCGCATGCCGCGTCAGACGCCGGAATAGGCCAGGAAACCGCCGTCCACGGGCACCGTGATGCCCGTGACGAAGCGCGACGTCGTGTCGTCGACCAGCCACAGCAGCGCCCCGAGCAGATCGTCGGGCTCGCCGAAGCGGCGCATCGGCGTGTGCGAGAGGATCTTGTGCGCGCGCTCCGTGAGCGAACCGTCCGGATTCGTGAGCAGACTACGGTTCTGCTCCGTCAGGAAGAAGCCCGGCGCAATCGCGTTCACGCGGATGCCGGCTTCGGCGAAATGGACCGCCAGCCACTGCGTGAGGTTCTCGATGCCGGCCTTCGCGGCGCTGTAAATCGGCACCTTCGTCATCGGGCACGGCGCGCTCATCGACGAGATGTTGATGATGACGCCTCCCCGGCCGATCATCTGCTTCGCGAAATGCTGCGTCGGGATGAGCGTTCCGAGGAAGTTCAGGTTGAAGACGAACTCGATCCCCTCGCGGGTCAGGTCGAAAAATGTCGTCACGCCTTCCTTCTCCAGATCCTCCGGCCGGAACGTCTCGTTCGTCGTAATCCCCTGCGGGTGGTTGCCGCCCGCGCCGTTGATCAGGATGTCGCACGGGCCGAGCTTCTCCGCGACGACGGCCGCCGCCTCCGCGACGTTCGCCGCGTTCACGACATCGCAAGCGACCGCGATCGCCTCGCCGCCCGCGGCACGGATCGATTCGGCGACCGTCTCGCCCTTCTCCGGCGTCCGGTTCAGGATCGCGACCTTCACGCCCTGCCGGCCGAGCTCCCGCGCCATCGCCGAGCAGAGCACGCCGCTGCCGCCGGTGATGACGGCGACCTTGCCCTTCAGATTTTCGTGAATCGGAAGCATGCTCTCATCCCTTCTTCACGCGTTCGAGCGCATCCCAGGCTCCCCACAGATACATGATGCCGAGCGCGCGGTCGTACAGGCCGTAGCCGGGCCGGCACCGCTCGTCCCAGATGTGCCGTCCGTGGTCCGGGCGGACGTAGCCCGTGAACCCGATCTCGTGGTAGGCCCGCACGACCTCGGCGATGTCGACGGAGCCGTCGCTTGAGCGGTGCGACGTTTCGATGAAATCGCCGTTATCGTAGACGCGCACGTTGCGGATGTGCGCGAACGGAATGCGGTCCCGGAATTCCCGGATCATCGCCGGAATGTCGTTCGCCGGGTTCGCTCCGAGCGAACCGCTGCACAGCGTCACCCCATTGTACGGGCTGTCGACCATCTTCAGCACGCGGCGGATGTTTTCCTGATTCGTGATGATGCGCGGCAGGCCGAACACGGACCACGGCGGATCGTCCGGATGGATCGCCATTTTGATGTCATATTGTTCCGCGACCGGCACGACCGCCTTCAGGAAATACTCGAGATTGCGGAACAGATCCTCCTCCGTGATGCTCTGGTACGCCTCGATCACCGGACCGGCCTGCTTCAGCCGCTCCGGCTCCCATCCGGGCATCGTGAAGCCCGGAATTTCGGCGATCATGCGGATCAGCTCGCGGTAGTCCATGCTGTCGATCTTCGCCTTTTCGAAGAAGAGCGCCGTCGAACCGTCCTCCATCTCCTTGGACAGGTCCGTGCGCAGCCAGTCGAACACCGGCATGAAGTTGTAGCAGATCACCTTCACGCCGACTTCCGCGAGATTCCGGATCGTCTGCATGTAATTCTCGATGTACCGGTCGCGCGAAGGCAGGCCCATCTTGATGTCCTCATGGACGTTGACGCTTTCCACCACCTCGATGTGGAAGCCGTACTCGTCCGCCAGCTTCTTGTAATGGCGGATCTTGTCCATCGGCCACACTTCGCCGGCGGGCACGTCGTGCAGCATCCAGACGATGCCTTCGACGCCCGGAATCTGCCGGATCTGCTTCAGCGTGACCGTGTCGTTGCCTTCGCCGTACCAGCGAAACGTCATCCTCACGGCATCTCTCTCTCCCTTAGATGTTGCTGCATGATTCGGCCACAACTTCCATTATAGCGTTTCTGCCGCCGCATACCCATACGGGATTGCCCATCATTTATACCGGATTGCGATGACGGGAGGACCTTATGCCCTGAGCGACGACACGGCCGTCCGGTACGCGAGAAGGAACATGAACAGCGCGATCACCGTATGCAGCATGCCGATCCCCGTAAAGTTCGCCGTCACGTATTGCAGGACGATCAGCACGAACAGCGCCGCCGCGCTCCATTTGACCGAAGCGGCGAATTTGCCCGGAAAGGCGAGGATCAGCATCACGAGGGGCAGCCATTCGAACATGGGGACGAACCGATTGTGCATCTGCCAGAACTTCGGATCGTGGAACACCGCCGCGCCGGCCAGCAGCGCCTGAATTGCGATGCAGGCGGTAAGCAGCCAGGCGAGAACGGCGAACACGTTCCGCACCGCGCGATGGCCTTTGCCCGCCGAAATATGGCTTTGCATGTCGTGCATCACCCTCCGAAATCGTGATGATTCTATCATAGCAGAAAATTGCGGCGAATTTGTAAAAAGTGCGGCAGGCCGGACCCGCCGCTTCCGGTCCGACGCCGGCCCGGACCCGTGGCGGATGCGGTCCGGGCCGCGCTATACTATAATTGGGAAGGTGAAATTCCGCGCGGACCGTGCGGTCGATGGAAGGGTGGGCGCGCTTGGCGGAGACGCTTTTTGATTGGCTAGAGGATTGGGGCATATGGGGCGTGCTCGCTTCGCTGTTCATCGAAGGCAGCGCGTTTCCGTTCATCGGAACCTTTTTCATCGTGACGGTCGGCTTCGTGATGGACCTGACCTGGCTGGAGATCGCCTGGATTTCCGCGGCCGGCAGCCTGCTGTACGCCGTCGGCAGCTACATCCCGTATGCGATCGGCTACGCGCTGGGCACCAGCCTCATGAAGCGGCTCAGCCCTGCCCGCCGGCAACAGCTCGAGCAGGCGTCCGCCGCCTTCAGCCGGTACGGCGTCTGGAGCGTCGCGATCGCAAGTCCGCTCCATCTGGGAAACGCGGTGCCGTTCGTCGCGGGCATGTCGCGCATGAAGCTGCATCTCTACACGCTGCTCACGATGCTCGGCATCGCGCCGTCGACGTTCGTGCTGCTCAGCATCGGCAAATTTTACCCGGGAGAACGGGACGAGGCGATGGAAGCGATCGAGGAGTATCAGGCCTACGTCCTCGCGGCGTTCATTCTCCTGACCGCGGCCTGGATCGGGTGGAAATGGCACCGCAGGCGCGCGGCGAGGCGGCACGCCGCCGACCGGTCGGTCGGATCGTGATCCGGACGGATGGTCCGGCGGCCGGGCCGCCGGGCGGATCGGAAGGCGGACCGGGCGGATCGGATCGGGCGCGGAACCGTCGGCAGGGCCTTCTTCCGTCCCGCTCCGCATGCGGCCCGGTTTCGCCTCTGTCGGATGATGCGGATTTCTGGGCATACTGAGGACGTTGCATCCTGTACGTGCGAAGGAGTGCGGCGCCATGTCCATCCGCCTGAATCCGTATTTGACCTTCGACGGCAACGCGAGGGCGGCCGTCCGTTTCTACGGGCATGCGCTGGGCGGAAAGATCACGGGGATCATGACCTGCGGGGATCTGCCGTCCGCGCCGGATCACCCTGTCCCCGGGGAAGCCAAAGACCGCGTCCTGCACGCGCCGCTCAAGGTCGGCGACGCGGAGCTCATGTTCTCCGACACGTCCCCGGCACGGCCCATCCGCCGGGCGGCGCCGTCCAGATCGCGATCGTGCTGGACGACGAGGCGCGGGCGCGGAGCATCTTCGACGCGCCGAGCGACGGCGGCGAAGTGATCTTGCCGCAGCAGAAGACGGACTGGAGCCCGCTGTACGGGATCGTCCGGGACCGGTTCGGCGTCACGTTCCACGTGAACGTCAGCGCCGGAGCATGAAATGGACGGGAACAGCCGCCGGTTCATCGGTTGGAACCGGCGGCTTCCTGTATGGATGCGGCACGTGTGCGGCGTTCAACGGGAAGCGGCCTGCATCGGCGCGAAGCTTTCCCACAACCGCCGGTACAGGCCCTGCCGGTCGCGCAGCAGTTCTTCGTGCGTTCCGCGCTGCGCGACGGAGCCCGCCTGCATGACGACGATCTCGTCCGCTCCGGTCACGGCGGCAAGCCGATGCGCGACGAACAGAATCGCGTGCCCTGTCGCCTTGAGCCGCAGCAGCATCGCGATGATTTCGCGCTCCGTCTCCGCGTCCAGCGCGGAAGTCGCCTCGTCCAGAATCCAGACGGGACGGCCGGACAACACCGCGCGCGCCAGTGCGATCCGCTGCTTCTGCCCGCCGGACAGCGTCCGGCCGTGCTCGCGGATGACCGTGTCATAGCCGTCCGGAAGCCCGACGATGAACGGGTGGGCCATCGCCGCCCGCGCGGCCGCCGTCACGTCTTCATCGGACGCGCCGGGCCGGCCGACGGCGATGTTGTCCCGGATCGTCCCGCCGAACATGTGCGGCGTCTGCGGAACATAGGCGACGAGCGCCCGGGCCGCCTCGGCGTCTTCCCGCGGATCGAGCCCGCATATCCGGATCCGCCCGGAATGCGGGAACAGCAGGCCGGCGGCCAGCTTCGCCACGGTCGATTTGCCCGATCCGCTCGGTCCGACGAGCGCCGTGAACGTGCCGGGGGCAAGCTCCAGGTCGATGGAGCGCACCGTCCATTCGTCATCCGCCGCCGGCGATGGCCCGGCGGGCAGCAGCGGCTCCGCAAACCGCCGGTAACGGAACGAGACGCCATTCATGGTCAATCCGCCCTGCGCGGGGGATGGGGCAGGCGCTTCACCGGCAACCGCTTGCGGCTCCTTCTCGGCCTTAAGCAGGCGGAACACGCGCCCGGAAGCGCCGATCTGCTCCTGAACCTGTCCCCAGATCTGGCCGATGCTCTCGAGCGGGCCGTTGATCCGCCAGACGAGAGCGAAATAGACCATCAGCGAACCGAGCGCCATCTCTCCCCGGATGGCCAGGAGGCCGACGACCAGCATGGTGACCAGAATGATCAGATTCGAGAGGGAGGTCGTCGTCAGCATGACGGCCTGCTGCCACCAGGTCCGGCGCGCGTAGAGGCGGTTCAGCCGGGTCCTCTCCCGCGCGAACCGCTCCGTCATCCAGTCCTCCGCCCCCAGCGCGCGCACGATCTCCAGGTTCTGCAGCGCATCCTGAAGACACAGGCGGACGGCCGCCTCCTGTTCGGCCGTCTCGCTTCCGATCGCCTTCAGCCGTCTGCGGATCAGGCGGCCGGCGGCCAAAATGAGCGGCGATACCGCCAGCAGCGGCAGCGCGATCCGCCAGTTGAGCGCGAGCAGATAGGCGGCGGCCATCGCGAACATCGCGGCCTGATCCGCCATCCGGTCGAGGAGGAGGTTCAGGATGCCCGTCATCCGCTGCGTGTCGTGCGCAGCCCGCTGCACCAGATCGGACGAATGGGCCGACTGTGCGTATTCGAGCGGCAACCGCTGCGCTTCGTCCGCCGCCTGCGCCATGAGGCCGGCGTTCAGGCCGTTCAGCGCGTCCTGCTTGAGGTATTCGCCGACGAGGAAGGTGCCGGTCAGGAAGAAAAAGACGGCCGTCCCCGCCGCGACGATGAGCCGCACATCCGCAAACTCCCGGGCTTCCAGCGCGTTGAACACGAGATTGATGATGAAGGGATCCAGCATCATGATGAGCGACTGCGACAGGCTGAGGATGAGGCCGGCGGCATAGGCCAGCCTGCGCGGACCGAGCCGCTGCCAGGTGAGCGCCCAGACATCGGACAGTTTCGGGTGAACGGCCGACGGCTTGCTCACGGTTCATTCCCCTCCCCCGAAGCGGTCGCCTCCGCCCGGTCCGCCCACGTTCCGGCCCGCACCAGTTCGGCGTAACGACCGCCGAGCGCCATCAGTTCATCGTGCGTCCCGCTCTCGACGACCCGCCCTTCGTCAATGACGACGATCCGGTCCGCATGCCGGACCGTCGACAGCCGATGGGCCGCGACGATCACCGTCCGCCCCGCCATCAGGGAGCGCAGCGTCTCCTGCAGCAGGCGCTCGTTCTCCCCGTCGAGGGCCGACGTCGGTTCGTCGAGCAGCAGAAACTCGGGGTTCCGCGCGCAGGCGCGCGCGATGGCCAGCCGCTGCCGTTCGCCGCCGGACAGCGTCTGCCCCCGTTCGCCCAGCCGGGTCGCATACCCTTCCGGCAGCTTCCCGATGAAGCCGTCGGCCCGGGCGAGCCTCGCCGCCTCCGCCAGCGCCTCATCCTGAAGATGCGTCCGCCCGGCCCGGATGTTGTCGGCGACCGTCGCGTCGAACAGGCCGATGTCCTGCGGCACGCAGGCCGCCCGGCGCCGCCAGTCCGCCATCGTCCGCTCATCGATCGGCACGCCGCCCAGCAGCACCGCGCCGGAGTCCGGCGCATACAGCCCCATGATCAGTTTGAGCAGCGTGCTTTTGCCCTGGCCGCTCGGACCGACGAGCGCCGTCACCGTCCCGCGGCGCACCGTGAGGCTCAATTCGCGCAGCACCGGCTGCGCGGGATCGTACCCGAACGTCACCCGGTCGAGGACCAGATCCCCTTCATCCGGCAGCAGGCGTTCGGCCCCGGCCGGCGGCTTCTCCAAGGGCGCGGCCGGATCGGCAATCTCGAACACGCGGGCCGCATGGGCCAGCGCGTTCTGCACGGCCGCCCAGATGTTCGTCAGATGGGAGAGCGGCCGCACGAGATGCTCATAGGAAATGACGAAGGCCGCGATGACGCCGATATCGATCGCGCCTGCCGCGAATTGAAGCGCGCCGGCGATGAATATATACGCGATGCCGAGCCAGTAACCGAGGAAAATCGAGAAGCCGGAAGCCGCCATCCAGAGATGGCCGCGCAGGCGGTGCCGGAAGGATCGGCGGACGACCTCGAGCCAGCGGAGGTTGAACCGTTCGCGCAGCTGGAACGCGCGGACGGTCTCGGCGCCCTGCATCTGGTCCTGCAGCAGCGCATCCTGTTCGGCCCGGGCTTCGTTCGCCCGCGATTGCTCGCGGTAAATCGGCCCGGCCAGCAGATTGGAGACCATCGGCATCAACAGCGCGACGGCCAGCGCGCCGGCCATGAGCTGCCAGGATTGCACCGTCAGGTAGACAATCAGCAGGAGGACCGACAGCAGCCGCTCGATCAGCGCCGGAATCTGCCGGTTCACCCCGTCCTGCGCCGCCACGGCGGAGTCGCCGATCCGCTGGATCTGGTCGCCGACATGCCAGCGGTTCAGGAGCCTCAGGTCAAGCCGGAACATGCGGCGCAGCACTTCCCGCTGCAGTTCGAGCGTCGACCGGTTGTACAGCCGCTGCGACAGCCAGGTGCGGGCGATCTGCACGATCAGCCCGCCGAAAAACACCGCGCCGAAGTATACCGCCGCCTGCCGGAGCAGCGGAACGGAACCTTCATATACCGCGTTGAATACCCGGCGCAGCGCTTCGGCCTGTCCGACCGGGATCAGGGACGCCGCGCCGACGATCAGCGCCAGGGCGACATAATGCGGCGTATACCGGCGGACCCAGCGAAGCAGCGCCACGAATACTTCCGCGCGACCGGCTTCGCCTCGGCCCGCCGTCATCGAAGGCGTCGTGTCCACCATCGATCACCACCCTCCGTGCCAGGGTTCCGTATAGACCCGGTGGCGCTCGGCGAACGGCCTGAGCGACCGGGTGGCGAACGCGACCTGCCGCCCGATCCGGTCCAGGACCGGATGCGCGTCCCGAAGCGGCATGGACAGCAGCCGATCCAGGACAGCCGCCGATTCCTCCGGCGTCAGCACGGCCCGCCGCAGCCAATCGTCCCAGCCTTCCGGCATCGGGCCGCCGTCCGCCGGGTCAATCTCCATCTCCCGGTCCGTTCGACCCGTCCGTTCCATCCGATCCCCTCCTTCCTCCGACTCCCGCTTCGCGCGTCTCCATCCGCTTGCCGTCCGGTCGCCGTCCCGCCATGTTCGCCGCCGTCCCGCTTCCCGCTGACATCCGGTCTCCGTCGCCTTCCGTTCCGCCGGGAACTTCCGTCCCGCCGCCTTCTTTCCCGCCGGGAACTTCCTTCCCGCCGCCTTCTTTCCAGCCGGAACCGTCCGTCCCGCCGCCTTCCTCGCCCAGCATTTCGCGCAGCATCCGCCTCGCGGCGCTGATCCGGTACCGGACGGTGCCCGCCGGCAGGCCGCAGAGCTTGCCGATCTCCGAACTGTTCAAACCGCCGACCGCCTGCATCAGCAGCGGCTCCCGCAATTCCGCGGGCAGCCTTCGGATCGCTTCGCCGACGCGCCGGACGCGTTCCCGCGCGTCGTACGCCTCGCCGGGCGGCTCCGCGTGCGCGGGGGCGGCCGCCGCTTCCCGGCGCATCCGCTCCTCCGCGCCGGCGCCGGCCGCCGACCGCCGGTAATGGTCCGTCAGCAGATTGCGCGCGATGCGCATCAGCCACAGACGGCCCGCGTCAAACCCCATCGCGCGGGCGGCCCGGATGCCGCGCCAGGCCCGCGCGTAAGTCTCCTGCATCAGGTCCTTCGCGAGTTCCCTGCTGCCGGTGCGCGCGAGAAAAAAGGCATAGACCGCCCGGTGGCAAGCCTCGTACAGTTCGCGGAAAAAGGCTTCGTCCCTAATGCCGTCCGAACCAATCATTTAGTCCGTCCCCCGGACCGGAAGCCGGAAGAATGGCTCCCTGCTGCAATGTTGTGAGCGCTTGCAAAGCCGGCACCAGCTTCTGGTCCTCCGCCCGGATCATGCCCAGCAGCAGGATTTCCGACGTCTTCTCCCGCAGCAGTTCGGGCGTCACGTCGGCTTCGAACACATATTCGCCGAAGAGAATGAGGGTGACGGGATCCTTCATCATTTCGAAAAACAGCTTTCCGAACCGCCCCTGTCCGAAGAACATCCGCGGATTCCGGTGATCGCAGGGAACGATCAGACCGCTGGTCTGCGTCACATGGGGGGCAAGAACGGATTCGCTCTCCCGGGGAATGAACATCTGGCCCGTCACGATGACCTGCCGGTAGGCGACCGACCGGAAGGGCGACGTGATCAGCAGTTCCCCCGTGACGAGCAGGATGTCCGACCCGTCGGCGGCCGGCTGTTCGAGGAGTCCGCCGCCGGCCTGCATGGTGCCGGCAATGTGGTTCACCCGGCTTCCGGCCGGCACCTTGACGATCGCGCCGACCCGGTCCATCGGAATGGAAGCGATCGATCCCTGAAAATCGTCCGATAGCAGTACGGCTCCCACCAACGAAATCTGCTCGATATGCCGCAGTTCCTCCACCGATTTCACGTCCCGCAGATCGAGCAGGCCGAGCAGCTGAATGCGGCCTTTCCTTTGTTCCGTTTGTCCGGGTTGTTCATTCATGCGCTTCGCCCTCCCGTGAAGTGGAGCTTTTTTCTATCTCTATAAACGAACATCGCGGAAAACTGTTGGCCTGCCTTCCGTCAGCCGGGCACCTTCGCCTCCAGCCCGTAGCAGACATGGGTGATCCTGAGGCCCCTCTCCTCCCGGAAAGCCTCGAAACGCTCCGCGATCGGTTTGTACAGGTTGTCCCGCACGTACTGCCGGAACGTCCCGTTCTGGCCGAAGCAGACCATCTCGAACACGTCTTCCGCGGAAGGCAGCCAGACCGTCTCCGCAAGGCGCGTCAACGTGATGTCGACCAATCCGCTCGTGTTGAGGCGCTCCCGAATCCGGTCCAGAATCGGCGTGCCCGATCCGGGAGGCGGGAACAGCCCGGGAAAGGCAAGGCCGAGCTCGCCCCCGGCATCGCCGCTGTCGCCGGGATGGAGCGCGAACACTGCTCCGCCGGGCTTCACGATGCGCGCGGCCTCCCGGTACCAGCTCGTCGGCCCCTTATTCGTATAGGCGAAGTCGAAGTACCCGTCCGGAAACGGCATCCCGTCATGCGTGAAGCCGACGACGTAGCGCACGTTGTCCCGGGCGTAATCGCGTCTCGCCGTCCCGATGAATCCTTCCGTCATGTCGTACCCGACGACTTCATCGCATTGGCCGGCCCATTGCACGGTAAACTCGCCGTGCCCGCAGCCGACGTCCAGCACCCGGCCGCGCAGCCGGCTGCGCAGCCGCGCCGCGAATTTCCCGGTGATTCGCTCCCCGTCCGCGATCTCGCGCCACGGAAACGCGTACTTGCCTGTCATGGCGGCGAGCTGATCGAACCACGGTTTCGACTGCATGGGCACATAGCCGGGGATGCGGTCGATGTTCGGGAACAGGGTCAATTTTTCTTCCTCCCTTCAGCGTCCGCCGTCCCGGATTACGATCCGGTCGACCGGTAATGCCTTACGCCAATGCACCACACCAGAAGGCACGGCGCGAGGAACAGCAGCGACGCGAGCGGCATCGCCATGTACATGAGGTCCGGTCCGTCCGTCCGGTCCAGGATGTACATGAGCGGCAGGCAGCTGACGGCGCCGAACGGGATGATGAAGGTGAAGAACCGCGTGACCCATTTGGCATAAATGTCGAGCGGATACTGCGCCATCTCCCGGCCGCCGTCCGTGAAGACGTTCACGACCTCAAGCCCCTGCACCGTCCAGAAACTGAACGCCGCGCCGAGGATATGGATGCCGCAGAAAACGACCGCCCCGCCCGCGATCATCAGGAGCAGCGTGATCACCTTGGCCGGCGTCCA
>Ga0207871_100558_pt1 | contig 11636 bp, 10 predicted proteins | sample Passage260A_FD_187371 | JGI IMG/M metagenome (GOLD analysis project Ga0207871, IMG submission 187371) | Cellulose adapted compost microbial communities from Newby Island Compost Facility, Milpitas, CA, USA - Passage2 60A (SPAdes) (version 2) ...
GCCAGATTCACCGTCCGCACGCTGTGCGCCTTCACTTCCCGCTTGTCCGCGGATCCGACCGCGAAAATGACGACGCTGCACAGGACGGAAAACACGGGAACGAGCCACCACATCCACTCGCGGCGGTCGAATTTCCGGAGCACGAGATATAGCACCGGCGCCGCCAGCAGCGCGTAGACGATGAAGAAGACCGACAGGCTGCCGACGGCCGGCGGCCGGATGGACGGAAAAAAACCCAGAATCGAGTCATAAAGCCAGAAATCGTAGCCGTATCCGTAGTTCACCTTGAGGGCCGCCGGCCGCAGCCCGACGTCCGTGAGCAGCCGCTCCCACAGCTTCGCGCTTCCTCCCCAGCTGGCCAGCGGCTCGACGGAAGGGTCGAACGCGACGTAGAGCACCTTGCCCGCGCCGTACGGGCGAACGGCCGAGACGATGACGCCGTCCTGGAGGGTGACGGATCCCGCCTGCAGCGTGCCGGTTGCAACCGTGACCGGCGTTCCGGGCTTCAGCGGCTCCCCGCCGATCGCCTCCAGCATCGCCGCCGATTCCAGCTCGCCCGTCCCGTCCGGCGCGACGGGCACGAGATCGGCGAACGCTTCGGCCGTCTTCGCGTAGCCGGCCCCGCCGGACACGATCAGGACGCCGCCGCGGATGACCCAGCTGCGGATCGCGTCGATCCGTTCCCGCGGCCAGCCTCCGGTCGGCACGTCGTTCAGCGCGAGGATGTCCAGCGAATCCAGCTGCAGCGGATCCTCCGGAAGGTCGTCCGCCCCGATCGGAACCGTCCGGATGTCGTAACCGCGCGAGTTCAGCAGCGAAAGAACATTCAGGGTGTCCGGATCGCGCGCGACGATGCCGACGGTCGTCGACGTGACGCCCGTGCTCACGAGATAATTCCGGCCGGACAGGAAGCCGATCTCCCGTCCGGAACCGGCCCCGCCCTCTTCGAACCGGATCCGGTTGTTGTCCTTGTTGTACAGCATGCCCGGCACGGTCATGTCGACGACGATCGGCGTGTCCGCCGGCAGCTCGACCGGCACGGCGATCTCCTTCGCTTCCCCGTCGTCGTAAGCGAACACGACGTCCCCGCGCAGATCGCGTCCCGTCCGGTTCGTGAGCACCAGCTGAAGCCTCGCGTATTTTCCATGTTTCTGCACGGATCGGATGCCCAGCTCCCACGCGAGCTCGATCCCTTCGTCCTCCGCTTCCGCGGAAGCGGCCGGAAGACCGGCCAGAAGCATAAGCAGCGCGAGCAGGGCAGCGGCCGCTCTTCGGCCGAGCTTGTCCGTCAAGGTTGTTCTACCCCCATCTCATTCCGAATGCGCCGGTCATCCGTTGATGGAACGAGAGACCGGATGCGAATTTCGACCGTTACACATTTGACGCGCGGGCGCTGCAGCAGGTTGCATGAATGCGGGAACAGCCCCGAACGATGTCAGAGCTGCCCGCTTCGTAACGTTTTTCCCGCTGTCAGATGCGGACGGCCGTGCCGCTGGCGACGACCATCAGCATGCCTTCCCGCACCACTTCGTAATCAAGGTCGATGCCGACGATCGCGTTGGCGCCCATCCGCCGCGCCTGCTCGACCATCTCGCCGATCGCGATGTCGCGGGCGTCCCGCAGCTTGTTCTCGTAGGCGCCGGAGCGGCCGCCGACGATGTCGGTGATCGACGCGAGGAAGTCGCGCACGACGTTCGCGCCCATGATCGCCTCGCCGGAGACGATGCCGAGGTAATCCCGAATCGGTCTTCCTTCAATGGTCGGGGTCGTCGTAAGGTACACGGGCTTCAACTCCTCCGCAGGCTTTTGCTCCATATACGGACATGGAGGCGCGAACGTTTCATGGAATTCAAGCCATTACGATCCAGTAAAAGAGCCCCGCCAGCGCAAAGCGGTAAAGCGCGAACCAGGTCAGCCTGAGCCGCTTGATCAGGTTCAGGAACGTCACGACGGCGAGCATCGCGACGATGAACGAGGCGGCCCCGCCGATCAGGAACAGCACGAGATCGTCCTTCGTCAGCAGATCGCGGCTGTCGTACAGGTCGAGCACCGTCGCGCCGAGCATGACCGGCACGGAGATGATGAACGTGAAGTCCGCTGCCGCCTTCCGGCTCGTGCCGAGCAGCATGCCGCCCGAGATCGTCGAACCCGAGCGGGAAAAGCCCGGCCACAGCGCGAGGCACTGGAACAGGCCGATGCCGAGCGCCTGGCCGTAGGTGATGTCATCGGTGTTCTCGCTCGTCACCCTGCGCTTTGCGAGCTCCGCGACGATCATCAGCACGCCGCCGGCGGCGAGGCTGATCAGGACCGGGCCGGGACCGAACAAGTCATTTTTGATGAAATCCTTGAAGATCAGATAGACGATGAGCGCCGGAAGCATCGCCAGGATCATGTGGATGACGTTCAGCTTGTTCGGCACGTTCAGCTTCAGGCGGACCATATCCTTCAGGATGTCCATGTACCGGCGGAAATAGAGGACGAACACCGCCAGCACCGCGCCGAGCTGCACGACGATCTTGAACGAGTCCGCGGCTCCGCCCTCGTAGCCGAGCAGATGCCCCGCCAGAATCATGTGCCCGGTCGACGAGACGGGCAGAAATTCCGTCAGGCCTTCGATGATGCCGAGAATGATGACCTTGATCAGTTCTTCCACTGTTCACACGCTCCTGACGTTGTGATGGATCGTTTCCCGCGGCGGACGACGGCGCGCGGCGGCGGCGCAGAACGCGGCGACGAGGCTGACGCCCCAGACGGCCGCGACCCAGGCGGTCACACCGGGCAGCCGGCCGTGGACGGCGCCGTCGAAACGTTCGTAGAGGATCGCTTCCGCCCCTGCGTAACCGGCCGTGACCGCCGCCAGCGCGGCGAATGCGAGCCATGCCGCCCGCCGCCGCACCCGCATCAGCGCCGCGAGCGTCCAGCCGGCGGCGAGCGCCGAGAACGGCGCCACGACGACCGCGCCGGGCAGCCAGCCGGGCGGATCGATCAGCATTTTCCATGCCAGCACGAGAAGCGACATGCCGGCGGCGATCCGCCGGAACGCGCGTTTCTCGTCCGGCGGACATGCGGGACCGCCGTCCCCTCCGCCGTTCGCCTTCCGCCAGGTTCGCCAGCGGATGAGGACATACAGCGCGATCGCCCCGGCTCCGAGGGCGGTGAAGACGAACTGCAACGACTCGTAGACGACGAAGTCGCCGAAGCCCCGTTTGTGCAGCCACCAATACCGGTTCGTGAACCAGGTGTGGCCGTGCGTCCACCCGTCCATGAACAGATGGGTCAGAAAACCGATGAAGAGCGAGATGAAGAACTTGAGCCAGTCTCCGGGCGTCCGGAGCGGCCGCATCCGGAGCCGTTCCGCCGCGAACCGGTCCCATCCGCCGGCCGAAGGCAGGAGAAACGGCAGCGTCGGCAGCAGGAGACGCTCGATCACGAGCACGGCGGCCGCGCACAGCGGCAGATGGAGAAGAAAAAATCCCGCGACGGTGTGGCCGATCGTCCGATGGGGCTCCATGGCGACGAAATATTCGAAATCCGGCGCCATGCTGCCGAGCGCGAGGCCCGAGGTGCGCAGAAAGCGCGGCATCAGGCGCTTGAGCGGCGCCGCAAAGAACGGATGGGCGAACGTGTGCGGCATGCGATCCGTCCTTTCCGTATCCGGCGTACCGTACCATCATAGCGAATTTAAACTTTTTTTTCTAGTGACATCCGATGCAATCGGGAATAGAATTGGTGGGGAATGCGTCAATCGCAGGACAGACGCGCAACCGGGGAGACATGCATCGTGCAACCGCCATATTCGCAGCCCGAATCCCCTGCAACGGCAAAACCGTCCGCGGCGGTCCGACGGGCCGACCACGTCCTGTTCGCCGTCGTCACCCTATTTTATTGGACAACTATGTACATCTATGTCCCGATTCTGACGCCGTACCTCGAATACCGCGGGCTCGGGCTCCAGGCGATCGGGCTCGTGCTGGGCAGCTACGGCTTCGCCCAGCTCGTGTGCCGCTTCCCGCTCGGCATCTGGTCGGACCGTCTGAGGCGCCGCAAGCCGTTCATCCTGCTCGGCATGGCGACCGGAAGCCTCAGCTGCCTGCTGTTCATCGTCCCGGATTCGTGGCTGTGGACGCTGGCCGGCCGGACAGTGGCGGGCGTCTGCGCCTCGACCTGGGTCGCGTTCACGGTGCTCTACGCCGGCTATTTCGCGGAGGCCCAGGCCGTGCGGGCGATGAGCAACGCGAGTTTCATGATCGTATCCGGACAGATCGCGGGCATGGGCGTGAGCGGATGGATGGCCGACGCGTACGGCTGGCATGCGCCGTTCGTCGCGGGCGCCGTCATCGCCTTCATCGGCCTGATCGCCGCCTGCTTCATCCGGGAGCCGAAGGAGGGCGTGAAGCGGGATCCGATGTCGTTCGCGGACGTCGGCGCCGTCGTGCGCGATCCGACGCTGCTCAAGGTGTCGCTGCTCTCCATCCTCGGCCACTGCGTGCTGTTCATCACGATGTTCGGTTTCACGCCGCTCAAGGCGGTGAACGATCTCGGCGCCTCGAACGCCGAACTGACCTGGCTCGTGTTCGCTTTCATGATTCCGCACGCCTTCGCGTCCCTTTGGAGCGGCAAATGGTTCACGCCGAGGTTCGGCGTCTGGCCCGTGATGATGGCCGGCTTCGCGCTCGCGGGCGTCTGCACGGCGGCGATCGCCTGGTCGCCCTCGCTGCCGCTGCTCACGGCGACGCAGGCGCTGAACGGGTTCGCCCAAGGGCTTTACCTCCCGCTCCTGCTCGGCGCGGCGATCCGGGACGTGCCCGGTCCGAAGCGGGCGACCGCGATGGGATTCTATCAGGCCGTCTATTCGGCCGGCATGTTCGGGGGACCTTATCTGGCGGGATACCTGAACGAAGCCTGGGGCATGGACAGCGGATTTTTCTGCGGCGCGGCCACCGCGATCCTCGCGGCGGCGCTGTGCCTGATCTGGCGCAAACGGCCGGCGTGATGCCGGCCGTTTGCATGTGATCCGCCGTTATCCGCCGCCCTTCAGGCGAAAGGCCGCGGCGAGCAGCAGGGCGTGCAGCACCGTCATGAGCGGAAGCCCGAAGGCGAACGCCCGGTGCCTCGTCTTGTGGCGGAACAGCAGCATGCCGATCCATCCCCCCGCCGCTCCGCCGGCGAGCGCCCACAGGAGAAGCCGCCGCTCGGGTATCCGGCGGCGGCCCAGCCGGGCGCGGCGCTTGTCCAGGCCCATCATGCCGAACGTCATGACGCTCATCCCCGCGAAACAGGCGGCCACCAGGCCGGCCGCCCCCGTCATGCGTACCGCTCCAGCACGTATTTGTCCTCCGGCACATCCTCGAGGAACCGGCACGGCCGGCCGACCGAGAACACGCGCAGCGCGTGCATCGCCCGCGTGCAGGCCGTGTAGAACAGCCGCCGCTCGCGCTCGCGCGCGTACACCTCCGCGGACGCGTCGTAGATCAGCACCGCGTCGAATTCGACGCCCTTCGCGAGATACGCGGGAATGACGCTGATGCCTTTCTCGAACTGCGGCGTATGCTTCGTCACGAGGCGGACCCGGATCCGCTCCGACAGCGCCCGGTAAGCCTCCTCGCTCTCGGCGGCGGTGCGGCAGATGACGGCCGCGGATTCGAACCCTTCCCGGTTCCATTGCTCCAGCGCTTCGGCGATGCGCCGGTGCAATTCGTCCCGGTCCCGCACGATCGTCACGACGGGCTTGCCGCCGCTCCGGTTGAACGGCTCGATCGCTTCGCCGTCCGGGATCATCGTGCGCGTGAACTCGACGATCTCGCGCGTCGAGCGGTAGCTGCGGGTGAGCCGGATCCACTCCGTCTCCTCCGGTCCGTACAGGTTCGTGAGCGGATCTCCTTCCTCCAGCACCGAATCCTGCGCGTGGATCGACTGGTTCAGGTCACCGAGAGCGGTCATCCGCGCGCGCGGGAACAGCCATTTCAGGAACTCGAGCTGAAACGGCGTGTAGTCCTGCACCTCGTCCACCAGCACGTGGCGGACGTTCGTGTTCACGCGGAAGCCCTTCAGCCGTTCATTCAGATAGAGATAGGGCGTCGCGTCCTCGTACAGCAGCCGACCTTCGTCGAGCGCGCGCACCGTCAGGGCCGCGATCGCCGGCCATTCCGCCGGCAGCTTCACCTCCCGCGCGAGCGACGCCGCCAGCTCCGGATCGGCGTGCAGGCGGCGGTAGAGCCCCTTCGCGTCGACGAAACGGAGCGCGGCCACGCGTGCGCGGACGGGCTTCAGCGCATGGCGCACGATCACCTCCGCGAGCAGTTCCCGTTCCGCTTCGGTGTCGTCGAACGTGGCGCGCGCGACATGCCGCCGCTGCGCCCGGAGCTTCGCATACGCGCGCTGGTAGTCCGTCCGGTTCATGTATTGCATTTCCTCGTCGACCCAGGCCGCGGAACGCTCCGCCTGCTCGAACGCCTTCACCCGTCCGAGGAGCCAGTCCCGGACCAGCTCGATCCGGTTGGCGAGGCGGACGGAGAAGCCCAGGCTGTAGAATTTGTCCGCGATCTCCCCGGCGGAGACGATCGTGCGGCCCCTGAACGTCACGGGACGGAACATCATGCCGGACTGTTCCAGACTGCGGAGGTACGCCTGGATCAAGGCCAGATAGGCGGATGAGGACTTGAAGCGGATGGCGGCCAGCCGCGTCTCGTAGTCCGCGTCGTCCTCGCGCGTCAGGACGTATTCCAGCTGGTCGTAGGCGTCCTCGACGCGGAACTGCTTGCCGAGCCTGAGCTCGAGGTAATCCTGGAACGTCGTCTGGATCATGTTCGCTTCGCCGAGCTCCGGCAGCACGGTCGAAACGTAGCTGTTGAACATCGGGTTGGGCGAGAACAGCACCATCTGGTCGGACGTCAGCATGCCGCGGTACTTGTACAGCAGGTACGCGACCCGCTGCAACGCGGCGGACGTCTTGCCGCTGCCGGCCGCGCCCTGGACGACGAGCATGCGGCTCCGGTCGTTGCGGATGATCCGGTTCTGCTCGCGCTGGATCGTCGCGACGATGCTCCGCATCGTCGCGTCCGACGTCCGGCTCAGCACCTGCTGCAGGAGTTCGTCGCCGATCGTCACGCCGGTGTCGAACAGGCAGCGGATCACGCCGTCCCGAATCACGAACTGCCGCTTCAGTTCGAGCTCTCCGGTGACGGTGCCGGACGGCGTCTCGTATTCGGCCGGTCCGGGCGGATAATCGTAATACAGGCTCGATATGGGCGCGCGCCAGTCGTAGATGAGGAATTCGTCGCTGTCCTTCTCGCGGTAGGAGGCAATGCCGAGATAGATCGTCTGGGCCTCCCGTTCCCCGCTCTCGCGGAAGTCGATGCGGCCGAAATACGGCGAATCGCTGAGCCGCTTCAGCTTCTCGACATACGCGGCCGAATGGCGCTCCGTCCGCTCCCGCTCGGCGAGCAGATCCGCCTGCTGCTTCACGCTGTACCAGGTTTCCTGGATGTCGTCGAAGGTACTGAAGTTGACCGTGACCTCGTCCCAGAAATGTTTGCGGATTTCGTACGCCTCCGACCGAACGGCGCCGATCTCCTTCTCCAACCGGTCGATCGTCCGCCGGATGCTGGCGGTGACGCGGTCGACGCGGGCCTGCTCTTCCTTCCATCTCGGATCCGCAGCGTCCATTCCGATCCGACACCCCTCTCGCGAACATCGAATGAGTCATTTCGGCACCGCTTCCCGACATGCGGCAAAAAAGGTGTTGACACGAAAACCCCAACCCGTTATAATTAAAATGAGTACATCTGTGCTCATTATCAGGTTTGGGTTCCGTTTTTTTATTTTATCAGTTCCGATAGAAACATTCAACCTCCCGTCCGTTGCCGGACGGGAGGTTTTCGCATTCCGGCGTTTTGAAGACGCCGTCAGTCCGCGAGGTCGAACCCCTGGTCCCGCAGGAACCGGCCGATTCTTCGCGGCGGCCGGGAAAGCCGCTCCCGCATCTGCTCCGACCAGCCGGCCGAATGGCGGCCGCCGCTGCGTTCCTTCAAATAGGCGGCGTGCACGCCGTCATAGGCCGCGACCGCGCCGCCATACCGGGAAGCGTCGTACCGGTTCTCGTGCAGCACCGCTTCGACCGGCAGTCTGGGCCTGAGGAGCGGCTCTTGCGCCGGACGGCCGATGCACATGCCGAAAAGCGGCACGACGCGCTCCGGCAGGCCGAGCAGCTCCGCGGTTTTCGCGATGTCGTTGCGCACGGCGCCGATGTAACAGATGCCGTAACCCAGCGATTCCGCCGCGATCGCGGCGTTCTGGGCCGCCAGCGCCGCGTCGATCGCCGCGATCGTGTACGCTTCGGCATTGCACGGCATTTCCGCCGGCTCAAAGCCGGCCGCGATCCTCAGGCGCTCCATGTCGGCGCACCAGACGAGGAATTCGGGGCAGTCGGCGACGTATTGCTGCCGTCCCGCGATCTCCGCCAGCGCGGCGCGCAGGGCGCGATCCGTCACGCGGATGACGCTGTACGCCTGCATGTTGGACGACGTCGAGGCCATCTGCGCCGCCCGGATGATCCGCAGCAAGTCCGCCTCCGGCACGGGCTCGTCCGCGAAGGCGCGGATCGACCGATGGTTCATGATGAGATCCAGTGTCCCGGACCCGGATCGCACATCGTTCATGCCGTTTCACCTCATGAACCATCATAAACGATTCCGCGGCTTCCGGAAAAGCGTCCGGCGTCGCGGCCCGGCGCGGCCTCCGTCGGGGCTAGACCGTCGCTCCCCCTTCCATCGCGATCCGCACCGCCTGCTCGTAATCCCGCTCGTCCACGACGACCGTCAGCAGCACGTCGCGGCCGGTCACCCGGTTGTCCGGCCCGCCGGAACTCAAGCCGCTCGCGCTGACGTCGGCCGCGGCGAGGATTCCCGCGCCGGCGTTCGTGAAGTCCGTGCCGTGCACGAGATAGCCGAGCCCCGGGAAATCTCCGCTCAGCGGGTTCGAGATGTCGTGCATCTCCTGTCCCGGATACCGGTCGATCCGCCGGATCGAGCTGTCTTCGATGCGGAGATGCCGCATCCGCTCCAGCGCCGCCTTCGCCTCCTCCTCGCTCCGGAAATAGGCCAGCACATTCCGTTCCGCCATGTTCGCCTGACCGCTCCTTTCCCGCACGGTTCGCAACCGGCCGATGCAGGAAAACGACCCGGCCGGCGGGTCGTTTTCCGTGAACACGCCTTATTGCAGCGCGTTGCCGAAGTTTTGCTGCTGCCACTGCACGCCGGACGGGCTCGTCGGCACGTTCTGGGGCGTGCCCGCGGGCTGGTAGACGTTCGACATCGTCTGCGTCGTCACATCCTTCAGCGTCGGCACCTGATACCAGCCCTGTTCGTTCAAGAATTGCCACACTTCGTACGCCTGCTCCGCGCAGTTGATCGCGCCCTGCTGCATGGCGCGGCGGATGTCCGGATTCGCGCATTCGAGCGCGGCGAGCATCTTCTTCGCAGCAGACGCCTTGTGCAGGCCGAGCACGATGCTCGCGATGTCCCGGTCGTCAAGCTGGTCCGGCGACGTGTTCGGGCTTACCGTTCCCGGATGGTCGAGACCGTAGGTCGGCTGGAACCCGCTCTTCAAGGCGCGGTAGGGAGCCACATGCCCGGCGCCCTGGCGATGCAGCAGATCCACCATTGCGTTGTACCCGGTCACCGCGAACTGAAGCTGATGGTCGATGATCTGTGCCAGCCGCTGGTCCCGCACGCGCTGGCGCAACAGCTGAAGCTGGTTGATCGCGTCGACCGTGCCGTTCAGCACTTCGTGGATTTCCATCACTTCGTGTGCTCCGAGATTCGCTGCCACTATGTAGGACCTCCTGACGTCGAGAATTTGGGCCGGTGTCCGGCCAGATGTAGTATGTCCTGCCCCGATCCGGTTATGCGCGAAAAAATCCCCGCCGGAAGCGCAGGTGTCCGGACGGGGACCGGAGCAGCCGGCGGGTCAGATTCCTTCGGCGGTCAGCTTCCCGATCCGCCGGCTGATCTCGCGCTGCCATTCGGTGTCGTTCGTCATCGCCGCGAGCAGCGACAGGTTCTTCAGATGCGCGAGCTGCCGGATATACGACGCGTTGACCTCGAGACAATGCGCGAAGTCCATCTCTTCCGCGTCCGTCAGCGGACGCCGGCTCCGGATCACCCACAGTTCGGCCAGCCGCTCGTGGACGGGCAGGATCGGCATCCTTTCCCCTCCTTTCCGCGTCCCCAGAATGCCACGTCCCCAGTATGGCCGCCGCGATCCGGACCGAAACCTGCCCGCAAAAAAAAGGACGAGCCGTCCGTCATGGCCCTTCCGGATAGAACCCGAATTCGTCCATCATGATCTTGCCGGGTCCGCCCTCCAGGTGCAGCGTGACCGACCGGATGCCGTCCGACATCAGCCCCGGCCGCGCCTCCTCAAATGCCGAGAGCGGCACGATGAACGTCTCGAACACCGGTTCGATGTCCGTCTTGTATTTGCCGTTTCCGAACCGCCGCTCCAGGAACCGGTGGACCGTGAACGTGACGCGGGGCGGCGATTTCAGGACGCCGAACCGGTCCAGCTCGAGCCGCGCCCTCAGACCGTTCGTTCCCTCGACGCTTATGCCGATCTCGTACGCGCCACTTTCGGGAAGCTCATGGGACAAATCGGCCAGCGAGAAGGCGAACGCGGAAGTTTCCTTCATCCCGACATTCCGCGCATGCCATTCCTCGAAACCGATCGTGTATCGCGCGCCGCCTTCCCAGGCCAGCACCAGCCCCTTGTATCCCCGGCTCTTTCCGTCGCGGTTCAGCACCGCCGTGTGCGTCCACTCCGTCATCCCTTCCGCTTCGGCAGTCACACCGGACGCCGGCGTCCGGAGGCCCGACGTTTCGAACCGGCTGACCGGGACGAAATCGCCGGCTTCATACCGTCCGTAGACGACGGCTTTCCCCGCGAGGGACTGGCGGAGATCCGGATCGGAAAAGAAGCGCCGGTATGCCTCCTTCCCGTTCAGCGCCGCCTCCAGAAACGCCGCGATGTAGCCGGCCGCCGCCTCGCGCTGCACTTCGCCGTCCAGCAGATCCCGGGTGTTGAGCAGCATGCCGGTCGGCATCGACAGGTCGAACCGGCCCCAGGTCGTGTTGAACTGTCCGTGGTTCGCGCCCTCGAGGTAGATTTCCGCTTTGAAGAGATCCGCCCGCCCGTCCAGCGCCGTCCGCACGTACTGCTGGTCGCCGTAAAAGTTCTGCAGGTCGGCGTCGCGGGAACCGTGGATCGTCAGGTAGCTGACGCCGCGGAGTTCGGCCCGCTTCCCGTCCACGCGCATGTCCGTCGGCGCGATTGCAACCACCGCGGCGATGCGGATCTCCTCCCCGATCGCCGCAAGCGACGGATCGTCCGCAAACCAGCGCGCATGGTCCGCCGCCATCGCCGCCGCCTGGCCGCCCCGCGAATGGCCGATGAGGGCGACCCTGCCGAGGTCGACGCGCGCGTGGAACGGATTGCCCGGCGTCCGGGCGAGTTCCGCGATCTCGGTCAGATGCCGCAGGAGCAGCCAGCTTCTCAGCTTCATGTCCGGCTTCGGAATGCCGCTCCAGACCGAATAGTTCAGGAAATTCTCGTCGACCGACACCGCGATGAAGCCGCGGCTC
>Ga0207871_100560_pt1 | contig 11574 bp, 9 predicted proteins | sample Passage260A_FD_187371 | JGI IMG/M metagenome (GOLD analysis project Ga0207871, IMG submission 187371) | Cellulose adapted compost microbial communities from Newby Island Compost Facility, Milpitas, CA, USA - Passage2 60A (SPAdes) (version 2) ...
CTGCCGCTCGGCCTCGCCGATGGTCTCGCGTCCGGCATCGCGGCCGGCGTGCTCGTCGGCTTCGGGCTGTCCGGATTCCTCGTCACGCCGCCGATCGTCGGCAGCCGGATCATCGACCTCGACTTCGCGGTGACCGGGCAGCGGCGCGAGGGCGTCTACACGGCGGTCTCGGGATTCATCACGCGGGCGAGCGGCCTCATTTCCGCGGTGGCGTTCTGGATCGTGGGGCTCATTTTCGACTATGAGAGCGGGGACAATCCGGGACCGAATCCGGAAGCGGCGTTCGTATGGCTGAGCAGTTACGTGCCGTTCGGCCTGCTCGCCATCGCCTTCGCGATTTCGCTGTTCGTGCGGCTGGGCGGGGGAAGGGAGGAGCAGCATGAAGGGTAAACGGCTGGTGATCAATTGCGACGATTTCGGCCAGAGTCCGGCCATGAACGCGGCCATCATGCATCTGCTCGAAGAGGGGCTTGTCTCGTCGGCGACGATCATGGCGCCGGCGCCGGCTTTCCGCGAAGCGGCCGAATGGTGCCGGAAGCGGGAGCAGCCGAACATCGGACTGCATCTGACGCTCACCAGCGAGTTCGAGGCGCTCCGTTTTCCGAGTCTGACGGGCAGCCCGTCGCTGCATGACGAAAGCGGCAACCTGTACCGGACGGTGGAGGAATTCGAGCGGGGCGCGGACACCCGGGACGTGATGCGCGAGCTGACCGCGCAGTACGAATTGGTCCGGGAGAGCGGCATTGCGATCACCCATGCCGACAACCACATGGGCAGCCTGTACGGAATGGCGACCGGGCGCAGCCACATCCCGCACGTGCTCCGCTGGTGCGCGAAGCGCGGCCTGCCGTTCCGCCTGTTCCGCAAGGTGGATCCGTCCGATCCGCTGCTCGGTCCGATGCCGGGCGTGGAGCGCGCGGCCGCGCGGGCGTCGGCGCTGGCGGGCGTGCTCGGCGTTGCGCTGCCCGATTACCTGCTCTCGCACCCGTTCGAGGTGCTGGAAGGCGAGACGTACGATTCGTTCAAGCGGATGCTGATCGGCAAACTTTACCGTCTGCCCGACGGCATCTGCGAGACGTACATCCATCCCGGCATCGACGATCCGTGGATGCGGGAGCGCATTCCCCACTGGGAGAAAAGGGTGTGGGAGTTCAAGCTGATGATGGACGAAGATTTCCGGTACGCGCTGCGCGACGCGGGCGTCACGCTGGTCGATTACCGGTTCATCCGCCGGCACGGCCGCGAGTCCAGGCTGCGGGCCGGCGCGCGGCTCGCGGCGTCGGTGCTCGGCCGGTAAACAAAGCGCGGCCGCATGCCCGGTCGCCGTTCGGAGGCGCGGACATGCGGCTTTCGTCGTCGGAGCCGGATGGCGGATCGCCGGGATGCGTCCGTACCGGCCGGCGCCGGATGTCAACGGCGTCGCATGCGGCTAGCTTTCCGGCTGCTCGCCGGGATCGCGCATCAGAAGGACGACCGGGCAATGGTGGCTGCCCATGACATGGCTCTCGATTGCGCATCCTCCAGATACGGCGCGAGTCTGCGCGAGACGAGGAAATAGTCGATCCGCCAGCCGATGTTCCGCTCGCGCACCCTCGGCATGAACGACCACCAGGTGTACGCGTCCGTCCGGTCCGGATAGAAGTGGCGAAACGTATCGATGAACCCCGCCGCGAGCAGCCGGGTCATCGCCTCGCGCTCTTCGTCGGTGAAGCCGGCGTTTCCGCGGTTGGATTTGGCGTTCTTGAGATCGATTTCCCGGTGGGCGACGTTCAGGTCGCCGCAGACGACGACCGGCTTGCGCGCGTCCAGCTCCTTCAGGTACGCGCGGAATTCCGCTTCCCACGCGATCCGGTAATCGAGCCGGGACAGGTCGCGCCGCGCGTTCGGCGTATAGACGTTGACGAGGTAGAACGAGGGGAACTCGAGCGTCTGCACGCGCCCTTCCGGATCGTTCCCGTCGGACAGCCCCTTCCGCACCGCGAGCGGCTCGAGCCGCGTGAACACGGCGGTGCCGGAGTAGCCCTTCCGCTCCGCGCAGTTCCAGTACGCCCGGTAGCCCGCCGGCAGGTCCAATTCCAGCTGGCCTTCCTGCAGCTTCGTCTCCTGCACGCAGAAGGCGTCGGCGCCGGCGCTCCGGAAATAGTCGAGAAAGCCCTTGGCCACGCAGGAGCGCAGGCCGTTGACGTTCCAGGATATGAGTTTCATGCGCTACACCCTCGCGCGGTGCGCCGGCAGCCCGGGCACGTCCACCTTCACGCGGAACAGGCCGCCCGCCAGCGGCTGCCGCTCCGCGTTCGCTTCGCTGCCGCCCCCCGCCGTCGTGATGTACAGCTCGTCGAAATGCTTCCCGCCGAACGCGCACGACGTCACGTTTTCGACCGGGATCGGCACCGATGCCAGCTTCCGGCCCGTCACGGGATCCCACCTTCCGGCCTGCCAGCCGCCCCAATGGCCGATCCACAGCTTACCTTCCGCGTCGATGCACATGCCGTCCGGGCCGCCCGGCTCGTCGGCCGGAAATGCGATGGCCGCCCGCCGGTTCGCGATCGTGCCGGTCTCCGGATCGAAGTCGAATGCCCAGACGACCCGCTCGCCCGAATCGATGTAGTACATCGTCCTGCCGTCCGCCGTCCAGGCCAGACCGTTCGAGCAGACGACCTCCGACAGCTTCCGCGTCAGTCGGCCGCCCGATTCCAGCACATAGAGCGAGGCGTTCCGCGTCCATGAAGCGCTCATCGTGCCGGCCCAGAACCGGCCGGCCGGATCGCATTTGCCGTCGTTCACGCGGTTCAGGGGATCCGGCTCGTCCGTGCGCGCGATGAGCCGCGTCTCTTCCGTCTCCGGGTCGAACCGGTAGAAGCCGTCGGCGAGACCCAGTATCCACGTTCCGTCCTCCGCGGGAACCGCACAGCCGATTTTCCGTTCGAAGCCATGGTCCGCGACGCGCCCGTCCCGCGGCCGGTAGCGCAGCAGCCTGCGCTCCTCGATGTCGACCCAGAAGAGCTCGCCGAGCCGCTCGTCCCACACCGGGCCTTCGCCGAGCCGGTTTCCGGCCCGGACGACGCATTCCGCCTGATACGTCCGCATGTTGGAATCAACCCCGTTTCCCGCAAAATGCCTTCCGTTCCACACATCACAATAGCAGAACGGGACGGAAAGCGCCATCATCCTTTGCCAAGAAGCGGTCGGGACATTTGACGGTATCCAAACCGCGGCCGGATGGGGTAAAATGAAAGGGTCGACGGATGGGCAAATTGCGGTCATCAACACGACAGACGGGAATCGGGTGCAGATGAGGATCGGATTTTTCGACTCGGGGCTGGGCGGACTGACCGTGCTCGCCGAAGCACTGCGCCGGCTTCCGGCCAAGGACTATCTGTACATGGCGGATACGCTGCATGTGCCGTACGGCACGAGGACGAAGGATGAAGTCAGGCAATTCGTGCTGGAAGCCGTGGAGACGATGGTCGGCCAGGGCATCGACGCGCTGGTCGTCGCCTGCAACACGGCCACGAGCATCGCGATCAACGAGCTGCGCGAGATTTACAGCATGCCGATCGTCGGCATGGAGCCGGCCGTCAAGCCGGCCGTGGAGATGAACCGGGCGACGGGCAAGCGCGTGCTCGTGTGCGCGACGCCGCTTACGCTTTCCATGCCGAAATATTACGCGCTGGTCTCCCGCGTTGACGGGGACGGCATCGTCGATTCGCTGCCGATGCCCGAGCTGGTGGAATTCTGCGAGCGGCTCGAGTTCGACGGGGAGAGAATCGAGGACTATTTCCGGCGGAAGCTGGAGCCGTTCGATTTGGACCGTTACGGCATCATCGTGCTCGGATGCACGCATTTCATCTATTACCGGGACGTGCTTCGGCGCCTGCTGCCGGAGTCGATCCGGATCGTCGACGGCAACGCCGGCACGGTGCGGCGCCTCGCGGCGCTGCTGACCTACTACGGCATCCCGGAGCAAGACGGCAGCGGCGACGTGCGGTTCATGTGCACCGGAGGCGATCCGGCGTATATCCGGAAAATGCGGATCGCGCTCGACCGGGCCGTGACGCTGTGAGCCGATCGGGCTCGGCGGGACGGACGAAACCCCGCACGCGGAACGTGGCGTTCCGCCGTGCGGGGTTTTGCGTGCCGTCAGGGCTATCGTCATTTGTCAGTCGGTTTGGAAGCATGATGCGTTGATGATGACTACTCAGAGAACACGCGTCAAGGAGAGGAGATAAGCCATGATAACCACAGACCAAATTCAGATTCGCGATCCGTTTGTTCTGACGGATGAAGCCAACCGGTGTTATTACCTGTATGGATCGACTGACAAAGACATTTGGAAAGGCCGAGCCACCGGATTTGACGCGTACCGCAGCAAGGATCTCAAGGTTTGGGAAGGGCCGTTTCCCGCGTTCAGGCCCCCGGCAGGCTTCTGGTCGCAAACCAACTATTGGGCGCCTGAAGTTCACGTGTACAAGGGCCGTTATTACATGTTCGCCACCTTCAAGGCGGAGGGAGTGTGCCGCGGAACGCAGATTCTGGTCGCCGACGATCCGTTGGGTCCGTTCGTTCCGCATAGCGACGGACCAGTTACGCCGCGCGATTGGGAATGTCTGGACGGCACGCTTTATGTGGATGACGCAGGACAGCCGTGGATGGTGTTTTGCCATGAGTGGGTGCAGGTGAAGGATGGGACGATCTGCGCAATCCCCCTCGCGGATGACCTATCGCGTGCCGCAGGTGAGCCTGTCCGCCTGTTTGCCGCTTCGGAGGCTCCGTGGGTTGAACAGGTGCAATCCCCCCGCCACGGAGCGGGATATGTGACGGACGGCCCGTTCATGTATCGCACGGCCGGCAAGCTGATCATGATATGGTCCAGCTTCCGAGGAGGGAAATATGCGCAAGGCATAGCCGTGTCTGAATCTGGAAGCGTCATGGGACCATGGAGACAGGTTCCGCAGCCGCTGTACGAAAGCGACGGCGGCCACGGTATGATTTTCAGAACATTGGACGGTCGCATCATGCTCGCGCTTCACACGCCGAACAAAACGCCGTACGAGCGTGCGATTTTCATCGAACTCGAGGAAGCGGAAGGCGAACTGCGGGTGAAGCAAGGTTAAGCCTGTTTTTCAGCATCGCCGGCTTAACGGAACGCAGGGACCTTATTTGCGACAAAAACAAAAATGATACGCGGATACGTCAATCAAGAGCTGGCCGATCAGCTTTGTCTTGCCAGACCGCAAACCGAGATTTACCCGGGAAGACCGCGGGATCAACCTGCCGGTCGGGTCGATTTGCCGGTCAGAGTGCAGAACAAGGCTTGTCGGGCGGCATTTTTTATTTGCGGCGTAACAGAAAAGGCTACCGGTGTTCTCCGCTAGCCCAATCTACCCGCGCCTATTCACTTCGGATCGGCCAAGCGTTATTCGTAAGACGGGGGAACGATACCGCCCGGCCGGACTTGTTCAAACGAGCCGTTCACGTAGGCCTGCTCCTCATTGCCGCTGATGCGAATCGGAATCCGGCGGCCGTCATACTCGATCTCACCTTCCACCATCCTCGCAGACATGCCGACGATCGCCTTCAAAGCCCCGTCCCGTCCGGCAATAGCGCGGACGCCTCGCGGAAAGCGAAGGAGCAGTTGCCTGTCACGGTAAACTTCAGCCCCTTGCACCGTATTGACGATTTCGAACTTGACCCCGCCGATCGTCCGGCTGTATGCAGTTGCCATGCCGACATCTTTGCCGTGAGCGATCGCATAAGGCGTAAGGCCCGTAAACCATATCTCGCCTTCCGGGCGCACCAGAATGCCGCACAGACGTTCGATATAATCGAGCATCGTCAGGATGGATGGCGAGTATACCTTGGTGTAACCCGCTTCTCCCGTCCAAGGGCTAATGCACTGAGCGAATTCCGGCATGCGCATGAAAGCCGACACGGCAGGCTGCATGATCCATGTCAGTTCGACATGCCGGTTGTGATATTCAAAGGCATGAGGGGCCCGGATGAGCGTCAGCATGTTGACCGCTCCGCCCCAGCTGTTGTGCGTTGAGAACGGGTCGAAGCGGGGATCGTCCATGGCCACCGAAGTGAGCGGATACTTGGAGAAAAACTTCCGAGTATTGAGCAGATAGCGGCGAAGCGACTCTGCGAAGAATTCGTCGTCGCCAACCTCGCATGCCAACACGCGCAGCAGCACGTCGGACTGAAGGCGAACGAACCTTCCGTGCTTGTCCACATCGTAGAAGAAGGCGTCACGCTCATCATAACAATGCTTCATCAGACTGGAGAGAGTCTCTCCGGCTTTCTCATTCCAGCGTTTCGCTTCATCGGCAAGCCCCAACTCTTCGGCGATGTGCGCGATATATTTACGCTGTGCGAAGACGTTGGCCGTCAGGTCAGGCGCGAGGAACGGCAGGATCGGCGAATCCGGATCGTACCGGGCCGGATCGTCCAGATGGGGCGTGTCGGGCACATGCCAGAAACGGGAGGACGAATCATGGCCCGTATCGAATGTGCAGAACGCCTCGATGCAGCCTGTGCCTCGTGTATTGCGGTTTCTCATCAGCCATTCGTCGTAACTCGTCATCGCCCGAAACATCTTAATCAGAAATTCTTTGTCCCTGCGCCCGTCCATCAGATAATAATTCCATACGCAGCGCGCAAGCGGAGTGACCAACTGGATCTGCTTGTATGCGGGGCCGTCCGCCGTCCATTTGTACGGCATCAAGCCGTCTTCGCGCTGGAAGTCGGCGAACAGTTCAAATGAATTTTTCGCGACGGAAGGCAGGTAGCGTGAGGCCACCTCCGAATTGATCGTTCCCGTGCTCTCCAGCCAGCATCCTCTGTAAGGTCCACCCTCGAGAAGAACATGTTTGCCGTTGTGGTACGCGGGTATGATGCATTGGAACAGCTCACGCACCGCCTGGTAGAAGCGGGACTCCAACGCTTCCGAAGTGGATGCGAAGGAGATGCCGTTCGTGAGGAATTCGTCAATCAGCGTCTGATCCGCCTGAACTCCTTCAAGTCTTGCGGCCATGTCCTGTTGCCGTATCCTGTTCAACAGTTCTAAGTTCATATCCCAAGGCATCCTTTCCTTAATGTGAATAGGGAAAACCTTGATATAAGAAAATATAAACGGTTCGGCTACCGGAGGAAAACAAAATATCCTCACGACATTACTTTTTTTATTTAAGTCCTTACTTTTGTTGATTAATTCTCATATGGCTGCTTAGTAGAATGAAGTCGAAAAATAAAAGGAGGTATCGCAAATGTCCAAAAAAAGGACATGGATCACTTTATTGGCCATCGTGATGATGATGACGTTGTTCTTGGTCGGATGTGGGGGTGGCAAGAATGGAGGTAATGAAAGCGCCAACAAGGGTAATCAATCAAGCGCCAATAGCGGCGAAAACCCGCAAGGCAACGAGCAGATTGAACTGAGGATGACCTGGTGGGGTGGACAAGAACGGCATGACTTGACGTTGCAAGCCATCGAACTATACGAATCGAAACATCCCAATGTGAAAATCACCGCCGAGTATTCCGGATTTGACGGCTATTTCGACAAACTGTCCACGCAATTTGCGGCCGGCAATGCTCCGGATATCATTCAATACGGCGGCAACCTAAACGACTATGTAGCCAAAGGAGTAGTCCTGCCGCTGAATGATTATGTGGGCAGCATCATCGATACGAGCAAACATACGCAGAGCATGATCGACGCGGCAACCTTTGACGGCAAGTTCTATGGAGTAACCCTCGGCACCAACGCGTTCGCAGTTCTGATCAACAAGACGCTGTTCGAAGAAGCGGGAGTGCCCTTGCCAAGCAAAACCTGGACGTGGGAAGATTTTCACAATATCGCGCAACAGATCTCCGACAAATTGGACGGCGTATACGGAACCGCCGACTTCAAAGAGGACGGATTCGGCATCTTCCTCGAACAAAGGGGCAAAGTGGTTCACAACAACGGTGTGATTGGTTTTGAAGAAAGCGATATTCGCGATTGGCTGCAAATGTGGCAAAACATGCGTGACAGCGGCGCGGCGGCAAGCGCAGAAGTGCAGGCTTCCGCAACTCAAACGCCTGAACAATCGCTGATTGTCCAACGCAAGGTCGCCATGGAACTGGTGGCCAGCAACCAGTACGCCGCTTATCAAAACGCTACGCAAGATGAACTTGCCCTGTGGATCGTACCGTACAATTCGGAAACGGGTAAAAACGGCGTGTCTCTGAGACCGAGCCAGTTCCTGAGCGGCTATGCGGACACGAAGTATCCGGAAGAAGTGGCAAGGTTCTTGGACTTCTTCGTCAACGATCCGGAAGCCGGCGCCATCCTCGGCAACGACCGCGGCGCACCGGTGAACTCGGATATCCTGCAAAGCTTGATAAGCAATGCAAGCGAGACCGACAAGGTAATCTTCGAATATATCGATTGGGTGAGAGAAACCTCGGACGCTCCTTACGTTCCGAATCTGCCGGGCTACAACGAGACGTCGGCTCTGTTCACCAAGACGATGGAAGCCGTATCCTTCGGCAAAAAGTCCGTGGATGAAGCGGCTCAAGAATATTACAGTGAATTGCATCAAATCGTGTCCAAATATGTACAGGGCGCTCAAACAACGTCCAAGTAAAACGGATTGAAAAAAGAGGATGATTGTAGGAGAGAGGGGGGCCGGGTATCTGGCTTCCCCTCTTTACTCAAACAAACTTTCCTAGAATGGCAAAATAAGTAAAATATGAAAATAAAAAACAAACGTGACCAGGAGAGAGTAAAATGGGCAGAAGACATTCATTCAACCAATGGTGGGTGGGATATCTGTTTCTGACGCCATGGTTGATCGGATTTTTCGGACTCGTTCTGGGGCCCATGATTTATTCGCTATATTTGTCCTTCACAAACTATAATCTTCTGAACGCACCGCAGTGGGTCGGGCTTGCCAATTTCCAGGAAATGCTTCATGACCAGGATTATCTGGACTCGGTCAAGGTCACGTTGACGTTCGTGGCTTTGGCGGTTCCTCTGGAACTGACCGCCGCTTTGGCGGTGGCCCTCCTGCTGAACAAAGGAATACGGGGACTTGGCATTTACAGAACGATGTATTACATTCCCTCCTTGCTTGGAGGCAGCGTCGCCATCGCTTTGCTGTGGAAGAACATTTTCGGCGTCGACGGGCTTGTGAACCAAGTTCTCGCGTACTTCGGGATACAGGGCAAAGGATGGGTATCCAATCCCGATACGGCATTATACACGCTGATCATCCTGGCAACCTGGCAGTTTGGTTCGGCGATGGTCATCTTCCTGGCCGGTTTGAAGCAGATTCCCAATGAATTGTACGAAGCGGCCGCCGTTGACGGCGCGGGAGGTTGGCGCAAATTTTGGAACATCACCATGCCGATGCTGTCGCCGGTTTTGTTCTTTAATCTGATCATGAAGATCATCAACTCGATGCAAGTGTTTACTTCGTCTTACATTGTCAGCAACGGTACGGGCGGTCCGGTTAACTCCACGCTGTTCTACACCCTGTATCTGTACCGTCAAGGTTTCTCATATTTCAACATGGGTTACGCTTCGGCGATGGCGTGGATCTTACTCATTGTGTTGGCTGTCTTGACAGGCATCCTGTTCCTGACCTCGAAATATTGGGTCTACTATGAAAACGAGAGGGAGGCATGACGGTGGAATACACGATGACCTACAACAGAAGGGCTGCACAAACCAAAAAATTGCTGAAGAAATTGTTGATCCACTTGTTTATTCTCGGCGTCGGTTTGATTATGATCTACCCCATCGTGTGGATGCTTGCCAGTTCCTTTAAACCGGATTACCTGATCTTCTCCGATCCGGGCCTGTGGCCGAAAGAATTCACACTGGAAAATTATCGCACCGGCTGGCATGTGGTTCGGGATATTACCTTCGGGATATTCTTTAAAAATTCGTTTATCGTGGCGTGCATTGCGGTGATCGTCAACCTGATCACTTGTTCCATGGCGGCTTATGCCTTTGCCAGATTGAGTTTCCCGCTTCGGAACATCTTCTTCGCCTGCATGTTGCTAACGGTGATGCTTCCGACCCATGTGACGTTGGTTCCTCGTTATGCCATCTTCCATTATATGGACTGGATTGACACTTATCTGCCGCTGCTCGTTCCGAAAGTGCTGGCGACGGATTCTTTCTTCATCTTCCTGATGGTTCAGTTCATGCGAGGCATACCGAAGGACTTGGATGAAAGCGCGCTGATCGACGGGGCGGGGCCGGTGAAGATTTACTTCAAAATCGTCATTCCTCTGGCGGTTCCCGCGTTGATCACGACAGCGATTTTCACCTTCATCTGGACATGGGATGATTTCTTTAGCCAAATGTTGTATCTGAACACGGTGACCAAATATACTGTGCCGCTCGGACTGAGGCTATTCATTGACTCGCAAGGAAAATCATCATGGGGCGCAGTGTTTGCCATGTCCGTTCTGTCCATGATTCCGATCACCATCATTTTCTTCATCTTCCAACGGTATATTGTTGAAGGTATTGCGACAACGGGGATTAAGGGATAAGATCGACGGACGACGTTAAGATATGCCGCGCGGTGGAGTTGACAGCAATGTCGAGGAAATTGACGACGATGATCGTCGGCAGTATAGCAGCATTGTTCGCAGTCGTCCTATTGATTGTAAGCCTGGTTTCCTTTCGGATATTCTTTGATTTCACGTCGAAAGAGATCAGTGAAGCCAGGCTTGCTTTGTTAAATGAGAACACGGACAAATTGTCCAGTTTCAGCCGATATATCAGTGACGCCGGTTATTATCTTGCGAGTAACAAGAAGATCATCCAGGTCTTCTCCGATCCGCTTACCGATACGTTCGATGCGATCACCGAACAGCACGAGTTAAAGGATCAACTGATTATCATGAAGGGTTTGAAACCAAAGATCTATTCCTTGGCGATCTATACGGATCGTTACAAAGATTATCCCACTTTGTCGAACAGCATGATAAGAAGGATTGAGGAGATCGCCGAACAGCCATGGTTTTCCATGTTTGAGGATATGGACAGCGGATGGGTGCCATGGCAGGAGAATGGGCAGAAGATGGTGAGTTTTATCCATCGGCTTGTGGATTACAAAGGAGAAAAGGTAGGCTATGTGCAAATCAATGTCACCGAAGACAGTTTTTTCTCCGAGTTGAGCGTCGGCGATCAAATGGATTCTTTCGGTGATATGTTGCTGATTGTTGACACTGGGGGACGCGTAATCGCCAGCACGCAAACGGCGGAATCGCAGTCAATCGTCGATCGTCTGGCCTATAAAGACGATAACATGCCGTTTTATCGTTTACGTGATGAATATTTGACATTAACCAACCATCATCAATTGATGGTGAGCGGTAACCAGCGCTATCTGCTGCTCATCTCTTCCAACAATGCCGATCGATGGCGTTTGGTACAGGTCATTCCGGTTGACCCCCTCTATGCGGAAACCTCGAGGCTCGGCATTTATGTTATATTGATCGGTTTTGCGGCTCTGCTGCTTTCCATACCGCTGGTGTATGATCTGGGCAGAAGAATCATTCTGAAGCCCA